>Ga0228700_1000235_pt1 | contig 53785 bp, 55 predicted proteins | sample McNCre317_Aug_MG_FD_178019 | JGI IMG/M metagenome (GOLD analysis project Ga0228700, IMG submission 178019) | Freshwater microbial communities from McNutts Creek, Athens, Georgia, United States - 3-17_Aug_MG | ecosystem: Environmental > Aquatic > Freshwater > Creek | place: USA: Georgia...
TTGGTCAATTGGCCCGTGCCTCTATGGCTGAAGGTGCCATCAGCGCCAAACACAAAGAACTGATGGCGTTGGCAATCGGCATAACCCAGCATTGTTCGGGGTGTGTGGGTTTTCATGTCAAGGCTTTGCGCAAGCTGGGATGTACGCGCGAAGAGCTGGAAGAAATGTTGACCATTTGCGTCTACATGGGCGGTGGCCCTGCACTGATGTATGCCGCTGAAGCCCTCAAGGCGTGGGATGCGTTGGCATGAGTCACGGTAAAAACGAGACTCCAAAAGTCATTCCTATTCAGCCCGTTGCCCCAGATGACGACACCATGGTGTCGCTGTATGCGGCGGCCAAAAAAATCTACCCGCGTTCGGTCGAAGGCATCTTTGCATATTGGCGTTGGGTGGTGGTGGCGATCACGCAAATCATGTTTTATGGTTTGCCGTGGGTCGAGTGGGGGGCACGTCAAGCCGTGTTGTTTGATTTAGAAGCGCGTCGCTTTTACATCTTTGGTTTGGTGCTGTACCCGCAAGACTTCATTTATTTGACAGGCTTGTTGGTGATTGCTGCCTTGTCGCTGTTTTTGTTCACCGCCGTTGCGGGGCGTTTGTGGTGTGGCTACGCCTGCCCACAGACGGTGTACAGCGAAATATTTTTGTGGATAGAACGCAAAATTGAAGGCGACCGCTCTGCGCGCATGCGTTTAGACGACGCTGGATTTTCTGCCAAGAAACTAGCGAAAAAAACTTACAAACACACGGCGTGGGTTGTGTTGTCGCTATGGACTGGTTTTACGTTCGTGGGCTATTTCACGCCCATTCGGGAGTTGCTGTTGTCTTCGCTCTCAGTGCATTTGAGTGCGTGGGAGTCTTTCTGGGTCTTTTTCTATGCCTTCGCCACCTACGGTAATGCTGGCTTTATGCGTGAGCAGGTGTGTAAGTACATGTGCCCGTACGCACGTTTTCAAAGCGCCATGTTTGACCATGACACCTTGATCGTGACCTATGACGTGGCGCGTGGAGAGCCCCGTGGACCGCGCTCTAAAAAGACGGATTTAGTGGCTGCCAATTTGGGGTCATGTGTGGACTGTTCCTTGTGTGTGCAGGTGTGCCCGACAGGGATTGATATTCGCAACGGCTTGCAATATGAGTGCATTGGCTGCGGTGCGTGTGCCGACGTGTGCGATACCGTGATGGACAAGCTGGGTTATGCCAAAGGATTGGTGCGTTACACCACTCAAAATGCGATGTTGAATCAATGGACACCCAAGCAGACGCTGATGCGCGTGGCACGCCCGCGCGTGTTGATTTACACGTCCATTTTGTTGGCCTTGGTGATCGCATTGGGCACTTCGTTGGCGATGCGAACGCCTTTCAAAGTGGATGTGGTGCGTGACCGTGCCACCTTAGCCCGCATCACAGAAAACGGCGCAATTGAAAACATCTACCGTTTACAAATCATGAATGCCGCTGAGTTGGATAAAACTTACCAGCTGTCCGTTGAAGGGATGACAGGCATCGAAATTGTCACGGACACACAAGTGAAAGTGGCGGCTGCACAAGCACACTGGGTGGTTTTGCGTGTCAACATTCCTTATGGCTCGTCAGAGGCTGGGTCACACAAAATCACGTTTGAAGTGAAGGACACATCGGGTAAAGATGTGGTCCATGAGAAGTCGGTGTTTTTGGTGCCTCGTTAAATTCAATGCGTTAACCATGCCAGTTTTGTTTAAACCTTCCACGTCTTTGCCTTGGCGTACGCTGGTGCAAATGACGCGGCCTGGATTTTTGGTCATCACGGGGGTGGCTTGTGTTTTGGGGACCTCCGTGGCCATGGCATGTGGTCACGCATTGAATGTTTGGAAAGCATTGATCACCTTGATGTTGGCGTTGTTGATGCACGCTGCCGCCAACGTGTTGAATGACTATCACGATGCGCTCAATGGCGCTGATGCGGTCAACCACAACGGTTTGTTTCCTTTCACTGGTGGCGCACGTTTGATTCAAAACGGGCACGTGACGCTTGCAGACACCCGTCAGTTGTTTTTGGCGCTGATTGTTTTTTTAATTCCCTGTGGGCTGTGGCTGGCTGTCAAAACGGGTGGCGGCCTGATCCTTTTGGGGTTGGCCGGTTTGTTCTCTGCATGGGCCTATTCCGCGCCACCATTGGCGTTGATGAAGCGCGGTTTGGGTGAGTTGACTGTCGGACTCACGTGGATCTTGGTGGTGGTTGGCGCTGACTATGTGCAGCGTGGTTCTTTTTTCTTCATGCCGTGGGTGGTGGCATTCAGCTTGGGTTTGCTGGTAGCCAATATTTTGGTGATCAATGGCTTTCCTGATGCACAGTCCGATGCGCAAGTGGGCAAGCGCACTTTGGTGGTTCGTGCAGGACCGCGTTGGGCGGCATGGATTTACTTGTTACTGGCGCTGATGGCTTATGCCTGGATCGCACTGGGTGTGTGGTTGTTCATTCACCCTGAACCTGCGCTGTGGGGTTTGGTGTCCATGCCCTTATCGCTTGCAGCATTTGTGTTGCTGTTCAAATACGCATACCAACCCAAGCGTTTAACGCCAGCGATTGTGCTGACCATCACCGCCGCCGTGTTGCACGGTGTGGCGATGGCAGCAGGGTTGATTTATCTTCTGTGAGCTGGAACACCATGAATCGTCACCTCGTCTTACTTTCTGTCGCGCAGGGCTTGTTCCTGACCAACAATGTCACGTTCATTGCGATCAATGGTTTGGTCGGTTTGAGCTTGGCACCTGTTGCTTGGATGGCTACGTTGCCCGTGATGGGTTATGTGGTGGGTGGAGCCTTGAGTACGGGGTTGGTGGCGAAGTCGCAGCAGCGATGGGGGCGTCAAGGCTCGTTTCAGCTCGGGTTGTTGGTGGCTTTGTTGTCAGCAGGTTTGGGTGCATGGGCCGTGTTGTCGCAGTCGTTTGTGATGCTCGTGACCGCGACGGTGGTGGCCGGCTATTACAGTGCCAATGGGCAGTTGTACCGTTTTGCTGCGGCTGATTTGTGCAAACCTGATTACCGAGAAAAGGCGGTGTCCTTGGTCATGGCCGGTGGCTTGATTGGGGCTGTCATTGGCCCTAACTTAGCGATTCAAACCAAAAGTTTGTTAAGTGTGCCCTTTGCCGGAGCCTATGTTGCACTGGGTTTGATTGCTGTTGCATCCATGGTTGTGATGTCTTTCATTCGTTTCCCTCCAGCACCTGTGGTCAACGCGACGGGTGATGAAGGACGGCCTTTGAGCGTCATCATGCGTCAACCTGTATTTGTGGTCGCGGCCATGGCTGCTGCATTGGGCTACGGTGTGATGAACTTATTAATGGCGGCGACACCACTGGCCATGCAAGTGTGTGGTTTACCTTTTGAAGACACCGCATGGGTGCTGGAGTGGCATGTGATCGGTATGTTTGCGCCGGGTTTTGTCACGGGGCATTTGATCAAACGATTTGGCGTGTTGCCTATCATGGGCGTGGGTGTGTTGCTGAACATCACGTGCATTGCTGTGGCCTTATCAGGCGTAGATTTGCACCAGTTTTTATTGGCCTTGTTTTTGTTGGGTGTTGGCTGGAATTTTCTATTCACAGGCAGTACCACTTTGTCGATGCAAGCCTACACAGCGCAAGAGAAAAACCGTGCTCAAGCTGCGATTAACTTTTGCGTTTTCTCAACGATGGCTTTGACTTCTTTTGCCTCTGGCGCTTTGGTGACCACGCAGGGTTGGGCTTGGCTGAATTGGGGGTCGTTGGTGCCCGTGTGCATCACAGGTGCAGGGCTGCTGTGGCTCGCACGTCAAAAAGCCTCAATCCCGACACAAGATTGAGGCTTTGCAGTAGGCGCGTTTCGCTTAAGGCTGGTGCTGGTCTTCTGTTGATTTCATGGGACAGGTGTTGATGCCAAGCAAGGTGTATGCACCACAAAAGCGAAATACGCCAGTGGCCAGCACGATCACCCCCAAATAACCCCAACTGCCAACCACGCCAGTGGCCGCCAAAGCAATCAACACCGCACCTGCAACGATACGCAAAACACGGTCAATGCCGCCAACATTAGCTTTCATACGTTTCTCCTAAGTGATGGCGTATTAGACACCTGTGTGATGCGTTTGTGCTTGATGCATATCAACGCATGATTTTGGATGTTTATTCAGGCTTGATGTTGCCGTCTTTGACGACCTTGGTCCACTGCGCAAGTTCTTGTTTCAACAAAGCATCCAGCTCACTGGTGGACGAGGTGGTGGCCTGCATGCCCAGTTTTGAAAAACGCTCTTTCACGTCGGGGCGTTGCAAAATGGCGCGTAAATCTTGGTTCATCTTTTCAACGATGGCCGTGGGTGTTTTGGCGGGTAAGAAGAAGGCCAACCAAATGGTAGTTACATAACCGGGAACGCCTTGCTCGCTGATGGTGGGCAAGTCTGGCAATTCAGGGTGACGCTTGGCACTGGCAATCCCCAAAGCTTTGACGCGACCTGATTTGATGTTGGGCACAGCAGAGTTGAAAGCATCGAACATCAGTTGGATATGTCCAGCCAACAAGTCTTGCGCTGCGGGACCTTGACCTTTGTAGGGAACGTGGCCGAGTTGCGTTTTGGTCATGTTGGCAAACATCTCTGAGCCTAAGTGGTAGGTGCTGCCGATGCCCGATGAACCGTAAAACAATTTACCCGGATTTTCTTTGGCGTAGCGCACCAGTTCTTGCACCGTGTTGGCAGGTACCGAGGGATGAACCACCAAAATGTTTTCAATCGTGGCCACGGTGCTCACAGAAGCAAAATCACGCACGGGGTCGTAGGACAACTTTTGCATCAATGCAGGGTTGGCGGCCATGATGCTGCTGGTGCCAAACAAAATCGTGTTCCCGTCCGCTGGTGCACGCGCCACAAACTCTGCCCCAATCGCACCCGTTGCTCCCACGCGGTTATCGACGATCACCGTTTTTCCCATCGCCTCTGACAAGAGAGGGGCAATCACACGCGCGGCAATGTCAGTCGGGCCTCCCGTGGAGAACGGCACCACCAAACGCACGGTGTTGTTTTGTGCCCAGCTGCACGTGGCGACGAACAGCAAACTCGCGGCAAACCCGACGTGACGACGTGAAATCATGCAAAACCTCCTGAGCAGTCAATGATCAAGCCAAGAAACGTTGGCGAATGTCTAGCGGTGAGAAAACCTCAAGCGGCTCTGCGCCACCATTCGGAATGCCCACTTGTGTGGCGTTGAGCAGCATGGACACCATCACATACGTGCCCGACAACACGGTGAGGTCCACCACGGCCTGTTCACCCATTTGAGTAATCGCTTGGTTCCAGATTGCATCGGGCACGCGGTGGTTCAAGGTGAGTTGAACGCAAAAGTCATAAACCAAGGCTTCATCTTCTTGCATGTCCGAAGGGCGTTGGCACTGACGAAGTTCTTCAATGATGCGTGTGGACAAGCCTGCGCGTTGTGCGATGGGGTCGTGCGCCCACCACTCGTATTGCGCATTGGCAATGCGTGCTTGAATGAGGATGGCAAATTCGTTCAAGCGTTTGCTGACCGAGGTTTTGAACCGCAGATAGTCCAAGAAGTCAAAGCAACGCCGCGCCATGTCTGGACTACGCAGCAGCGCGTTGTAGGGCCCGCCTAATGCCGCGCTGGAAACTTTGAGGATGTCATCGGCCAATGGGCGAACTTCGGGGGAGAGTTCTTCGTAACTAATTTGTTTGAATCGTTCAGACATATTCTTTTGTAGGATGAAAGCCAACAGCATCGTGCCAGTTTTCATTCGATGCTTCTGTCCATTGGGTGACTAAAGAAATATGTTCTCGATAAATAAGAATGCGTTCACCAACCTCACAGGCGATATGTGGGGCGGCTTTGCGGCCATGTTGGTTGCATTGCCATCGGCCATTGCTTTTGGCGTGACCATTTTTTCGCCGCTGGGCGCAGAGTTTGGTGCCCGAGGGGCGTTGGCAGGCATGTTGGGTGTGGCGGCACTGGGCTTGATTGCGGCCACGTTTGGTGGCACGCAGCGCCTCATTTCTGCGCCATGTGCACCTGCGGCTGCGGTGTTGTCGGCACTGACCATTCAAATGACGCAGCAAGGGGCGGGGGTAGGGGCGGTGTTGCTGACCTTGTTCATGGTGGCCTTCACGAGCAGCTTGATACAAATTTCGTTTGGCTTGCTGCGCATCGGTGAACTCATCAAGTACATGCCATTTCCAGTGGTGAGTGGCTATTTGAGTGGCGTGGGCCTCATCATTGTGATGAGTCAGTTGCCTAAGTGGATGGCCCTGCCCAATGGCATGGATTGGTGGCAGGGTTTGCACGCCGTCGCGTTGTGGCAAACGCCAAGCCTCATCATTGGTGCAGTCACCGTGGCCTTGATTCTGTTGGCCCCGCGCATCTCTAGGCGTGTTCCGGCGGTGATTGTGGGTTTACTCGGAGGCATTGCTGCGTACTGGGTGTTGGCTTTCACCGCTTGGCCTGAGTTACGCCATTTGCATGACAACGCCTTTGTCATTGGTCCTTTGGCTGTGGGGGGGGAAGGTTTTTTTGAATCGCTGCTTGATCCGTTGAAGAGCTTGCGCGAATCAGGGATGCCACCTTGGACACATATCCTTTTTCCGGCGATGACACTGGCTGTACTGCTGTCAATCGACACACTCAAAACGTGTGTGGTGTTAGATGCCATGACGGGGTCACGCCATGATTCGAACCAAGAGCTGATCGGTCAAGGGTTGGGAAACTTGGCGTCATCATTGATTGGTGGTGCGCCCGGTGCGGGCACGATGGGGGCGACGTTGGTGAACCAAGCCAGCGGGGGCACTACGTATTTATCGAGCGTATTTCAAGGCGTGTGGTCGCTGCTGGCAATTTTGCTGTTGACATCGGTCATTGCGTGGGTGCCCGTGTCGGCATTGGCAGCCTTGTTGATCGTCATTGGTCTGCGAATGATCGATTGGCATTCTCTGCAACTGCTGCGTGCCAAAGACACCATGCTTGACTTTGCTGTGATCTTGCTGGTGGTCATTGTGGCCAGCACCGTGAGTTTGATTGCTGCATCGGGTGTGGGTGTGGCGATGGCCATCATGCTGTTTTTGCGCGAGCAGATTCACACCAGCACCATTCGTCGTAAATCGTTTGGCGACAAGATGTTTTCATCGCGTGTGCGTGGTCAGCGAGAGCGCGATGTGTTGATGCAAACGGGCGGCCAAACGGTCATTTTTGAATTGCAAGGCAGTTTGTTCTTTGGGACCACCGATCAGCTCTACACCGCCATTGAGCCAGAGTTGAGCAAAGCCAGGTTTGTGGTGCTTGATTTCATGCGTGTGCAGTCGATGGATATGACTGCAGGTCACATGATTGAGCGTATTCGCAACATGCTGTCTGAACGCCATGCCAAGCTGGTACTGACCCGTGTGCCTGAGCGTTTGCCCAGTGGGCGTGATTTGCGTTCGTATGTCGATCACATTGGTTTGTTGTCTGACAGCACCGCCAAAATCTTTGATGAATTCGACGAAGCACTTGAATGGATCGAAGACGAAACTTTGGCACTTGCCGGTCATGCACATGTCTCGCACGAAGGCATACCTTTGGCCAAATTTGAAATCTTTCACGGGTTGAACGACTCAGAGATTGAGTTGCTAGAGCGCTGTGCTCAACGCCACATTTACCACGCAGGCGATTTGGTTTTTGGCGCGGACTCTGCGGGTCATGAGTTGATGCTTATCAGCCGAGGTGAGGTGAAAGTGAGCTTGCCTTCTGCCAGTGGCAAAACCATTCATCTGACCACGTTTAGCCGTGGCCAGTTTATTGGGGAGATGTCGTTCTTAGACGGTCGCGCGCACTCTGCGGATGTTTTCGCCACACGTGAGACCGAAGTCATCGCGATTGATCGCAAGGCTTTCGCCGCAGCGGCGGCTGGCGATCCGGTCATGAGTATCAGTGTGATGCGTGCGGTGGCTCTGGCCATTGCAGACCGCCTGCGTCACGCGAATGCAGAGCTACGTGAAATGCGACAGACTTGAACGCTTTAACGCACGCAATAAAAATAAACGGTTGCAAAATTTACATCTGGATGCGAACGTACAGGTGTTGGGTTGCGCGTGTCGGGGTTCAGGACACGGTTGTTGGACAGAGCCCAAACCTTGTGGTCAAGCGACACGCCGTTGTTCCAATCTCCTTTGATGGATAAAAATTCATATTCATCCACGGTTGGCAAACGTGCTTTTAATAAAGCACATGATTTTTCTGCAATCTGAGGATTGGGTGCTGTGTTGATGGGTTGGCCTGCGGTTCCGACAAGAACCAAACTTGTGTCACCCATCATCACCACGGTTGGAAACGTGGTGCGCTGAAAATAACGCACGATGTCTGCCGCAATAGAGCTCATCACTTTCTCAGGCTTGTCCTGTGCTTGAAAGCTGATCGTGGTTCCGTTTTTTAATTCAATGTGTAATGTGACCAATAAATCGCCGCGACAGCTTGGGCCATAAGCATAGGTTCCCCATGCGATGCCACTTAAAACCGATAACTGCTGCACGTCGATGTTGTCTTGCCGTTGTTCGTCGCGCAGACTTTTGATCAGTTCACTCAGTGGGCCTGGATTAAAAAATTGCAGCTTGATATCTTTTTGGTTAAAGCCCAAATACATCCGGTCTAAATAAGCTTTCAAGCTGGCTTCAAGGGTGATGTCCATGCGAGCACCTGATGTTGCTTGGGCTCGGTTCTTGTCAGTCAATGCGTCTAAATTGAGAAGTGCCTCAAGACCTTCGGGCGTTGAGGCGCCCATGCGCATCAGGTCTTTGATTTGGCTGCTCATCTCATTGATTTGTTCCATGCGCGTTGCGCCATAGGCCTCCTCGAATTGACACAAATCTTGGCCTTTGACAAACAAAACGGTAGGCCACAAGTAGTACGTGTTTTGTCCCCACGCTAGGCTAGTGAGTAGCGTCAGCGTTATGCCTATCCATACGCAACGTAGGTAGCGATAAAACAAGTTGGTGTTGGATGGTGTTTTCGAATCAGCCATGGATATATGACTTTGATAGATTTACATGCTCATCATTATCATCATTAATTGGTTGAGTGGTTACTTCGAGGAGTGCTATTCATACGAACAATGTTTAGCAAATTAGATGATGTATTTCATCGGTGAAAGTGAGCACGAATGCGGTGTGAAAACCTCTTTTAATTTTCACGAGGCGTATACTGAAAAATCACTTTATCTTGTTGGAATAGCGCTGTGTCAACCGAATCAGTTTCAAGTTTTAATGCGTCAGAGTTACGCTATCGGCGTTTGTTTGAAACTGCGCAGGATGGAATTTTGATTCTTGATTTTTTGACAGGAAAAATTCAAGATGCAAACCCTTTTTTATTGAATCTGTTGGGCTACACCAAAGCTGAATTGATGGGTAACGAGCTTTGGGAGATTGGTGCAATGGTCGATAAGTGCGCAGCCATTGCAGCGTTTGATGCCTTGAAAAAAAGCGGATACATACGCTATGAAGATCTTCCCTTAAAGACCAAGCAAGGAAAGTTCATTAACGTAGAGTTTGTGAGCAATGCATATGATGTCGGCGATGAACGTGTCATTCAATGCAATATTCGTGACATTTCTATTCGTAGAAAAATTGAAGCGGATTTGCTAGTTTCTCGCGGTGCGCTTGAAAAAAGTAACTGGGCTGTGTTGGCATATGCCCAAGCCTCGGTTGCTTTGTCACATGCGGATAAGGCGGAGAACTTGATTCAAAACGTGTGTGAAGCCATCACGCAACAGGTTCCTTTTGTGGTGTGTTGGGTTGGTTTGGCAGAGCTTGATGAGGCAAAAACGGTTCGTGTTGCAGGTTTGTCTGGTTCTGCCAAGGCATACGCGAAAGACATCACGGTGAACTGGTCTGCCGATGCGCTTCACGGCTTGGGACCCGCTGGGCGATGTATTCGAACTGGAAAATCGGTAGCGATTCTTGACACGCAAACTGATCCGTCGTTTGAGCCCTGGCGTGAGCGTGCGAATCAGTATGGGATTCACAGTTGTGTGGCTGTGCCTATTTTTTACGAGGAAAATCCCATTGGTGCCTTGCTTGTTTACGCGCAGGTAGCGAATGCTTTTTTGCCAAGCGATGTTCACTTATTTGAAGATTTAGCCAATGAGATTGGATATGGTCTACGTGCGATCAAACGACGTCAGGAGCTAGACGAAGAAACGCAAAAGCGTGAAGAAACGCAAAAACAGCTATACCAAACCTTGGAGTCGACCATTGAGGCCATGTCTAGAACCATGGAGTGGCGAGATCCCTACACCGCGGGTCATCAAAAACGGGTGGCTCAACTCGCTGTGGCCATTGGTCGTGAAATGGGATTGGATGAAATGCGTCTCAAAGGACTCCACCTTGGAGGCTTGGTGCACGACATTGGTAAGGTGGCTATTCCGTCGGAAATTTTGACCAAGCCTACTCAAATCAATGCGCTGGAACGGCAAATGGTCAGGCAGCACGTTCAGACCGGTTATGAGATTTTGAAAGACATTCCGTTTTTCTGGCCGATTGCGGATATGGTCTACCAACACCACGAGCGTTTGGATGGCTCTGGCTATCCCCGTGGTTTAAAAGGTGATCAGATCATCCTAGAAGCAAGAGTTCTTGCCGTGGCCGATACGGTTGAAGCGATGGCTGCACACCGACCTTATCGTGCTGCTGTTGGTTTGGATGCTGCTCTAGCCGTGATACAAGAAGATAAGGTCGGCTTGTTTGATCCGATGGTTGTTGGCGCTTGTTTGCGTCTGTTTCGTGAAAAAAAATACCAGTTACCTGTGATCTGATTTTTCTCAGTCGCTGTGGTGCCTCCGACAGGAATCGAACCTGTATTTACACCTTAGGAGGGAGTCGTTCTATCCATTGAACTACGGCGGCGCCAAGTCGTATTTTAAGGCGCACTCATTTGCTCAACATTCGCATGGCTTCTTCTAAGCCTTTCAGCGTCAGTGGGTACATGCGGTGGCTGACGATTTGTTGAATGATGGCAATGCTTTGGCGGTATTCCCAGACACCCTGCGGCTCAGGGTTGATCCACGCAAATTTGGGAAAAGCATGGATGAGGCGTTGTAGCCACTCGGCACCCGCTTCTTCGTTGTTGTATTCCACACTGCCGCCTGGCTGCACAATTTCATACGGGCTCATGGTGGCGTCGCCAATGAAGATGAGCTTGTAGTCTTTGTTGTACTTGCGAATGATGTCCCAGGTTTCAAACTTCTCTGCGTAGCGGCGTTTGTTGTTGCGCCACATGAAGTCGTACACGCAGTTGTGAAAATAATAGAACTCCAAATGTTTGAACTCTGCTTTAGCCGCAGAGAACAACTCTTCTACGCGTGCAATGTGGTCGTCCATCGTGCCGCCAACATCCATGAGCAATAAAACCTTCACGTTGTTATGACGTTCAGGCCGCATCAAGATGTCTAAAAAACCCGCATTGGCCGCTGTTTTGTGGATGGTGCCATCCAGATCCAGCTCTTCTGCGGATCCTTCGCGTGCAAAACGGCGCAAGCGACGCAGCGCCACTTTGATGTTGCGGGTGCCCAGTTCTTGGGTGTCGTCATAGTCGCGGTAGCTGCGTTGATCCCACACCTTGACGGCGCTGCGATTACCGCCTTTGCCGCCAATACGAATACCCTGTGGGTTGTAGCCGCCATTGCCAAATGGTGATGTGCCGCCTGTGCCGATCCATTTGTTGCCGCCTTCGTGGCGTTCTTTTTGTTCTTCAAGACGTTGCCTGAGCGTCTCCATCAACTCGTCCCAGCCCATTTTTTCAATGGCCGCTTTTTGTTCTGGCGTGAGTTCTTTTTGAAGAATCTTCTCAAGCCAATCGAGCGGAACCTCTTGGGTGAAGTCGGTCAGCATTTCCACGCCTTTGAAGTACGCACCAAACGCGCGGTCAAATTTGTCGTAATGCTTTTCGTCTTTGACGAGGATGAGGCGGCTTAAAACATAAAAGTCGTCCAAGCTGCATGCGTCACTGCCAGGCCCCACCACTTGCGCTTGCAGCGCTTCCAGTAGGGTGAGGTACTCCTTCACCGATACCGGCAGCTTGGCGGCGCGTAGGGTGTAGAAGAAGTCAATCAACATGGCTGTGAATCAACGGTTGCGGCTTTGCATGAACACCAGTTTTTCAAACAGCGTCACATCTTGTTCGTTTTTCAGCAAAGCACCGACCAAAGGGGGGATGGCAACTTTGTCGTCTGCGGTTTGCAGCGCTTCAAGTGGGATGTCTTCGGCAACCAAGAGTTTGAGCCAATCAATCAACTCACTTGTCGAGGGTTTCTTTTTCAAACCGGGCAAGTTGCGAATGTCAAAGAAGGTTTTCATCGCCACCGACAGCAACTCTTGTTTGATATTGGGAAAGTGCACGGCCACGATGTGACGCATGGTGTCGGCATCTGGAAACTTGATGTAGTGAAAGAAGCAACGACGCAAGAACGCATCGGGCAACTCTTTTTCATTGTTTGATGTGATGAAGACCAAGGGACGGTTTTTGGCCTTGATGAGCTGGCGCGTTTCGTAGCAATAAAACTCCATGCGGTCGAGTTCACGCAACAAGTCGTTGGGAAATTCAATGTCAGCTTTGTCGATTTCATCAATCAGCAAGGCCACGGGTTGATCCGCCGTGAAGGCTTGCCACAACACACCTTTGAGGATGTAGTTGTTGATGTCTTTCACACGTTCGCTGCTGTCCACATCGGCCATCTGGCTGTCACGTAGACGACTCACTGCATCGTATTCGTACAGACCTTGTTGGGCTTTGGTTGTCGATTTGATGTGCCATTGCAACAGGGGTAAACCCAGGGCATCAGCCACCTCTTCTGCAAGCATAGTCTTGCCTGTGCCTGGTTCACCCTTGACCAGCAAGGGCCGCTTGAGCGCGATGGCTGCGTTGACCGCGAGCATCAAGTCTTGGGTTGCAACGTAGTTGTCAGTGCCTTTGAATTTCATGGGTGGTTCCGTCTATTATTTGATCTACATCAACCTCTTGGGATTGTGGTTTGCATATGAAAAAGATTGTCTCGATTGCTTTTGCTCTGACTGTATCTGCTGTGTCCACGCTTTCACTTGCGCAAGACATCAAAGGTGATGCTAACGCAGGTGCCAACAAAATTGCCATGTGCATTGGTTGCCACGGCATCGTTGGCTATCAGGCTAGTTTTCCTGAAGTGTATAAAGTTCCCAAGATTTCAGGCCAGAGCGAGAAGTACATCACCACGGTGCTGAACGCTTACAAGAAAGGTGAACGCAAACATCCCACCATGCGCGGCATTGCCGACAGCTTGACGGATCAAGACATGGCTGACATCTCCGCGTATTACGCCAACCATGGCAAGGTCGAAGGTGCCGTGTTGCCAGACAAAGCGACGGAGCCTAAAGCGAACGTGGCAGCACTACTGACCAAAGGCGCTTGTGCGTCGTGCCATGGCGAAAACTTTGCCAAACCGATTGATCCCAGCTACCCCAAGATTGCAGGTCAAAACGCAGACTATTTGTTTGTGGCATTGAAGTCCTACAAGGTCGAAGGCACCACCACATGGGGCCGCGGCAACGGTGTGATGGGCGGTGTGGCCAAGCAGTTCAGCAATGCTGAACTCAAAGAATTGGCCAACTACATGGCCTCTCAGCAAGGCGATTTGAAAACCATTCCCCAAAGCCGGTTTCGTTGAATACGATTTGCTTGCTCGCAAAGCCCCGCGATGCGGGGCTTTTTATTTGCCGCCGAGTTGTTTGAGAATTTTGTGACTCTGCAAGCGTGAGTCCTGAGTGGGCTCTTTGTGACATGCCCGGCGATAGGCCTGCAATGTTTTATCGGCCAAGGCCAGTACGCTGCCCGTTTCATAGCTACCTCCCTTGAGGTTTTCACCAAACCTCACCCCCATGAGCAACTCGGCCCCTTCACTGGCATGAGATGCGGTGTAGATGTGAAATTGACCTTGTGCCACGGCATCAATCACCGCTTGGTTGAGCATCAGGTGATGCCGGTTGCGATGCGGAATCAACACGCCTTGCGTGCCGTCTAACCCCAAGGTTTGACAGGTATGAAAGAAGCCTTCGATTTTTTCATTCACACCTCCGACGGGCAAGATTTCACCGTTTTGATTGACGGCGCCAGTGACCGCAATGTTTTGTTTGAGTGGCAAGCCTGAGAGTGAAGACAGCAAGGCGTACAACTCGGCGCACGAAGCTGAATCGCCTTCGACGCCGTGGTATTCCTGCTCAAACACCACCGATGCGTTGAAGGCCAGTGGCGCAATGTGTGAAAACAAGGCGGATAAGTAGCTGTGCAAAATCAGCACGCCTTTGTCATGAATGGGGCCTGACAGCTTGACCTCTCGCTCAATGTTCAGCAGGCCTTCGTTGCCGGCATACGTGCGTGCTGTGACGCGCACGGGAAACCCAAAAGCATGGTCGCCCAATTCGATGACCGTGAGGCCGTTGAGTTGGCCCACTTTTTCGCCTTGAACCGAGATGAGCCGTTCACCATCGGTGATGGAGTCTTGCAGGCGTTGTTCGGTGTACCCATTTCTGAACGCACGTGCTTGCATGGCCGCATCCACATCGGTCGCCTGTACCAAGGTTGCACCGCGTTGGTGTGCATGGTTGGCACTTTCAATGACCAACGATTCTGTGTGTGAAAACAAAGCACTTTGGCGTGTTTGGTCGTCCACCTCACGGTGCGTGCATTCAATCAGGCGTGCCACTGCATCTGCGTTGAAATGTGGCAAATGCAAACGTTGGCAGCAGTGCGCCACAAAGATGGCTGATGCGCGGCGTGTCTCGGCGCTGGCGGGAAAGCTTTCGGCAAACTCCACTTTGCACATGAAGCGTCGAAAGAACTCGGGCGCGCCTTCTTGCAGCACGTAATACTCTTCGACCGTACCAATCAGCACGATCTTGACGCAGAGTTGCACCGCTTCCGGTTCTAGGGCGACGGTGGCGATGGGGGACAGGTGCAAACCTGCTTCTTCAATTTGCAAGCGACCACTGCGCAAAAAGCGCGACAACTTTTCCCACACCAACGCATCCGTCAAAAGATCGCGCACATGGAGCATCAAAAAACCACCGTGGGCTTTGAGCAGGCTGCCCGCTCGGATGCGTGAGAAGTCAGTCATCAACACATCGTCTTCGGTTTGGTATTCCACGCTGCCAAACAGGGTGCGAAACACAGGGTTATCTTCGACCAGCACGGGAGCCCCTTTGGTGCTGTGGTTGTCTACCGCCACGTTCACGCGATAACGCAACAGCAGCGTGTTGAGAGCTTCGAGGCGTACCTGTTCTTCATCTTCGTCGTCACCTGGTTCGAACAATTCGATGTGCTCCAACACATCCGCCATGACTTTTTCAAAATAGTGCGTGAGTTTTTCAGATTCTTGTGTTGGCTTCGTCAGCGCTTTGCTGATTTGTGCAAGTTCTTGCTCCAGCATCGGTTTGATGGTTTGGCGGCGTAGGGCCGCTAGGCCTTCATTCTTCACGCGGTCGATGGGGCGTGTTTTGTCGAGGAAGGTGGCAATTTCGGCGCGCAGCTCCACCTCCGCTTGGTCAATCGCCATGCGACGGTCTTTCGGGAGTGCCAAGGCTTGTGCTTCGGTGAGGGGCATTCCCTTTTCATCACGCAAGGTGAATACCAAATGTCCACCTTCACGAAACAATGAGAAGTTGCGGGCTTCGGCAAATGCATCAAGCACGGCATAAGCGCGGTCTTCTTCTTGTTTGTAAGTCTTTTCTATGTGTTCGCTTTCCACCTTGAAGTCTTGTGCAGTCAGACGCTTGGGAATGTCGGTTAACAAGGTCTTGGTGAGCTGTGCCATGTGCAATCGCAGTTTGCGACCCTCGCCAGCAGGAATGTGCAGGGCATGTGGGTGCTCTGGGGTCTCAAAATTGTGCAGGTAGCAAAGGTCTGGTGGCACGGGCTTATTGGCCGCCACGCTTTGCATCATTTGGTGCAGCAAGGTAGAACGGCCACTGCCTACTTCGCCCAATACAAACAGGTTGTAGTTGGCTTGCATCATTTCTAAACCAAAGCGTGCGGCGGTTTCAGCGCGCTCTTGGCCAATCCACGGGAGAGGTTGTGACACCAACTCCGAGGTGTCATTAAAGTCCAGATCTGTGGGACGGATGGTCAAGCGTAGATCAGTGGACGCAACGGCTGCTGCACCGTGGTGGGTGGTGGGTGTCATGGCACATACTCTCTCAAAGGTTGAAAATATTATGAACCTTGTGTCAGCGCACAATGGTGTTTTGTTTGAAGAAGGGTGGTCAGTTGTGGTGCAAGCGCGTTACAAAGTCGCAGCTGCTGCGTTGGCAGTGGTGGTGGTTCTGGGAGTCTTCATGCCGCGCATGCTGTATGGCCCGAAGGTCTCAGTCGAAACGGTGACGCAACACAACTTTGTGCAAACCGTTGTGGCCAGTGGTCGTGTGGAGAATCCGCATCGCATTGATGTGGGATCGCAGTTGACAGGAACTGTGTCAGCCGTGCCCGTCAGTGAAGGTCAACGCGTCACGCAAGGCACAGTGCTGATTCAGTTGGAAGCGACGGAACTACAAGCCGCCTTGCGACAAGCTGAGCTGGCAGAGCAACAAGCCCGAGCCCATGTGCGTCAGTTGAAAGAGTTACAAGAACCTGTCGCAGAGCAAACGCTGTTGCAAGCTCAAGCGAATTCTGACAACGCACAACGTAATTTGGAGCGCACGCAAGAGCTGTATGACAAGGGCTTTGTAGGGGCGGCTGCGAAGGACGAAGCCCAGCGTGCTGCGCAAGTTGCGACAGCCCAAATGCATAGCGCACGCCAGCAGTTAACCAGCGTGCGCAAGGGCGGCAGCGATGCTGTGGCGGCAGAGGCAGCTCTGGCGTTTGCACAAGCTGCGGTGGAAGGCGCGCGATCACGTTTGAATTACACCCAAGTGCGTGCGCCTGTCAGCGGAACACTGATTGCGCGCAACGTGGAGCAGGGCGATGTGGTGCAGCCGGGTAAGGTGTTGATGGTGTTGTCGCCTGCCGGCGAAACGCAGTTGGTGCTGCAAATCGATGAAAAAAATCTGAATTTATTGCACATGGGACAAACTGCCTTAGCTTCTGCAGATGCTTATGCCAGCGAACGCTTTGATGCCCAGTTGGTTTACATCAACCCCAGTGTGGATGCGCAACGTGGTTCGGTGGAGGTGAAGCTCAAAGTGCCTACGCCGCCTGCTTATTTGAAACAAGACATGACGGTATCGGTGGACATTGAAGTCGCACGACGAGCACAAGCTGTGTTGGTCTCTGCGGGGGCTGTGCATGACATAGACAAAGCGAAGCCTTGGGTGTTGCGCGTCAATCAAGGCCATGCACAGCGTCAAGAGGTGAAGTTGGGGCTGATCAGCAATGGCGTGTGTGAGGTGTTGTCTGGACTGTCGGTTGGAGACCATGTGGTGCCAGTTGAAGCCGCCGCTGTGAGCGATGGCATGCGCTTGCGTGCCGTTGTGACTGCGAAAGGAGCCTTGCCTTGATCGCGTGGTTACCGTTTGAAGCTTGGGTGTCGCTGCGCTTCATGCGTGAAGGCAAAGTCCAAACGTCCTTCATCGTGGGGGGAATTTCGATCGGTGTTGCCGTGATCGTGTTCATGTCTGCTTTGCTCTCGGGTTTGCAAAGTAACTTCGTGCGCCGTGCGTTGACAGGGCAAGCACACATTCAGGTGCTGCCGCTCAAAGAGGTGGTACGTCCTTTGCGGGATCACGAGTCAGCTTGGCGAGAAAGCGCCACAGTTCAAGCCCCGTTACAGCGCTTGAAAAGCATTGATCAATGGCAAAGCGCTGCCGCGCAAATCGCATACATGCCCGAGGTGTCCGTGGTTTCACCTGCCGCGACGGGATCGGCTTTGGTCACGCGGGGGGATGCGAGCCGTGCGATCACGCTCACAGGCATTACGCCAGAGTTGTATTACCAGATCGTGCCTTTGCCTGAAAAAATCGTACGCGGTCAAGCGCATATGGAGGTGGACACCATCTTCATCGGCACAGACTTAGCGACGGATTTGGGCGTGACGGTGGGGGACAAACTACGCGTGTCTGCCGCCAACGATTCGGTCAACACCTTGAAGGTCGCCGCCATTTTCGATTTGGGAAACAAAGGCGCCAACAGTCGCAGCACATTTGTTGCGCTGCGTACGGCGCAGAGTTTGCTCGGTCTCACGGGGCGTGTGTCGGTCCTGGATATCACCGTGCATGATGTGTATGCCGCTGAAGTGGTGGCACAACGCATCAGCGCGTTGACGCACTTAGAGGCGGACAGCTGGATCAAAACCAACGAACAATTTTTTACAGCCGTGCATGCGCAAACCACAGCCAATACAGCCATTCGATTCTTTGTGGCCTTATCGGTGGGCTTTGGTATTGCCAGTGTGCTGGTGGTGTCTGTGGTGCAGCGCTCGAGAGAGATTGGCATTTTTCGCGCCATGGGCATCACGCGTGGACAAATCTTGCGCATCTTTTTATTGCAAGGTGGCTTGCTCGGGTTGTTGGGGGCCATCAGCGGTTCGTTGATGGGCGGCACGGCTTTGGTGCTGTGGCAACGGTTTGAGCGCAATGCCGATGGCTCGGTGATGTTTCCACTGACGCTAGATCCTTGGTTGTTCATTCAAGCGCTGGTGCTCGCCTCGTTGACGGGATTGATTGCTGCTTTCGCGCCCGCCATGCGTGCAGCCAGGTTAGATCCCGTGGTGGCGATTCGTGGATAAAAGCATGTCGACCCAACTTCCCGTCTTAGAGCTTCGCGGTATTGTGAAGACGTTCAATCTGGGGCAACCCAACGAAACGGAAGTGCTGCATGGCATTGATTTGGTGTTGCAGCACGGCGAATTTTGCTCGGTGATTGGGCCTTCGGGGTCTGGAAAAAGTACCTTGCTCAATATCGTGGGTTTGCTCGATCGCCCCACCCGCGGCACCTTGTCTGTTTGTCAACAAGAAACCACCACATTGAACGACAGTGCGTTGACGCAATTGCGCGGTCACAGCATTGGCTTTGTGTTTCAGTACCACCACCTCATCAGTGCTTTTAGCGCGATAGAAAACGTGATGATGCCGATGGTCGGCGATGCCGGCATGTTCACCGATGCCATGCGCGAGCGTGCGGCTGCGCTGCTAGACAGCGTTGGTTTGACGCGTTGGAAAGATGCGCCTTCCACGCAGCTGTCTGGCGGTCAACAGCAGCGTGTCGCTGTGGCGCGCGCTTTGGCGATGAAGCCTGCGCTGATCTTGGCTGATGAGCCCACAGGCAACCTCGACAGCAAGAGTGCAGACGCGGTGTTTGATTTGCTGTTGAGCGTGAGTCGCGAGCAGGGTACCAGTGTGCTGTTTGTCACGCACAACGCGGCCTTGTCTGCGCGATGCGACAAAACCATCGAAGTGGTAGACGGACGACTCAAGCCCTGATCAGGGCTTGATGCTGCTGAGCACTTCGTCGGTGTGTTCACCCAACTGCGGGGCACCACGCCACACACCGGTGGGGGTGCCGCTCATGCGCACGGGAGGGCGAAGTTGTCGTAACAAACCTTCATGCGGGTGCGGTACATCCAACCAAGCTTGTGTCGCGGCGAGGTGAGGGTCTGTCAGCAAGTCATCCAACTTCATCATGGGCATGACGGGAATGTCGTGTGCAGTGAAGTCCTTCATCCATTCGGCGCTGCTACGCGTGCGCAGATGTTCGGCCACAAAAGCATACAGGGCATCGATGTGCTTGAGGCGTTCGACTTGTGTGCCAAATCGCGCATCGGTTTTGAACAATTCGGGCAGCCCGATCAAACCAAGAAACGCTTGCCAATGTGCATCGTTGTACATGAGCGCACAGAGATAGCCATCTTGTGTTTTGTAGGGCTTGCGGTTGGCCGACAACATGCGTGCATGGCCCATGGGGGCAATGGGGGGCTGCCAAGTTTCGCCACCTAGATGTTCGCCCAGAACAAATTGCAGCAAGCACTCAAACATAGGCACTTCCACATGCTGACCTAAGCCGGTGCGGTAGCGTGCGATGACAGCCGCGAGCACGGCGTGCACCATGTGCAGTCCCGTCACGCGGTCGGCAAAGGTGGCAGGCACATAGCGTGGCTCCGGGCTACCGCTTTGTGTCATCAACCACGGCACGCAGGCCGCACCTTGAATGAGGTCGTCATACGCAGGCCAGTCTGAGTAGGGCCCCCCCTCGCTGTAGCCATACGCACCACACACCACCAAGCGTGGGTTGATGGCGTGCAGCGCTTCAAATGACAAGCCCAAACGCGCCATTGATGCAGGACGGATGTTGTAGGTCAACACATCTGCTGTTTTGCATAAGGCGAGCAATTGTTCGCGTTGTTCGGCTTGGCGCAAGTCCAGCACCACCGAGCGTTTGTTGCGGTTGGCGTTGATGAAGATGTGGCCCATGCCTGGGTGCTTCATCGGTCCTGCGTAACGCATGATGTCGCCGCTGGGTGGCTCAATCTTGATCACATCTGCGCCGTAGTCCCCCAAAATTTGCGTGGCGTAGGGACCTAGCACCACGCCTGTGAGATCAATGACACGCAAGCCTGCGAGTGCGCCTTGCAGTTGGGCGCTATCTGCGAACCCCATGACTTACTCGGGCGTGATGCCGGCAGCCTTCACCCAGCCACCCCATTTTTTGATTTCGGTGTCGATGGTTTTGGCCAAGGTAGCAGAGTCTTCGATATCCAGGTCAATGCCCACGCCTTGAATTTTTTCTCGGATCTCAGGCTTCGCCAACACCGCCATCAGTGTGGCGGTGGCTTTCTTTTGCACATCAGCGGGAATACCTGCTGGCGCCATCAGACCAAACCAAGCGCTGACGTTGTAGTCTTTCACGGTGTCGCCAATCGGCGGAACGTTCGGTGCTTTGCTGGCGCGTTTGCGGGTGGTCACGCCCAAGCCGCGCATGCGCCCGCCATTCATTTGCGAGACCGCATTGCCCGTGTCGGCAAAGGCGAATTGAATTTGACCGCCCAGCAAATCGGTCATGGCAGGCGGGATGCTTTTGTAGGGAACGCTCACGGTTTGCAGACCCGCCAGTTCGGTCAACATGGCGGCAGAGACCAAAGATCCAGAGGAGCCGTGTCCATAGGCGAGCTTGCCTGGATGTGCTTTGGCGTAGCTCACAAACTCTTTCATGTCTTTGGCGGGGAAGTCGTTGTTCACCATCAAGATAAAGCCGACTTCGCCAATCTTGCCGATGGGTGTGAAGTCTTTGACTGGGTCATAGGGCAGTTTGCGGTAGAGGTGCACATTGGCGGCTTGCGTGGTGCTGGTGGTGACCAAGAAGGTGTACCCGTCAGCCGGGGCGGCTTTCACCGCTTCAGCACCCAAGATGCCATTGGCACCCGCTTTGTTTTCAACGGTGATGGGTTGCCCCCAGGCATCGCTCATGGCTTGGGCGACGATACGGCCCAAATTGTCAGTGGCGCTGCCCGCACTGAACGGGACCACGAACTTGATGGGTTTGTTTGGGTAGTTTTGGGCGTGTGCGGCTGGCAGTGTCAGTGCGCTCAGTGTGAGTGCAGCCGCACCCAGCGTGAGGCCGCGGCGAAGCAAAGAAAAATGGGAGGGTGTCATTGCGTTGTCTCCTTTTGTATTTTTTGAAATTCAATCGCGTGTGGCGCGTCTTTGCACGGCATCAATGTAGGCCTGGCCATCGGGTGGTCGGCCACTGCGTTGGCTTTCCCAAATCATTTGACCTAGCGCATCCATGGTTTCGTGATGGGCATCGTGCAGCGAATCACGTTTGGCCGTGAGTAGCTCTACCGCTTGGCGAATGCCACGGGGTTGGTCGATGGAGCATTGTTCGCTCACCGACAGATGCATCGACAAGTGCAAGAACGGATTGGTTTTGCCGTCTTTGACTTCGTACATGCGCTCTAGTGCTGCATCGACATCTGAAAAATCGGCGTGGTATTCGGGGTGCTCGGCCACCCATTGGCTGGCAAGGGTTTCAAGCGCGTCCATCGGTTGCGCGTTGCGCCACTTGGCATAGACCGAACAGAAAAATCGCCGAACATCGGCTTGGCTAGGTTCAAACATGTGGGTGATTGTGACTCAGGAGTTTTGTGTCGGGTGCTCAATGTGGTGGCACCAAAGAAAAGGGCCTCAGAAGAGGCCCTTGATACGAAGCAGATGTGCTTATTGCTCAACAAATGCGCGCTCCACCACGTAATCGCCGGGGGTGGTGGTTGAGCCTTCTTTGAACCCACGGGCTTCCAAGAGGTGGCGCATATCTTTGTTCAACTCGGGGCTGCCGCAAATCATGATGCGGTCAGTTTCTGGGTTGATGTCAGGCAAACCCAAATCTTGGGAGAGTTTGTTGGATGTGATCAAGTCGGTCACACGACCTTGGTTTTTAAAAGGCTCGCGTGTGACGGTGGGGTAGTACAGCATTTGGTTGCTGACCATCTCACCCAAGAACTCGTGCTTGGGCAGCTCATCCGTCAAGTAGTCGCGGTAAGCCAGTTCTTTGACTTCACGCACGCCGTGCACCAAGATCACTTTTTCGAAGCGTTCGTACGTTTCAGGGTCACGCACCACGCTCAAGAACGGTGCTAGGCCCGTGCCCGTGCCAATCAGGTACAGGTTTTTAGCGGGTAGCAAATAGTCGATGAGCAACGTGCCTGTGGGCTTTTTGCCAACCACAATTTTGTCGCCCACTTTGATGTGTTGCAGCTTGGAGGTGAGGGGGCCGTCTGGGACCTTGATGCTCAAAAACTCCAAGTGTTCTTCGTAGTTGGCACTGACGATGCTGTATGCGCGCAACAAAGGTTTGCCGTTTTCTCCACGCAAGCCAATCATGGTGAAGTGGCCGTTGGAAAAACGCAGCGACGTATCGCGGGTGGTGGTGAAACTGAACAGGCGATCGGTCCAATGGTGGACGGACAAAACTTCTTCGTCTAGAAATGCACTCATGACTGGAATAAAACTATATAAATCAAGCCCTCTAGTGTAGGCGAGGGCTTAAAACCTTAGGCTATATGTTCGTATGCCGAACGCTATAAGGCTTGATGTGAATCAAGCGATGGGTTTCAGTGGTGATGTTCAGTAAGCGGATCAACAGCATAGTGATAGTATTTCGGCCATGTCCAGCGCTGTTCACAAATCCTTGCCCTTGGCCGACTTGCCAGGCCATTACATCCGTCGTTTGCAACAAATTGCAGTGGGTTTATTCATGGAGGAAACCCAAGCGTTTGGTATCACGCCGGTGCAGTTTGCAGCGCTCAAAGCCGTGGCGACGCAGCCTGGCATGGACCAAGGCTCATTGGCTGCAGGTATTGGGTTTGACACGTCCACCATCGGTGGCGTGGTGGATCGTCTACAGGCTCGGGGTTGGGTCGTGCGCCAAGTCTCTCCCGAGGACCGTCGTGCGCGTTTGCTGCACGCCACGCCAGAGGGGGTGAAAATTTTGGAAGATGTGGGCGATGCGGTGGCTCAAACCCAAAAGCGCATCTTGGCACCTTTGCCAGCGGCGGAGCGCAAAGAGTTCTTGAGGATGTTGCAGGTGTTGGTCGACGCCAACAACGATGCCAGCCGAGCGCCCCGCATCACAGAGTGATCATCAGGCTTTGTAGGCGAAACCGTTTTGACGCCACGCTTCAAACGTGATCACGGCCACGGCGTTCGATAGGTTCAAACTGCGTTGGCCCTCTCGCATGGGCAGTCGCAGGCGTTGTGAGAGTGCAAAACTGTCTCGAATCTCTGCGGGCAAGCCGCTGGTTTCGGATCCAAACACAAACCAATCGCCCGGCTGAAACGCCACGTTGTGTGCCGTGCTAGAGCCCTTGGTGGTCATGGCAAACATGCGAGCAGGGTCGGGCTTGGCGTCTTTCAAAAAAGTAGACCAATCGGCGTGACGCAACACGGGCGCGTACTCGTGGTAGTCCAAGCCTGCTCGGCGCATGTGTTTGTCGTCCATGGAAAAGCCTAAGGGCTCGACCAAGTGCAACGCGCAGCCTGTGTTGGCAGCCAAGCGGATGACGTTGCCCGTGTTGGGCGGAATTTCGGGGTGAACGAGAACGATGTTGAACATGCCTCTATTGTCTTGCATCAGCGAAGTGCGTCTGGCGCACTTCAGTGCGAGCTAGCACCACGCCAGTGATGTGCGCTGCTCCCGCAGCGCGTAATGCGCGTGCAGCTTCGTACACGGAAGCGCCAGTGGTCATCACATCGTCGATCAACACTACCCGTTGGCCACGAACCTTGGCGATCTTTTCTGGGGCGACCCAAAACGTGTCACGCACTTGCGCAAGCCGGTCTTCGCGCGAAGCACCTACTTGGTGAGCGCTGTCGCCGCTGCGCAGCAAAGCATGCGCGTCGACCTTGTGGGGGCTCAAATGTCGGGCCAATTCAAATGCTTGATTGAAACCTCGTTCGCGCAATCGAATCGGGGAGAGGGGCATGGCGACGACCAAGTTGGCTGCATCTAATGCGGGTTCAACCCAAGGGGCGTGACGCATGAGCTCGGCCAAGGCTTTGGCTAGGCTGGGGTCGGCTTGGAACTTGAAACGTGCGATGCATTCTGACCATGGGAAGGCGTAGCTCACGGCGGCGACGCATGCATCCAGTGGATTCTCTTGCCCCGAGCAGTTGAGGCATGCTGCGTGACTTTTCTTGGCCCCGAGGCTGAGGGCGCATGTCGGACAGCGCAAGCTGGGTTGTGCAAAGCGCTCGACACACGCAGCACACACGGGTTGGCTGGGCCAAGCATGGCAAATCTGGCACACGCTTGGCAGCTTGAACAGCTGCCTGAAGCCCGTGCCCCAACTTTGTGCCCACAAAGCCTTGGTTTGCCTAGGGAATGTCATGTACTCAATATACTTCTCGTCTCATGTCTGACACGTCACGCGCCGAGCGCCCCCCCACCCTAGATCCCGTTGCCAGTGCCCGTTGGGAGGTTTGGCCGCACACGCAATCACCTTGGCTGAACGAGGAGATTGGGCGGCGCATGGAAGATCGCTTGCAGTGGATTCGGTTGCATCCCAGCTCATGGGTGGATTGGGCACCTTTAAATGGTGGCTTGCGAACCCATGCCAAGCTCCGCATGCGTTATCCCAAGGCCCATTGCCAAGTGACGGAGACCAGCGCACATCGTGAGCGTCTGGCACGTCAAGCTTTGCAATCCCCGTGGTGGCAGCGTTGGTTGAAGCCTGATGCATTGAATTTTGGTGAGCCTGCCCCCGCGAGCGCTGAAATGTTGTGGGCCAACATGGCACTGCATACCAGCGACAACCCACAGGCGTTGTTGCAAAAATGGCATCAAATTTTGGCGGTGGATGGCTTTTTGATGTTCTCCTGTCTCGGACCGGACACATTGCGTGAACTCAACGAGGTCTATCAAACGTTAGGTTGGCCGCCTGCGTGCCATGCCTTTACCGACATGCATGACTGGGGTGACATGCTGGTACAAGCGGGTTTTGCCGAACCCGTGATGGACATGGAACGCATCACCTTGACCTATGCCAATGTCGACAGTCTATTGGCCGAGTTTCGTGCGCTAGGCCGCAATTTGCATCGCAACCGCTTTGCTGGCTTGCGCGGCAAGCAGTGGTTATCGCAGTTGAAAAATGCGCTGTTGATGTTGGCCAAGCCGGATCAAGAAGGACGACTCACGTTGACCGTTGAAGTGATTTATGGACACGCTTTGAAGCCCATGCCTCGTCTCAAAGTTCAAGGGGAGAGCACTGTGTCTCTACAAGACATGCGCACGCTACTAGGGCAATCCCCTAGCGGTCGATCTGTATGATTTTCATTGGAAGCTTGTAGCGCAAATCACGCTTAGACACTTTGAGTTAAATCAGTGTCTGACGGATTTGTAGTCCTGAAGACAAACATTGAGGCAATCAAAGTGATGAAGAACAATCTTTTCCAAAAGTTGACTTCAGGTGTGCTGTTCTTCGCCGCTTGGGCGAGTACAGCCGCTTGGGCTGTGAACGATTTGCCGGGCGGCCCTGCTGTCCGACAACTGAACCTCCAACCTGGCGCCACCAAAATTGCTCAAGAGCAGGGTTGGTTGCATTGGTTCATGCTCATCATCTGTACCGTGATTTTTGTGGCGGTGTTTGGTGTGATGTTTTATTCCATTTGGAAGCACCGCAAATCGGTGGGTCACAAGTCGGCCAGCTTTCACGAATCGGTGAAGGTTGAAATTGCTTGGACTGTGATTCCTTTCATCATCGTGATCTTGATGGCGCTGCCTGCAACCAAGGCGGTGGTTGCTCAAAAAGACACCTCCAACGCTGACCTCACGATCAAGGCCACGGGCTACCAGTGGAAGTGGGGTTATGACTACCTCAAAGGTCAAGGCGAAGGCATTGCGTTTATTTCCACGTTGGATAACGCGCAGCGCGAAATGTCAAACAACGGTGCCAAAGGCGTAGACATTGATAACTATCTGTTGAAGGTGGACAACCCTCTGGTGGTGCCTGTCAACAAAAAGGTGCGCATCATCACCACCGCTAATGACGTGATTCATGCATTTGCAGTGCCCTCACTCGGCGTGAAGCAAGATGCGATTCCCGGCTTCGTGCGCGACACATGGTTTCGTGCGGAAGCTGTGGGCGATTACTACGGCCAATGCCAAGAGTTGTGCGGCAAAGAGCATGCCTACATGCCGATTCATGTGAAGGTGCTCAGCGCAGCTGACTACGCCGCTTGGGTCGCTGGCGAGCAAAAGAAAATGGCTGCCAAGATGGATGATCCCGCTCGTGTTTGGAGCTTGGCTGATATCACTAAGCGTGGCGAGAAAGTCTATGCAGCCAATTGCGCGGCATGTCATCAACCCAATGGCAAAGGCATGGGCCCCATCAAACCACTCGACGGCTCTGCCGTGGTGTTGGATGAGGACAAGAACAAACAGATCAAAGTGTTGCTGAACGGTCAAAACAATTTGGCTATGCCCAGTTGGAAGCAACTCAGTGATACAGATATTGCCGCTGTCATCAGCTTCACCAAAAACAATTGGTCCAACAAGACCGGCCAGCTGGTTCAGCCTGCCGATGTCAAAGCCGCCCGTTAAAAGCTAGCGTTTAGAAGGAACACATCATGAGCGCAGTCCTCCATTCTCACGGTCACGATGACCACCACGGTGCTCCACACGGGTGGCAGCGTTGGGTGTTTGCCACCAACCACAAAGACATTGGTACCTTGTATCTGTTGTTCGCGTTCACCATGTTGATGGTGGGCGGCGTTTTGGCGCTGCTGATTCGCGCCGAGTTGTTTCAGCCTGGTTTGCAATTGGTGAATCCTGAGTTGTTCAATCAGCTCACGACGATGCATGGCCTCATCATGGTGTTCGGTGCCATCATGCCGGCCTTCGTTGGTTTTGCGAACTGGATGATTCCTTTGCAAATTGGTGCCTCTGACATGGCTTTCGCCCGCATGAATAACTTCAGCTTTTGGTTGATGATTCCTGCGGCAGTGACCTTGGTCAGCTCATTCTTCATGCCGGGTGGCGCGCCTGCTGCAGGGTGGACGCTTTATGCGCCGCTGACTTTGCAAATGGGGCCTTCGATGGATGCGGGTATTTTTGCCATGCACTTGTTGGGCGCTTCATCCATCATGGGGTCGATCAACATCATCGTGACCATTCTCAACATGCGCGCACCAGGCATGACATTGATGAAGATGCCGATGTTTGTGTGGACTTGGTTGATCACTGCGTATTTGTTAATTGCCGTGATGCCTGTGTTGGCTGGTGCGATCACCATGACGCTGACAGATCGCCACTTTGGCACTACCTTCTTCAACCCCGCTGGCGGTGGTGACCCCATCATGTACCAGCACATCTTCTGGTTCTTTGGTCACCCCGAGGTGTACATCATGATCTTGCCGGCTTTCGGCATCATCAGCCACATCGTCCCAGCGTTTGCACGCAAGAAGTTGTTTGGTTACGCCTCTATGGTGTATGCCACTTCATCGATTGCCATCTTGTCTTTCATCGTTTGGGCGCATCACATGTATGCCACCGGCATGCCTGTGACAGGGCAGTTGTTTTTCATGTACGCCACGATGTTGATTTCGGTCCCCACGGGCGTGAAGGTGTTCAACTGGATTGCAACGATGTGGAAAGGTTCGATGACATTCGAAACCCCTATGTTGTTTGCTGTGGGGTTCATCTTTGTGTTCACGATGGGTGGCTTTACGGGCTTGATTTTGTCGATGGCACCGATTGATACCCAAGTGCAGGACACCTACTACGTGGTGGCGCATTTCCACTATGTGTTGGTGGCGGGTTCGTTGTTTGCGATGTTTGCGGGCTTTTATTACTGGTGTCCCAAGTGGACCGGGGTGATGTACAACGAAACACGCGGTCAGATTCATTTCTGGTGGACATTGATTTCGTTCAACGTGACTTTCTTCCCTATGCATTTCTTGGGCTTGGCAGGTATGCCACGTCGCTATGCCGATTACCCCATGCAGTTTGCGGACTTCAACATGGTGGCATCGATTGGGGCGTTCTTCTTTGGCTTTGCTCAGGTGTATTTCTTCTTGTTCGTGGTGTTGCCTGCGATGCGGGGCCACGGCCAAAAAGCGGCGGCTAAACCTTGGGAAGCTGCCGAAGGTTTGGAGTGGGAGGTGCCTTCGCCAGCCCCATTCCACACCTTTGAAACTCCACCTAAATTGGACGCAACTGCAACCCGCGTGATTGGTTAAAGATGAGCCACCAAGAGCAACGTCAAAAAAACCTTCGCCTAGGCCTCATTTTGGCCTCGGTGGCGGTGGTGTTCTTTGTGGGTTTCTTTGTCAAAGTCATGTTGTTGAATCGTTGAAGCCATGGCTACTTCGCGTCATAACCTGCTCATGTTCAAGAAGCTGCTCGTTGTAGCAGTGGGCATGTTTGCGTTTGGTTATGCCTTGGTGCCTATGTACAAAGCAATTTGCGAATTCACAGGTATCAACATCTTGGCGCTCGGTGAGAGGGAAATCCCAGGATCTGGCAGTGCACGTTCTAAGGTGACGAACACGCAAGTGGATACCACTCGCACTATCACGGTTGAGTTTGATGCGAATGCGCGTGGTCCTTGGAAGTTCAAACCTGCGCAAAACTCCCTGCAAGTGCATCCGGGCGAGATGATGACGGTGATGTACGAATTTGAAAACGTGCAAGACCGTGTGATGTCTGCCCAAGCCATTCCCAGTTATGCGCCACGCCAAGCGGCAGCGCATTTCAACAAGTTGGAATGTTTTTGTTTTAACCAATACACCTTGGCGCCTGGCGAGAAAAAACAATGGCCCGTGGTGTTTGTGATTGACCCTAAGTTGGCCAGAGATGTGACCACCATTACCTTGTCCTACACCTTCTTCGAAGTGGGCTCTCAAACACCTGCTGCTCCGACAGCAGCGTTGGAAGCACCACATAAAACGGGGGTGGGCACATGAGTAAGAAAATTTCGTTGATGCGTTCGATCAAGGCGGTGGCATGGTCATTTTTAGGAATTCGCAAAAGCAGTGAGTTCCAAGAAGACATCGACAAAATCACACCCTTGCATGTGTTGGGTGTGGGTTTGGTGGCTGGTTTATTGTTTGTGATCGGCTTGATCGTGGTGGTCAAACTGGTTGTCGCGAATTAAAGAAGGAGTGGATATGAGTAGCACCTCACATGGCTCAACGCCTTACTACTACGTACCTCACGCATCACGCCACCCGGCGATGGCAGCGTTGGGACTGTTCTTTGTGATTCTCGGCGCAGGCCAGTGGGTCAATGGCGTGGCATGGGGCAAGTACAGCTTGTTCTTTGGCCTTGCGTTTTGGCTAGGCGTGCTTTATCAGTGGTTTGGGGATGCCATTGCTGAGAGCGAAGGTGGGCAATATGGCCACAAGATTGATTTGTCATACCGCTGGAGCATGAGTTGGTTCATCTTCTCTGAGGTGACGTTTTTTGGCGCCTTCTTCTCGGCTTTGTGGTGGGCGCGTGCGCACTCTGTGCCGATGCTGGGTAACTTAGATAACGCACTCCTGTGGCCTGATTTCAAGGCGGTGTGGCCCTCCGCGGCAGCGGGCATGACGGCATCACCTGCGGGCATTGTTGAGCCGTTTCAAACGATGACACCGTTTTGGTTGCCCACCATCAACACGGCCTTGCTGTTGAGCTCGGGCGTGACCTTGACGGTTGCCCATCACGCCCTGATTGAAAACAAGCGAGACACCACCATCAAGTTCATGTGGCTGACCGTGCTGCTGGGTGTGGTGTTCTTGTTTGTGCAAGGTTACGAATACGCACATGCTTACAGCGACATGAATTTGAAGCTGACCTCAGGCGTGTATGGTTCAACCTTTTTTATGCTCACAGGTTTTCACGGCTTTCACGTGTTCTTGGGCATGTTGATGTTGTTGGTGATTACTTTGCGTTTGCAAAAAGGTCATTTCACGGCAGATAAACACTTTGGTTTTGAAGGTGCTGCGTGGTACTGGCACTTTGTGGACGTGGTTTGGCTGGGCCTTTATATCTTGGTTTATTGGATGTAAAGCCTTTTTTCCACATGACAAAGGCCGCATGTGCGGCCTTTACTTTTGGTGATGTGACGCTTATTGACCTGCAGTAATGCCTGTAGGTTGGATATAACCCAAATGCCAAGCAATCAAAATGCAAATGAATAAGGTGATTGATATCCCAACTCGAAGCCCCAAAGCTTTGACCATTTGGCCTGATTTGGCTTGATTGCTGCGCCCATTGCGCATCATGAAGACCAAGGCTGAACCTAAGCTGGCGAGAATGGCTAAGAACGCAATTGCAACAATGAATTTCATGCGCACCATTATCCCTGTCCCACGTACCCGTGCCTTTGCTTGGGTGACACTCGCGACGCTAATTGGGGTGGTGTTGACGGTCCGCTTGGGGTTTTGGCAGTTGTCACGAGCGGCAGAGAAAGAACAACGTCACGCAGCGATTGCACATCAGATGGGTGCACCTGTGTTGACTACATCAGCGCTGTTGGCAAATCCTGCCAATTTCAAATTACTCCACCAACGTATTGAGTTAACGGGGGAGTGGCAGCCAGAGTACACGGTGTATTTGGAGAACCGACCTATGAATGGTCATGCGGGTTTTTTGGTGCTCACACCGCTGAGGTTGAATGCGTCGACGCGTGTGTTGGTGCAACGTGGTTGGGTGCCGCGTCATCAGCAAGACCGTACCTTGTTGCCGCCGATTCAAACCCCTTCAGGTGAAGTCAACGTGCGAGGACGCTTTGCGCTACCGCCATCCAATTTGATGGCCTTGAGTACCGCATCCGACGTGACAGCAGCAGCCTCTGATGCCTCCAAGATTCGGCAGAATCTCAATATGGATGTTTATGCTTCTGAAACAGGTGGCGCATTTGCTGCCGTCGTGTTGCAAACGGATGCTGCATCAGATGGTTTGCTGCGTGACTGGCCAGAAATCACAGTAGGGGTCGAAAAAAACCTCGCGTATGCTTTTCAATGGTTTGCACTCGCTGCTTTGCAATTCATGCTCTACATTTGGTTCCAATTCATCCAACCTTATCGCCATGCAAGACGCTCCCCGCTCTAAATCACCGCACCCCTTGGGGATGACGGTGTATGACTTGCCCTCACCCTCTGACGTGGTGCAGGCTGATGCCAAACGCACGGCCATGGGACGCTTGCGCATGCTGCTCGTTTTGCTGGTTTGTGCAGCCCCTGTGGTGGCATCGTATTTCACCTATTACGTGGTGCGTCCCGAAGGTCGTCGTAATTTTGGTGACTTGATTGACCCTGTGCGTGCCTTGCCCGATGTGACGGCGAAGGCTTTGAACGGTGACGTATTGCAGCTTCCTTCTCTCAAAGGTCAGTGGCTTTTGGTGAGCGTGGGAAGCGGCAATTGCCAAGCAGACTGCCAGCATCAACTGTATTTGCAGCGTCAAATTTTGACCGGCCTTGGCAAAGATCGTGCACGCACTGAGTGGGTGTGGTTGGTCTCAGACGACGCAGAGATTCCAAGCACCATCATGCTCGGTTTGAAACAGGCGACGGTGCTGCGTGTGAGCTCAGAGGCGTTGACGCAATGGCTTGAACCGGCCGCTGGTCAACAGTTGCAAGACCATTTGTATTTGGTTGACCCACACGGCCAATGGATGATGCGTTTTCCTGCGAACCTATCGACTGAAGGTGCATTGAAAACTAAACGAGACATTGAACGTCTTTTGCGTGCTGCGGCTTCTTGGGACGAGGCTGGGCGTTAAACGCTGCTGCGCATGAACGAAAGTTTGTACAACCTTACCCCCGCCTTGCACATGCTCATCATGGGTGCCTTGGTGGCCATGGTGCCTTTGTGCTGGGTGTGGTTGCGTCAACCTCAAGCCTCAACGGCGCATCGTGTCCAAGCCCTGACCTTGATCACTTTGTTCATTACTTTTGACTTGGTGCTGTTCGGTGCCTTCACTCGCTTGACCGACTCTGGTTTGGGCTGTCCCGATTGGCCCGGTTGTTACGGTCATGCCAGCCCTGTAGGGGCACAAGCGGCCATTGCGTTTGAACAAACCCAAATGCCCAGTGGCCCTGTGACCCATACCAAAGCTTGGATTGAAATGATCCACCGCTACATGGCCATGGCGGTGGGGGGCCTTATTTTGACCTTGGCTGCTTTTGCATGGGCGCGCCGTTGGCGCGGACAAGTCAGCCGTGGAGTGCTGTGGCCCACTGTGACCTTGTTGTGGGTGGGGGTGCAAGGTGCATTCGGGGCATTTACGGTCACCATGAAGTTGTTTCCCCTGATCGTCACACTGCATTTGATGGGCGGCTTGGTGCTATTGGCTTTGCTGACTTTGCAGGTGCAACGTCAACGTTTGACGAGTGAACTTCGTGCATCGGTGCAGATTTCGTGTGCTTTGTATGCCGCCACCTTTTTAGGTTTGTTTTTGTTGACCTTGCAAGTCTTGTTGGGGGGCTGGGTCAGCACCAACTATGCTGTGCTTGCGTGCAACACGTTTCCACAATGCCAAAACAGTTGGTGGCCTTTGATGAATTTTGAGCAAGGATTTACCTTGTGGCGGCATTTGGGGTTAGCTGCAAATGGACAACCTTTGACGTTTGAATCGCTCACCGCCATTCATTACGTGCATCGCTTGGGCGCGTATGTTGTGTTGGTGTATTTAGCCGCCCTTGCTGTGCGGTTACGACGTGTACAGGGGTTGAGCGCTTCGGCACATCTTTTGTTGGGTGGTTTGGTGTTGCAGCTGCTGACGGGTTTGTCGAACGTGGTGTTCGATTGGCCGCTGGTGGCCGCGGTGTTGCACACAGGCGGCGCTGCGGCGTTGGTGGTGGTGCTGGTGTGGATATTGACCGGTGTGCGTATTTCGCGCCGCACGGTGTTGAATGGATTGTGACGAGACCCGTTTTATGAGCCTTGCTTCTCCTACGCTTTCCCGCTGGCGTCAGTTCAATGCGCTGACCAAGCCACGCGTGATTCAACTCATTGTGTTTTGTGCCTTGATCGGCATGGTGTTGGCCGTGCCAGGTGTGCCCTCTTGGCCGGAAGTACAGCTGGCTTTGCTTGCATGCTTGGGTATTTGGTTTGTCGCGGGCGCGGCGGCCGCTTTCAACTGTCTGGTGGAGAAGGGGATCGACTCTCGCATGAAGCGCACCGCTTGGCGACCTACCGCCAAAGGTGAGTTGAGTGACCGCGACACGTTGATTTTCTCTACCCTCATGTGTGCGGTGGGCTCTTTGATTTTGTATCTGTGGGTGAACCCGCTCACCATGTGGTTGACCTTTGCAACGTTTGTCGGCTATGCCGTGGTGTACACAGTGATTTTGAAGCCGCTTACGCCACAAAACATTGTGATTGGTGGTGCATCTGGTGCCATGCCTCCAGTGTTGGGGTGGGCCGCGATGGCGGGTGAGGTGAGTCCCGAGGCATTGATTTTGTTTCTCATCATCTTCTTGTGGACACCGCCTCATTTTTGGGCTTTGGCGTTGTATCGCGTGGAAGACTATCGAAAGTCGGGCTTGCCCATGCTGCCTGTAACGCATGGCAATGCATTCACCCGTTTGCAAATCTTGCTCTACACCTTTGTGTTGTTGGCGGCTTGTTTGATGCCATTCATTTACCGCATGAGCGGTTGGTTTTATTTGGTGAGCGCGGTGATTTTGAGCTTAGGGTTTTGCGGTTATGGTTGGGCTTTGTGGCGCAATTACTCAGATGCGCTCGCACGCAAGACCTTTCGTTTTTCTTTGATTCACCTCAGCTTGCTGTTTGCAGCGCTTTTGATTGACCATTACCTGTGATGCTTTTTTGTACACGTCGGCTTTTGTTGTCTGCTTTATCGGTTTTGGCTTTATCGGCCTGCAGCCCAGACAAACCGAAATTCAGCGCCATCGATATCACGGGCGCAGATTACGCCAAGGGCTTTACCCTGACAGACCACAATGGTCAGACGCGGAGCTTGTCTGACTTCAAGGGTAAGGTGGTGGTGCTGTTTTTTGGCTACACCCAATGCCCAGATGTGTGCCCTACCTCTATGGCTGAACTGGCTGAAGTTAAGCGTTTGCTCGGTGAGGACGCAGACAAGTTGCAAGGCGTGTTTGTCACCGTGGATCCAGCGCGAGACACGGCTGAACTGCTCAAAGCCTACATGACCAACTTTGACCCCACGTTTGTGGCCTTCATCCCCACGCCTGACCAGTTGGCTGTGGTTGCTAAAGATTACAAAATTTATTACAAAAAAGTGGATGGCAAAACACCGACCAGTTACACCATGGACCACTCTGCGGGGAGCTATGTGTATGACACGCAAGGCAACTTGCGCCTGTACAGCCGTTATGGTGTTGGGCCGCAGGTGTTGGCGACAGACATTCAGACACTGCTGCGAGCACAGCCTTAGTAAGACTTCACCAACAAAAGTAAAGGGTCGCCATGATGTTAATCACGGCGGCCCTTTGCGTAGGGATGCGCTGAATTAAGCGTACTCAGCCAAAGCCGCTTTCATCTTCTTCATCGCGGCCACTTCGATTTGGCGGATGCGTTCTGCACTCACGCCGTACTCAGCGGCTAGGTCGTGCAGTGTCATGCCGCCAGAACCGTTGTCTTGCACCTTGAGCCAACGCTCTTCAACGATGCGACGGCTGCGTTCATCCAGCACGTTCAAGGCTGCGGCGATACCGTCAGAGGCCAGCACATCGCGTTGGTGTGCAGCGATCATGGCGGTAGGCTCGTGGTTGGTATCGGTCAAATAGGCGATGGGGCCAAAGGCTTCATCGCTGTCTTCATTGGGTGTGGGATCAAGCAGCACATCACCGCCGGACATGCGCATTTCCATTTCCAGCACTTCTTCGGGCTTGACGTTCAGCTTGTTCGCGACCGCATCAACCTCTTGCGGATTGAGGGTGTTGCGGTGTGTGGCTTCAGCTGCGTCGGCTTTGAAGCCTTGCTTCATAGAGCGCAGATTGAAAAACAGTTTGCGCTGGGCTTTGGTCGTGGCGACTTTGACCATGCGCCAGTTTTTCAAGATGTATTCGTGAATTTCGGCCTTGATCCAGTGCATGGCGTAGCTCACCAAACGCACGCCTTGATCTGGGTCGAAGCGCTTGACGGCTTTCATCAAGCCGATGTTGCCTTCTTGAATCAGGTCAGCGTGGGGCAGACCGTAGCCCAAGTATTGGCGCGACACTGAAACAACCAAACGCAGGTGTGAGAGCACCAACTTTCCAGCGGCTTCAAGGTCGTTGTTGTCTTTGAGCTGACGAGCAAACTCTTGCTCTTGCTCGGGCGTGAGCATGGGCAGTCGGTTGGCGGCCGTGATGTAAGCATCCAAATTTCCAAGCGACGGCACCAATGCCCAAGGATTGGCAATGGCGAGTGGCTGTTGGGTCAATGTAGTCATGGTTGTAGTCCTTTCGGATAACGATTCGCTATATTAGCACTCCCGCAGGTAGAGTGCTAAACCCACATTAATGTATAGGGTTTACCCTAGAAGGGCGTCGGCGAACTCCTGGGCATTGAAAGTTTCCAGATCTTCTACGGCTTCACCCACGCCAATGAAATAAACGGGCACGTTTGCCCCGCCGGCAGCGACACGACTTTGACCCCACAGGGCAATGGCAGCCAGTACCCCGCCTTTGGCTGTGCCATCGAGCTTGGTGACGATCAAACCGGTCAAACCCAGTGTTTCATCAAAAGCTTTGACTTGGGCGAGGGCGTTTTGGCCCGTGTTGCCGTCAATCACAAGGATTACCTCGTGTGGTGCGGTCTCTTCTGCTTTTTGCACCACGCGTTTGATTTTTTTCAATTCTTCCATCAAATGCAGTTGCGTGGGCAAGCGACCTGCGGTGTCGACCAGCACCACATCTTTGCCACGTGCGCGTCCGGCCGTGACCGCATCAAAGCTGACGGCACCGGGGTCCCCCCCTTCTTGGCTGACGATTTCCACGGTGTTGCGGGTAGCCCAAACCGCCAGTTGTTCGCGCGCAGCGGCACGGAAGGTGTCTGCCGCAGCCAGCAGCACGGAGGCACCACTGTCGCTCAAATGGCGGGTGAGCTTGCCAATGGAGGTGGTTTTGCCTGCGCCGTTTACCCCTGCCACCATGATGACAGTGGGTTTGTGCGCGCCGATGGTGAGCTGTTTTTCCAAAGGTTTGAGCAGCTTGGCAATCGATGCCGCCAATAAGGCTTTGACGGCAGAAGGTTCGGTGGTGTGGGTGTCTTTGACGCGTTGCTTCAAGTCTGCCAGTAAATACTCTGTGGCTTGGACGCCCGCATCGGCCATGAGTAAGGCCGTTTCGAGTTCTTCATACAGCGCGTCGTCAATTTGGGTGCCTGTGAAGACCGTGCTGATGCTTTGGCCGGTGCGGCGCAGGCCTTTGCCCAAACGCGCCATCCAACTTTCGCGTGGTCGCTCGGCGGGGGTTGGCACAGCCTCGGGAGTTGCCGTAATGCTGGGCGCTGCGGTGGTCTCAGCGGTGATTTTTTTCTTGAAGAAGCTAAACATGTGTGGGGGTTTCTAGAATCAGTCCATTCTATGAAAACCCGCACACCTTATCCTCTCTCTATGCCTACCACTAAATCGGCACCTAGCAAACCTCACAAAGGTGCGGGTGAAGTTCGCATCATCGGTGGTCAATGGCGACGCACGAAGTTGCCTGTGGCGCTGAAGCCGGGCTTGCGTCCCACGCCGGATCGCGTACGCGAAACCTTGTTTAACTGGTTGGGTCAATCGCTCGCAGGCTGGCGTTGCGTCGATCCCTTTGCTGGCACGGGGGCCTTGGGTTTTGAAGCGGCTTCGCGTGGGGCTGCTCATGTTCAGGTGTGTGAACTAGACCCTGCGTTGGTGACGCAACTCAGTGCGCAAGTTAACCGCCTTCAAGCCACCCATGTGCATGTGTTGCGCACAGATGGTGTGGCTTGTTTGAAGCAGTTAAGCCCATCCAGTGTGGATTTGATTTTCATTGATCCGCCGTTCGATGGCGCATTGTTTGAGCCAGCGCTGCAAGCGGCAGCGAGGGCTGTGAAGTCTGATGGGTTTGTCTACCTTGAGGCTCCTGTTGCTTGGACTGACGAACTGTTGACCCCTATGGGCTTGACCCTGTATCGCCATCTCAAGGCTGGTGCGGTCCATGCGCACTTGCTGCGCCGAATCGCATAATCAAAACCCAATTTAACCTTTGCAGGAGCGAGCATGTCTAAGCAGGTTGTCGCCATCTATCCCGGTACGTTTGATCCCATCAGCTTGGGGCATGAAGACATCGTGTTGCGCGCGGCAGCCATGTTTGACAAGGTCATCTTGGCGGTAGCCACAGCGCATCATAAGAAAACCTTGTTTACATTGGATGAGCGTATGGACATGGCGCGCGAAGCCATGGCAGCACACCCGCAAGTAGAAGTGGTTCCTTTCACGGGATTGGCGCGCGACTTTGTGCGCGCCCACAAAGCCAATGTGATGGTGCGTGGCGTGCGTACGGTGACAGATTTTGACTACGAGTTTCAACTCGCCGGCATGAACCGAGAGTTGATGCCTGAGGTAGAAACTGTGTTTTTGACACCGAGCGCCAAATACCAGTTCATATCCAGTACTTTTGTGCGTGAAATTTCATTGCTTGGTGGTGAAGGTGATGGTCAAAATTTGGTGTCACCGGGTGTTTACGCGCGCTTGATGGCGAAAAAATCTACAACGCCCAATTGATCTTTGTGTCTGCAGCTGAATCATCGAATCTGAAGGTATGACTGATTTTTTGCTCATTCGCCACGGCGAGACTGCGTGGAACCGAGAATTGCGCTTTCAAGGCCAACTCGATGTGCCGCTCAACGAGATGGGATTTTTGCAAGCCCAACGTTTGAAAAACCGAATCGAACAAACCTTGAGTGAATGGCGAGCCCAGGGGTGTGCGCCTAGCCGTGTGATCAGCAGTGATTTGTTACGTGCGCAACAAACGGCGCAACCCGTGGCCGACGTACTGAGTAGCGCTTGCATCTTGGATGCGGGCTTGCGCGAGCAGTGTTTTGGCGTGTTTGAAGGTTTGCGCAGCCCAGACATCCAAGCGAAGTACCCGCAAGCATGGCAACATTGGCTGGCCTTTGATGCGGATCATGCGGTTGAGGGCGCTGAGAGCACGCGTATCTTCCACGCCCGCGTGATTGCCACGTTGCAAACCTTGGCAACGCAATACGCCGGTGAGCATGTCGTCGTCGTGACGCATGGTGGTGTGCTCGATATGGTGTGGCGTCATGCACAAGCGCTGTCTTTGAATGGCCCCCGTGTGTGTGACATTCCTAACGCAGGTTTGAATCAAGTAGCTTGGCGCAACGGCGGGCTGCACATTCAGGTGTGGGCAGATACGGCGCATTTGGTCGATATGCCTGAGCAGCCGATCTACAGCCAAAAACGTTTGAGCGAAGCGCATGCGCTTGCCACTCACGGCGGGCTGGCCTAACAACCGCGAACTCTGTGCGGTTGATGACCAGCGGGGATAATGAGGTTTTGTTTAGCCCTGTGATGGATTTTTATGGCCTTGATGATCACTGACGAATGCATCAACTGTGATGTGTGTGAGCCCGAGTGCCCGAACGAAGCGATCTTCTTGGGGCCAGAGATTTATGAAATCAACCCCGATAAATGCACCGAGTGCGTCGGGCACTTTGACGAACCTCAATGCGTGCAGGTGTGTCCTGTCGCCTGCATTCCCGTGAATCCACAGCGTGTAGAAGGTCGTGATGCGCTGCTGGAAAAATTCCGTCTTTTGCAACAAAGCGCTCAATAAGTGATTGGTTAATTGGAGCGAGGCAACGCTTTGGCGTTGCTTTTCTTTTTTGCGGGTGTGGTTGGGTCTTTGGCTGTGAAATAAGGACCGGTTGGTTGACGTGTGTGCTTGCCTGGCTTAGATATGGGGGCGCGTTCAGCGTCAAGTGGTGGCATTGGGTGATTGGGCGCCACTGCACCGAATCGGTTAGGTGTGTTTTGCGTGGCCTGACGCTCGGCTTGAAGACGCTTTTTTTCTAAACCTTCTGCCAAGCGCATGTCATCTGTTGCAAGCGATGGTTTGCTTGGTGTGGTTTGGGGCGCCCCTTGAGAAGCCCTTACCTCGGCAGCAGGCCCGCTTGGGCACTGTGCGAATGTGCTGTACGACTCGCCGCATCGGTATACCGTTTCTGCCAGAGCTGACGCTGTGATGGTTAGCGTTATGCTCACCAATATGATGATCTTTAGGCGAATCAATGCGCAAAATTTAGCTTGCGTCAGCCTCTTTGTTTGCCGTTTGTGTTGCATCAGCCGCTCCCGTTTTCTCTGTGCCTGCCAGCGTGGCCGGCCGTGGAGTTTTGGGCCGAGGTGGCTTGGCGGTGTGGATCATTTGCGTGGCTTTCACCATGTCACCCGAGAGCAAATACGGCAGGGCTAAACTGGTGCGTGTGATGCAGTCCTCAATGGCCGTGCGTTGATCTGGGGCTGGTTTTTTCAGTACCCAGTTCGCTACTTCTGATTTCACACCGGGATGACCAATGCCAATGCGCAGTCGCCAGTATTGGTCTGTGCCAAGTTGCGCATGAATGTCTCGCAAGCCATTGTGGCCGGCGTGGCTACCACCGAGTTTGAGTTTAGCTTCGCCTGGTGTGATGTCTAACTCGTCGTGCACGACCAAAATTTCTTGCGGTTGAATTTTGAAGAAACGAGCTAAAGCCCCTACTGACTTGCCCGAGAGGTTCATGAAGGTCTGAGGTTCAAGCAGCCACACAGTCTCGCCCTTGACCGAAGTACGTGCCACCAACCCATGGTAGGCGCGGTCGGGCTGTAGCATGACCTTGAGATCACGTGCGACGGTGTCTATCCACCAAAAGCCTGCGTTATGTCGCGTGGCTTCGTATTCAGTGCCGGGATTACCCAGGCCAACGAGGAGCTTGATCATGTGGAGATTATTTCAAAGCAAAACGGCCCACCGAGGTGGGCCGTTGAAGGCTAAACGCTCAAAGAGAAATTACTTCTTCTTTTTGTTGTCGCCAGCAGCAGCTGCTGCTTCTTGAGGTGTAGGTGCCTCAGCTTTTGTAGCGACCACGGCGACCAACACAGGGTTGGAGTTGCCAGGAGCCACAACAGTCACGCCTGCGGGCAGGGTGATGTCTTTGGCGTGCAAAGAGTGACCTTTGGTCAAGTTGCTCAAGTCCACAGCGATGAACTCTGGCAAATCTTTTGGCATGCAAGAGATTTCCAACTCAGTGGCGATGTGGTTGATCAAGCATTGGTCAGCTTTCACAGCTGGCGAGTTTTCTTCACCAGAGTAGTGCAAAGGCACTTTTTTCTTCATCTTGGTGTTGGCATCGATGCGTTGGAAATCGATGTGCAAGACGAGTTGCTTGTAAGGGTGGTATTGCACGTCGCGCAACAACACTTCGGTTGTTGTGCCGTTGTGTTCCATTTGCAAGACAGAAGCGTGGAAAGCTTCTTTCTTCAAGGCGTGCCACAAAGCGTTGTGATCGATCTCGATCAGTGTAGGTTCAGCGGTGCCACCATAGACGATGCCAGGTGTACGACCAGTGATACGCAGACGGCGGCTCGCACCCGTTCCCTGCTTAGCGCGCTCAAAAGCGACAAATTTCATAATTAACTCCAGTAAGAACCCACCGCGACCAGTGTGGCTCCAGTTTTAAAAATAGGCTGCACAACACAAGGAGGGCAGCCCGGGGTGATGCTCGACGACGAAGGCGCCAGCTGCTTAAAACAGCTGGTCTTGGTCGGAGAACAAACTCATGACCGACTCGCCGCTGGCAATGCGTTGAATCGTTTCTGCGATCAACGGAGCTACGGTGAGTTGGCGGATTTTTTTGCAAGCGCGGCCAGCTTCGCTCAAAGGAATGGTGTTGGTCACCACGACTTCATCGAGTGCATCGCCTTGGGCAATGCGCTCAATGGCTGGACCCGAGAAGATCGGGTGCGTGCAATAGGCGTAAACCTTTTTGGCACCACGTGCTTTGAGCACTTCAGCTGCTTTAACCAAAGTGCCTGCTGTATCGATCATGTCGTCCATGATGACGCAGTTGCGGCCTTCGATATCGCCAATGACGTTCATCACTTCTGACACGTTGGCTTTGGGGCGACGTTTGTCGATGATGGCCAAGTCGCAACCGAGTTGTTTGGCCAAAGCGCGTGCGCGAACCACACCACCTACATCGGGCGACACCACGATCAGGTCTTCGTAGTTCTTGGTGCGCAAATCGCCCAGCAACACAGGAGACGCGTAGATGTTGTCAACAGGAATGTCGAAGAAGCCTTGAATTTGGTCTGCGTGCAAGTCCATGGTCAGCACGCGGGCGACACCAGCAGTTTGCAACAAGTCGGCGACCAGCTTGGCCGAAATTGGTACACGGCTTGAGCGTGGACGACGGTCTTGACGGGCGTAACCGAAGTAGGGGATGACTGCACTGATGCGTTCTGCTGAGGCGCGCTTCAATGCGTCGACCATGATCAGCAACTCCATCACGCTTTCGTTCGTTGGTGCGCATGTGCTTTGCACCACGAACACATCACGGGCACGAACGTTTTGATTGATTTCGACAGTGACTTCACCATCAGAGAAGCGACCGACATGGGCTGCGCCAACTTGAATGCCGAGGTGGGTTGCAATTTCAGCTGCCAAAGTTGGATTGGCGTTGCCGGTAAAGACCATGAAGTCGGGGGTGAGGGTCGACATGATGACGTATGACTTTCGCTTCAAGACCAATGACGCAATGAGCCGTCACTTGCAAACCAAGCACGGATGTGCTTTTAGAGATATTTGGCAGGGGAAGAAGGACTCGAACCTTCGAATGCCGGAATCAAAATCCGGTGCCTTAACCAACTTGGCGACTCCCCTACACAGGTCAAACGCTTTGCAGCGACCAACCATTAACTTTCGCTAGCTGCCCATCCCGCTTGTGGATGAACGGCCATATTGCTGCATATCCGCATTTGCCAATTGTGTGGTGCTGAGTCAATCAAAACACCATCGGGTAATTGTGCAAACACTGCGCTGCCAGAACCGGTCATGCGTGGGCTTAATCCAAAAGAGACTAGCCACTGAACAGCTTGGTCAATTTCTGGGCACAGCGCCTGAGCCACTGGCTGCAAGTCATTACGGCCAAAACCGTAAGGATTAACAGCGAAGAACGGCATTGTAGCAGTTTCTGTAGCGCGTTGCAGCTCTGGGTGACGAAAAATTTTTTCAGTCTCCAAACCAGCGTTAGGTTTGAGCACCACAAAGCGGCTGGCAGGCAGTTCAATGGGAGTGATTTCTTCACCAATCCCTTCAACCCAAGCATTGTGGCCGCCCATGAAAAATGGCACATCTGCTCCTAAGGCCAGGCCCAAAGGCATCAATTTAGATAAGGGCCAATTCAGGTTCCACAAACGGTTGAGTGCCAACAAGGTGCTGGCCGCATCCGATGATCCTCCCCCCATGCCCGCTTGTGCAGGAATGGATTTCTCAATAGCGATATGCGCACCTAGGTGCGTACCGCAGGCGTGCTGCAGTGCACGTGCAGCACGCAATACTAGATCGTCAGCTGGCAGAGAAATCGTGAGATCTTCACGTTCAATCACACCATCGTCGCGCACATCAAAGTGCAACGTGTCGCACCAATCAATCAACATGAAAACGGACTGCAGTAAGTGATAGCCGTCAGCGCGTCGACCTGTGATGTGTAAAAACAAGTTGAGCTTGGCTGGCGCTAAGACGTTGTGAAGTGAGCGCATGGTTTACTGATCTAGTTTGATGCGCAGCGTCACTTCGGGAGTCGGTGTTGTGCGTCGTGCGGTTAGTGCGCCTTGTGGCATATCGGACAAGTCAGCTTGCCAGCCGGTGGCGCGTGCGTCACGACCTTGCAACCAAGAAAAGATGGCATCGATGGGGAGTGCCGCGCCTGTGGTTTTTTCTGTCAGCGCTGCCAGCGAACTGAAAAACTGAATCTTGCTACCGTCATTGAGTTGAACGAATTGGGGAGACCATTGCAGTGCCGCCACGGTCGTGCCAAGTGGTGAATACAAATCGAGTTCACCATTGTTGATATCGCCACGCAACAAAAAGCTCGCGCTCATCGACGATGGGGCTTCCCCTTGTATTTGTACGCTGATGCGGCCTTGCCATTCGGGGATATCGGTTCGGCGTGGGGTGGCACAACCTGCTAACAAACAGCAGGTGATCAATGCGAGCCACAAACTCCGCACGGTCACAACGCCGGCTTGAGGCGTTGCAGGGTTTCTTGCAACGTCTCATTGTTCGGGGCTGTGTTCAAGCCTTCGCGCCAAACCTTCAGCGCTTCGTCTTGGCGTTTCATGTGCCAAAGCACTTCGCCCAAATGTGCCGCAATCTCTGCATCTGCACGCTCTTTATAAGCTTTTTGTAAATAGTTCAGAGCAGAGCTGAGGTTGCCCAAACGAAATTCGACCCAGCCCAAACTGTCGGTGATGAACGGGTCATCCGGCGCGAACGTCAGTGCTTTGATGATGAGCTGCTTTGCCTCGGCTAAGCGCACATTGCGATCTGCGAGTGAAAAGCCTAAGGCGTTGTAAGCGTTGTAATGGCTTGGATTTTTGGCAATCACTGAACGCAGCAGCTGCTCCATATCCTCAACCTTGTTGAGCTTTTCGGCCAGCATCGCTTGCTCATAAATCAGGTCAATGTCGTCGCCGCTGTTGGCCGCTAGTAAATCAAAGGCGGCTTGCCATTGGCGGTACTCGCGCAAGAGTTGCACCTCAGCCAAAACGCGGCTGCGTTGTTCATCCGCATTGCTCGCGGGCAACTGAGCAATGAGTTGGCGCGCTTCGTTGATCTTGCCTTGGCGTGCCAAGAGTGCGGCACGACGCGTTTGGGCCTGCGTAAGGCCGCGTGTAGACGTGTCTATTGGTGTTTTGTTGACTAAGTTGACATAGCGTGAGAGTGAGGCTTCGGCGTCGCTGTCTTGCCCTTGTTCGAATTGCAACGAACCCAGCACTAGCCAAGCATCTGCAAGCTTAGGGTCTTTGCGAGTGATGGCTTTGAGTTGTGAGCCGGCTTCTGTGTAACGCTCCAACTCAATCAAAACGCGCACATAGCTCATGGCCATTTCTGTGCCATCTTGTTTACGTAAAGCTTGCTCGACGATGGGCTCTGCGTCTTTGACTTTTCGTCCCATCAACTCCATGGCCAGTAACGCAGGACCTTGGGCTTTGTTGTCAATTGCTTGGCCTTTTTGGGCTGCATCGAGTGCGCCCGTCACGTCATCGCTGGCTAGACGCATGCGACCTAAGGTGGTCCAAGCTACCGCACTTGTTGTGTTGTTTTGGTTCAGATAGGGTTCAAGGGCCTGCTGCACCACGTAAGTGGCACGTTTTTTATCGCTGACTCGAGCGTAGTGACGCGGAATTAAGTTGATGCTGGTGTCGCGTTCGACTTCAGGCGCAAGTGCCAATTCTTTTTTCAGCGGCTCTAAGCTTTCGCCGACTTGATTCAGGGCCAACAAAATTTGCAGCACTTGGAAATTGGCTTTGCGATCTTGTGGCCAGGCCTGTGACCATGTGCGAGCCGCCATCAAGGCGCCATCACCCGAGCGGGCTTGCAGTGCGATCTCTACCGCGCGGTCATACAGTTGCACATCGTTGGATTTGCGTGCGGCATCTAGCAAGAGCGAAAAGCCGGCGGCGGGCTCGCCTTGACGCAAGTTCATTTCACCCAACAAGATTTCGTACAGCAACTCACCGGTCATGGCTGAGTTCTCAACCTTGTCGGTTTCGCTGGCTTGAGCGTTGGCCGTGATGGGCAACGCACAAGACGACATGGCTAAAAGCGCAAGGCGCAAGGCCCAAAGACGGGCTGCTGACAAGGGGAATTTCATCCCCGCATCATAATCGCTGACTGCATTTTTCTACTCGCACCATGCCCGAATTACCCGAAGTTGAAGTGACCCGTTTGAGCTTTGTTGATCGCATAGCTGGCGCATGCGTGACAGGGGTACGTATGGGCAAAGCTCTGCGTTGGCCTTTGGGGTGTGAGCCTGAGTCTTTGGTGGGCCGTCAGGTGTTGGGCGTGCGTCGTCGCGGCAAGTATTTGCTGATGGATTTAGACCAAGGCTTGTTGCTGTGGCATTTGGGCATGTCCGGTAGTTTGCGTTTCAGCGATGAGCGCACCACGCCGCAGGCCCACGACCACTTCGATTTAGACACCACGCAAGGCCTTTTGCGTTTGAACGATCCCAGACGCTTTGGGGCCGTGGTGTACGTCCCCAGCGAGCAAAGTTCGCAGGCCATCAAATTGTTGAGCCACTTGGGCGTGGAGCCTTTGAACGGCAATTTTGATTTGGACACCTTTCACCAACGTTTGCGTGAACGAAAAACGGCCATCAAGCAGGTGTTGTTGGGGGGCGCGTTGGTTGTGGGGGTCGGCAATATTTATGCCTCAGAGGCCTTGTTCTTGGCCGGTATTCGCCCCACGGTGCGTGCAGATCGTGTGAGCCGTCCTCGTGCAGAGCGGTTGCGACTGGCCATCATTGATGTGTTGTCGCGTGCCGTCAAAAAAGGCGGCAGCACTTTGCGTGATTTTTCCAGCGCCGATGGGCAGCAAGGCTACTTCCAACTTGAGGCCCATGTGTATGACCGCGCGGGTGAACCCTGCCGCGTGTGTGGCACAACGATTCGCCGCATCCTGCAAGGTCAGCGCTCCACGTATTACTGCCCAACTTGCCAAAAACCATGACGACAAAAATTACGAGCTTTGGTGACACCGTCGTTGCCTGGCAAAAGAAGCATGGCCGTCACGATCTGCCGTGGCAAAACACGCAAGACCCGTATGCCGTGTGGCTTTCTGAAATCATGTTGCAGCAAACGCAAGTGGTCACGGTGCGTGAATACTTTGCGCGTTTCATGCAGCGTTTTCCCACAGTGGCTGATTTGGCCGCGGCGCACCAAGATGAAGTGTTGGGGTTGTGGAGTGGTTTGGGTTACTACAGCCGTGCGCGCAACATGCATCGTGCTGCACAAGAGGTGGTGGCTTTGCACGGTGGCGTGTTTCCCCGCAGTGCGGAGGCTTTACAAACTTTGCCTGGCATTGGTCGATCCACAGCCGCTGCGGTGGCATCGCTGTGTTTTGGCGAGCCCATTGCCATCTTGGACGGCAACGTCAAACGCGTGTTAACACGTTACTTAGGGTTCACAGACGATTTGGCTTCTTCGCGTGTCGAGAAAGATTTGTGGGCCACAGCGCAAACCATGCTGCCCCAGTGTGATGTCACAAACGCCATGCCGCGCTATACCCAAGGCATCATGGATTTGGGGGCGACCGTGTGCACACCTAAAAAACCGCGATGCGAACAATGCCCTTTGTCGGTTGCATGTGTCGCAAAAGCGCAAGGTCAGCCCGAGCTGTATCCCGTCAAAACTCGCAAACTCAAACGCAGTTCGGAGCAGTTGTGGGTGCTGCAAGCGCAAACAGCCAAACATGATGTGTGGTTGATACAGCGTCCACAAACTGGTGTGTGGGCGGGCTTGTATTGCCTGCCTGTGTTTGAAAGTTTTTCTGCTTTGCAAGCCGCTGTACCTTTGAAGTACCAAGCGCAACTCGGTGAAGGTGCCGTGTTCAAACACGTGTTGACACACAAAGATTTGCACATTCATCCCGTGCAACTGGTGTTGCCGAAAACCGTCAAGTTAGAAAATGGCCAATGGGTGTCGGCGACCGAATGGCCTGGGCTTGGACTGCCAGCGCCGGTGCGCAAGCTGCTGACACCTTAAGGTGTGATGTCTAGTTCGCGGTGGCGCTTGAGTGTGACCCACTCTTGCGCAAATCTTTGCGACAGTAACTCCACCAAATACACCGATCGATGTTGCCCCCCCGTGCAACCAATGGCCACCGTCACGTAGCTTCGGTGATCGTTGTTGAGGTCAGGTAGCCACGTGTTCAGAAAGTCTGAAATTTGGCTGGCCATTTTTTCGACAGCACCATGTTCAGCCAGCCATTCCGCCACCGGTGCATCACGTCCTGTCAGCGGACGCAACGCAGATTCGTAGTGTGGGTTTGGCAGCATGCGTACATCAAACACATAGTCGGCATGCACAGGGATACCACGTTTGAAAGCGAATGATTCAAACATCAAAGTCAATTGCGTGGCCGGTGCTGAAATAAGGGATTTGATATAGCCCTGTAGCTTGCTACTGCGCAGCAAGCTGGTGTCGATGATGTGGGATTCCTCCCGCAACTCCGACAGTAATTCGCGTTCCAACTCAATCGCTTCGACCAAATCACGTTGTTGGTCACGAATCACGTCTGGTCCATCTTGACGTGACAGCGGGTGGCGGCGTCGTGTTTCAGAGAATCGGTGTACCAAGATTTCTGTGGTGGCATCCAAAAACAACAAGCGCACATCGACATCTAAAGCCCGTAAGTGGGAGAGTTGGGCGGGGACCAAAGGCAGCGAACTGGCGCTGCGTACATCCATCGCAATGGCAATTTTGCTTGCGCTGTGTTGTTGTTCAAGTTGCACAAATGGCAACAAGAGTTCCGGTGGCAAGTTGTCAACGCAGTAGTACCCCGCATCTTCTAATGCGTTCAGCGCGACGGACTTGCCTGAGCCCGACATGCCGGTGATGAGTACCAGTTCTTGTTTCATGCTTAGTCGGCCTTTGCGGAGATTTGGAGCATTTCACGCGCATGGGCAAGTGTGGTTTCTGAGACCTTCTCGCCGCCTAACATGCGTGCAATTTCATTCACACGTGTATCGGCATTGAGTGCAATAACTTGACTCGATGTGCCTTGCGCGTCGCTGTGCTTAGATACCACCAAGTGATGGTCAGCACAGGCTGCGACTTGCGGCAAGTGGGTGACGGCCAACACTTGGCGGTCTTTGCCAAGTTGTTTCATCAATCGACCCACCGTCTCCGCGACAGCGCCGCCCACACCGGAATCCACCTCGTCAAAGATGAGTGTTTGAGCCGTTCCCAGCTCACTGGTGGTGACAGCAATGGCCAATGCAATGCGTGATAGCTCACCGCCTGAGGCTACTTTGCCCACGGGTCTTGGTGTGCTTCCAGGATGACCGGCCACTAAAAAAACAATGCTTTCCATGCCCGTGGCAGAGGGGCTTTCTAACTTGTCCAGTTGCACCTCAAAGCGTCCGCCTTGCATGCCCAAGCCTTGCATGGCTTGGGTGATGGCTGTGGCTAACTTGGGGGCTGCTTGGGTGCGAGCTTGCGATACCTTGCGCGCTTGTGCAAGGTATGCCTCTGACGCTTTGGCCTCTGTGGCTTCCAGTGCATCCATGTCGGTGGCAGCATCGAGCTGGGCCAAACGTGCTTTCCAATCTTGGTGCAACGCTGGTAACTCTTGTGGCGTGCGTTTGAAACGACGTGCCAAGGACATCCACAAAGACATCCGATCGTCCAAGCTTTGCAGACGTTCTGGGTCAAGCTCTGTACGACCTAGGTAGGTGTTGAGCGAATGTGCCACATCGCCTGCTTGTGCGAGGCTAGAGGCCAAAACATCAACCCAACCTGAAAACTCGGGTTCAACATCGGTTTGGTTTTGTAAAACGTCTTGTGCTTTGGTTAAGAGGCGCAGTGCACCGCGGTCATCATCTTCTAGTGCGTCGATGGCGCTTTGTGCGGCGTCCATCAACGCTTGTGCGTTGGACAGACGTGTGTGTTGGCTATTGAGTTCATCCCACTCGTCGACGGCGGGATTGAGTTTGTCCACTTCGGCAATTTGCCACAGCAAACGCTCGCGCTCTTCTTGCAAAGTGGTTTGCGCGGTGCGTGCATCGTGCAGTGCTTGGGTGGCATCACGCCATTGCGACCAAGATTGCGTCAGGCCTTGAAGGTTGACGTTGGCGTAGGCATCCAGCAGTCCGCGCACAGCCTCTGGGCGCGTCAAACTTTGCCAAGCGTGTTGGCCGTGAATGTCGAGCACCATATCGCCCAAGGCACGCAGCTGTGTGGCCGTAGCAGGGCTGCCATTGATCCACGCACGGCTTTTACCTTGCGTGTCGATGGTGCGTTTGAGCAGCAGGTGATCGTCAGCCTCAGTGTCTGGAAAACCTTCTTCATCTAACCACTTCAAGATGGCGGGGGTGGTGTTGAACACCACACAAATCTCGGCGCGTGTTGCGCCTTCACGTACCACGCCGCTTTCAGCACGGGCACCTAGCACCAACTGCAGCGCGTCAATCAAGATCGATTTACCCGCACCGGTCTCGCCGGTCAGTGCGGAAAAACCACTCGACAAATCGAGATCGAGTTCACGCACGATCACAAAATCGCGCAAAACGATGTGTTGCAAACTCATGCCACACCCTCGTTCCAGTGGAGTTTTTGGCGCAGGGTGTCGTAATAGCTCCAGCCGCGTGGGTGCAAAAAGCGGGCGTGGTAGTTGGATCGCTTGACCGTGATGCGGTCTCCAATCAGCAGCGAGGCCAGCGACTGCATGTCAAAGTTGGCGCTGGCATCTCGGCCCGCAACGAGGTCAATCGTGACTTCGCCTGTGTCAGCCAGCACGATGGGGCGATTTGACAGGGTATGCGGTGCAATCGGAGCCATGACCCATGCAGGCAAAGAGGGGTGAAGCAATGGCCCGCCTACCGACAAAGAATAGGCGGTAGAACCCGTGGGGGTGGCAATGATCAAGCCATCTGCACGTTGATTGGCCACAAAGCGACCGTCAACGGCCACACGTACTTCTAGCATGCCAGAGGTGGCACCACGGTTGACCACCACATCGTTCAAGGCCAAGGCGTTAAAGACGCAATGTCCATCGCGCCAAACTTTGGCGCGCATCAGGGCGCGTCGGTCTTCTTCGTAGGCACCACCCAGCATGGCTTCAAGCGTACGCTCGACTTCGCTGAGAGCAATGTCGGTGATAAAACCCAAGCGGCCTTGGTTGACGCCCATGAGGGGTACGTTGTGAGGTGCCAATTGACGGGCATAGCCCAACATCGTGCCGTCACCACCGACCACAATCGCCAAGTCGCAGGACTTGCCAATTTCTTCGATGTTCATCACGGGGTAACCGCTCAGGCCGGAGTTGGCGGCGGTGTCGTGCTCTAGGATGACTTCGCAACCTTGGGTGTGCAAAAACTGTGCAATGCTCTCCAGTGTTTGGCGTGAAGAGGGCTTAGTGCCCGAACCTGAGTTCAGGTGGTACTTTCCAAGCAAGGCAATGTGACGAAACTTCGATTTCATAGGCAAATTACATCACTAAAATTCGGCAACGGAATGACCATGCTAGACGATCGCGCCAAGTTGTTACTCAAAGCGCTGGTAGAGCGCTACATTGCCGACGGGCAGCCCGTCGGTTCTCGCACGCTTTCTCGTGCCACGGGCATAGAGCTGTCGCCTGCGACGATTCGCAATGTGATGTCCGATTTAGAGGGGTTGGGTTTGATTGCCAGCCCGCACACCTCGGCTGGGCGCATTCCTACGGCACGCGGTTATCGCTTGTTTGTGGACACCATGTTGACGGCCGAGCGCAGTCACTTGCAAACCCCTAGTCTTGCGCCAGACCAGCCACAAAAAGTCATTGCCAATGCCGCACATCTGTTGTCCGACCTGTCTCAGTTTGTGGGGGTGGTGATTGCGCCGCGTCGCAGCTCGGTGTTTCGCCACATTGAGTTTTTGCGTTTGTCGGAGCGCCGGCTGCTGGTCATCATCGTCTCGCCCGAAGGGGATGTGCAAAACCGAGTGCTCTTTACCGAGACCGACTACAGCGCTTCGCAGTTGGTGGAAGCGTCGAACTATTTGAATCACCATTTTGCAGGCATGGCGATTGAGCAAGTGCGCGAAAAGCTATTGGCTGAAGTGGAGTCTTTACGCGGTGAAATCGCGACTTTGATGCAAGCCGCTGTGCAAGTGAGCACCGAGGCTCTCACACAGGTGCAAGACGATGTGGTGATCAGTGGCGAACGCAACTTGCTGTCGGTGAGTGACTTCTCTAGCGACATGGGTAACCTGCGGCGTGCCTTTGATTTGTTTGAGCAAAAAGCGCAATTGGTTCGTTTGTTGGATATTTCAGCCCAAGCGGAAGGTGTGCGCATTTATATTGGCGGCGAAAGTCACATCGTGCCGATAGAAGATTTATCCGTGGTCAGCGCCCCTTACGAGGTTGACGGTCAAGTGGTGGGCACCTTGGGTGTGATTGGTCCTACCCGCATGGCCTATGACCGCATGATTCAGATTGTGGATATCACGTCCAAACTGGTCAGCAACGCCCTGAGTCATAAATAAGCCTTGTCACCTGCGGCACTCGAGGCACGAGGTTTCGAGGAAAACCCTCTTTCCAAGCCAGTACTTTTGCCTAACCATCCTGCACGTAACTTATTCAAACGTGAAGGACAACTCTATGAAATTAGCAACTTGGTTGAAACGCTATTGCGCCGTAGCGTTGACCGCTATGACGGTGATGGGCACCTATGCGCATGCGCAAACAGCCGCACCGACAACGGGTAAAACAGAACTGTTGTGGCTAGGTCAAGCGGGTTTTCGTATCAAAACGCCTGGTGGAAAAACCATTGTCATTGACCCGTGGATCACAGGCGGCCCCAAAGCCCCAGAAGCTTTCAAGACAGATTTGAGTGCTTTGGGAAAGGTCGATTTGCTCTTGGTCACGCACGCACACGTTGACCATTTGGGCGATGCGCCTGCACTTGCCAAGCTCAACAACACCGTGCTCTACGGTCCTGCTGACATGATGACACCGCTCGTGACTTTGGGCGTTCTGCCTGCTAATTTGACCCACCGTTTCAACAAGACAGGCCATGTCAAACCTTTGCCCGGCATTAAAGTGACTGCGGTGGCTGCAGAGCATTCATCGCTCTTGGTGTGGAACAACCCAGCCACTAGCAAAAACGAGTCGCACCCCGCAGGCGAAGCCGTGGGCTACATCATCGAACTTGAAAATGGTTTCAAGATTTGGCACATGGGAGATACCGGTTTGTTTGGGGATATGAAATTCATCAGCGAACATTACAAACCCGATTTGGTGCTCATGCCCATTGGTGGCAACTTCACCATGGACCCTGTGGATGCCGCGTTTGCGGCTCGTACGTGGATCAAACCCAAGATGGTGATGCCCATTCACTACAACTCCAACCCACTGGCCAAAGGGACGTTGGTTGAGTTTCAAGAGGCCATGAAAGGCAGCAACATCAAAGTGGTGCACACCACGGAAGGACAGTCGTTAGACTTTTAAACCTTTCGCACGCCAAACAAGATACCGCAGGTCACCAAAGCAAGGCCTGCGATCAAGTTCAAATGCATCGGTTCACCCAAAAATGTCACTGCACCCAGTGCCGAAAGACCGGGCACGAGTGCGGTGATCATGGTTGAACGGACAGGACCAAAATGACGAATCATCACGTTAAACGTGATGCCTGAAATCACCACGGATCCCCCACCTTGGTAGATGGCTTGAAACAACATTTCTGCAATGGGGGCCGTGCCTAGGTGGCTGGGTATCCAGCCCGCAAATGCTGCCAAACCATAGACGGGCACAAAAGTCACGCAAGAAAATGCGGTGATGGCAATGGTGGCCCGCACTGGGTCTAGCGAATGTCGCCTAACCAACACGCTGTAGCAGGCCCAGCAAAAAGCCGCAGACATGAACATCACATCGCCTTTCCATACCTCACCGCCATCAAAGGCTTTGAGTAAGCTGGCACCGCCGACCAACATATCGCCCAACACAATGCAAGCCAAACCGATCGCACGTGAACGGGTGATCTGATCCTGCAAAAACACGAGTGCCAACAGCGATGTCCAAAGCGGCAAGCTGCCAGGCATCAGCACCGATGCATGTGCTGCTGGCGCAAAGAAAAATCCAGAATACGCCAGCATGGCATACAGCATGCTGCCAAACAGGCCGGCCAGTGCTGTGATGCGCAAGGGCAGAGGAGACAAACCCATGAGTGAGCCAGCTTGCTCGCCCGATTGGCCCTGTTTTCGCATGAGCCACAAACCCCACGGCAACAAGATGCAGCTTGCACCAACGATGCGTAGCAAGCCAATGTCTAAAGGCAACAGATGCTGTGCGGCAGAAGCACGCGCGACCACGATGAACGATGACCAAATAAGAACGGTCAGCACTGCCGAAGTGAGCCCGAGAGACCGAGGTGAGAGTTTCATACGAGGAATCATAGGTGCCACTGCCTCTACAATCTGTCGCTTCGGTTGGGGCGTTAGCTCAGTTGGTTAGAGCAGAGGACTCATAATCCTTTGGTCGACAGTTCAAGTCTGTCACGCCCTACCAAAAATCTGTGATACACTTACGGTTTTCCAGAGCGGCTGTAGCTCAGCTGGATAGAGTACTTGGCTACGAACCAAGGGGTCGTGGGTTCGATTCCTGCCAGCCGCACCAAATTGA
>Ga0228700_1000236_pt1 | contig 53737 bp, 18 predicted proteins | sample McNCre317_Aug_MG_FD_178019 | JGI IMG/M metagenome (GOLD analysis project Ga0228700, IMG submission 178019) | Freshwater microbial communities from McNutts Creek, Athens, Georgia, United States - 3-17_Aug_MG | ecosystem: Environmental > Aquatic > Freshwater > Creek | place: USA: Georgia...
TCTCAGTTGCAAGCACGAAGGAATAAAACATGATCGCCCAAGAACTTGAAGTGAGCTTGCACATGGCCTTTGTCGAGGCCCGTCAGCAACGTCACGAATTCATCACGGTGGAACACCTGTTGTTGGCTTTGCTCGACAACCCCAGCGCCGCAGAGGTGCTGCGCGCGTGTTCGGCCAATATTGACGACCTGCGTAACTCGCTCTCCAACTTCATCAAAGACAACACGCCCCAGGTGGCGGGGACCGAAGAGGTGGACACACAACCTACCTTGGGCTTTCAGCGTGTGATTCAACGCGCCATCATGCATGTGCAGTCCACCGGCAACGGCAAAAAAGAAGTCACCGGCGCGAACGTGCTGGTGGCCATCTTTGGCGAAAAAGACTCGCACGCGGTGTACTACCTCCACCAGCAAGGCGTGACCCGCTTGGACGTGGTCAACTTCATTGCGCACGGCATCAAAAAGAGCGATCCGCCCGAGGCTGTCAAAGGCGCAGAAGCCGCGCCCAGCGAGCAAGAGGAGGGCGCTGCGTCTGAAAAGAACGAAAAAGCGTCTCCGCTCGAGCAGTTCACCCAAAACCTGAACCAAGCTGCTAAAGACGGCAAGATTGATCCGCTGATTGGCCGCGAGTACGAGGTGGAGCGCACCATCCAAATCTTGTGCCGCCGCCGCAAAAACAACCCGCTGTTGGTGGGCGAGGCTGGCGTGGGTAAAACCGCGATTGCCGAAGGTTTGGCCTGGCGCATCACCCAAGGCGATGTGCCTGAAATCTTGTCTGAGGCCATCGTGTACTCGCTGGACATGGGCGCTTTGCTGGCGGGTACCAAATACCGTGGCGACTTTGAGCAACGCTTGAAGGGTGTGATCAAGAACTTGCAGGGCAAGCCCAACGCAATCTTGTTCATCGACGAAATTCACACGCTGATTGGCGCGGGTGCGGCTTCGGGCGGCACGTTGGATGCGTCTAACTTGCTCAAGCCCGCTTTGTCGAGCGGCCAGCTCAAGTGCATTGGCGCAACGACCTTCACCGAATACCGTGGCATCTTTGAAAAAGACGCGGCCTTGAGCCGCCGTTTCCAAAAGGTCGACGTGGTCGAACCCACCGTGCCTGAAACCGTGGACATTCTCAAAGGCCTCAAGTCGCGCTTTGAAGAGCACCACAACGTCAAGTACGCCTTGGCCGCGCTGCAAGCCGCTGCCGAGCTGAGCGCCAAGTACATCAACGACCGCCACTTGCCTGACAAGGCGATTGACGTGATTGACGAAGCAGGTGCGGCACAACGCATCTTGGTGGCGTCTAAGCGCAAGAAAACCATTGGCAAGGCCGAGATCGAAGACATCGTGGCCAAGATTGCGCGCATTCCGCCCGCCAACGTGTCCAACGACGACCGCAGCAAGCTGCAAACCATCGAACGTGATTTGAAGAGCGTGGTGTTCGGCCAAGACAAAGCCCTGGAGGTCTTGGCGTCTGCTGTGAAGATGGCCCGCTCAGGCCTGGGCAAAGCCGACAAACCGATTGGCGCTTTCTTGTTCAGCGGCCCCACGGGCGTGGGCAAGACCGAAGCGGCCAAGCAGTTGGCCTACATCATGGGCATTGACCTGGTTCGCTTTGACATGTCCGAGTACATGGAGCGCCATGCCGTGAGCCGCCTGATTGGCGCGCCTCCCGGTTATGTGGGCTTTGACCAAGGCGGCTTGTTGACCGAAGCCGTGACCAAGAAGCCGCATTGCGTGTTGTTGCTGGACGAAATCGAAAAAGCCCACCCCGACATCTTCAACGTGCTGTTGCAGGTGATGGACCATGGCACGCTGACCGACAACAACGGTCGCAAAGCCGACTTCCGCAACGTCATTCTCATCATGACGACCAACGCGGGCGCTGAGACCATGAACAAGGCCACCATTGGCTTTACCAACCCCCGTGTGGCAGGCGACGAAATGGGCGACATCAAGCGTTTGTTCACGCCTGAGTTCCGCAACCGCTTGGACGCCATCGTGGGCTTCAAGGCCTTGGACGAAAACGTCATCATGCGCGTGGTCGACAAGTTCTTGCTGCAACTCGAAGGCCAGTTGGCAGAGAAGAAAGTCGACGTCACCTTCAGCGACGCACTGCGCAAGCACTTGGCCAAGAAGGGGTTCGATCCGCTCATGGGCGCACGTCCGATGCAGCGCCTCATTCAAGACACGATTCGCAAGGCCTTGGCCGACGAGTTGCTGTTTGGGCGCCTCACCGACGGTGGCCGTTTGAGCGTGGACATTGACGACAAAGAAGAAGTGTTGCTCGACATCACGCCTTTGCCTAAGAAAGACAAGGCGTCCAAAGGCGAGCAAGCCGCTTCTGAAGAGCCTGCGGCGAGCTAAAGGCGCTTAGCGCCTGCGGCCACCCAAGATGCTGCCCATGACGCCACGCACAATCTCGCGGCCCACGGCCGAGCCGATGTTGCGCACCGCAGACTTCACCATGACTTGCGCCAAGCCTTGGTGCTGACCGCCACGTGGTCCTGTGGAACCAAACAAGGCTTCGCCTAGGCCAGACAAAACTTGATCGGTGACCGAGGGTTGCGCTGGCGCTTGGCCTGCAGTGCTGGCTGGGGCTGAGCCAGCTGCCCCAGCCGTCGAGGCACCCGCAGCAGGCGCTGCGCCTTTGAGTCGCTCATAAGCCGACTCACGGTCTAAGGGCTGCTCGTACACCCCAGCCACCAAGGAGTTAGCCAGTAAGGCCTGGCGTTGTTCAGGCGTGATGGGCCCGAGTTGGCTGCCCGGCAACAGCACATAGACCTGTTCGGTCTCGGATGGGCGGCCTTTGGCGTCCAGCAAGCTGACCAAGGCCTCGCCCACGCCGAGCTCAGTGATGGCTTTTTCAATGTCCAGGCCCGCTTTGCCGCGCATGGTTTGCGCCGTGGCTTTGACGGCTTTTTGGTCGCGTGGCGTAAACGCCCGCAAGGCATGTTGCACCCGGTTGCCGAGCTGACCCAGCACGGTGTCAGGCACATCCAGCGGGTTTTGGGTGACAAAGTACACCCCCACGCCTTTGGAGCGGATGAGTCGCACCATTTGCTCGATGCGCTCAATCAGCACCTTGGGCGCTTCATTGAACAGCAAATGGGCTTCGTCAAAGAAAAACACCATCTTGGGTTTTTCAGGGTCACCAATTTCAGGCAGTTGCTCAAACAGCTCCGACAACATCCACAGCAAAAACGTGCCGTACAGGCGTGGGGCATTCATCAGCTTGTCAGCAGCCAAGAGGTTGATCACGCCCATGCCTTTGGCATCGGTTTGCATGAAATCTTGGATGTTGAGCATGGGCTCGCCAAAAAAGGCGTCGCCGCCTTGGGCTTCAATTTCCAGCAAGGCACGTTGAATGGCGCCAATGCTGGCGGCGCTGACGTTGCCGTATTGGGTGGTGAAGTCACGCGCGTGCTCGCCCACGTGTTGCAGCATGGCACGCAGGTCTTTGAGGTCAAGCAGCAATAAGCCTTGGTCGTCCGCAATTTTGAAGACCATGTTGAGCACCCCGGCCTGGGTGTCGTTGAGGTTGAGCATGCGGCCCAGCAAGAGCGGCCCCATGTCCGTGATGGTGGCGCGCACGGGGTGGCCAGACTTGCCAAACACGTCCCACAAGGTGGTGGGGCAGGCGATGGGAGAGGGCATGGGCACGCCACGCTCTTGCAACGAGGCGGCCAATTTGGGCGGTATTTGGCCTGGCTGGCTGATACCCGCCAAATCGCCTTTGACATCGGCCATGAACACCGGCACACCGATTTTGGAAAAACCCTCTGCCAAGGTTTGCAGGGTGACGGTTTTGCCTGTGCCGGTGGCGCCGGTGATCAAGCCATGGCGATTCGCCAGGGCTGGCAGCATGTGGCATTCGGTTGACTTGTGCAGTGCGATCAGCATGGGTTCGGCCATCGAAAGTTCTCCATCACTTGAAAAGTAAAATAATGGCTGAAGGTTAAATCAACTCACGAGGAATTCTGATGGCCGGCCATAGCAAATGGGCAAACATTCAACACCGAAAAGGTCGTCAAGACGAAAAGCGCGGGCGCATCTGGACGCGCCTGATCCGCGAAATCATGGTGGCTGCCCGTCTGGGTGGCGGTGAGTTAGACACCAACCCCCGTCTGCGCTTGGCGATTGAAAAAGCCAAAGCCGCCAATATGCCGGCGGACAACATCAAGCGCAACATCGACAAAGCCACAGGCAACCTCGAAGGCGTGAGCTACGAAGAAATTCGTTACGAAGGCTATGGCATTGGTGGCGCCGCCATCATTGTGGACACCATGACCGACAACAAAGTGCGCACCGTGGCCGAAGTGCGCCATGCGTTCAGCAAGCACGGCGGCAACCTGGGTACCGAAGGCTCGGTGGCGTTTCAGTTCAAACATTGTGGCCAGCTCATTTTTGCCCCAGGCAGCAATGAAGACCAAATCATGGAAATCGCCCTCGAAGCGGGCGCTGATGACGTCATCACCGATGACGATGGCGCCATCGAGGTGTTGACACCCCCGGCGAGTTTTGAGGCGGTTAAAAACGCCTTGGAGGCCGCAGGCTTGAAGCCCGAAGTGGCCGAGGTCACCTACCGTGCCGACAACACGATTGAGCTCGAAGGCGACGACGCCGTGAAAATGCAAAAAATTCTCGACGTCTTGGAAGACCTAGACGATGTGCAAGAGGTTTACCACAACGCTGCTTTATGAACGTTTTAGTCATTGGCGGCGGTGGCCGCGAACACGCGCTGGCGTGGAAAATTGCCCAATCCAACAAAATTCAAAAAGTGTTTGTGGCCCCTGGCAATGGCGGCACGGCGCGCGACAAGCGTTTGCAAAATGTGCCCATCACCGATGTCAAAGCCTTGCGCGAGTTTGCCCAAGCTGAAGGTGTGGAGTTGACCGTGGTCGGCCCCGAAACCCCCTTGGCCGCAGGGGTGGTGGACGAGTTCCGCGCCCATGGTCTGCGCATTTTTGGGCCTACCCAAGCTGCAGCGCAGCTGGAAAGCTCCAAAGCGTTCAGCAAAGCGTTCATGAAGCGCCACAACATTCCTACAGCCGATTACGAAACCTTCACCGACGCCAAAGCGGCACATGACTACGTGAATGCCAAAGGCGCGCCGATTGTGGTCAAGGCCGATGGTTTGGCCGCAGGCAAGGGCGTGGTGGTGGCCATGACAGCCGCAGAAGCCCACGAAGCGATTGACTTCATGTTGCTCGACAACAAGCTAGGCGTGAGCCACAACGAAGGTGGCGCGCGGGTGGTGATTGAAGAGTTTTTGCAAGGTGAAGAGGCCAGCTTCATCGTCATGTGCGATGGCAAAACCGTGTTGCCCCTGGCCACCAGCCAAGACCACAAGCGTTTGCTCGATGCAGACATTGGCCCTAACACCGGCGGCATGGGCGCGTATTCACCAGCTCCGGTGGTGACGCCCGAGGTGCATGCGCGTGCCATGCGCGAAATCATCTTGCCCACCATCAAGGGCATGGAAAAAGACGGCATTCCCTTCACCGGTTTTTTGTACGCAGGTTTGATGATCGACCCCCAAGGCCAGGTCAAAACCTTGGAGTTCAACTGCCGCATGGGCGACCCCGAAACCCAACCCATCATGATGCGTTTGAAGACCGATTTGGTCGATGTGCTGCTGGCTGCGACGGCCACCCATCCTGAAACCCGTTTTGACGACTTTGAGCTCGACTGGGACCGTCGCACCGCCGTGGGCGTGGTGATGGCAGCCCATGGCTACCCGATGAACCCACGCAAGGGCGATGTCATCAGCGGCTTGCCGCAAGACAGCGACGACGCGGTGGTCTTCCATGCTGGCACGCAGATGGTGGACGGTGTCGTCAGCACCACGGGTGGTCGCGTGTTGTGTGTGACGGCCTTGGGCGGCACCATCAAGTTGGCGCAGCAACGGGCCTACGAGACGGCCAAAGGCATTCACTTTGACGGTGTGCAATACCGCACCGACATCGGTTACCGCGCCATCGCACGTTGATCCGATGATGGTGCAGTTCAAACCCAACCGCTGGGCAGCGCTGCTGGTCAAGCTCATGGGCTGGCGGGTTGAGTTTGGCGGCCTGCCCACCAAGCAAGGCGTGCTGATTGGTTACCCCCACACCAGCAACTGGGACTTTGTGACCATGATGCCCGTCAAATGGGCGGTGGGCTTGCCCGTGCAGTTTTTTGCCAAAGACAGCTTGTTTCGCATTCCTTTGTTTGGCGCTTGGATTCGCTGGATCGGTGCCGTGCCGATTGACCGCTCCTCACCCAAAGGGGTGGTCGGTGACATGATCGAAACACTCAAGCAGCACAAACAAGACGATCGTTTTTTGTGGGTGGCGTTGTCGCCAGAAGGCACGCGCAAGCTGACCAACGGCTGGCGCAGTGGCTTTTACCAATTGGCGCTGGGTGCCGATGTGCCTTTGTGCATGCTGCATATTGACTATGGGACCAAAGTGGCCAAGATCACCGACTTCATGCACTTGAGCGGCGATATCGATGCCGATTACGCCCACATTGCCCAGGTGTACCAAGGCGTGCGGGGTTTTCATCCGCAGCAAGCCGCACCGATTCAACCCTGGACCCCACCCAAGCCTTAATTCGCATGACAACTTCTGACTCCACCCACAGCCGTGTCGTCACGGCAGCGCGCGATTACTTGATCGGCTTGCAAAGCCGCATCACCAGCGCCATTGAAGCCAAAGACGGCCAAGCCCAATTTTTGGTGGACCCATGGCAAAAAGGGCCGGGCGAGCCTTTGCAAGGCAACGGCATCACCCAAATCCTGGAAAACGGCGCGGTGTTTGAGCGCGCGGGCTGTGGCTTTTCGCATGTGCGTGGGCCTGCACTGCCGCCTTCGGCCACCCAGCATCGCCCGGAACTGGCGGGTGCACCGTTTGAAGCCATGGGCGTGTCTTTGGTGTTTCACCCGCGCAACCCCTATGTGCCCACCGTGCACATGAATGTGCGCATGATTGCGGCCACCCCCGCCAACGGCCCAACCGTGGCCTGGTTTGGCGGTGGCATGGACTTGACGCCGTATTACGGCTTCACCGAAGACGCGGTGCATTTCCACCACACCTGCCGCCAAGCGCTGGCACCATTTGGCGACGCTTTGTACCCACGTTTCAAAACCTGGTGCGACGACTATTTCTGCAACAAGCACCGCAACGAACAACGCGGTGTGGGCGGCATCTTCTTTGATGATTTTTCAGAGCTGGGCTTTGCGCGCAGCTTTGACATGCTGCGCAGTGTGGGCGATGCCTTCCTAGAGGCTTATTTGCCCATCGTCGAACGACGTCAACACATGGCCTATGGCGAGCGCGAGCGCGCGCACCAGTTGTACCGCCGTGGACGCTATGTTGAATTCAACCTGGTCTGGGACCGTGGCACCCACTTTGGCCTGCAGTCGGGGGGGCGTACGGAATCAATTCTGCTGTCCATGCCGCCTTTGGTCAGTTGGTCGTACCAACATCTGCCAGAGCCCGGCACACCGGAACATGCTTTGCTGCACGAATTTTTGACTCCCCGTGATTGGTTAGCTGCCCAGGTATGAGTTCGGTGCATCGCAGCGACAACCACAACACCACGTCACAGCCCATGCGTGTGGGTGTGTTTGGCGGCGCGTTTGATCCGCCGCACTTGGCGCATGTGAAGTTGGCGCAGGCGGCATTGGCACAGTTCAATTTAGACCGTTTGCATGTGATGCCCACCGGCCACGCCTGGCACAAAGCACGTCCACTCACACACAGCCCCCATCGACTCGCCATGGCCCGTCTGGCGTTTGCCGACATGCCCCAGGTCTTCGTCGATCCGAGGGAGCTTGAGCGCGAGGGGCCCACCTACACCGTCGACACCTTGACCGCCTTGCAGCACGAATTACCCACGGCTGCCTTGTTTTTGTTCATTGGGGCAGACCAGGCTGAGGCATTTAAAACCTGGCACCGCTGGCAAGATATTTTGAAAATCGCGACCGTGGTGGTGGCCGATCGTCCCTTTGAGGCCGGTCATGTCAAAGAAGCCCAGCAGACACAGTGGCACAATGCGGTATCGCCGAATGTCCAACACTTGGACATGCCCCGCTTGGCCATCAGTGCAACCGAAATTCGATCGCACCTCGCTCAAGCCCTGCAAACGCCTCAGTGGCTGCCTAGTTCTGTGCAGCACTATATTGATCAACACCGCCTTTACACCCAAGACCGATGACCGAAACCACCGCCAAAAAAGATGTTCAAAAACTCCAACGCTCCGTGGTGGACGCGCTGGAAGATGTGAAAGCACAAGACTTGGTGGTGTTTGACACCGAGCACCTGTCTTCGCTGTTTGAGCGCGTGATCGTCGCCTCTGGCACCTCCAACCGCCAAACCAAAGCCCTAGCGGCCAGCGTGCGTGACAAGGTACGTGAAGCGGGTTTCCCCAAGCCTCGCATCGAAGGTGAAGACAACGGCGAGTGGATCATTGTGGATTGCGGCGCTGTGGTTGCACACATCATGCAACCCAACATCCGCCAGTACTACAACCTGGAAGAAATTTGGGGCGAAAAGCCTGTGCGCCTGAAGTTTGGTGCGCCCAAGCCTGTCAAAGCCTCGGCACACCAGGAAGAAACCTCGACCAAGAAGTCGGCCGGCAAAAAGCCTGCGGCGAAGAAAACAGCCGAGAAAAAACCTGCGGCAAAAACCAGCACCGCTAAAGCAGCCCCAGCCAAAACAGGCGCAGCGAAAAAACCAGCGGTCAAAACCGGCGCTAAGTTGCCCATTGTCAAAGTCTCGCCCAAGGGGGCTAAGTCTTCGGCCAAGTCGGCGGCACGCACAGCCTCGACCACGGCGGGCAAACCAGAGGGCAAACGTCCCGCTGCTAAAAAGACCACTGCCCGCAAAGCATGAAGCTGTGGGTGGTCGCGGTCGGCCAACGTGTGCCCGACTGGGCGCAAACGGCCTGGGACGATTACGCCAAACGCTTTCCACCCGAGCTGCGCGTTGAGCTCAAGGCGGTCAAAACGGAGCCGCGTGGCTCCAAAACCTTAGACACCCTGTACGCTGCCGAGCGCGAACGCATTGAGGCAGCCATTCCCAGAGGCTGCCGCATCGTGGCCTTGGATGAACGCGGCACCCAGCTCACCACCGTGGCCCTGGCCGCCAAGCTCAAACACTGGCAGCTCGAAGCCGATGACGTGGCCTTGGTGATTGGCGGGCCTGATGGGCTGGATCCGGCGTTCAAACAGGCCGCCCATGAGCGCATCCGTTTGTCGGATTTGACCTTGCCACATGCCATGGTGCGTGTGCTTTTGGTGGAGCAGCTCTACCGGGCCTGGTCCATCAATGCCAACCATCCTTACCACCGCGAATAAAGCACAGCCGCTCGCATGACTTCTCCCTCCTTTGTGTATTTGGCGTCTCAAAGCCCGCGCCGTCGCCAGTTGCTGGAGCAACTGGGCATTGCCTATGAGCTGTTGTTGCCCGATGCGAGCGAGGACGCCGAAGCCCTGGAAGTTGTGCTTGCGGGCGAAGTGCCCAAAGCCTATGTGCAGCGCGTGACCGGGCTCAAACTCCAGGCTGCGCTGGCCCGTATGAAACAACGTGGCTTGCCCGCCGCGCCCGTGCTGTGCTCAGACACCACGGTGGCCTTGGGTAAAACCATTTTGGGCAAACCTGATGACGCTGCCCATGCACATGACATGCTGGCGCGCTTGAGCGGTCATACCCATCGGGTGCTGACGGCAGTGGCGATCGGCACCGCGCGCAAGCAGCGGCACACCTTGAGCGTGTCGCAAGTGCGCTTTGCGCCTTTGACGCGTACACAAATTCAACACTATGTGGCCAGTGGTGAACCCATGGGCAAGGCAGGAGCCTATGCGGTGCAGGGCAGGGCGGCGGCTTACATCGAGCACATCAGCGGCAGTTACTCTGGCATCATGGGTTTGCCCATGTTTGAAACGGCGCAGCTGTTGCGTCAGTTCGGCTTCAAGGTTTAACCCTTCACATTTGCCATGCAACAAGACATTTTGATCAATTGGTCGCCTCAAGAAACCCGCGTGGCGGTGGTCGAGACCGGCGCCGTGCAAGAGCTGCATGTGGAGCGCACCCTCGAACGTGGCTTGGTGGGGAATGTGTATTTGGGCCGTGTGGCGCGTGTGCTGCCTGGCATGCAATCGGCCTTCATTGACATTGGCCTGGAACGCGCCGCGTTTTTGCATGTGGCCGATTTGATGAGCAGCGTGGCCGCGCGCCATGCCGAGACCGATGGCGGCACCCCCGCTGCCGTGGTGCCAATTGAAAAACAGGTGTTTGAAGGCCAATCCTTGATGGTGCAAGTCATCAAAGACCCGATTGGTACCAAGGGCGCGCGCTTGTCATCGCAAATCAGCATTGCGGGGCGTTTGTTGGTGTTTTTGCCGCAAGACCAGCACATTGGCGTGTCGCAAAAAATTCCGCTCGAACAGCGCGAAACCTTGCGCCGCCGTTTGCAACAGTTGGCAGAAGATGGCGCGCCTAACGGTCAAACCGGTGGCTTTATTCTGCGCACCAATGGCGAAGACGCAAGCGATGACGAGTTGGGCGAAGACATTGCCTATTTGCGTAAAACCTGGGCCCGCATCAAAGAAGCCTCGCTGCGTTTGCCGCCGATGTCTTTGCTGCATCAAGACCTGAGCTTGTTGCAGCGTGTGTTGCGCGATTTGGTGGGCGAAACCACCCAAACCATTCGGATTGACTCGGCCGAGCAGTTTCAAAAACTGCGTGACTTTGGCCGCGAGTTCATGCCTGCAGCCAGCGACAAATTGCAGCTCTACAAGGGTGAGCGTCCGATCTTTGATTTGTACAGCATCGACGATGAAGTTGCCCGCGCCTTGGGCAGGCGGGTCGATCTGAAATCGGGCGGCTACCTGATCGTCGACCAAACCGAAGCCTTGACCACCGTGGATGTGAACACCGGCGGCTATGTGGGCGCACGCAATTTTGACGAAACTATTTTCAAAACCAACTTGGAAGCGGCTGGCGCCATTGCCCGTCAACTGCGTTTACGCAATTTGGGCGGCATCATCGTGGCCGACTTCATTGACATGGTGCGTGAAGACCACCGTGAGGCGGTGTTGGCCGAGTTTCGCAAGCAGTTGGCACGCGACCGTGTGAAAACCATGGTGAGCGGTTTTTCTGCCTTGGGTCTCGTGGAGATGACGCGCAAGCGCACTCGCGAATCCTTGGCGCACATGCTGTGCGAGCCGTGTCCGGTGTGCGAAGGCAAGGGCAGTGTCAAAACTGCGCGCACCGTGAGCTATGACATCTTGCGCGAGATCTTGCGTGAAGCGCGCCAGTTCAACCCGCGCGAGTTTCGTGTCATCGCCTCACCCGCTGTGATTGATGTGTTGCTGGACGAAGAAAGCCAGCATTTGGCGGGTTTGAGCGACTTCATTGGCAAGCCCATCTCGCTGCGCAGCGAAGCTGCGATGGCGCAAGAGCAATACGATATTGTGCTGTTATGACCGTGTCGGATAAATTTTCTGTCCTTGTTTTCAGTCGTGATCTGGATCCTTACTCCTTGCGCATGCTGCACGAGCTAGAGCGCATAGGGCATACCGTGCATGTGGTGCTTGAACCCCTGCGCAGCGCTACTTCGCGCGATTGGGGCACCGAGATATCGGTGGTGGAGCGTGTCAAACTTAACGGCCGTTTTGACAAACACGCGGCGCAACGCTATGCCGAGCAAGTAGCCCAGTGCAAGCCCGATGTGTGTCTGTGCTACACCAGCCGTGCGCTGTCGGTGGCCCTGACAGCGCGGCGTCGTCACCATTTCAAGGTACCAGTGATCGGTTCACGTGGCGCCATTGGCGGCGTGAGCGCTTGGTATCTGCAAGATTGGTTCACTTACCTGTCGCCTGCTTTGGATGCCGTCACCTGCATGTCGCAGGCGATTGCCAACAAGTTGAGCCACGAAGCGCGTCGCTTTTACCCCAAGCATCCCGGCATGTTTGAGGTGATTTATCCAGGCTATGGCCAACTCATGGATGAGCACGAGCCCATCGGACCGCGTCATCGCAGTACGAGCGAACGGGTGCGGTTGCTGTGTGTGGCCAACGACAGGCCGATCAAAGGCTTGGCTGTTTTGTTGGATGCGGTGGAACAGCATTTGGCCTCTGACGATTGGCAGCTGGACATTGTGGGGCAATGCGGCGAAGCCATTCGCCAACGCATTGCGCAGTCACCCAAGCTGCAGCAACATGTGGTGGCTCATGGGTTCAGGTCGGATGTGCCTGACTTTTTCCGCGCGGCGCACATTTACATCCAACCCACGCTGCAGCCCGGGGAGGGCATTGGCAACTCCATGGCCGAAGCCATGTCGTTCAGCCTGCCTGTCATCACCAGCAATGTCGGTGGCGGCATTGAGTTGACCGAGCACGAGCGAACTGGCATCCATTTCGAGGTGGGCAACCCCGTGGCGTTGGGCCAAGCGATCGACCGTTTGATACAAGACCCTGTGACTTGCGACGCCCTGGGTCAGGCGGCAGCCCAGACGCTGCAAACACGGTTCAGCTTACACAACGAAGCCTTGGCCTTTGTGGCGCTGTTTAAGCAGGTGATGGCGCGGCTTCATCGTTGATGAGCCCATGCTCAGCCGATTTGTAGAGTTGGGCGTAGGCACCGCCTGCCGCCATCAACGTCGCATGCGAGCCTGTTTCGACGATTTGCCCGGCTTGCATCACCACAATCACATCGGCATGCTCAATCGTGGATAAACGGTGCGCAATCACCAAGGACGTGCGGCCTTGCATCAAAACCTTCAACGCATTTTTGACAGCTTGCTCTGAAGCGGTGTCGAGGGCGGAGGTGGCTTCGTCCAAGATCAAAATCGGCGCGTCTTTGTAAAGCGCGCGCGCAATCGCCAACCGCTGGCGTTGACCGCCCGACAGCTGTGTCGCGTTGTGTCCCACGCGTGTGTTTTCTTGCGCGGGCAAGCCGCGCACAAAGTCGGCCAAGTGGGCTGCTTCCAGCGCCTTCCAGACGCGTGCGCTGTCCACGGCTTGGCCCAGGGCAATGTTGTACGCGATTGAATCGTTGAACATCACCACGTCTTGGCTCACATAGGCCACATGGCTGCGCAAACTGGCCAGTGACCATTCGGGCAAGGGCACGCCATCCAAGGTGATGGTGCCTGCGGTAGGTTCTAAAAAGCGCGGCAGCAAATTGGCCAAGGTGGTTTTTCCCGAGCCCGAGGGACCGACCAAGGCCACAGTTTGCCCGGGGTGGATGGTGAGGCTCACATCATTCAAAGCGGCTTGGGCGGCCGATGGGTATTGCAAATGCACATGATCCAAGCGCACTTCACCTTTCACGTGGGTGCTGGTGTGCGTGCCTTGTGACTCATCGGCAATGCGTGTCAACAGGTCAAGCCCACGTTCGAGCGAGGTCACGCCACGTGTCAAGGTGCCCGCCACCTCCGAGAGATGTTTGATAGGCGAGATCAGCATCAGCATGCCTGTGATGAACGAGGCAAAGCCGCCTACCGTCACGGCTTGGCTGCCGCCGCTGGGCGTGCTTTGCCACAGTGCCACCGTGATCACGCCAGACAAGGCCAGTGCAGCCAGCATTTGGATCAGCGGCGTCATGGTCGAATTGGCCACCACTGATTTCAAGGCCAGCTGACGCAGCTTGTGGTTGAACGTGGCAAATTTGTGGGCCTGGTCTGCCTGTGCGTTGTGCAGGCGGACCATGCGGTAGGCGAGCACGTTTTCTTCCACCACGTACGCTAGTTCATCGGTGGCGTCTTGGCCGGCACGGGTGACACGGTCCAAGCGACGCGAGAGGTGTTTGACCACCCAGGCAATCGGCGGGAAGATGGCAAACACAATCAGCGTCAGCTTCCAGTTCAAAAACAGCAAATACCCCATCAAGGCCACCAAGGTGATGGCGTCTTTGGCCAAGGAGAGCAGGGTGAAGATCAGCAACGAGGCACCGTTGTTGACCTCGTACACCATGCTGTTGGTCAGCCCGCTGGCATGTTGGTTTTGAAACAGCGCGGGGTCTGCGCGCAAGAGTTTTTCAAACAAGCGTTCGCGAATACGCTCCATGCCCGCGTTGGTCACTCGTGCCAGGCAATAGGCGGCAATAAACCCCGCAAAGCCCCGTACACCAAACAACAGCAGCAAAACCGCAGGTACCTTCCACAAATCCAGCTCGCCTTGATGGAAGCCGCTGTCCAACAAAGGTTTCATCAGCGCTGGAATGGCCGGTTCTGTGAGAGAACCGATCAAAATGCCAACAATACCCAGCGCCAATGCACCTGGATGTCCAGAAAACCAGGGCGCCACACGGCGTAGCCGTTGCCATAAAGCGTCTGACGCAGCAGATGGGGTGGCAGGGGTCATAAATGGATGTTCAAAAGTCAGGCAGAGTAATCATTATCGCCACTCAACCACGCACTAAAATCCGTCACTTCATCTGGCTCTCTCAATTCACCATGACACGTTCTTGTTTCCGATGGGCTCTTGGGCTTTTGACTGCTTGTGTGGTGGCCTTGCCAACTTGGGCGCAGTTTCGCGTCGAGGTGTCTGGCGTGGGCTTGACCCAAGTGCCGATTGCCTTTGCACCGTTGCGTGGTGAAGAATCGTCGCCGCAAAAAATTGCCAGCATCGTGCAGTCTGACCTGGAGCGCAGTGGCCAGTTCCGTGGCTTGGCTGCGGGCAAAACCTCGGACGAAACAGAGCGTCCCGACATCAGCTTGCTGCGTCAAAAAGGCGCTGATGCCTTGCTCACCGGCAGCATCAGTCGCATGAACGATGGCCGTTTTGATGTACGCATTCGTTTGTGGGATGTGGTGCGCAACCAAGATTTGGGCGCTATGAGCTACACCGTGGTCGCCAGCGATTTGCGCTTGGCCTCGCACCGCATTTCTGACTTTGTGTATGAAAAACTTACGGGCGACCGTGGGGTTTTCTCGACCCGCATCGCCTATGTCACCAAAGCCGGTGGCCGCTACAACCTGTGGGTGGCTGATTCCGATGGCGAGAACTCGCAGTCGGCACTGTCCAGCCCAGAACCCATCATTTCGCCTAGTTGGTCGCCCCAAGGTGGTCAATTGGCCTATGTGTCGTTCGAGTCGCGCAAACCTGTGGTGTATGTGCATGACGTGTCGACGGGCAAGCGCCGTTTGGTGGCGAACTTTCGCGGCTCCAACAGCGCCCCCTCCTGGTCGCCTGATGGCCGCAGCTTGGCCGTGACCTTGAGCCGTGATGGCGGGTCACAGCTGTTTGTGATTGATGCCCAAGGCGGTGAACCCCGCCGATTGACGCAATCTGCAGGCATTGACACAGAACCCGTGTTTTCACCCGATGGCACGGCGATTTACTTTGTGAGCGACCGTGGCGGCGCCCCACAGATTTACCGTATGCCAGCGATGGGTGGCCCCGCCAACCGCGTCACCTTCAACGGCAGCTACAACATTTCGCCCGCTTTGAGTCCGGATGGGCGTTGGTTGGCTTATGTCTCGCGCATCGGTGGCGCGTTCAAACTGCATGTGATGGACTTGTCCAGCGGCAACGCCACCGCCATCACAGAAACCACGGCCGACGAGCGTCCCAGTTTTGCCCCCAACAGCCGCTTGATCGTGTATGCCACACAACAAGACGGCCGCGAAGCCTTGATGACCACCACCTTGGACGGCCGCATCAAAGCGCGTTTGTCAGGGCAGGGCGGTGACATTCGCGAGCCCCATTGGGGCCCGTTCTCCAAATTGCTCCCTTAATTTTTTGACTTTTTGAAATAGATCACGCCATGAAAAAACTCCTTTTACTCCTTTCTCTGATTGCGCTTTTGTCCGGTTGCGCCTCGGGCGTCAAGCTCGATGATGTGCCTGTGGACGACCGCTCTGGCGGTGCTGCCGGTGCGTCTGGCGTCAACAGCTTGGATGCCCGTGGCTTGAATGGCATGAACGGCATCAAGCCAGGCCCTGCAGGCGTGGCATCGGTGATCTATTTCGACTACGACAGCTACAGCGTCAAGCCTGAGTTCCAAAGCGTGTTGGATGCCCATGCCCGCTTCTTGCGTGCTGACAAAACCCGTCGCGTCAACATCGAAGGCCACACCGACGAACGCGGTGGTCGTGAATACAACTTGGGCTTGGGTCAAAAGCGCTCCGAAGCCGTGCGCCGTGCATTGACCGTCTTGGGCGTGCCCGACAGCCAAATGGAAGCTGTGAGCTACGGCAAAGAAAAACCTGCCGCCCAAGGCGCTGACGAATCCGCCTTTGCCAAGAACCGTCGTGCGGAGATGACCTACCGATGAAAACCCGCGCCCTCCATGCCATCGCCCTTGCTTTGGGGATTTTGTTTGCCTCTGGGGCACAAGCCGCTTTGTTTGAAGACGACGAGGCGCGCCGTGCCATTTTGGACTTGCGCCAACGCATGGACCGCCAAAGCGAGGAAATTCAACAATTTCAGCGCAGCCTGATTGAGCAGCAAAACCAATTCGAAGCCCTTCGCGCCGAAACCGCGCGCCTGCGCGGCGAAAAAGAAGAGCTGATGCAAGAGCTGCGCCGCCAAAAAGACATGTCTCAAGGCGTGGATGAGCGCTTGCGCAAGTTCGAGCCCAAAAAAGTGGTGGTCGATGGCGTGGAGTTTGTGGCCGATCCGGTGGAAACCAAGGCGTATGAAGACGCCTTGGCCGTGTTCCGCAAAGGCGACTTTGCAGCGGCGGGTGTGGCATTTTCGGACTTCATCAAGCGTTATCCAAACAACGGTTATGTGGTGCCATCCTTGTTCTGGGCGGGCAATGCGCAATATGCCAACCGCGACTACAAAGAAGCCATTCGTAACTTCAATCTCTTGCTGGCCAAAGCACCAAACCACGCACGCGCACCTGACGCCATGTTGTCTGTGGCCAACTGCCAGTTAGAACTCAAAGACCTCAAAGGTGCGCGTAAAACCTTGGATGAGGTTGCCAAAACCTACCCACAGTCAGAAGCTGCATCCGCAGCCCGTGAACGATTGGCCAAACTGAAATAAATTCAAATGAATGAACTGACCACGCTCACCCAACAAGTGCTTGGGATTTTTTTCTTGCTCTCCTTGGTGTTGGGCGCGATCAGCCAGCGCACGCACTTTTGCACCATGGGTGCGGTGTCCGATGTCGTCAACATGGAAGATTGGACACGTGCCCGTCAATGGATGTTGGCGGTCGGTGTGGCCATGGTCGGGTTTGCGGCCTTGTCGCACACCGGGCAAATTGATGCATCCAAAACCCTGTATGCCGGATCGCGCTTCTTGTGGCTGTCTGCCATCGTCGGTGGTCTGCTGTTTGGCTACGGCATGGTCATGGCCTCTGGTTGTGGCAACAAAACCTTGGTGCGCATTGGTGGTGGCAACCTCAAATCGCTGGTGGTTTTTGTGGTCATGGGCATCAGCGCCTTTGCCACCTTGAAGGGCATCACTGCGGTGGTGCGTGTCAACACTGTTGATGCGCTGGCATTGGACATGCCCGCGGGTGCGCAGTTGGGCACCTTGTTTGCGTCGGTCTTGGGAGGCAGTCCTGCAGACGTGACCCTCGGTCTGGGTTATGCCCTTGGCGCTTTCTTGATCTTGGCAGTCTTGCGCCATGCCGATTTCCGCACGCTTGAGAACGTGCTGGCAGGTTTGGGCGTGGGCGCCATCATTGTGGTGCTGTGGTGGGTGAGTGGGCATCTGGGCTTTGTGGCCGAACACCCAGAAACACTCGAATCCGTTTTCTTGGGCACTGCCTCTGGTCGCATCGAAGCCCTGACCTTTGTGGCCCCCGTGGCCCACAGCTTGGATTGGCTGATGTTCTTCAGCGATAAATCCAAGGTCTTGACCGTGGGTGTGGTCTCTGTGGCGGGCGTGATTTGCGGCTCGGCTTTGTCGGCCTTGATCAGCAAAACCTTTCGTTGGGAAGGTTTTGCCAGCACCGATGATTTGGCCAACCACCTGATTGGCGGCGTGATGATGGGCGTTGGCGGTGTCACTGCCATGGGCTGCACATTTGGGCAAGGCCTGAGCGGCATTTCTACCCTGAGCCTCAATGCGTTTGTGGCCATTAGCGCCATCATCGTGGGCTGTGTGATCGCCTTGCGCCGACAAGCCGCGTTGCTGGATATTTGATTTGTCTGACTCCGCTGACTTGCAGCGTCGCTTTGGCGGCCTAGACCGCTTGTATGGTGTCGAGGGTGCAAGTCGCATTCGCAGCGCACATGTGGCGGTCGTGGGCATTGGAGGCGTAGGGTCTTGGGCTGTGGAAGCCTTGGCACGCTGTGGCGTCAGGCAGCTGACCTTGATTGACTTGGACCATGTGGCCGAGTCCAACATCAACCGCCAAATTCACGCACTCGACACAACGGTTGGCATGGCCAAAGTGCAAGCGATGCGTGAGCGCATTGCCCACATCAACCCAGCGTGCGTGGTGCACTGTGTCGAAGAATTTGTCGAGCCTGCCAACTGGCCGATGATTTTGCCGAGTTCGGTCGATGCCGTCATCGATGCCTGTGACCAAGTCAAAGCCAAAACAGCCATGGCGGCTTGGGCCTTGAAGCAGCGCAGTGTGTTCATCAGCGTTGGGGCTGCAGGTGGCAAACGCCAGGCACACAAAGTCGATATTGACGATTTGTCTTTGACGACCCACGATCCACTGTTAGCCCAGCTGCGTTATCGCTTGCGCCGCGAGCATGGTGCCGCGCGAGATGGCAAAAAAATGGGGGTTGCATGCGTGTTTAGCCGCGAATCGGTGGCCCCCCCGGACCCCAGCTGCGCCATCGAAGGCGATGGCTCTTTGAACTGTCATGGCTATGGTTCCGTGGTCAGCGTGACGGCGACCTTTGGTCAATGCGCAGCAGGCTGGATCATTGAACAAATTTCTTCGCGCTCATTGGCAAAAACGCCAAAATAGCGCTATACTCTAAGTCTTCGCAGGGTACGCGGTTAACGCCGTATATCAAGCGTGATGGGACCATAGCTCAGTTGGTAGAGCAGCGGACTTTTAATCCGTTTGTCGTGGGTTCGACCCCCGCTGGTCCCACCAAAAATAAACCTAAAAACACCTCGTACGAAAGTACGGGGTGTTTTTTTTTGCCCCGTAGAGTTAAGTGTTTATTAAAACCATTTAATTACTCTTTATGACCCAAGTGTCATAAAAGATTTTTATTTATTTTATTAATTCAAAAATATTCAATATTTTATTTAATTTGAGTATTTAAAAATTATTTTTAGCCGTCAAAAAAACACGGTACGAAACTTGCATTCAAGCCCGCGCGACATCTGTTTTTATGCGCTTGTGCAGTCTTGCTCAAGTTAAACCCGGATGTACCGATTTTCGATCTACTTAAATGGCCTAAGGCAAGACCTGTGAAAAACATAACAAAAAATTTGATGAATCTGCTGGGAAGCGTGTTTGCTGCGACACCTTCTGTGGAAGCCGGCAAACCCCATGCGATTCAGGATTGGTTGAACTCTGGTGATCAAGTCGTTCAGCAAGGCCGAGATTTGGTCCATATCAATGCCAATGGTGATTTAGAACGGATCGAGGATTTCTTCGATGCCGAAGGACAGATCGCAGCAGGGGACTTGCCAAGCGAAGTATTGACACAGCTTCAATTGGCCTTGACCCCGTCTGCCGTAGAGCCTGTGCAATTGGCGCAACTTAGCACCAACACGGCTTCAGACGCGGGCAGTGGTGCTGTGGTTGCTCCGATACCCTTAGATATTCCAATTGCCAAAGTGGCACAAGCTTCAGGTGCGGTGGTTGTTATTCGTAATGGCTTGTCTGTATTGTTGTCTGCAGGTGACAACATTTATTTGGGCGATGTCATTTCGACACAGGCTAATTCACAGGTCAAAATCAATTTCATCAAAGTGGAGGATTCGACTGTCTCTACCAGCTCCACGACGGTGGGTGCAGGAACCCGGGTCACGGTGAGCGGTCAAATGATTGGAACGGATGCCGCCAAAGTATTCCAAGCCAACCTAACAGTGGACAGCGGTAATGTGACGGTGGATCGGTACGCGCCGACAGACACCAGCGTGCAGGTCACGACACCCTCCGGACGTGTTGCTGTGCCTGCAAACGGCTTGGTTGTAGCGGTGGAGCCCACATCACAACAAACGACGGTGAGTCAACCTGTTGTGCAGGGAGCTGCCACAACTATTGCACCTCCGTCTGTGACTGTCATTGATAGCAATGGGCAACAAAGTCAACTCCAACTTGGCACGGCACCAGTTTTACTGCCCGCTGCTAATCAAGTAGTAGCTGCGCCAGCGGCGAATCCAGCTGCAGGCACAGCCACGCCTGCAGCTGGTACAGCACCAGTTCAAACGGCAGCAGATGCTGCAACAGGCGCAACTGCGCCAGCGGCTACGGGTGCGACGACAGCACCCGCACCAGCAGGTGCTCCAACACAAACAACCGCAGCAACGGCTGCTGGTGCAACTACCGCACCTGTGACCGGTGCAGTAACCCAAACACCAGCTGACACTGCAACAGGCGTAGCTACGGCTGCAGCAACAGCGACTGCTGCAGCCCAAACAACTGCAGCAGCAACGGCTGCGGGTACGACTACAGCGCCTGCCGCTGGTACAACAACAGCCCAAACGCCAGTAGATGCTGCAACCGGTGCAACTGCACCATCGGCAACAGCACCTACACCGGCAGGCGTTGCAGCGCAAACAGCTGTAGCAGCAACGGCTGCGGGTACGACCACGGCGCCTGCAGCTGGTACAACAACAGCCCAAACGCCAGCAGACGCTGCAACAGGTGCAACAGGTGCAACTACGCCTGGAGCGACAGCGACAGCGGCTACGTCAGCAGGTGTTGCGACTCAAGCTGCGACGACTGCGCAAGCAGCAGCTGCAGGTACAACTACGCCAGTTGACCCTGCAACAGGTGCAACTGCGCCAGCGGCGGCAGCACCTACAACGGCAGGCGTTGCAGCCCAAACAACAGCAGCAGCAACGGCTGCGGGTACGACCACGGCGCCTGCGGCTGGTACAACAACAGCCCAAACGTCAGTTGACGCTGCAACAGGCGCAACTACGCCTACAGCGACAGCAGTCACATCAGCAGGTGTTGCGACTCAAGCAGCGACGACTGCACAAACAGCAGCTGCAGGTACGACTACAGCGCCTGCGGCTGTTACCGCAACAGTCGAAACGCCAGCTGATGCTGCAACAGGCGCAACTACGCCTGCGACGACACCAGCAGGTCTTGTTGCACAAACAACTGCAGTAACTGCTGCGGGAACCACCACCGCGCCTGCAGCAGCTACAACAACAGCTCAAACACCAGCAGATGCTGCAACAGCTGCAACTACGCCTGCAGTGACAGCAGTCACGCCAGCAGGTGCTACAGCACAAACAACCGCAGCAACGGCTGCGGGTACGACCGCTGCGCCTGCAGCTGGTACAGCACTAGCCCAAACTCAAGCAGACGCTGCAACAGGTGCAACTGCGCCAGCGGCAACAACACTTACACCGGCAGGCGTTGCAACGCAAGCAGCTGTAGCCACAACGGCTGCTGGTGCAACCACCGCGCCCGTAGCGGCTACAACAACAGCCCAAACGCCAGTTGATGCAGCAGCTGTAACTACGCCTGCGGCAACAGCGCCCACACCGACAGGTGTTGCAGTGCAAACAACTGCAGCAGCAACAGCTGCGGGTGCGACCACGGCGCCTGCAGCTGGCACTGGGACGGTCCAAACCTCAGCTGATCCTGCAATAGGCACAACTGCGCCAGCGGCAACAGCGCCCACACCAGCAGGTGTGGCAACGCAAACAACTGCGGCAGCAACAGCTGCGGGTACGACCACGACGCCTGCAGCAGGTGCAACAACAGCCCAAACACCAGCAGACGCTGCAACAGGTGCAGCTGCACCAGCGGCGACAGCAGTCACACCAGCTGGTGTTGCAGCGCAAACAACTGCAGCTGCAACGGCTGCGGGTGCGACTGCAGCGCCTGCAGCTGGCACTGCAACGGTTCAAACGTCAGCTGATCCTGCAACAGGCGCAACTGCGCCAGTGGCGACAGCACCTACAACGGCAGGTACTGCAGCGCAAACTGCCACAGCAGCAACGGCCGCGGGTACGACCACGGCGCCTGCAGCAGGTGCAACAACAGCCCAAACGCCAGCTGAAGCCTTAGCAGGTGGAATTACGCCTGCAGCGACAGCAGTCACACCAGCAGGTGTTGCGACTCAAGCAGCGACGACTGCACAAACAGCAGCTGCAGGTACGACTACAGCGCCTGCAGCTGGCACTGCAACGGTTCAAACGCCAGCAGATGCTGCAACCGGTGCAACTGCGCCAGTGGCGGCAGCACCTACAACGGCAGGTACTGCAGCACAACCTACTACAGCAGCAACTGCCTTCGGTGCAACCACTGCGCCTACAGCTGGTACAACAGCAGCCCAAACGCCAGCTGATGCCTTAGCAGGTGGAATTACGCCTACAGCGACAGCACCCGCATCAGCAGGTGTGCCAGCCCAAACGACTGCCGCAGCAACTGCTGCGGGTGCGGCCACGGCGCCTGCAGCTGATCCTGCAACAGGCGCAGCTGCGCCAGCGGCGACAGCACCTACAACGGCAGGTACTGCAGCGCAAACTGCTACAGCAGCAACGGCTGCGGGGACTACTACCGCGCCTGCGGCTGTTACCGCAATAGCCCAAACGCCAGCTGATGCTGCAACAGGCGCAACTACGCCTGCGACGACACCAGCAGGTCTTGCTGCACAAACAACCGCAGTAACGGCTGCGGGAACCACCACTGCGCCTGCAGCTGGTACAACAACAGCCCAAACACCAGTAGATGCTGCAACTGCTGCAACTGCGCCAGCGGCGACGGCACCTACACCGGCAGGCGTTGCAGCGCAAACAACTGCTGCAGTAACGGCTGCTGGTACGACGACCGCGCCCGCAGCAGCTACAACAACAGCCCAAACGCCAGCTGAAGCTGTAACAGCCGCAACTACGCCTGCAGTGACAGCAGGTCCTACAGCACAAACAACCGCAGCAACGGCTGCGGGTACGACCGCTGCGCCTGCAGCTGGTACAGCACTAGCCCAAACTCCAGCAGACGCTGCAACAGGCACAACTACACCTACAGCGATAGCACCCACACCAGCAGGTGTTGCGACTCAAGCAGCGACGACTGCGCAAACAGCAGCTGCAGGTACAACTACGCCAGTTGACCCTGCAGCAGGTGCAACTGCGCCTGTAGCGACAGCAGTCACACCAGCTGGCGTTGCAGCGCAAACAAATGCAGCAGCAACAGCTGCGGGTACGACCACGGCGCCTGCAGCAGGTTCAACAACAGCCCAAACACCAGCAGACGCTGCAACAGGTGCAGCTGCACCAGCGGCGACAGCGACTACGCCAGCAGGTGTTGCGACTCAAGCTACGACGACTGCGCAAACAGCAGCTGCAGTTACAACTACGCCAGTTGACGCTGCAATAGGCACAACTACGCCTACAGCGACGGCGCCCACACCAGCAGGTGTAGCAGTGCCAACGGCTGCAGGTACAACCGTTGCGCCTGCAGTCGGTACTGCAACGGCCCAAACACCAACGGATACAGCAACAGGCGCAACTGCGCCAGCGGCGACAGCGACTACGCCAACAGGTGCGCCAGCACCTACAACGGCAGGTGCTGCAGCGCAAACTGCTATAGCAGCAACGGCCGCTGGTGCGACCACCGCGCCTGTAGCAGGTACAACAACAGCCCAAACACCAGCAGACGCTTTAACAGTTGCAACGACGCCTGGAGCGACAGCGACTACGCCAGCAGGTGTTCCGACTCAAGCTGTGACGCCTGCGCAAACGGCAGCTGCAGTTACAACAGCTCAAACATCAGCAGATGCCGCAACAGGCGCAACTGCGCCAGCGTCTACAACGACAGGTACTGCAGCACAAACTACTACAGCAGCAACGGCTGCTGGTGCGACGACCGCGCCCGCAGCAGCTACAACAACAGCCCAAACGCCAGCAGAAGTTGCAACAGGCACAGCTACTCCTGCAACGACAGCACCTACACCGGCAGGTGTTGCAGCGCAAACGGCTGCAGCAGTAACTACTGCGGGCGCGACTACAGCACCTGCGGCTGTTGCCGCAACAGCTCAAACTCCAGTTGATACAGCAGCAGGCGCGACTGCACCTGCTACGACAGCAGTCACACCAGCAGGTGTGGCAGCGCAAACAACTGCTGCAGCAACGACTACGGCGCCTGCAGCTGGTACAGCACCAGCCCAAACTCCAATTGACGCTGCAACAGCTGCGACTACAGCGACAGCAGTCACACCAGCAGGTGTGGCGACTCAAGCTGCGACGACTGCGCAAGCAGCAGCTGCAGGTACAACTACGCCAGTTGACCCTGCAACAGGCGCAACTGCGCCAGCGGCGACAGCACCTACAACGGCAGGTACTGCAGCACAAACTGCTATAGCAGCAACGGCTGCTGGTGCGACTACAGCGCCCGCAGCAACAACAACCCCAACGCCAGCAGATGCTGCAACAGGTGCAGCTGCACCAGCGGCAACAGCTACTACGCCAGCAGGTGCGCCAGCTCCAACGGCTGCGGGTGCGACCGCAGCACCTGCAGCTGTTACCGCAACAGCTCAAACTCCAACTGATGCAGCAGCTGCGACTACGACTACAGCGACAGCAGTCACACCAGCAGGCGTTGCAGCGCAAACAACTGCAGCAGCAACAGCTGCGGGTACGACCACGACGCCTGCAGCAGGCGCAACTACGCCCACAGCGACAGCGCCCACACCAGCAGGTGTGGCAGCACCAACGGCTGCTGGTGCAACCACCGCGCCCACAGCAGCTACAACAACCCAAACGCCAGTGGACGCTGCAACGCCTGCAACTACGCCAGTGGCGACAGCAGTCACACCAGCAGGCGCTGCAACAGGCGTAACTGCGCCAGCGGCGACAGCTACTACGCCAACAGGTGCGCCAACTCCAGCGGCTGCGGGTACGTCTACAGCGCCTGCAGCTGGTACAGCACTAGCCCAAACTCCAGCAGACGCTGCAACAGGCACAACTACACCTACAGCGATAGCACCCACACCAGCAGGTGTTGCGACTCAAGCAGCGACGACTGCGCAAACAGCAGCTGCAGGTACAACTACGCCAGTTGACCCTGCAGCAGGTGCAACTGCGCCTGTAGCGACAGCAGTCACACCAGCTGGCGTTGCAGCGCAAACAACTGCAGCAGCAACGGCTGCAGGTACGACAACAGCGCCTGCAGCTGGCACTACAACGGTCCAAACACCAGCAGATACTGCAACAGGTGCAACAGGTGCAACAGCGCCAGCGGCGACAGCACCTACGCCGGCAAGCGTTGCAGCGCAAACAGCTGTAGCAGCAACTACTGCGGGCGCGACTACATCACCTGCGGCTGTTGCCGCAACAGCTCAAACTTCAGCTGATGCAGGAACAGGGGCAACTGCGCCAGCGGCAACAGCACCTACAACGGCAGGTACTGCAGCGCAAACTGCTACAGCAGCAACGGCTGCTGGTGGGACTACAGCGCCCGCAGCAGCTACAACAACAACCCCAACGCCAGCAGATGCTGCAACAGGCGCAACTACGGCTGCAGCGACAGCACCTACACCGGCAGGCGTTGCAGCGCAAACAGCTGCAGCAGCAACGACTGCGGGCGCGGCTACAGCACCTGCGGCTGTTACCGCAACAGCTCAAACTCCAGCTGATACAGCAGCAGGCGCGACTGCACCTGCTGCGACAGCAGTCACATCAGCAGGTGTTGCGACTCAAGCTGTGACGCCTGCGCAAACGGCAGCTGCAGTTACAACAACAGCTCAAACATCAGCAGATGCCGCAACTGCGCCAGCGGCGACAGCACCTACAACGGCAGGTACTGCAGCACAAACTGCTATAGCAGCAACGGCTGCTGGTGCGACTACAGCGCCCGCAGCAACAACAACCCCAACGCCAGCAGATGCTGCAACAGGCACAACTACGCTTGCAACGACAACACCTACACCGGCAGGTGTTGCAGCGCAAACAGCTGCAGCAGTAACTACTGCGGGCGCGACTACAGCACCTGCGGCTGTTGCCGCAACAGCTCAAACTCCAGTTGATACAGCAGCAGGCGCGACTGCACCTGCTACGACAGCAGTCACACCAGCAGGTGTGGCAGCGCAAACAACTGCTGCAGCAACGACTACGGCGCCTGCAGCTGGTACAGCACCAGCCCAAACTCCAATTGACGCTGCAACAGCTGCGACTACAGCGACAGCAGTCACACCAGCAGGCGCTACAGCGCAAACAACTCCAGCAGCAACAGCTGCAGGTACGACCACGACGCCTGCAGCGGGTACAACAACAGCCCAAACACCAGCAGACGGTGCAACAGGTGCAACTGCGCCAGCACCTATAACGGCAGGTACTGCAGCGCAAACTGCGACAGCCGTAACGGCCGCTGGTGCGGCGACCACGACGCCTGCAGCAGCTACAACAACAGCCCAAACACCAGCAGACGTTGCAACAGGCGCAACTGCGCCAGCGGCGTCAGCTACTACGCCAACAGGTGCGCCAACTCCAGCGGCTGCGGGTACGTCTACAGCGCCTGCAGCTGGTACAGCAACAGCTCAAACTTCAGCTGATACAGCAGCAGTCACACCAGCAGGTGTGGCAGCGCAAACAACTGCTGCAGCTGTTACTGCAACAGCCCAAACACCAGCAGACGGTGCAACAGGTGCAACTGCGCCAGCACCTATAACGGCAGGTACTGCAGCGCAAACTGCGACAGCCGTAACGGCCGCTGGTGCGGCGACCACGACGCTTGCAGCAGCTACAACAACAGCCCAAACACCAGCAGAAGCTGCAACAGGCACAACTACGCCTGCAACGACAGCACCTACACCGGCAAGTGTTGCAGCGCAAACAGCTGCAGCAGCAACTACTGCGGGCGCGACTACACCACCTGCGGCTGTTGCCGCAACAGCTCAAACTTCAGCTGATGCAGCAGCAGGCGCTGCTGCACAAACAACCGCAGCAACGGCTGCGGCTACGACTACAGCGCCTGCCGCTGGTACTGCAACGGCCCAAGCACCAGCGGATACAGCAACAGGCGCAACTACGCCTGCAGCGACAGCTCCCGCACCAGGATCAACTGCAACGACAACGACAACGCCTGCGGCAGTGCAAGAAACATTGAACGCAGATGCGATTTCTGATGTACAAGCGGCCGCCCAAGCATCCTCACTGCCTGCGACCATCGTCAGTCCGATCACAGGCGGTAATCTCATCAGCCCCATCGTCGGGAACAACCTTGTTGCGCCTCTTTCTGGTCCTGCAGAGGCTAATCCAGCCGTGAGTGCACCCACCATCACGGTGATGCCTGTTGTGGCGCCTCTGACAGCACCCACACCTTCGATCGTGGACAGCATCAAGCCCCCTGTGGCAAAACCTGTTCAAGACCTGATTCCTCCGATCATCCCGAAAATCAAGCTCACCACAGAAGCTATAACCCTTGACGAAACTGTGGGTGGCATTAATTTCTCGATGAAAGTGGATTTTTCATCGCCCACCACACTGCTTGTGGGGTTCACGATCAAATTCGAGTTGGTCTATGAAGATGGCACCAAACTGCCAACGCAAGATCAACATCGCTTGTACACCCTGGTTGGAGAACCAGGCGCTCAAACACGTGTGTATGAGCAAAGTTCGTACAGCGTATTGGCTGGCAAATCGGGTGGGGTGTATGACTTTTACATTGACTCCAACACGATTCGCGATGACAAAATTCTGATCAAGGCAACCTTGGCAGAATCGTTGAACTGCGTATTTGACGATGCGAACAAAGCCATCAGCGTTGAGTTGACAGATACCCAAGCCATCCAAGGTGGCGATGCCAGCGATCTGATGGTGGGCAATGCCCTTGATGACGTGATCAACGGGGGTGCGGGAAATGACACCATCGATGCTGGTGACGGTAACAACAGCATTTCGGGTGGTTCAGGCAACGACAGCATCACCGCCGGTACAGGTAGTGACACGATCGATGGCGGTACCGGTGCAGACACCATCCTTGCAGGTGCCGGTAATGACAGCATCGTGTTCGATTTGCTAGACAGCATCGTGGGCGGTAGTGGTACAGATACCCTGGTTATTTCTCCTAACACCGCGGTAGACCTGAGTAACTCCGTATTTGCGAATGCAGCGCCTCAAGTCAGCGAAGTCGAAAAAATCAGTCTCGCGGACCAAAGCAGCGTCCTTTTGGGAACCGCTTTCATTGAGTCCATGTTGGGTGGTTCCACGGGCACCATCACAGTTGAAGGTTCGGCCGGTACAAGCTTGTCCTTGGTCAATCCCGATCCCACTGCGCCGATTTGGTTCCGTGATACATCTGCAACGCCACCAACTGGCTACACGGCATACAAAACTGGCAATCTGACCGTGTTGGTGGCCGATGCCGTCAACGTAGGTGATGCCATCAATGGCACAGCCAACGTGGCAGATACTTTGTTGGGTGGTGCTGGCAATGACACCATCACTGGTGGCGATGGCACAGCCATCGACGTCGTCGATTTGTCCCAAATGCCAAGTGCTACCGGTCACTTGGTGACATCCACAGGCAACCTCACAGTGAATCTGGCCAGTGGAACATCGGTCGATGACTCTGCACTGCTAGGGTCTGACACCCTGGTGGGTATTGAAGGTGTCATCACAGGTGCGGGTGCAGACTTGGTGACGGGCAGCGCAGGTGCTAACAGCATTGTGACGGGCGCTGGTGCAGACACCATCAATGGTGGCGCAGGCAATGACACGCTGGATGGCGGTGCTGGCATTGACACGGCAAGCTACAGCACAGCGCCCAATGGCGTGATCGTTAACTTAGGCACCACCAATATTTCGGGCTCGATGGGTGGCAGCACAGTCACTGTATCCGCAGGTAACGTCCAAGGTGACGGAACCGATCAACTCTCCAACATCGAAAACGTCACAGGCAGTACCTATGGCGATTTGATGGTGGGCAGCACGGCCGACAACGTGCTCGATGGTGGCGCAGGGGCTGACACCATCATGGGCGATGCTGGTAACGACACCCTGATCGGTGGCGATGGCATTGACACACTGGACTTCAGTAGCAACAGCACAGCAGGCAATCCGGTCACCATCAATCTGGCAACTCATACCGCCAGCAGCGCTGCAACAGGTACGGACAGCATCAGCGGCTTTGAAGATGTCATCGGTGGTGCCGGTGATGACACCATTGTGGGTGACGATGGCGCCAACCTGATCCAAACAGGCAATGGCGCAAACAGTGTCTCTGGCGGTGCGGGTGACGACACCATTTTGGGTGGTGCCGATGCCGACACCCTCCAGGGTGGTGAAGGCGCGGACAGCATCAATGCCGGTGCAGGCGATGACCGTGTCATCGCTGATGCTGGAGATGACACCTTGATCGGTGGCGGCGGTTTCGACACGCTGGATTTCAGTCAAAACGCGGCCAACGCACCGGTCACGGTCAACCTTGCCAACCACACGGCAAGCAGTGCAAGCACAGGTGTCGACGACGTCAGTGAATTTGAAACCGTCACCGGCGGTTTGGGCAACGATACCTTGGTGGGTGACGATGCAGCCAACTTGCTCCAAGGTGGGGATGGTGGCGATAGCCTCTCAGGTGGTCTAGGCGCAGACACCATCGAGGCGGGTACCGGTAACGACAGCATTGTGTTTGATCTGCTCGACAGCATTGTGGGTGGCGATGGCACGGATACCTTGGTCATTCCTGCCAGCAGCACATTGAACTTGAGCAACACAACGTTTGCCAACGTAGCTTCAGCACATGTCAGTCAGGTTGAAAAGATCAGCCTTTCAGGACAAAACACTGTGCTGTTGGGCACCAATTTCGTACAAGCCATGGTGGGGGGAGCTACGGGAACCATCACGGTGGAGGGGGCAGCAGGCAACAGTTTGTCTTTGGTTGATCCCAATTCCACAGCACCCTGGTATCGCGATACATCAGTGACGCCACCGCTTGGTTACACAGCCTACAAAACAGGCAACCTGACAGTGATGGTTGCAAACACGGTCAACGTAGGCGCCGCCATCAACGGCAGCGATAACGCCGCAGACACCCTCTTGGGTGGTGCAGGCAACGACACGATCACAGGTGGCGCAGGTACAGCCATCGATGTGGCCGATCTGTCGCAAATGCCAAGCGCTGCGGGCTTTGTCACGTCAACCGGTAACCTCACGGTGAACTTGGCGAACGGGACATCAACCGATGCATCTGGGCTGTTGGGAACTGACACCCTAGTGGGCATTGAAGGTGTGAAAACAGGGGCAGGCACAGACTCCGTTGTAGGTAGCGCAAGCGCAAACACAATTCAAACAGGTGCTGGCAATGACACCATTGATGGTGGTGCAGGTGCAGACACCATCGATGCAGGTACCGGTGATGACCGCATTGTGTTTGACCTCCTAGACAGCATTGTGGGTGGCAGCGGCACGGATACCCTCCTTATCCCCGCAAGCAGTACATTGAACCTGAGCAATACGGTATTCCCTAATGGATCGCCTCCACAAGTGAGCGAGGTCGAAAAAATCAGTCTTGCAGCACAAAGCAATGTGCTGTTGGGGACCAAGTTCATTGAGGCCATGGTCGGTGGCACCTCAGGAACCATCACGGTGGAAGGTGCAGCAGGCACCCATTTGTCTTTGGTCAATCCTGATCCAACGGCGCCGATTTGGTTCCGCGATCCAACAGCAAACCCACCCACAGGTTACACAGCCTACAAAACCGGCAACCTCTCGGTGATGGTTGCTGATACGGTGAATGTTGGGGATGCCATCAACGGCAGCGATAACGCCGCAGACACCTTGCTGGGTGGTGCAGGCAATGACACGATCACAGGCGGTGCAGGTGCAGCCATCGATGTGGCCGATCTGTCTCAGATGCCAAGCGCAACAGGTTTGGTAACGTCCACGGGCAACCTCACTGTGGACCTGGCGAACGGGACCTCGGTCGATGCCTCTGGACTGTTGGGAACGGACACCCTCGTGGGTATTGAAGGTGTGAAAACAGGCGCAGGTGCCGATTCTGTGGTGGGTAGTTCGGGGGCAAATAGCATCTCGACAGGCGCTGGCAACGACACCATTGATGGTGGTGCAGGTGCAGACACCATCGATGCAGGGGCCGGTGATGACTTGGTCATTTTTAATGCTGCAGACTCGGTGAATGCTGGAGCGGGAACCGACACATTGCGGTTCTCTGGCAGCAGCATTGATTTGGCCACCACGGTTCCCAAGATCAGCCAGGTCGAAATTCTTGATCTCGCGAACGACAGCAGCAGCAACGCGCTCACGCTGAACCTCGACAGCGTGCGTCAAATTTCCGGACAAGCCAACCCCACATTGACCGTCGAAGGCGGTACAGGAAACTCAGACACACTGACAGCGGTTGGCGACTGGGTGAACCTTGGAACCGTCAACGGCTATGTGAAATTGGTCAATGGGACCGCGACCTTGATGGTTGACCCCGATGTGTCCATTCTCGGTTTGACCCCAACAGGTGGAACTGAGCCTGCCGTGTTGCAGGGCTACGGCTTTAACGACACCTTGATCTCGCGCGCCGCCGCTGACACCTTGGATGGTGGCACGGGCTCGGACGTCATTGATGCCGGAGCTGGGGATGACACGATTGTTTTTGATGCACAAGACAGCTCTGTGGCAGGCGGCTCGGGCGTAGACACCTTGTCTGTGCTCGTACCCACAGCCAACCTGACTCAAGTGGCTAGCCATTTCAGTGGCTTGGAGGTGGTGGATCTTCGCGGCAACAACGGTAATGTGTTGGTGATCGACCCTCAAGCCGTTGTATCGCTCACCACGGGTAATTCCGTGGCTAACACGCTCACGATCAAAGGCGACAGCGCGGACAGTTTGGTGCTCCAAGGCACCTGGACGCCCGCAGTTGGGGAGCCCGATCTGGTTGACGGCGTTAAATACAAAACTTACACATCCACATCAACACCTAGTGCCACGATCAAGGTCGCAACGGATATTCAGCTGTTGCAATCAGAGGTGGGTGTATTGACCGGTGCAACAAGTGGCAACGAAAACGAGTACTTCTTTGCCACCTCCGGCAATGAATCCATCGCAGCAGGCACTGGCAACGATGTGCTGATGGGTGGTGCTGGCAATGACACCTTGGACGGTGGCGCTGGCATCAACACGGCAGACTTTTCTGATGCCAAAGCACCTGTGGTGGTGAACCTGAGTACGACGCCAGCGACTGCCGTCAGTCCCAATACGGGCACATCGCCCAATGTACTCACAGGCACGGGGAGCGACACGCTCATCAACATTCAAAACATCACGGGTGGTTTCGGTAGCGACAGCATTGTTGGCAGCTCAGTTGCCAACGTGTTGGCCGGTGGTGATGGCAACGACACCATCGATGGTGGCAGTGGCAACGACACCCTGTTGGGCGGAACAGGCATGGACAGCTTGCTCGGCGGCATGGGTGCCGATTTGCTCGACGGTGGCAGCGGCGCTGACATCTTGGATGGTGGCGCAGATGCAGACACCTTGATGGGTGGTGCAGGCGCAGACAGCCTGATCGGTGGCACAGGCGCTGACTCATTGCTAGGCGGTGAGGGTGAAGATACCTTGAGCGGTGGCGACGATGCAGACACCTTGGACGGCGGTCTTGGCATGGACTACATCGATGGTGGTGCTGGCAATGACCTGATTGTGTTTGACGCCCAAGATGCGTCTATCGACGGTGGCTCTGGAACAGACACTTTGCAATTGACAGGGCAGGCAAGAATCGACCTCAGCACAGGGCCCGTCATCAAGAACATTGAAGTCCTGAGCATGACCGGCAACGGCGCCAACACCTTGGTGTTGACGCCTGAAGCTTTTTCGCGTGTGAATGCGTCGAACCAACCCATCGGCTTGGTGGGTACCTCAGCCAATCCCTTGCTCATCACAGGTGATACTGCTGATACCTTGGTGCTCAGTCCTTCTTGGATCAAGAGTTCTACTGCTGACAGCGATGGCCTCTATACCTACACCTATACATCGGGCAGCGATGTTTATGCTGTGAAGGTGCAGCCTGCAGTCAAAATTGCCCAGCAAATAAGCGGCACTTCAGGCAACGACACCCTCAGCGGGGCAGGGGCATCCGACTTGTTGTTCGGCGGTGCCGGGGCAGACAGCCTATCCGCAGGTGCCGGTACAGATACGATTTTGGGCGATGCAGGCAATGACACCATCGACGGTGGTTCAGGCATCGACACCATTGATTACAGCAGCGCCAGTAACCCACTCACGATCACGCTCAACGACAGTGGTTCAGGCACGGCGGTAGACGCATCGACCGCCCCAGGAAGCTTCGGTTCGGACACCTTGGTCGGGATTGAAAACGTGGTGGGTGGTTCAGGCGCGGACACCATCACAGCCGGTGCAGCGGACAACGTGTTGGTCGGCGGTGCTGGCAACGACAGCATCAACGCCGGCGCTGGCAATGACACCTTGATCGGTGGCACGGGCAGTGACACCCTCATTGGCGGTGATGGCACAGACACGGTGGATTACAGCGCAGCGACCGGTAAATTGGTCGTCAACCTCAATGCAGGAACCGCCTCCGATGGCGGTGCCAACGGTGAGGGCGTCGACACCTTGACGTCGATTGAGAACGTCATTGGCGGTGCCTCTGACGATCAGATCACTGGCTCCAGCGCAGCCAACGCACTGCAAGCTGGTGCAGGCGACGACACCTTGATCGGTGGCGGTGGCGCAGACACTCTGAGCGGCGGTGCAGGCAACGATGTCATCGTCTATGAGAGCGGCGCCACCATGGACGGTGGTACCGGTCGTGACGTGTTGCGCTTCACCTCCACCGACGTGGATCTCACGCAGCCTGGTACGGGATCGTTTGCGGGTATCGAGGTGATTGATCTAGAGAGCAATCCATTGGCCAACCATCTGATGCTCGACTTATCCGATGTGGTCGAAATGGGTGGAGCGATCAATCCCGTCTTGACCATTGAAGGTACGGAGCTTGACGTTGTCACGCCCTCTGGTGATTGGTCTTTCTTGGGTTCCAACGGCAATGGCTATGACCAGTACACCAATGGCACAGCCCAGTTGCTTATCAACCACCGCGTGCAAGTGGTGGGTTTAAACATTGATCAGCACACAAGTCAAAGCCCAAGTTCTTTGCGCGGTTATGGGCTTCCCGATACCTTGATTGGCGGTTCTGCCGACGACACGTTGGATGGTGGCCTGAACAACGACACCCTGCTGGGTGGTGATGGTAACGATGTCATCTACTTTGATGCAGCAGACACATCAGTCAAAGGTGGCTCAGGTTACGACACCTTGCAGGTGAAAGATGCGACCGCAGACATGACGTCACTGAATAACAGGTTCAGTGAATTTGAAGCGGTCGATTTACGCGGCAACGACACCAACACGTTAACGATTGACGCTGCCGCTGTTGCGGCCATCAGCAGCAATAACACCCTGACGATCAGTGGCGATGCGGGCGATCGCCTGGTTCTCAAAGGAACTTGGTCAGCAGTCGGCGGTCCTGTGCTCACTGGGGGAGTGGCGTATCAAACTTACGTCGACAATCCAACTACGCCAACGGTGACGATCAAGGTCGCAACAGATATCACCTTGTTCCAAGGCTTGGTGCTGACATCGGGCAACACCCTCTCCGGAACCAACGACAACGAATTTTTGGCTGGCGGCACCGGGGATGACAGCTTGAATGGTGGTGCCGGTGATGACGTGTTGCGCGGCGGTGCTGGCAACGACACCTTGGATGGTGGCACTGGTAGCAACACAGCTGACTTTGGCGATGCGACCACGCCTGTGCTGGTGAATATGAGCGGCGCAGATGTCACCACGACCTTCAACGGTACCTCGGTGACGCTGGCTAACAATTTGGCCAAAGGCACTGCTGACTTGAACAGCTCTCCGACTGTTTCTGGAACGGGCTTAGACACGCTCATCAACATCCAAAACATCACGGGTGGCGCTGCCGCAGACAAGATTTATGGCAGCGGCACAGCCAACCGTTTGGATGGCGGTGATGGCGCCGACACCATTGATGGTGGTGCCGGTGATGACACCGTGTCAGGTGGGTCCGGTTTTGACAGCTTGCTCGGTGGCGCAGGCAACGATGTGATGGACGGCGGCTTGGGTGACGACACACTCAAAGGCGGTGATGGCAACGACAGACTGTTGGGGGGCGCTGGCTCCGACAGCCTTCTCGGTGAGGCTGGCGATGACACCTTGCTAGGTGGCGAGGGCGGCGACACCTTGGAGGGTGGCGACGGCAATGACAGCTTGTCCGGTGGTGCCGGCGTGGACTCCCTGCTGGGTGGTGCTGGTAACGACACCTTGGACGGTGGTGCCGATGCAGACATTCTCAACGGAGGCGATGGCGACGATGTCATCATCTTTGATGCCGCAGATCTGTCCGTGGACGGTGGTGCTGGCACGGATACCTTGTTGCTGAGTGGCTCCCCGGAAGTCGATTTGTCGACAGGCCCTTCGTTCAGCAATATCGAAATTTTGGACATGTCTGGCAATGGTGCCAACAAACTCACACTCTCACTGGCTGCTTTTGAGCGCACAGATGGCAGTACAGGGTTGACCTCGCCGGTTGTTGTGCAAGGTTCTGATGTCGACACTTTGGTGTTGAACGGGTCGTGGATTCCAAGCTCAACCATTGTGAACGGTCTCATCGTTTACACAATTGCAGGCACGGGTTCGGCCAGCTACGAAGTTCGAGTCAATCCAGACGTTCAAATTGTTCGCATGATTGCGGGCGATGTGGGCGGGACACCCACCAATGATGATCTGCAAGGCTCCGGCGCTGGCGATTTGATGATCGGCGGTGGCGGCAACGACACACTGTCCTCTGGCGGTGGCAACGACACGCTGCTAGGTGGCACTGGTAACGATGTGATCATCGGTGGTCTGGGTATCGATACCCTGGATTACACCGCAGCCACTGCAGGAATGACCATCACGCTCGGCCTCAACGGTGCAGCAGGAACAGCGGTTGATGCCTCCACAGGACCCAGCAGTCAGGGCACAGACACCATCTCTGGGGTTGAAATTGTCTTAGCGGGTTCTGGTGCAGACACTGTCACCGGCAACGAAGACTGGAACTTGATCGACGGTGGCTCTGGCAATGACTCAATTTTGGGTGGTGCAGGTAAAGACACCTTGCTCGGCGGCGCTGGCAATGACTTACTCGATGGCGGCACAGACAACGACACATTGATTGGTGGTCTCGGTGATGACACCTTGATCGGTGGCGCAGGCTTTGACACCGCAGACTACAGCGACGTCACGGCCAATCTGACCATCAATTTGATGCCCCCTGTTAGCAATCCTGATCTCGTGCGTGGCCGTGCTTTCAGCACGCAAACCGGCACAGACAGGCTTGAAGGCATCGAGGTGGTGATCGCTGGTAGCGGCAACGACAACATGGTGGGCTCGAACGATGCCAACTCTCTCGTGGGCGGTGCTGGCAATGACACACTCTCAGGCGGTGCTGGCAACGACACCTTGGTGGGCGGCACGGGCATAGACACCTTGGACTTCAGTGCCAACACCTCCACACAAGGTGTGGTGGTGAATATGGCATCAGGGACCGCGCAAGACGGCCAGTCGGGAACAGACACGTTCACAGGCTTTGAGGCCGTTCAGGGCGGTCAAGGCAACGATCAAATCACCGGTGATGCCGGTGCCAACTTGTTGTTGGGTAACGCGGGTAATGACACCATTGATGGCGCGCAGGGTGACGACACCTTGACGGGTGATGACGGATCTGATGTCCTCATCGGTGGTACAGGCAATGACATTTTGATGGGCGGTGCCGGCGATGACGTGCTGCGTGGTGGTGAAGGCAACAACACCATCGCTGGTGGTGATGGCTTGCACGACACGGCGGACTATTCGGATGCGACCACAGCCGTCACGGTGGTGTTGAACAACAACAATTCAGGTGTAGGTTCGGGTGTTGCAACCGTCACCAACCGAAGTGCTGACCAACTTTCTGGTATTGAAAATTTGATTGGTGGCTCGGCAGGTGATTCCTTAACGGGAGATAGCGCTGATAACGTGCTTGCCGGTGGTGCTGGTGCGGATACTTTGATTGGTGGAGGCGGCAACGACACCATCAAAGGCGGTGCAGGGAACAACAATGACAGCCTAGATGGTGGAACGGGTACCGACACCCTCGATTTGCAAGAGCTGGCAGGTCCTATTGCTGTCAACTTAGGCAGCGGGGCCATTCGCGCCTCCTTTAACAACAACGTGAGCTATGTCACCGTTGCAGGGGGCACATCGCAAGGTGATGGCACAGACACGCTGTTGAATTTTGAAAACCTGATAGGTACAGGTGGCAGCGATACCTTGGTCGGTAGTGCTGGATCGAACGAGATTCAAGGTGGCGCTGGTGCTGACGTCATTGATGCAGGTGCGGGCAGTGACCGTGTGCTCTTTGACGGCAATGACTTCAAAGTCAAGGGCGGCGCAGGCACCAATGACGTGTTGGTGATCGGTGCCCAGGAAACCCTGGTCGATTTGACCTTGGTGCAAGACAGTATTTTCAGTGGCTTTGAAACCATCGACTTGAGCGCTACTGGCAGTCAATCCGTCAAACTTTCCGAGGCCGATGTTTTTGCCCTGACGCGTGGCACCTCAGAAATCCAATTCCATGCGCTGGCAGCCAACCAATCTTTCACCTTGGCAGGGCTCACGTACACCGCCTCCGCCAGCGGTTGCACGGATGTGCAATTGGCCGCAGCATTCAGTGGCTTGAACGCGGGTGCAACCACGGGTGCAGGAACCGCAACAGGTGCGTACTCAGGCACTTTGACAGGTTTCACGACGGGCTTGGCCAATGGCGCGAAAGTTACCGTGGGCGGCGCAACTGAGACCGACAGTGTGAGCAACTTGACGTGGAGCGAATCTGCGGCCTACGTCAATATCGTCACGCACAACGGTACCCTGACAGAAGCTGAGACTGCCACGGTTCAATTCACCGACTTGAGCGCGGGTCAGAGTATCACTTTGGCGGGGTTGACATACTCTGCAAGCGCTACAACGGCAGCCGCAACAGTCGCCGCTGCATTTGCAAATAGAACATTGAGTGGGTTCAGCACTACAGCTGTCAGTGGCAACTCTTTGGTCTTTACCAGCACCACAGCCACATCGGATGTGACTGACTTGGTTGCGACGGCCAGTTCATCTGTGCATGTGGTGCAAGTGTCTCAATCGGAGCAATCGTCTCTTGTTCTTCAAGGCACTGCCGAAGATGGCGTGCGCATGGTGGGTGGCTGGCAGCAAGTTCTGAATTCATCCACGCCAGTGACCGTCACGATGGGTGGGGTGGACTACAACGTCTACCAATCGTCTAGCTACACACCGTTGGCTACCGCGGGCAATCCCACCCCAACTGCTGTTACCTTGAAGGTGTACGTACCCACGGTGATCACGCCGGGTATGTTGATCACTTCGGGTGAGTCATCGGACGCGCAGCAAGGCACAGCGGGTGATGATGAATACCGTGGCAACGGTGGCAACGACACATTCAGTGCCGGTGCGGGCAACGACAGCTTGGACGCAGGCACTGGCAACGACTCCGTGGACGGTGGTGTTGGCAATGACACCATCTTCGCAGGTGACGGCAATGACGTGATTTATGGCGGCAGAGGCGTCACCGTCGGCGCAGACAACGACAGCATTGACGCAGGCGATGGCAACGATTGGGTCGATGCAGGCATTGGCAACGACACCGTGGTCGCCGGCGCTGGCAATGACACAGTGCTAGCCGGTGATGGGAACGACAGCGTTTCGGGTGATGCCGGTGCGGACTCTTTGTCGGGTGGTGCGGGCAACGACACCTTGTTGGGCGGTGCCGACAACGACACCTTGTCTGGTGGCACGGGCGATGACTCCATCGACGGTGGCCTCGGAAACGATGTGCTGATTGCAGATGCGGGCAACGACACGCTCGATGGCAGCATTGGTATTGACACCGCAGACTTCAGTGCAGTGAACGCGCCGTTGACCATCAATCTGATGGCACCCAGTGCCACAGATGCGAGTTTGGGTAAAGCCTACAGCACAGAAACAGGCACTGACGTACTGCGCGATATTGAGAACGTCATTGGTGGATCTGGCAATGACACGATCATTGGCTCGGACTTGGCCAACACCATCATCGGTGGGGCAGGTGCTGACTCAATCCTGGCGGGTAACGGCAACGATTGGGTGTTGTTTGATTACACGGCACCTACACAAGCAAATCATTACTCACCACTTGCCGACGCTCGTGTGGACGGCGGAGCCGGTATTGACATTTTGGCCATTCAAACCACGGCGCAAATTGACTTTGATGCCATCAACAACAGCTTGTTGACAGGCTTTGAAGAGATTGACTTGACCGGCTATGGCAATCAAGACATTTTGCTTAACTCCGGCGATGTATTTGATTTGTCGGACACCTCAGATACATTGAAAATTCACGGCGGTCTGGGTGACAAAGTCACCCTGGCGGGTGACTGGATTCAATCTGGCACACAACCGGTGATCTACAACGGCGGCTCTGCCGTTCAATACAAAAAATACACCTACACAGACTCAACTGGTACTGTGGCAACGGTGTTGATGGATCCGAACATTCAATTGGCGATCTCTTTTGAAGGTACCAACGAAGTTGCAGATCTGCGTATTTACAACCCAAGCGACGTCAAAGTCGATGGCAAAGGTCGACTCAACTTCAGCCCTGCGGACCCGAGCGATGAACTTCGCTTCAGTTCCACCGCCGATCAGGTCATCTTGGACATGGTCGACAGCAACAACCGCCCAGTGATTCGCAACATCGAAGTCTTCGACATCACCGGCGGTGGCAATAACTACATCGCTTTCGATGCTGCAAGCTTGGTCACTCTGGGCTACACAACAGCGGCAGCCACGGTCAAGGCGAATGCGGGTGACACCGTGTTCCTGGACAGTTCATTAACAGCCTCGGGCAACACCACCACGATCGGTGGCGTGGCGTATGACATCTACACCGGCAACAGCGGTGGACAAGCAGTGACGCTGCAGGTGGCGCATGCAGCAACAGTGTTGCGAACAGATGCGGTTGATGGCACAAGTACGCCTGCTGCGGGCATGCAACTCATGCGTGGTGGTTCTAATTCGGACACGCTGGACGGTGGGGCAGGCACGGATATCTTGAAAGGCGGGGCGGGTAATGACGTCATCGTGTTCGATGCCAACGACTTGCTGATTGACGGCGGAGCGGGTACTGATGTGCTCAAGGCAGCCGGCGATATCAACTTGCTGACCATGGACAACGCGCGCATGCGCAACCTCGAAGTTGTGGATTTGGGCTCTGGCAGCGGTACGCCTTACACCTTGAGTTTGAATGCACAAGATGCACTCGATCTGAACACCGATCATCAGGTGTTGGTCAAGGGTGCCACGGGTGACACCACACGCTTGGTCGGTGCATGGGTACAAAGCGCAGACGAAGTCATCAATGATGGCAGCGGCAACATCACCTACAGCGTGTTCTCACTCAACGGCGCCACAGTCAAGGTGCAGTCAGGTGTCGGTGTGACCTATGTGGGCACGGATGGCCGTGATGTGCTGGTCTCAGGAACTGGCGCTCAGTCGTTGGAAGGCGGTGGTGGTAGCGATGTGCTGGACGGTGGGGCCGGCTCGGACTCGCTCAGTGGCGGATCTGGTGAAGACACGTTCATCTATGACATCAACGATGTCAGCATTGTGGGTGGCATTCCAGGTGGACTCGACAACGAAACGGACACAGTCAAACTCGTTGGAGCAGGTCAAACGGTTGATCTGACAAATGGCGTAGGCCATGTGGTGGTCACCAGCCCGGGTTCTGGAACTTCAACCGAGACAGTCACTGTCACTTTCGAAGACATGAAAGCGGGTGAAACCCTCACACTGGCAGGTCTGACTTACACCGCGCCCAGCACGGGCGCCACGGGGGCCGAAGTGGCTGCCGCATTCGCTACATCGCAAACGGGCATCGCGGGTACGGGTGTCCTCAGCGGAAGTTTGACAGGCTTTGCGCACGGCACGGTCATGGGCAGCACGTTGGTCTTTACCAGCACCACGCCCAATACCAATGTGGCTGACATGTCTGTGTCTGGCTCGTCGAATTTCACACGCCAAACCATCAGTGGTGTATCGGGCCCAACGGTGGTGACGCATGAAGGCACCAGCACGTCTGCAGAAACCGTGTCGGTGACCTTTAGCGATATGACAGCAGGGCAGACCTTGTCGCTCGGCGGCTTGACCTATACCGCGCCAGTTGGCGGTGCAACTGCAGCCGAAGTGGCTGCGGCATTCCAAAGCAAATCGGCAGGCTACACAGGAAGTGTCAACACCGCAGGAACCCTGGTGGGCTATAGCAGTGCTGCAGCGCAGGGCAATACCGTGGTGTTCACCAGCCCCACGCTGGGCAACGCCGTCAACTTGGCTGTCGATGGCAGCGTCAACAGCAACGAGATGACGATTGCTCAGCGCGGCCCAAGTTTGAACGGCATTGAGGTCTGGGATATCACCGGTACAGGTGACAACACCCTGATCGTCGGCGCCGATCAGGTGCGCGATATGTCTGATGCCACCAACACCCTCATCGTCACAGGCGATGCTGGTGACGCCGTGCGTTTGGCAGGGTCTGGTTGGATGTCACGCGGCTCCGAACAGGTGCTGGGCATTACCTACAACAAGTACACCAATTTCGCAGATGACGGTACACCGGTTACTGTGTTGTTGGGCTTGAAGGTCACCAAGGTTGACCAAATTGTGGGAGACGGTACGCATTTGTCGTTGGTTGGTGGCGTAGGCGCCGAAGACATCATGGGCTACCCCAATGCCAGCGTCGATGAGACCATTGACGGCGGTGGCGGTGCTGACGTCATCAACGGTGGTGGCGGTAATGACACCATCATTTATGACGCGAAAGATGCCTTGGTCAGTGGCGGCAAAGGCATGGATACCCTGAGCATCGGTGGGGGTGGCAACTTGCTGGACTTGACGCAAGCAGGTCGTCCAGACCCTGCGGCCTTGCATCCCACATTGCAGAGCTTAGAAACTTTTAACCTTGCTAACAGCTCTGCAGATTTGCTGATCCTCAGTCCCGCAAGTCTTTACGCCATGGGCAATGTGAACAACACGCTCACATTGACCACGGATGGGACAACCGACCGCGTGTTCTTAGATGGAACATGGGGTTCTTCGCCTACAAATGACGGTACCTACGATATTTACACCGGCACCCATACTGTGGGTGCTAGTTCCATCACTGTCACACTTAAGTTGACCCAAGGAACACCGGTAGGCCGTGTGGCGGCAAGCGATGTGGACGCTTCGGTGGTCAACGATCCAACCACCAACATTGACGTCATCAAAGCTGGAGCTACCAACGACACGATTGATGCAGGCGCAGGCGCTGATGTGATCGAAGCCGGTGCTGGCAACGACACGGTCACCTACGACATCAATGATTGGCATATCTTTGGTGGTGCGGGTGAAGATACCTTGAAGATCACCACAGGGGTCGATGGCAGTGGCAACCCCATTGCGGACCTGACCACCAAAGGTGGAACGCAGGTCAAGAGTTTTGAAATCATTGATATGAGCGCCGCTGGCGGCCAAGCCCTCAAGCTTGACGACAACGCGGTACTTGGTCTTTCAGAAACAGGCCATGTGTTGGTCAAAGGTAATGCTTCCGATCAGTTGTTCCTCTACGGTGGCTGGGCATACACAGGCGTCGACTCCGATGCGTCAGGCACCATTTACAAGGTGCTGCAAAAAGGCAATGCGTTTGTCACCGTGGCTGACTCGATTCAGCTGAACATCACCAACGAATTGGGCGGCGCCGTCAATGTGTACGGTTCAAGCTCAGACACGGTGAACGTGGGGTCGCCGACTTTGGCCGGCCAAGGCGCGATGACGGGCGATGGTGACGACACCATCAACGTGTTTGCCATGAACTTCTCGGCCATTGATGCGGGCCGTGGCAATGACACCCTCCGATTCAATTTCGCAGGCGATGTCAACACCTCGCTGTTGTCACCCACAAGTTTGACAAATATTGAAGTCTTCGACTTGACGGCCAATGCAGGGGCCAACAAATTGATTTTGACCCCTGAAAAAGTGGCCACCATGACCGATGAGGACAACCTCTTGGTGGTCAAAGGCACGGTGGTTGACTCTTTGAAGCTTTATGGGGAATGGACTCTGGGCTCCAACGTCACCTACAACGGTGATGTTTATTCGCAAGTGGTCGGCGCCAACGGTGCCAAGGTGTATTACTCCACCGCCATCACCGATGTGGTGATTGACAACCCACCCACGCCTCAAATGTCGACCTTCTCGTTGGCCTACAACGATGGCACCTATTTGGTGAGCAAGGGCATCGACGTGTACGCGGGTTGGAAAGTCGACAACGCAGGTGATGTGAACAAAGACAAGGTTGACGACGTCATTGTCAACATCGCAGGCGCTGCTTACCTGGTCTTTGGTTACCAGGATATTGCAGGTCAAATTGACTTGACTAACTTGGGCAGCAAAGGCATCAAGATTTCTGGCATCGATTCATCCAGCTTGGTGAGCTTGAACACAGCCACGAACGTCAACGGTCAGGGGCAGTGGTATTACCTTGACAATCCCTCATACAGCATCAACTACACCAGCTATGAATATGGCTTAACAGGTATTGGTGACATCAATGGCGATGGCTGGGACGACATGGCCGTCAACGCCGGTCCAAACGTGGTCAAAGTGATTTTTGGCCGTAGCAACTGGAACAACATTGATCTGGCGAACTTTGTAACCAGCAACACCAATGGTTTCAGCGTCGATGTGACAGCGTTGGCCTCGACATGGAACGTGGCTGGACTCGACGCCTCGATCAGCAAACTCACCATCAAAGGTGTGGGCGATATCAATGCTGACGGCTACCAAGACTTTGCCATTGGCAATAGCTTGGCTGGAAACGGCAAAGTCAGCTTGATCTTTGGCAGCGCAAATGCCAGTGACATTACCCTCAGTGCCCTCGGCAGCCGAGGGGTGAACTTCCTGTCTGACGGCACCAACACAACCAATATTGGTGCTGACATTGCAAAGCTGGGAGACATCAACTCTGACGGCTTTGGCGATTTCGCGATCGGTGGTCCATCCTATTCAGGTGTCACGCTCAACGGCGTCACAGACTACAGCGGTGCCAGCTTCATCGTCTTTGGTAAGGACGAAGGTTGGGCTGCAAATACCACGGTGGTGTATCACAACAACGACCGCTTTGGCCCTACCTTGTTCAACGCCAGTCCTACCAATCCGGTCGATGGCGGCACGCTGGGCACCACAGCCAATTTGGTGGTGGCGTTCAATGAAAAAGTGGTCAAGGGGGTGAGTGCGTCAGCACAGGCCTACATCGAGCTGTACAAAGCAGATGGCACCTTGGTTGAAAAATTTGACGTTTACACAGGCTTGGGTAACCTGGGTGGCACGCTGCAGTTGTCAACCACCAGCAATGGTTTAGCCAGCCAATTTGAAATCAACCCCTTCAATAAGTTGCAGGGAAGCACAGCTTATTACCTGAACGTGAACAGCAATGCGTTCAAAGACTTGTCTGGTAATTTCTATGCAGGCATCTACGACAACACCACGCTGAACTTCACCAGCTTGGCCGCGCCCGCCACCCCGGACAACACGGCGCCGACTTTGAGTGCACCTGTCTTCACGGTGTCTGGGTATGACCCAGGCGCGGGGATTTACAACGCCACAACAGCGCAATGGGAATACGGTAATTCAGGCACCTATCCGTCGCAATACCGACAAGACTATTACGGCTTTAACGGGTCAGTTGCTAACTCAAATGCTGCGTTGGCGAACACAATCCCAACAGCACCAGGTCAAAGCCCGACCCAGACCTTCCAGTTGACGCTGACCTTGAACGAAGCGGTCAAGCCCTACGGCAGCATCTTGATTCAAAAGTTGGTTGCGTCTACACCGGAAACGGCAACCGTGACCTTCCAGGATTTGGCCGCCAACAAAACGGTCATCGTGGCCGGCTACACCTACACAGCGCCTGGCAGTGGTGCCACCGCAGAAGAAGTGGCCGCAGCTTTTGCAACCCACGTTGGTGGTGCTACGCATACCTCTGGCACCTTGACTGGCTATACCACCAGTGCCGCCACGGGTGCGAGTGTCACATTCACCAGCACCACACGATTCGGTGGCAATGTCACCGACTTGGTGGCCACAGGAACTGGGACCACGCCTGTCATCATTTCTGTGGTGGATGGCACCAAAACCTATGTCACCACCGAAGCCTTCGATTTGAAGACGGGCTTGAGCAATCAAGGCGGTGTGATTGCCAACCATGCCAACGATGTCACCGATTACGCGTCATTCCAGTTGAAGCTGGGCGCCAACTTCAAGGGCGATTCTGAATACCGTGTGGTGTTGAGCGAACTGCAAGACGCCTCAGGCAACTTGATGGGTACACGCGACAGCCAGGGCAACCTGGTGCCCACATCTTCTGTCTTCATCACGGCACCTGATGTTGTCGGTACCAATTTGTTGTCGGCTAACACCTATTCGGTGAACGTCTACAACCCCATGAGCAATGGGGCCAGCTTCTACGATGGCTTGACCAATGTCTCCGTGGTCGACAACGTCAAGTTTGTCTCGCAAGAGTCACTCCAGTTCGGAACTGCAGGCTATATCTATTTGCAAGAAAAGGGCAATACCCTTGGCGCATTGGGCACCACAGCCGACAACACCAAAGTGGTGGCACGTTTCAATGTGGCCACTGCCAACGATGCCGATGGGGACGGCATTTACACCATCAGCGGTGAACATTGGAACGGCACTGCATGGGTCAGCACCAACGACACCTCGTTGCTGTCGTTGAATAACCGCACCATCACGATCGACCCGACTGCACCTTTGGGTTATGGCAAGTCATATGAAATCGTGACGCAAGACGGATCGGGTACTGCATTTGCGTTGACCGATCTGTCTGGCAATGCCGCCACAGGACTGTCCACAGCGGGCTCTTCGATCGACTTCACCACCAACACAGGCTTGTTGACCAAGTCTGGTGGCAATGCGGTGGACCATGCATCCACCGTGGGTTTGTCAGACAACATTGAGTTGACTTTCAACGAAAACGTCGCGTCGGGTACGGCAGGAAACACCATCAAGCTGTACTTGAAACAAGATGGTGCGGGTACTCTGGTAGAGACCTTCACCATTCAAGCGGATCACACGGTGACGGGCACTTACCACGGTAATGTCACGTTTGTGGGCAACAAAGCCATCATCAATCCTGGTGATCTGCTGGACCGTGCGGCTGACTATTTTGTGACGGTCGATGCGAACGCCATCAAAGGGGCAGAAACTGGCACTTATTTCAGTGCTGTCGGCATGAGCACGATCGCCTCGCCGTTCTCGTTTACCACCGAAGCGGCCGCGCAAGTGGATCCCGGTTACCAACTCAGCACGGACAGAACCACTCAAACCAACCAATACGACTACCCTTGGGCGCCAACGTTGGGTCAAATGGCGGGCTTCCAAGTGGAGGCTGCGGGCGATGTGGATGGCGACGGTGTGATGGACTACATCTTTGGTTCACCCAATTACGTGTACGACCCAGCCATACCGGGTGACCATACTGGCAAGGGTGTGTTCTATTTGGTGTTTGGTGGTGCAGGCCAATGGGCTGACCTCAACACCATTGCGGACCTCAAAGCACAGGGTCGTGTGGTGGAGTTCTATGGCAGCTCAACCAACCCATTGGTTCGGGCCACAGAGTTTGGTGATCTGAACCATGACGGTTACACCGACATCATCTTGACATCAGGTGGTCAAAACCCTGTGATTGGTGACAACACGGCCAGCGATATGGCCGACAAAGACAGCGGCGCTGTCTTCGTCATCTTCGGCAAGGGCCGCAACCTCTGGAACAGCATGATGAGTGCTGACAACCTGGGCAATGATGGCCTCATCATCACTGGTGGTTTGCCCCAAGACCAGTTTGGCTTCTCGGTGGCTACAGGTGATTTCAACGCCGACGGTACGGTCGATATCTTGTCAGGTATGCCTACCAACCAGCGTGATGGCTACAACTCGGGTGAAGCCTTCATCATCAACGGTGGCGATTTCACGGATTCGCTGATTCAAACAGGCACAGACGGTGCCGACTTGTTGATTGGTGACTTCAATGCCAACCGTCTCGCAGGTGGTCTGGGCAATGACACCATCCACAGTTTGGGCGGCGCCGACATTATTCGAGGCGGTGGTGGCGATGATGTCATCTCAATTTCTAAACTTGACTTTGTTCTGATTGACGGTGGCACTGGCACTGACACGCTGCAATTCAAGGGCCATGGCATGGACTTGGACATGACAGGTTTTGCCGGTTCATCTTTGCGAAGCTTTGAAGTCATTGACATGACAGGCGATGGTGCCAACCACTTGACCCTGAACTACCGTGAAGTGATCTTGTTGCTGGAACGTCAAATGACGACCGCATACGACACGTACACAGAGTTGACCATCAAGGGCAACAGCACCAGCTCTATCACGCTCGAAGGACCTTGGGCTGTGATGGAGCAGGGTTCGGATGTGAGCGGCTCGTGGGTGCGTTACGCCTTGGAGGGCGTCTACGTCAAGGTGCAATCCGCACCAAGCAGCACCGTATCGGTCGAATTGATTGACTGGTCAATTCCTTACCAAGGCGCCACGATTGACCTTGCACAAACTACGGCAAACGTCAGCGTGAACCTTGACTCTAACTCCGCACCAGGTGCTGGAGGAACCACCCTGGCAGCGAGTTCCGCTACAGATGTGGGTGGTGCGATAGACAGCTTGTCATCGATTGAAGCGGTACAGACTGGAAATGGCAATGACTGGATTGTCGGCAGTGCCAACCAAGATACGGTTTTGTCGGGCTCTGGCAACGACACTGTCAAAGCAGGTGACAACAACGATTTGGTGCTGGCAGGCGCTGGCAACGACGCGGTGTGGGGTGAGGGCGGTGCAGATTCTCTCTTGGGTGAGTCTGGCGCCGACACGCTACAAGGCGGCTCGGGCAATGACACCCTGGAAGGTGGCATGGGCGATGACCGACTCTACGGCAGCACCGACGCCAACGCGACCGACTCTGGCAACGATGTCTTGAGCGGTGGCACAGGCCAAGACTCACTCAGCGGTGCAGATGGTGACGACACCTTGCTCGGTGGCGAAGGCAACGACACGCTCTTGGGCGGCGATGGCCGCGACTGGCTGGATGGCGGTGCTGGAGCTGACAGCCTCAGCGGTGATGCAGGCGACGACATCTTGGTGTTTGGTGCCTCGGACACAATCGACGGCGGTGCAGGCTACGACACGCTCTTGATTCGAGATGAAGTGGTTGATTTGAGCGCTGCCGAAAATCTGGCCAACATCGAAGCCCTTGACTTGCGCGGCAACGGCAGCCAATGGCTGCGCTTCTCCGCTGCCACGCTCAACGGTATTGTGGCCAGCGCAACAACGCCGCTGACCATCCATGGCGATGTGGGCGACAGCTTGGTGCTTGGCGGAACCTTGGTATGGCAGCAAAGCCATGACCAAGTGCTGTCGGGCGTGACATACAGAGCTTTGGAGGTTTATGACGGCAGCGCCGTGCTGAAAGCCACGTTGCTTGTGAGCGCCAATTTGGACGTCCTCACGGATGCTTCAACACCTACGTCGGCCAACCAATATGGTGGCACATCGGCGTCCAATGTTGGAACACCCAACCAGGCCACCATCATGGGCCAGGGCGGTGATGACCACCTGTACCAAAGCACGGATGCCGACACACTCAATGGTGGTCTCGGAATCGACACCTTGGACTACAGCACACAAACCGGCAACGTGTATGTGAACCAAAAGAGTTCCGGAACTCTGACGGTTCGCGGCTTCACAGTGGCTGCCGGAACAGCGATCGATGGTTACGGTTCGGTCGACACCTTGATCAGCATTGAAAACATCCGCACAGGTTCAGGTAACGATGTGGTCAGCGGCGGTGATAACAACGCGCTCATCGTGACCAATGCAGGAGCTGACAGCGTGAGTGCCGGCCTGGGCCAAGACACCATCTATGCGGGCAGTGGTGCCGATACGGTGTTGGGCAACGGCGGTAACGACTGGATCGATGGCGGGGCTGGCAATGACTCGCTCGTGGGTGGCGACGGTAACGACACTTTGCGTGGCGGTGCAGGCGACGACACCCTCGACGGCGGTCTGAACACAGATACGCTCGACTACAGCGGTCAAACAGAGTCTGTCATTGTCAACTTCACCAAAGAAGCTCAACGTGGCGTTGCAAGCGGCACAGCCAACGATGGTTTGGGCGGCGTTGACACCTTGTTGAACCTGGAAGCCGTCGTGGGCGGCTCTGGCGACGATGTGATTTATGGCCAATCGGGCAAAACGACCTTGAGGGTGGGCGGCGTTGACTTCATCGCCGATGTGGCGATGCCAACCAGCTTGACGGCTGGGGTGTCGACGATTTCCAACCTGGTTCAAGGCACAAGCACACAGGCGGCAACACTGACGGTGGGCAACGTCTCATTTACAGCGTTGGGACAATTTGTCACGACGCTGACAGCGGGCGCCACGATTTCTGCCGTCACCAATGCCACCGCCGGCGCGTCCATGACCTTGGACGGCGGTTTAGGCTCCGACATCCTGGTGGCGGGTAGCGGCGGTGACACACTGGTATTTGACAAAGCCGATGTGTCCATCACTGGCGGCGTGGGAACAGATACCTTGCTGGTCAACGACACCTCGGTGGATTTCACCCTGACATGGGCAATGCCAGACGTTTCAGGCATTGAAGTGATTCAACTCAATGCTGAAACGCCTCAGACCCTGGCCATTGACGCTGCAGCCTTGCATCGCTTGGCTGGTAACAACAAGACCTTGACGATTGAAGGGGACACGGTTGATCTGGTGAACGTCAGTGGGTTGGGTACGGCCAGTGTTGTTGGCGGCTACAACACTTACACAGATGGCACTTGGACTCTGAAAGTCGCCAATGCCATTGGCACAGAAGCAGCCAGTGCCAGCAGAATTCTCGGCACCGATGGAGCCGATGCCCCATCTGCACCCGCAGGTGCAGCCACGATCCAGGGTTATGCCGGCAACGACACCTTGACCGGTGGCGCATCGGGCGACGCGCTGTATGGCGGCAGTGGCAACGACAGCCTGGTCGGCGGAGCCGGCGATGACTTGCTCAATGGCGGTGCGGGTGACGACACCCTGATCGGTGGCAACGACCATGACACCTTGTTAGGTGGTGATGGCAATGACATCGTGGTGTGGGAGTCATCCTCTTTGCCAGCCAACAATGTGCATTTGTCCAACATCAGTGGATCCCTGAGGACGCAAAGCACGTCCATCGACGGTGGCGCTGGCACGGACACCCTGCAAATGGGCGGCAACAGCTACGACTTCACGTTGGCATCTGCCACCACAGGCATCAGCAACATTGAGTACATCGATCTGAAGGGTCGCAACGCCACCACGGTGGTGCTGGACCGTGCGTCGGTCGCGGCGATGACCGACGGCAACAAGGTGTTGCGCATCGATGGTGATGTGGGCGATATGCTGGTCTTGAGCGATTGGGCCAACTGGACCCTCGTCAATGGCGGTGAAACCCAAATCAATGGCAGTGCAGCAAAGACCTACACAGCCACGTACAACAGTGCAACGGTCACGGTTCAGTTCTCCAACAATCTGACCTTTACCGACACCACAACGAACATCGCACAGACCAATCTGTTTTTGAAAGATTTGAGCACGACTGGATTTGTGGCTGCGACTGCTTCAGCGGGTACCGCGTCGACGCTGCCTAGTAATCCCACAGTGACCGCGCTGGACTTCAGTGTTAGCTCTTACACCGCAGTCAACGCTGTTGGCACCACTGGCGAGTCGTTGACAGGGACGTCTGCTAACGAGATCATCACCTCTGGCGCAGGCAATGACACCTTGAACGGTGTGTCGGGCTTCGACAAACTGTATGGCGGTGACGGTAACGACACACTCGTTTTGGGATCTCGAACCCAAACTGTCTCCGGCGGTAACGGAACCGATGTGTTGCAGACAAACTTGCGTGTGACCGATTTGACGGTGGCAGACAAACCTGTGGTCACAGGAGTTGAGGTCATTGACCTCATGGCCAACCCCTTGGGCGTTGGCAACTCGCTCAAGCTGAGCCAAACCCAAGTGCTGGCCATGTCGGGCGGGAGCTTGAAAATTGAAGGTGATTGGGGTGACACGGTTGATTTGGGCAGCGATGGTTATTGGTTGCGGACAACCGATACCAGCAATCAATACAACAAGTATGTGTCCAGCACCAACAGCAATATTGTGGTGACGGTGAATCCCAAAGTCACAGTCACGGCGACTAACTGGACTTGGCAAAGCATAGGTGATGCTACAGCCACAAGTCAGACTGGAGGTACCGGCGACGATTGGTTGATTGGCTATGCAGGCAATGACACCCTCAATGGTGGCACAGGCAACGACACAGCTGACTACAGCTACGTCAACAGCTACGCCACAGTCCCAGGCTTGGCTGTCAACCTGCGAACAAACACTGTGTCCGTTCAATCTGGTGACTCGGATACCTTGAGCAACATTGAAAACATCTTGACAGGTTCTGGTGCAGACCTGGTGTTAGGCAGCGCAGGCAACAACGTTCTGAATGCGAGTGCAGGTGTAGACACCATATTGGGTGCATCGGGTGATGACACCTTGATCGGCGGCGCAGGTGCAGACCTGCTCTACGGTGGCGCTGGCAACGATGTGTTGTACTTCGATGGCACTGATTCCATCATTTCGGGTGGTGCGGATGACAAAGTGACCACCGAGCATGTGATCTTGCAATACCAAGGAACTGGTTCGTCGACTGAACGCATTGTTGTGAACTTTGCCGATATGGCATCTGGCAAAACCCTGAGCCTGGGTGGTTTGACCTACACCGCTAGCGGTGCAACAAGTGCCAAAGACGCGGCGGCAGATTTCGCAACAGGCGTTGCCTCTACTTCGCACCATTTGACGGGAACCCTTTCAGGCTTCACCGTAGCTTCTGCAGGTGACGGCGTAGTGGTGTTGACCAGTACAACACCTAACAGCAATGTGACGGACCTGTTGGTAGACGGCACTTCGTATGTCGATGTGCGCACCGTGACACAGCCCACCATCACAGCGCCTAGCATCGTCAAAACCGATGGCGGCGTGGGTGGTATTACTGAAACAGCCGCAGTGACCTTTACGGACCTGAGCCCTGGCGACAGCGTGACTGTTGCTGGTGCCACCTACACAGCACCGGCAGGCGCTGTGACCTTGGCTGCGACCGTGGCTGCAGCATTTGCCAGCCATGCCGCAGCTGCAAGCTTGGCTGGCGTGCCCAACATGACAGGCTCACTGATTGATTTCTCTAGCGCTGCTGTGAGCAACGTCAATCAAGTGGTATTTACCAGTGCCATATCGAACGACAACGTGAATGACCTGGGTGTGTCAGTGACGTCATCAGCGCCAACTCCTGTCATCGTGACAGGGGGCAGAAGCGGCGTGACTGAAACGGCCACTGTAACTTTCACTGATTTGTTGGCAGGCGATGTAGTCACAGTTGATGGATTTAGCTATACCGCAGCAACCGGTGGTGCATTGGCTTCAGCAGTGGCATCTGCATTTGCGGCGGCGAGCTCAAGCCTCACTGGATACACAGCTTCAGCTGTCTCTGGTGCGCCAGAACAAGTGTTGTTTACGAGCGTGACACCGCATCAAAACGTCACAGACTTATCTGTCAGTATTTCTCCATTCACACCGACTCCAGCTATTGTTCAAGGTAATTCAAGTCCTGCAACGACTGAGACTGCCACGGTGACTTTTAATAATTTAGCTGGAGGTCAAACAATAACTATCGCAGGTTTTACTTATACCGCAGCAGCCGGTGGTGCATTGGCTTCAGCCGTGGCAACTGCATTTGTAACGGCGAGTTCCAATCTCACAGGATACAGAGCTGCAGCTGTCTCTGGTACGCCAGAGCAAGTTGTGTTCACGAGCGTCACATCGGGCTCTAACGTGACAGATTTAGTCGTGACAGGCACAACCCCGACGGCCTTACCCTCGGTGGCGACCAGCAATGGCATTGATAATTTCGCAGCTGAAACTGTGACCTTCACTGATCTCGCAGCGAATAAATCAATCACGATTGCAGGGTTGACATACACCGCACCCTCAAGCGGGGCTACTGCGACTACTGTCGCCAGTGCATTTGTGTCGGGTACAGGAACATCTGGTATTTCGGGAGCGCTTTCCGGATTTACTGCTACTGCAGGTGGTTCGGGTCAAGTGGTATTCACCAGCACGACCTCGCATGCAATCGCTACGCAAAGCCTTGTTGTGACAGCTGGAGCATCTACGCCGGTACCAGCAGTCACACAAGGCCATTTGGCCACCAACGAAACCGTCGACGTGACGTTCACTGCACTGGCCGAAGGTCAAACGCTGACCTTGGCTGGAGCAACTTACACCGCGCCAGCGGGAGGTGCCACGGCCAATGACGTAGCGACTGCGTTTGCCACCCATGCCGATGGCGCTTCTTTTGCAGCAGGGACACACATTACCGGCACTTTGACGGGCTTCTCGTCGGGTTCGGTGAGCAGCAACGTGGTGACTTTCA
>Ga0228700_1000239_pt1 | contig 53560 bp, 46 predicted proteins | sample McNCre317_Aug_MG_FD_178019 | JGI IMG/M metagenome (GOLD analysis project Ga0228700, IMG submission 178019) | Freshwater microbial communities from McNutts Creek, Athens, Georgia, United States - 3-17_Aug_MG | ecosystem: Environmental > Aquatic > Freshwater > Creek | place: USA: Georgia...
ATGCTGTCGGCGGTGCAGTGGGTTGGCTCAATTTGCACAGCTTGCAAACGCAAGCCGCAGACATCATTGCCAAATACAAGGTCAAGGCCGGTGGGCCAGATGCAGCGGCGCAGTCGCTCTCGGGCGGTAATTTGCAAAAGTTTTTGGTGGGCCGCGAGATCGAAGCCGCGCCTAAGTTGCTCATCGTCTCGCAACCCACTTGGGGTGTGGACGTGGGTGCTGCCGCCCAAATTCGTGCGGCACTCTTGGCCCTGCGCGATGCAGGCTGCGCCGTGTTGGTGGTGAGTGAGGAGTTGGATGAATTGTTAGAGCTGTCAGACCGTTTGCATGTGATCGCGGATGGCCGCTTGTCGCCCGCGCTCTCGCGTGAGGAGGCCAATGTGTCGCGCATCGGCGCGTGGATGAGTGGCTTGTGGGATGCACCCGCTGCAACGCAGGAGGTGAACCATGTTGCGTCTTGAGCCCCGCGCCCAAACGTCCAAGCTGTGGCGTTATGCCTCGCCCTTGCTGGCGCTGGCCATCACGGTGGTGTTGGGTGTCGTGTTGTTTGTCGCCTTGGGCAAAGACCCGGTGCGAGGTTTGGGTGTGTTCTTTTGGGAGCCCATCAAGAGCGTGTACGCCTTGTCCGAGTTGATGGTCAAAGCAACACCGCTGTTGCTCATTGCGCTGGGCTTGGCGGTTTGCTTTCGATCGAATGTATGGAACATCGGCGCTGAGGGCCAGTTTGTCATGGGCGCGGTGTTTGCCTCTGGGGCTGCGTTGACGGCCGACGCCCACACAGGCGCAGGCTTTTGGGTGCTCATCTTGCTCGCTGGCGTGGTGGGCGGCATGGTGTGGGCGGGCATCACCGCGTGCTTGCGCGACCGCTTTCATGCGAGCGAAATTTTGGTCAGCCTCATGCTGGTGTACGTGGCCATCATGGTGCTCAACTTCTTGGTCTACGGCCCTTGGAAAGACCCACTGGGCTACAACTTTCCGCAAACCAAAACCTTTGATGCCATCACGCAAATCCCCAAGCTCATCAGCGGCACGCGTGTGAACGTGGGCGTGCTCATGGCGTTGTCGGGTGTGGGCGCGTTGTGGGTGTTTTTGTTTCGCACCCATGCAGGCTTTGCGCAACAAGTGGGTGGCTTGGCCCCTGATGCGGCGCGGTATGCGGGATTCTCGTCGCGCAAGGCCTTGTGGTTTGCCTTGCTCACTTCGGGCGCGGCAGCGGGGTTGGCGGGTGGTTTAGAAGTAGCGGGGCCGCTGCGACAGCTCACGCCGTTTGTACCGGTGGGTTATGGTTTTGCGGCCATCATCGTCGCCTTTGTGGGGCGCTTGCATCCGGTGGGCATGGTGCTGTCGGCTGTGCTGATGAGCATGTTTTACATCGGCGGCGAGTTGGCGCAGTCGCGCTTGGGGTTGCCGCGTTCACTCACGGGCGTGTTTCAAGGGCTGTTGCTCTTCACGCTGTTGGCGTGTGACACCTTGATGCAGTACCGCGTGCGTTGGGTCACCCCCGCCACGCATTCAAATTCTGTGGAGGCACTGTGATGGAGACTTACGCACTCTTGTGGGCTGCCACCATGAACGCCGGCACCGTTTTGGCGCTGGCGTCGTTGGGCTTGTTGATTAACGAAAAAGCAGGCATCGTCAACTTAGGTGCAGAGGGCATGATGTTGTGTGCCGCCATTGCTGGCTTTGCCACCGTCGTCACCACGGGCAGTGACACGTTGGGCTTTTTGGCGGGCATGGGCGCTGGCGCCTTGATGGCAGCACTGTTTGGGGTGCTGGTGATTTGGCTCAACACCAACCAATACGCCACGGGTTTGGCGCTGAGTTTGTTTGGTGGTGGTTTCTCGGCTTTCGTGGGGACCAGCTATGTGCAAGCCAAGTTGCCTGAGCGCATGCAGTTTGAGGTGCCTTGGTTGGCTGACATTCCCGTACTCGGCCCTGCCTTGTTCAAGCACCACCCCTTGGTCTACGGCGCGATTGCTCTGACCTTGGGGTTGATTTATTTCTTCTACAAAACCCGTGCGGGTTTGGTGCTGCGTGCGGTGGGTGAGTCACCCGAATCGGCCCATGCCTTGGGCTACCCCGTGCGCCGCATTCGTTTGCTGGCGGTGGTGGTGGGCGGTGCCTTGTGTGGTTTAGCAGGTGCCTACATCTCAGTCGTATACACGCCCCTTTGGGTGGAAGGCATGATTGCAGGTAAGGGGTGGATTGCGTTGGCGCTCACGACCTTCGCCACATGGCGTCCGGCACGCGTATTGCTAGGTGCTTATCTGTTTGGTGGGGTCACCATGCTGCAGTTCCATTTACAGGCCACGGGTGTCGATGTGCCCAGCCAGTTTTTGAGCATGCTCCCCTACCTGTCAACCATCGCGGTGCTGGCTTTGATTTCAAAGAATCCAAGCTGGCTCAGGGTAAACATGCCTGCCTCGATTGGGAAACCATTTTTCCCCGGTTGATAATTTTTTCGCTTTTTTCCTTGTTCTCTTTTAAAGGGGTGTTCATGACTAATTTGATGAAACGTCGTTGGCTGCAAGTTGCAGCGTTGACCGCTGTGTCTGCTGCCGTGTTGGTGGGCTGCGGTAAAAAAGAAGAAGCCAAGCCAGCTGAAGCACCTGCAGCTGCAGCCAAGGCGGAGCCTTTGAAAATTGCATTCGCCTATGTGGGCCCAGTGGGCGACGGCGGTTGGACGTTTGCGCACGACAACGCACGTAAAGCCTTGCAAGCGGAGTTTGGCGACAAGATTGAAACATCATTCGTTGAAAACGTGCCTGAGTCTGCTGACGCAGAGCGCGTCATTCGCGACATGGTGGGCCAAGGCAATAAGCTGATCTTCGGCACCACCTTTGGCTACATGGAACCCATGCTCAAAGTGGCGGCTGACACTGCCGACGTGAAGTTCGAGCACGCCACCGGCTACAAGCAAGCCGCCAACATGCGCACCTACGACAGCCGCACCTACGAAGGCGCATACATGGCGGGTGTGATTGCAGGCAAGATGACCAAGAGCAACACCTTGGGCGTCGTGGCTTCCATCCCAATTCCTGAAGTCATTCGCAACATCAACAGCTTCACCTTGGGTGCGCAATCGAGCAACCCCAAAGTCAAGACCAAAGTGGTGTGGGTCAACGAGTGGTTCAACCCACCGAAAGAAACCGAAGCTGCCACATCGCTCATCAACGGCGGTGCTGACATCTTGTTCCAAAACACCGACTCTCCCGCTGTGTTGAAGACAGCCCAAGACAAAGGCAAACGCGCCTTCGGTTGGGACTCTGACATGACCGCCTACGGCCCCAAGGCTCACTTGGCTTCTGCCGTCATCAACTGGACGCCTTACTACATCAACGCCACACGCGCGGCTCTGGAAGGTAAGTGGACTGGCGGCGGCCACACCTGGTCTGGCGTGAAAGACGGTGCGATTGATTTGGTTTCGATTGCCGAAGACGTGCCAGCCGATACCAAAGCCAAAGTGGACGAGGTCAAAAAAGGCTTGAAAGACGGCAGCTTCGCCATCTGGAAAGGCCCCTTGCTCGACAACGCTGGCAAAGAAGTCTTGAAGAAAGATGAAATTGCTGACGACAAGTTCTTGAGCGGCATCAACTTCTACGTCAAAGGCGTGGAAGGCAAAGTGCCAGGCGGTAAATAATTTTTAATCTTAAAGAAAGCAAAAAATGAAAAAGATTCTTTCCTTCGTCGCCTTGGCTGCCGTGGCCGCAGGCGTGCAAGCGGCTGACTGGAGCGATACAGCGGTCACTTACCGTCACGGTAGCAAATTTGCCGAACCTTATGGAGCTACTGATATTGGCAAAAACATCATCGGTTTGACGCATGTGAGTGGCTATAAATACGGAACAAATTTTTTCAACATTGATTATTTGATGTCCGATAGCAAAGACCCCGCGTTTAAAGATGCACAAACAGGCGCAACAGAGGTTTATGCGGTTTATCGCAATACCGTTGATTTAGAAAAAGCCACAGGTAAATCATTTAAAGCAAGCGGTGTGCGTGGTTTGGGCGTGACGGCGGGTGTGGATTTCAATACCAAGACTGACACCGGTTACAACTCGAAAAAACAAATGGTCGTGCTTGGTCCTACGTTAATGCTGGATGTTCCTCAAGGCTTTCTGAATGTCAGTTTGCTTCAGTTGTGGGAGAGCAACGCACCTTCTGGTTGGAGCTACTCGCTTGGCCGCTATTACGGTGTTGAGCGTTACCAATATGACACACATCCGATGCTGAGTGCTGCTTGGGCAATCCCTTTTACGGTGGCCGCTGTGCCCTTGTCTTTTGAAGGTTATGCCAACTTCATTGCAGCTAAAGGTAAAGATGAGTTTGGTGGGAATACCGCGGCAGAGACCAACATTGATATGCAAGTTATGTACGACTTCAGCAATGCCATCGGCAGCAAGCCTCAAACCTTCAAAGCAGGCGTGGAGTACCAATACTGGAAAAACAAATTTGGTAACCCAACAACTGCAACGGTTGTATCTGGCAGTCAAGCAGGCCCTGGTGCAACGGCTAAGACACCCATGATTCGTGCCGAATACCACTTCTAACTAGAAGCCTGTTTCTGCAACGATGTACCAAAGGCCACCCTCGGGTGGTCTTTTCTTATTTCATGTGGCTGATTCTTGGTTAGCATGAAGCCCAAGCCACTTGTTGAAGGTCAAGGAGAAAGCCATGTTCAAAGTCCATGCCGTTGCCACCGTCAATTTGCCCAAGCTTTTGCGCGTCATGCCCAAGGCGGAATTGCACATTCACATCGAAGGTTCGTTGGAGCCTGAGCTCATCTTTGCGTTGGCCGAGCGCAACGGCGTGACGCTGCCTTACGCGAATGTCGAGGCCTTGCGTGCCGCCTATGCCTTCACCAACCTGCAAAGCTTCTTAGACATTTACTACGCCGGTGCCAGCGTGTTGCTGCACGAGCAAGATTTTTACGACATGGCGTGGGCCTACTTGCAACGCGCCAAGGCCGACAACGTGGTGCATGCCGAAATCTTCTTTGACCCGCAAACCCACACCGATCGTGGCGTGCCGATGGCCACCGTCATCAACGGCTTGCACCGTGCCTGCGCCGATGCACAAACACAACTCGGTGTGAGCGCGCAACTCATCTTGTGTTTCTTGCGCCACCTGAGCGAAGAGGCTGCGCTGCAAACCTTCAATGACGCCTTGCCGTTCAAAGACAAATTCATCGGCGTGGGTCTGGACTCCAGCGAAGTGGGGCATCCACCCGAGAAGTTTAAAAACGTGTTCGCCTTGGCGCACGCCCACGGCCTGCACTTAGTGGCCCACGCGGGCGAAGAGGGACCACCCGCCTACATGTGGAGTGCCTTGGATGTGTTGCACGTCGAGCGCATCGACCATGGCGTGCAAGCAGTGCACGACGCAGCGCTCATGCAGCGTTTGGCCAAAGACCGCACGCCGCTCACGGTGTGCCCGCTCTCTAACCAAAAGCTGTGCGTTTTCCCCGACCTCAAGCAACACAACATAGGCCAATTGCTGGATGCCGGTTTGTGCGTGACCATCAACTCCGACGACCCCGCCTACTTTGGCGGCTACATCAACGACAACTTTGTGCAAACCTTTGAAGCCACAGGCCTCACGGCACAGCAAGCCTACGCGCTGGCGCGCAACAGCTTTGAAGCCAGCTTTGTGCCCGAGCCCCAGCGTCAGAAGTGGCTGCACGAGCTGAAGGCTTGCTTTGAACGCTTTGCCGAAGGCGACCACTGAGACCCTAGAATCACACCATGAGCATCAAATCAGACAAATGGATTCGCCGCATGGCCGAGCAGCACGGCATGATTGAGCCGTTCGAGCCCGGTCAGATCCGCCAAAACGCCGCCGGCCAAAAAATTGTGAGCTACGGCACCAGCAGCTACGGCTACGACATTCGTTGTGCGCCCGAGTTCAAGGTGTTCACCAACATCCACAGCACCGTGGTCGACCCCAAGAATTTCGATGAAAAAAGCTTTGTCGACATTCACAGCGACGTGTGCATCATCCCGCCCAACAGTTTCGCGTTGGCCCGTACGGTCGAGTACTTCCGCATCCCGCGCAGTGTGCTCACTGTCTGCTTGGGCAAGAGCACCTATGCGCGTTGCGGCATCATCGTCAACGTCACGCCGTTCGAGCCCGAGTGGGAAGGCTATGTGACCTTGGAGTTCTCCAACACCACGCCACTGCCCGCCAAAATTTACGCGGGTGAGGGCTGTGCGCAAGTGTTGTTCTTTGAGAGCGACGAAGAGTGCGAAACCAGCTACAAAGACCGTGGCGGCAAGTACCAAGGCCAAGTGGGCGTGACACTGCCCAAGACCTGATTGAAGACGCTCAACGTCATCGGATGCGGCCGCGTGGGGCAAACCCTCGCGGCCTTGTTGCATCAGCGCGGCGTGTGCGTGGTGCAAGACCTGTATTCACGCACCCCAGCCAGCGCCGAGCAGGCCGCCCGCTTTGTGGGCGCAGGCCGCGTGGCCCCGTCGTTGGCCGCCATGCGCCCCGCCGACCTGTGGCTCATCAGCGTGTCCGATGGGCAAATTGCCGACGTGGCCGCGCAACTGGCTGAGGCACAAGGCCAAGCCCTGAAGGGCGCTGTGGCGTGGCACAACAGCGGCTTTTTAAGCGCCGAGGTGTTGGCCCCCTTGCAAGCCGTTGGCGCGTCTACCGCCAGCGTGCATCCCGTGTTGAGCTTTGCCAACCCTGCCAGTGCCATGGCGCAGTTTGCAGGCACTTTGTGCGGGCTAGAGGGGCAGCCCGAAGCCTTGGCTGTGCTTCGCCCTTGGGTTGCGGCCATCGGCGGGCAGGGTTTTGACATTGAATCGGCCAAAAAACCGCTGTACCACGCGGCGGCAGTGTTTTGCAGCAACTTCACCGTGGTGCTGCAAGGCGTGGCGCAAGAGGCCTGGCGCGAATCGGGCGTGCCCGCTGAGTTGCTGGCGCCTTTGACCCAAGCCTTGCTGCAAAGCAGCGTGGCCAATGTGGCCAAGCTCGGCCCCGCCGAAGCGCTCACAGGCCCTGCGGCGCGGGGCGACACAGCCGTGGTGCAGCGGCAAGCCGAGGCTGTGCAGGCGTGGCACGGCCAAGCGGGTGAGGTGTACCAACTGCTCAGCGACATGGCCACAAAGTTCAAACGCACAGGGCGCACGCAGGGCTGAAGCCCTGCAACCAAGCCATTTGGGTGCCCCAAAAGTAGCCCCAAGGCCCGACTGCGCGGGATGCGACAATAGAGACACATGACAACATCGTTCTCTCAACTGCAGCTGGCCCCAACGCTGGCACGTGCCGTAGCCGAAATGGGCTACGAAAACATGACCCCCATCCAAGCGCAAGCCATTCCTGTGGTGCTCACAGGCAAGGATGTGATGGGTGCGGCCCAAACGGGCACCGGTAAAACCGCTGCGTTCTCGTTGCCCCTGCTACAACGTTTGCTCAAACACGAAAACAGCTCCACCTCTCCCGCCCGTCACCCTGTGCGCGCCTTGGTGCTGTTGCCCACCCGCGAGCTGGCTGACCAAGTGGCCCAGCAAATCAAACAATACGCTGTGCACACCAACCTGCGCAGCGCCGTGGTGTTTGGCGGCATGGACATGAAGCCCCAAACCATCGAGCTGAAAAAAGGCGTCGAGGTCTTGGTGGCCACGCCCGGTCGTTTGCTCGACCACATCGAAGCCAAAAACGTGGTGCTCAACCAAGTGGAATATGTGGTGCTCGACGAAGCCGACCGCATGTTGGACATTGGCTTCTTGCCCGACCTCCAACGCATCTTGAGCCACTTGCCCAAGACCCGCACCACCTTGCTGTTCTCGGCCACCTTCTCGCCCGAGATCAAACGCTTGGCCGGCAGCTATTTGCAAGACCCCATCACCATTGAAGTGGCGCGCCCCAACGAGACCGCTGCCACCATCACGCAGCAGTTCTACAGCGTGGGCACGGACGACAAGTACAACGCCTTGCGTCACCTCATCAAAGCCAACGGCATGAAGCAAGCCTTTGTGTTTTGCAACAGCAAACTCGGCTGTGCCCGTTTGGCCCGCTCGTTGGAGCGCGATGGTTTCCGTACTAGCGCTTTGCACGGCGACAAGAGCCAAGACGAGCGTTTGAAATCGTTGGAAGGTTTCAAGCAAGGCGAGGTCGATTTGTTGGTGTGTACCGATGTGGCCGCACGCGGCTTGGACATCAAAGACGTGCCCGCGGTGTTCAACTTTGACATCCCGTTCAACGCCGAAGACTACGTGCACCGCATTGGCCGCACAGGCCGCGCTGGTGCCTTGGGCCACGCCATCAGCTTTGTGTCGGGCAGCGACCAGCGCTTGGTGGGTGACATTGAGAAATTGCTCAAGACCAAAATCAAACTCGAAACCGTGACGGTCGAGCAAGACCGTTCGCGTGAGCGCCGTGAGCCGCGTGGTGAGCCACGCGGCGGTGATCGCGGTGAGCGCAGCGAGTCGAGCCGTCCGCGCGAAGGCTATGCGTCACGCGATGCCCGCCCCCGCGAGCAAGACAGTGGCCGCCGCAGCCGCGAAGTGGGCTACGTGCCCGCGCCGCGCATCAAGAACGACCCGTTCTTCGACAAACCCTACGAAGCAACTACACGCAGCGTTGAAGCCGCGCCTGCCACGCCCGACCCATTGCGCAAGTCGGCCAACATCAAGCCCAAGCGCGTGGTGGCGGCTTTGTTTAAGTCGACCACTTAAAAGGAAACGCGCCAACGGCGCGTTTTTTTTCGTGTGTGAGCTCTACCTCAAAGCGCATGAGATGAGCAAACAAATTTGAATCGGTGATAGCCATCGCTGAAAAGTAGGCGCCTTAAGCTGCCATAGGGACTAAACGGGACCTAGGGGAGCTGCATGAAAAACTTAAAAGATAGCAAAAAGGCTATACTTCAAACTCAGTGGACTGTGACCTTGCATCCACTAGCAGCGCATGAATTACAGACCATTCCCGCCGATATGCAAGCTCGGTTTCTGCACATCGGTGAAATGCTGATGGACTTGGGGCCGCATCGTGTGGGCTTGCCGCACATTCGGCCACTAGAAAGCAAACTGTGGGAAATGCGCATGACGGGTCGCGATGGTATTGCCCGTGCCGTTTACGCCGCCGTGCAGGGGCGCACTTTGCTGGTGTTGCATGTTTTTATTAAAAAGACGCAAACCACACCACGAAGCGCGATTGAAACCGCATTGAAACGCTTGGAGGAATCAACATGAAAAGCCTGAAAGATGTGAAGGCAAAACTGCTGGCCAACCCTGCCGTTCGCCAAGCCTACGACGCACAAGCGCCCGAGTTTGAGCTGGCCCGTGAACTGATTGCAGCACGCACGCAAGCGGGCCTGACGCAAGGCGATGTGGCCGCACTCATGGGTACAACCCAAAGTGTGGTGGCACGCATCGAAAGTGGCAGGGGCACGCCATCTATGCGAACTGTCCAACGTTTTGCCAGCGCTGTGGGCGCGCGTGCAGTGGTGCGCATGGAGCCTTTGACGGCCGCATAAGTTGAGCAAGGTCTAATTAAATGGGCTAAGCCATCGGGTCCATCGTCTGCGGACATTTCACACTGAGGCGCTCCCATGCAGGTGCATCGTTCACAGTCAACAGCGTGTCTTTGGTGGTTAGCTTGGCCGCACTCAAACACCCACCCCACACGCAGCCATCGTCAAGGCAAATCACGTCGGGGCGGTTGTCGATGTGCACGGTGGACCAATGGCCAAAGGCCATGCGCACATCGGCGGTCAATCGGCCCGGCACATCAAACCACGGCATCAAGTGGGCGGGGGCGTTGTCTGCGCTTTCTTTCACGCTGAAATCCATCGCGCCGTGTGCATCGCAAAAACGCAAGCGGGTGAGGGCGTTGACGATCACGCGCAAGCGGTCGGCACCCGCTAGGTCGTCACGCCACACATTGGGCAGGCCGCCGTACATCTGCGGCATGAACTGCACCCAGTCGTCGCTGCGCAGCACAGCTTCTACTTCGCCTGCGAGGGCCAATGTTTGCTGAGCCGTCCATTGCGGCAGTACACCCGCATGCACCATCAGCACATTGCCCACGCGCAGGGCCATGTGTTGGTGGCGCAGCCAGTGCAGCAGCTCTGTGCTGTCGGGGGCGGTCAAGATGTCTTGAATCGTGTCTTGCTTGTTGGGCTTGCGCACACCGCGCGAGACGGCGAGCAAGTGCAAATCGTGGTTGCCCAGCAGGCATTGCGCGCTGCTGCCGTAAGCCATCAAGCGGCGTAGCACGCCCGCGTTGTCAGGGCCACGGTTGACCAAATCGCCCAACACATACAGCGTGTCGCGGCTGGGGGAGAACGCGAGGTGCGTCAACAAACGTTCTAAGGCTTCGTCGCAGCCTTGTACGTCGCCAATCAAGTAAAGTGCCATGTAGGAGATTGTGATGGATGTTTTGCTGATTGTTTTTCTCACGCTGCTCAACGGCGTGTTTGCCATGTCTGAAATGGCGTTGGCTTCGAGCCGCAAAGCACGCTTGGCGGCGCTGGCCGAGTCGGGTGATGGTGGTGCACATGCGGCCTTGCGTTTGATGGCGGAGCCCACGCAGTTTTTGTCGACCGTGCAAATTGGCATCACCTCGATTGGTGTGCTCAACGGCATCGTGGGCGAGGCTGCGTTCAGCGACGATTTTTCGTATTGGTTGCTCGCTCAAGGTGTGCCTGAGAACGTGGCCTCGGGTCTGGCCACCGCCTTGGTGGTGACGCTCATCACCTTCAGCACCATTTTGTTTGGTGAGCTGGTGCCCAAGCGCATCGGTCAGTTGTTCCCTGAATCTGTGGCGCGCGTGGCTGCACCCTTGATGTCGGCTTTGGCCACCTTGACCAAGCCCTTTGTGTATTTGCTCTCGGCCAGCACCAGCGCGATGTTGAAGTTGCTGCGTGTCAATGTGCATGGCGCACGCACCGTGACCGAAGAAGAAATTTCTGCCAGCTTGGTCGAAGGCGTGGATGCGGGTTTGATTGAACAGCACGAACACCAAATGGTGCAAAACGTGTTCAACCTCGATGACCGTCCGCTCACCTCCATCATGGTGCACCGCTCAGACATCGAGTGGCTCGATGCCAAGCTGCCCGTGCCCCAAGCCTTGGCGCAAGTGGGTGCGAGTGGCGCGCACTCGTGGTACCCCGTGTGCCGTGGCGACCTCGACAACGTGGTGGGCGCCGTGAGTGTGTCTCAGCTTTTGCGCCTGCCACCGGGCACCGACATGACGGTCGATGCCTTGGCCAAGCCCGTGGCCTTTGTGCCCGAAACCTTGAGCGGCTTGGACTTGTTAGAGCAATTCCGCAAGCCTGCCGAACGCGCCACCGCGCATGGCCGCATGGTGTTGGTGGTCGATGAGTACGGCGTGGTGCACGGTTTGCTCACGCCGCGCGATTTGCTCGAAGCCATCACCGGCGAACTGTTGCAAGCCACACCCACCGATGAAGCGTGGGCCACGCAGCGCGAAGATGGTTCGTGGCTGGTGGATGGCCTGATGCCCGTGAGCGAATTCAAAGCCCGCTTGAGCATCAAAGAGCTGCCCGACGAAGACCGAGGCATTTACAACACCGTAGCGGGCTTGGTCATGGCCATCTCAGGTGACTTGCCCGCAGAGGGTGATGTGGTTGAGTTTGGCGAATGGCACTTTGAAGTGGTCGACCTTGACGGCCGCCGCATTGACAAGCTCTTGGTGAGCCGCCGTCATGCCGAGCACAACGCGTGATGACGCTCGCTTGACGCTGTTTAACTGCGGCGGTTAAACGGCACCTGATACATCCACACAGGGCGGCCATCGCGGCAGGTGAGGATGGCGCTGGGAATCAGTTCTTGCGCTTCAAACTCTAGGCTCACCAGCCATGCGCCGCGGCGCAATTCGGCTTCGGCTTTTTCCACCGCGCGGGGCATGCTCTCGGGGCGCTGAAACATGTAGACCAAGTCAAAGCTGCGCCAATCCACCAACCAAATATCGCCTTGGCGAATGCGTGCAAATGAGCAACGCATGGCGCTGAGGATGCGCAAAGGCCAGCTCATTTCAACACCGTGCAATTCGGCCCGTGGAAATGCATCACGCAAGGCCAACAAACCATCGCCTAGGCCACTGCCTGCATCCAAAATGCGCGCGCCTGCGGGCAACACGATGTGTTGCTGCATTTCGCGCAAGGCTCTTTTCGGGGTGGGGAAGAGTGGCGCATCACGCCACGCCTTGCGGGGGTAGACCAACACAATCAGCCCCAGCAAAAACAACCAGCCAATCGGCGGCACATTCAGTGTGGCCGATGACGTGGCCATCGACAGTGGGAAGCCCAACACAATCAACGCTTTGCGCATGGGCGTGTGTGCCAAGGCACTCAAGAACCCACCCAAGCAGGTGGCTGCAACAAAGGCCACCACTTCGCTGGCACCCACCACTTGCAAGCCCTTGAAAAGGAGCCAAGACGAAGCCCAAGCAAGCAGGGCGGGAACGGGCCAAGTCATGAATTTCATGGGAGGGAATGATAGCCAACTTAAAATCTGGCCTTCATCTTTGGAGACTTGTTCATGCACGCTTTTCGCCGTTCTTTGATTGCCCTGAGTTTGGGCTTGGCTTGCGCATCGGGTTTTGCGCAAAACGACGCACCTGTGAAGGTCGGTTTGCTCAGCACCTTGTCAGGCCCCGGTGCAGGTTTGGGTGTGGACATCCGTGACGGCTTTCAGCTCGCAGTCAAACTCTCGGGTGGCAAGTTCAGCGGCAAAGCGGTGGACGTGATCGTGGCCGACGACCAAGCCAGCCCCGATGTGGGCCGCCAAACCGCAGACCGTTTGGTCAAGCGCGACAAGGTCGATTTCATGACCGGCATCGTGTTCTCCAACGTCATGCTGGCGGTGGGTGCGCCCACGTTCCAGTCGAAAACGTTTTACATCAGCGCCAACGCTGGCCCCTCGCAATACGCGGGCGAGCAGTGCAACCCGTACTTCTTCAGCGCGTCCTACCAAAACGACAACATGCACGAAGCCGTGGGCAAAGTGGTGACCGACAAAGGCTTTAAGAAAGTTGCTTTGATCGCGCCCAACTACCCCGCAGGCAAAGACGCGATTGCAGGCTTCAAGCGTTTCTTCAAAGGCGAAGTGGCGTCTGAAACCTACACCGCCTTGAACCAACTCGACTACGGCACCGAGCTCTCCAAGCTGCGCGCCACCAAGCCCGATGCGGTGTACATCTTCTTGCCCGGCGGCATGGGTATTAACTTCATCAAGCAGTTTGTGGGCGCAGGTTTGTCCAAAGACATCACCTTGTTTGGCCCCGGTTTCTCAGGCGATGAAGACGTCATCAAAGCTGTGGGCGACCCGATGTTGGGCATGTTCAACACCTCGCAATGGGGCCACGACATGGACAACGCGGCCAACAAAAAATTTGTGGCTGAGTTTGAGAAAACCTATGGCCGCTTGCCCACGCTGTACGCCGCCCAAGGCTATGACGCTGCGCGCTTGATCGAAGCCGCCGTGCGCGACAGCAAAGGCAATTTAGAAGACAAAGCCGCCGTGCGCAAAGCGTTGGAGGCAGCCAAGTTTGATTCGGTGCGTGGGGCGTTCAAGTTCAACAAAAACCATTTCCCGATTCAAGACTATTACTTGCGCGTCATCACCAAAGACAGCAAAGGCCGCGTGACCAACCGCACCTTGAGCCCTGTGTTCAAAGGCCACGCCGATGCGTATGCAGCCAGCTGCAAGATGCCAAGCTAAGGCATTGGGATGGATGGCATTTTGCTGTTGGAGCAATCGCTCAACGGTTTGCAATTTGGGTTGATGTTGTTCTTGCTGGCCGCGGGCTTGACGCTCGTGTTCGGCATCATGGACATGATCAACCTCGCGCATGGCTCGCTCTACATGGTGGGCGCCTACCTCATTGCCACGGTGGCTGCGGCCACCGATTCTTTTTGGCTGGGGCTGGGCGCAGGTGTGGCAGGGGCGGCGCTGTTTGGCGTGTTGCTCGAAGTGTCTGTGTTGCGCTGCCTGTATGAACGTGACCACCTCTCGCAAGTGCTGGGCACGTTTGCCATTCTCTTGATGTGTAACGAAACCGTGCGCCTGATTTGGGGTGCACAGCCCATCACGCTCAACCCACCGGCGGCACTCAGCGGCCCTGTCGAGTTGGTGAGTGGCTTCTTCTATCCCGCGTATCGTTTGTTCATCATTGCTGTGGGCTTGGCCGTGGCCTTGTTTTTGTATGGGCTGATCACACGCACGCGCGTGGGCATGCAAGTGCGTGCGGGTGCCGCCAACCGCGAAATGGCGTTGGCCATGGGCAGCAATGTGACGCGTTTGTTCACGGCGGTGTTTGGCGTGGGCGCGGCGTTGTGCGCCATTGCGGGCGGCATGCTCGGGCCACTCTTGGCCGTGCAAGTGGGCATGGGCGAGAGCATTTTGATCTTGGCGTTTGTGGTCATCGTCATTGGCGGCATTGGCTCGATACGCGGTGCGTTCTTGGGCGCAATGTTGGTGGGCGTGGTCGACACCGCAGGGCGCACCTTGGTGCCGATGGTGTTTGACTCGCTGCTCAGTGCCGAGGCTGCATCAAGTGCAGGGCCTGCGGTGGCGTCGATCTTGATCTACATGCTCATGGCCACGGTGTTGTTCTTCAAGCCGCGTGGTTTGTTTCCGACCCACGGCTAAGCAGACATGGCTAGTTCGTCTTCAAGCACCTCGCTCGACCACGCTTTGCAGTGGCGTTGGAGCTTTCCGCTGTTGTTGCTCTTGGTGGTGTTGCCTTTTGTTGCCAACGCAGTGGGTGAGGGGTTTTACATTGCCTTGGCCAGCCGTGTTTTGATTTTCGCTTTGGCGGCCACCAGCCTCAATGTCATTTTGGGTTTTGGCGGCATGGTCAGCTTTGGCCATGCGGCGTTTGTAGGCGTGGGCGCGTACAGCGTGGCCATGCTCACGCAAATGGGCATCACAGATGCGTGGGTGTTGTGGCCTGCGGCGATGGTGGTGAGTGCGTTGTTTGCTTTGCTGATTGGGGCCATCAGCCTGCGCACGCAAGGCGTGTACTTCATCATGATCACGCTGGCTTTTGCCCAGATGATTTACTACCTCACCATTTCCATCAAAGCCTATGGCGGTGATGATGGTTTGTCACTCGCAGGCCGTTCGCAAATTCCGTGGATCGATGTCAACGACGACACCACGTTTTATTACGTGGTGCTGGCGGTGTGTGTGGCGTCGCTGTATGCGGTGGCTCGTGTGCTCAACGCACGTTTTGGCCATGCGCTGCAAGCCATTCGCGACAACGAAATGCGCATGCAAGCCTTGGGCTATGCGGTGTACCGCTACAAGCTGGTGGCGTTTGTCATGGCCGGTGCTTTGGCAGGTTTGGCCGGTGCGCTGCTGGCCAACCACGGGGGCTTTGTCAGCCCGGCGCTGATGCAGTGGAACCAATCGGGCTTGTTGATGATGATGGTCATCCTGGGCGGCGTGGGCCATGTGTATGGCGGTGTGTGGGGGGCAGTGGTGTTCTTGCTGTTGGAAGAAAGCTTGAGCCACTTCACCATCCATTGGCAGCTGGGCTTGGGTGCTTTGTTGCTGGCCGTGGTGTTGTTGGCCCCCAATGGCCTCACCAGCGTGTTGCAACGCTTGCAACCGAAAGGCCAGCCATGAGCGCGCCTTTGCTGCATGTGGACAACTTGGTCAAACGCTTTGGCGGGTTGGCTGCCACCGACCACGCCAACTTGCAGGTGAAGCCCGGCGAAATTCATGCGCTCATTGGCCCCAATGGCGCGGGCAAGACCACGCTCATCCATCAAATCTCAGGCGCATTGTCACCCGACGAAGGCCGCTTGGTGTTTGACGGCCATGAGGTCACGCACATGCCCATGCATCAACGTGCGCGTTTGGGCTTGGTGCGCTCGTTTCAAATCACCAGCGTGTTCACACGCCTCAGTGTGCAAGACAACTTAGGGCTTGCCATTCAGGCGTGCGAGGGCAGCAGCTTTCGTTTCTGGCGCGCTGCACGCAGCGAACATGCGCGTTATGCGCATGCTGCTGAAGTGGCCGAACGTGTGGGCTTGCAAGCGCAGCTCATGCAGCCTGCGGGCGCGCTGTCGCATGGCGAACAACGCCAACTCGAAGTGGGCTTGGCCTTGGCCAGTTCGCCCAAACTCATGTTGCTCGACGAACCCATGGCCGGCATGGGCCCCGATGAATCGGAACGCATGGTGCAACTGCTGCAAAGCCTGCGCGGCCACACCACGCTGCTCTTGGTCGAGCACGACATGGATGCCGTGTTCCGTTTGGCCGACACCATTTCGGTGTTGGTCTCGGGTCAAGTCATTGCTTGCGGCACGGCAGAGCACATCAAAAACGACGCAGCGGTGAAACGCGCTTATTTGGGCGACGCATAAACCATGAGCGCCTTGCTAGAAGTTCACGACCTCCACAGCGGCTACGGCAGCAGCCAAGTGTTGTTTGGTGTCAGCCTGTCGATCGAGGCGGGCGGTGTGTCTACTTTGCTGGGCCGCAACGGCATGGGCAAGACCACCACTGTGCGCACCGTTCTGGGCCTCACACCTGCGTTGTCAGGCACGGTGCGTTTTTGTGGAGAACGGGTTGAGGGCTTGAGCCCCGACCGCATTGCACGCATGGGCTTGGCCGTGGTGCCCGAAGGGCGGCAAATTTTTGCAACGCTCTCGGTGCAAGAAAACCTCTTGGCCTTTGCGGCCAACCGCAACCACAGCACACAGCCGTGGACCTTAGAGCGTGTGTACGACTTGTTCCCACGCTTGGCCGAGCGCCACCGTCACATGGGCAACCAGCTCTCAGGCGGTGAACAACAAATGCTCGCCATTGGCCGCGCCCTCATGACCAACCCACATCTGCTGGTGCTCGACGAAGCCACCGAAGGCTTGGCCCCTTTGGTGCGCGAAGACATTTGGCGCTGCCTGCACGCCTTGCGTGCGCAAGGCCAAAGCATTTTGGTGATCGACAAATACGTGCACAAGCTCGTGCAGCTGGCCGACCAACACACCCTCATCGAACGCGGGCGTGTGGTGTGGCAGGGCGCGTCGGCGGCGTTAGAGGCTGAGCCGGAGTTGTGGCACCGTTACGTGGGGGTGTGAGCTGCGGCTCAACACTCAGTCGATGTACATCGAGTCGCTCACCATGCGCAAGGCAAGGCTAGTCGTGCGTGACGACCGTGATCTTCTTCGCGGCCGCACGCGCGCGTTCGAGTGCGTTGGCTCCTTTGGCCAAAGCCACCGCCATGCGTCGGTAAGGGCGTGTGGTGGGTTTGCCAAAAATGCGCACATCGGTGCCGGGCTCGCTCATGGCATCCGCCACACCTGTGAAGGTGGGTGATGTACCTTCTTTGGTGGCCAGCACCACAGCGCTGGCACCTTCCACCGTATCGATGTTGGGAATCGGTAAACCCAAAATGGCGCGGGCGTGCAGATCAAACTCGCTCAAGTTTTGGCTGATCAGCGTGACCATGCCCGTGTCGTGTGGGCGAGGGCTGAGCTCGCTGAAGATCACTTCGTCTTTCGTGACAAAAAACTCCACGCCAAACAAGCCAGCACCACCAAGGTCAGACGTCACCTTCTCGGCCATCTGCTCGGCAGCCTTCAAATACTCGGGCTTCATCGGCTGAGGCTGCCAGCTGTACTGGTAGTCGCCGCGCTCTTGCACGTGGCCAATCGGTTGGCAAAACACGGTGTGGCCATTGCGTTGGCGAATGGTGAGCAGGGTGATTTCAAACTCAAAGTGGATGAACTCTTCCACGATCACGCGTCGGCGGTCGCCGCGCATACCTTCGCACGCATAGTCCCAGCTCGTTTGAATGTCGGCTTCCGTCTTGGCCACGCTCTGGCCTTTGCCCGACGAGCTCATCACCGGTTTGATGACCACTGGAAAACCAATCGCCTTGGCTTGGCGCATCAACTCATCTGCCGACTCGGCGTAGCTGAACTTGGCGGTGCGCACACCTAGGCCCACCGCCACATCGCGGATGCGGTCGCGGTTCATCGTCAGGTTGGCAGCGCGTGCGCTGGGGATGACCTCAAAGCCTTCTTTCTCCACCTCCAGCAGCACCTCGGTGCGAATGGCTTCGATCTCGGGCACGATCAAGTCGGGCTTGTGCTGCGCAATGGCGGCGCGCAAAGCGGCTTCGTCCAACATGCTGAACACGCTGCACGCATCGGCCACTTGCATGGCGGGTGCGCCTGCATAACTGTCACAAGCCACCACATAGCAGCCCAAGCGCTTGGCGCTGATGACGAATTCTTTGCCGAGCTCACCCGAGCCCAAGAGGAGGATTTTTTTCATGACTGACCTGTGAGAGAGTGAATGCAACCAATTTTCCTGCGCCTGAAAAATTGGACGTATACACTTTGCGAAGTGCTATTGACCAGGAGAAATCCATGACACCACTTGCTTATGGACTGCTTGGACTTTGCATCGTCATTGCTGTGGGTGGCTACTACGTTTACACACACAAAGAATAAATTAACTTCCTAATTTGGTCTTTGCATCCGCAATCACCATCTTCACCAGCCGTTTGTGCTCTTCGAGCGCCTCGTGGTGTGTTTCAAAGTTTTGCAGCATCACAAAGCTACCTTCTGGCAGCAAGGTCATGGCCTCATGTGAAATCGTTTCGAAATGGTTGTTTCGCTCGATGACGTACCACGTGTGTTGGAAGTTCATTCGGTGGCCTGTAGGTTGAAGGTTTTGAAGGTGGCTAGCAAAGTCGTTTTGGCTTCTTTGGTCAACGTCGATTGTGGTGGGCGTACACGCTCCCAGCTTTCCATGCGGTAGTGCTGCGACAGCAGCAACTTCATGGCGGCAATGGCAGGGTAGGTGCCCAAGATGGTCATCAGCTCCACCACGCGGTCATCGGGCTTGGCCACTTTCATACCGGGAATCTTGGTGGCGTTGTTGATGCCTTCATCGACCAACAAATGCTCAACCACGTGCGGTATCAAATTGGCCAACGCCGACACGCACACCTTCAAATTCAAAACAGCCAGGTTGGATTCGTGGCAAGGCGCAATCGTCATCAACTCACCAAACGAGCGAATCAAATCCACCGTGTGGTTCATGTGCACATCTTGGTCCACCACGCCCACGCAAATTTTGGGGTGAACTTTGTGTAGGTCATTCAACGTGACTTCAGGGAAGTCGGCCGCATGGCTCAGCCCACCTAGTTGATGCAAAAACAATTGCCAGTCATCGTGGCCCACGCGGCGAATGAGCTGGTCCACATACTCAAACAAGGTGAGGTGCGTGAACGGTTGCCCATGCAAAGGACCAGGCACCAAAAAACGTCGCACGCCTAAGTCATACGCTTTGCGAATGCATTGCGCCGCTTCGCTGAACGACGACGACTGCACACCCAGCAGAATGTTTTTAGCCTCAAGACCGGAAGTCATCACATGCGAGACGGCAGAGAGTTTTTCGTCGGTAGAAAACGAAGCCCCTTCGCCTGCTTGGCCAAACAGCACAAACTGTTCAACCCCTTTGGCCGAGAGGTTGCGCAAGTGTGCGCTGAGCTTGCCCTCGTCAATGCTCAGGTTTTCTTGCAGAGGCGTCAGCGCATCGACCCACACACCTTGAAAATTCATAGGCATCACCTTTTAATTTTTGCCGCCCGCTGGAGTTTTTGTAGCAAAGCGGTGCGTCGCATTTGAAACACCGAGGCTTGCAATGCAGCCTTGCTTTCTTCCAGGCTCGGCACCTGATACGCACGCTTGCCCAACACCTTCACCACGTGCCAATACGGCCCCACCTGGATGGGCGCGGCAGACACAGCACCGGGGGCTAAATTCACCACCACGTTTGAAATGGCAGGTGTCATTTGCTCGGTCAGCATCCATCCCAGCTCTCCGCCGCGTTCTTTGCTGGGGTCGATCGACTTGGCTTTGGCTTGCGATTCAAACGATTGGCCAGACTTCAAGGCTGCCATCACGGCACGCGCTTGCTCTTCGCTCTCTTGCACGATCACAGCCAGTTGGTACTGCTGCCCATCCGTGGTTTTCAGCCCTTTGACTTGGCGTTCGTATTCAGCCTTCAGCTCATCTTCGGTGATGGGGTTTCTGCCCATCTCCTCTTGCATCAGCAAATCAATCAGATAGTTCTGGCGCATCACGTAAACCACGTCGTCGGTCTCGCCCTTTTTATCCAAGCCGCGTTTGACGGCTTCTTGCACCATCAGCTCACGTGCAATCAGCTCTTCTCTCAGCGCATTGCGCAGTTGTGGAGAATCTGCTTGGCCTTGTGCCACATTGGCTTTGACATTGCGCTCCATCAAACGAGCGGGAATTGAATTGCCATTCACCACCGCCAAAGAAGGCTCCGCTGCCAATGCCGTGCACAGCGTGGTGGCCAGTGCGGCACTCAAAGCACCCTGTGCCCAAATTTTTCTTGTCATCATCTTCATCTTCCTTCAAAGTTTTCCATTCATCACCGTGACAAACGCAATCTTGCTCACGCCTGCCGCGCGTGCCATGGCCAGCACGTCGGCCACGCGCCCGTAGCGCACATTGTCGTCTGCCTCTATCGACAAGGCGTAGTTCTCGTCTTGTGCTTTGTCGGCCAAATGCTTCGAGAGCAACTCATTGGCTATCGGTTGGTTGTCCATTCGCAGTTGGCCGTTTTCATCAATCGCCAAACGCCCTTTGTTGGGGTGCTGTGGCGACTTGATGGCTGCTGTTTTGGGTAAGTTGATGCCAATGCTCTGCGGAATCAGCAGCGGCGCTGTGACCATAAAAATCACCAGCAACACCATCATCACATCCACCAGCGGCGTGATGTTGATATCGGCCATCATGCCGCCCGCGTGCTCGTCTTGTGCGCCAATCATGCGTCGCTCCACTGCTTGCGGTGCTTCAAGGCCAAGCGCAAAAAACGTTCGGCAAATGCTTCGAGCTGCGTCACGTGCAAACGCGTGTTGCGCATCAGCACGTTATAAAAAATCAAAGCCGGCACGGCGGTGGCAATGCCAATGGCCGTGGCAATCAAAGCCTCGCCAATTGGGCCAGCCACCACCGCAATCGTGGCTTGGCCTGTTTCGCCAATCACCACCAGCGCGTGCATGATGCCCCACACCGTGCCAAACAAACCCACAAACGGCGCCACCGAACTCACGCTCGCCAACACACCCAGCCAGCTCTCACGCGTGCGTGTGAGCTGCTTGATCTCTTGCCCCAACCCCGCAGACACCATGGCATACAACTCCTCGGTGGTGTGCGTGTCATCTGCACACTCATGGCAGATGGCCAAGCCGGCATACGTCAGGTGGGCCAAGTCACTCTCGGGTGTGTTCGTTGCGCGATGCAACGCTTGCCAGTTCGGCGTTTGCCATTGCGCGGCCAAATAGTGCACCGTTGCCACTTGGCTGCGCCAAGCGGCAACCATCTTGGCCAAAAAAATGCTCCAGCTCAAAAACGACATGAACGTGAGCAAATACAAAGTGGTGTCGATGACCCAAGAAGAATTCATGGTGGCTTACTTTTTAAGGACGCGAAAGTGAATCGGAATCTCAATCCATTGGTCAATTGGCTCGCCATGCTTGCGTGCAGGCTGAAGCTCCCACTTGGCCAAGGTGTCGAGTGCTGACTTGTCGAGCTGTGCTGAACCGCTGGTTTGCAGCAGCTGAATCTCTGCCGGTTTGCCATCGGCCATGACGTGCACTTTCACAATCACGCGCCCTTCAATACGTGCCGCAAAAGCAGCGGGCGGGTAGGGTGGGCGCGGGTTCTTGGTGCTGCCCACCTCGTAGCTCACGTTGGTGCTGGGCACGTCAGTGCCTTGTGTGGTGCCTTGCGTGCTCGCTTGTGCGGCACTGCGCATGGCGGGGTCGGGTGCAGCATCCTCGACACGGTCACGCCTGCTGGGGCGGGGTGGTGGTGTCACTGCAGCAGCGGCCGTGGTCGATGGGGCGCGCATGCTTGCCATGGGGCGATTGGCCGCCACCTCAATCTGCACTTCTACTTCATCCTCTTGGGCTGCATCGTCACGTGTCCACGCAAAAGGGTTCAACGCCACAACATGCAAAATTGCCACCCCCACAATGAGGGTGGCCGTGAGTTGATCAATCCTCTTACGATCCTGAACCATTGGCGAACACAAGTCGCACACGTGTCGTCGCGCGAGCGCCCTGACGGTCAGTTGCCATCACTTTCACATCCAAGGACTTCACCCACTTCGGAGGCTTGCCACTCAGCGTGCGGTCTTTGGCCGAGAACTTCACCCAACGCGGCAAATTAGCGCCGTTGCCCGTTGTGGCTGAGAGCTTGATGCGCTCTTTTTCACTGCTGTGCACAAACGTGTCTGCAGGCAACTGATAGATGAACGGCTTCTGCGCATCCAATGTTTCTGGCGCAAACTCACGCACCTGCACATACATGCCTTGGCTGGTTGGCGTTTTAGGCAACACAGACTCGTTGCCCACCTGCACATCCGCAATCACGTGCTCAGGCGGGTTGTTCATCGCGTCGATGGCTGCGTTATCGGCCACCACCTTGGCTGCATGTGCGTGCGTGCGGTGTGCCATCTCCCATTGACGTCCGGCCTCGCTCGTATCCTCAGTCGTGCTTGCGCTGCTGCTACCGCCATTGCTGCTGCCACCGTTGTTGGTTTGGCCCCATTGCACCAACTGCAAATTGGTAGGAATAGTGCTGGCGCCGCCGAGTGCAGGCAGTCTGAGCCTGAAGTCTGGCGTGCCGGTGTACCAAGTCAACGTCTGTGAGGCATTGGGCACCAACAACTGCTCTGCAATCATCAGCGGCGCATCGCCAACCGTGAGGTCACCCTTCAGGATGATGTCACCCTTGTAATGCACATCGCGGCGCGATGCGTCATCCGTCTTCACCTCGGTCACCAGTGCGCCTGCGGCTGAGTTTTGAATACCCGTTGCAAGTCGCAACGTGGCCAAGGGTGACACACCGCCCACATCACTCTCAAACGTGATGGTTGGCACAGCCGCATTGCTTGCAATTTGCGCCAAGCTGATCGCGCGCACATCCAAGCCGTTCACTTTGCCCGTTGGGTCTGCATCATCCACCGTGACTTTGAACGTGATGGTGGGGTCCATCGACACCAGCAAACGCGTATGGCCGTTGGTTCCGTTGGTACCCACGCGCACCGCGCCATCGTAGGTTTGTGAATCGAAGGTCGTCACATCACCAAACAGCTTGATCGTCTGGGCTGACACACTCAATGCGTAAGGGCTCGTGTCATTCACACCCGAGGTCAAGTACTGCGTGTTGTAGTCCAAGCCCTGCACCATGCGGCCCACTTGGTCGTTGAACAACACCGTGCCATTGGGCGCCGAAACAAACAGCGAACGTTGCGCCGTCATCGCGCCCAAGCCTGCACTCACGGTGCTCTCAAAACTCACATTGCCTGTGTCAGACACAAAGTTAGGGGCTTGCGCTGTGCCCGAGCTGAGGAACGTCAACGCGCCGTTGTAGGTTTGATCTCCTGTCGTTTTAATGGCCGTGTCCAAAATCACTGAGCCATCCACACGCAACGAAGGCAAGGTCAGCCCAGCGCTCACCGACAAATGGCCGCCATTGGCAACCACGTGGCCCGTGCCGAGCGCTTGCGCATTGCTGATCGTGGCTGAATACGCATCAATGTCTAAGTTGCCACTGAAGTTGGTATTGCTGCCACTCACCGTCAACATGCCAGTGCCGCGTTGCTCCAAGTTACCCGTGCCCGACACCGTGTTGGCCAGCGTGAACGCGTTGCTTGACGAGAAACGAACTGCACCATTCACCGCCAAGGTGCTGCCAATCGTGCCCACTTGGTCGCTGTAATACACCACGGTTTTACCTGTAGGAATCACCACCTGCGCCACGTTGTTGCGGTCAGGCAAAGCACCACCGGCCCAGTTGTTGGGGTCTGACCAATTGCCATTGGTTGCACCGGTGTAAGTCACCGATGCCAGTTGGGTGACTTGGCCAATATTGGCACTCAAGCTGGGTGACGCCAACGCGTAGTTGGCCGCATCTGCACCACTCAAGCCCAAGCTCAAGCTCACGGTTTTGTTGGTGCCGACATGGCGGTCATCAAAACTACCCGAGCCCAACAACGTCACGGTATCGTTGGTTGCCACACCAGCCGTTGGTTGATTGAAAGTCAAACCGAAGTTGCTGATGCTGGCACTGCCGTCATACACCTTGGTGATGGCTTGCACGCCCAAGTTGTTGTTGAGAATTTTGGGCGTCACTGTCAGGCCACCGGTCAACACAAAGTTGGTGAAGTTAACGCCCGTTTTGTTCAAGCTGCCTGCTTCTAGGTTGTAGCCACCCGCGCGAACGTTGCCCGCGCCACTCAACACTGCACCGGTTGCATTGATGTTGAAGCTGGCTTGGCCGCCCACGCCATCGTTGACGGACCACACCCCATTGCTATTCACCGTAGGGGTCAGAGTAACAATTTGATTGCTGCTGGCATCAAGGTATTGCGCTGTGGGTACATAAGTCGCCGCAGTGCCGTAGATGGTGCTCGCGGTGGGCACTTGCACCAACAATGTGTGTGCACCGGCAATTGTGTAGTTACCCGCTACATAGCTGATGTTGTAGTTGTTAGACGACCAGTTGGTCGCTTGCAAAACGCCGGTGTACTGGCCTGCGCTGCCCACACCCGAGTTGCTACGGCTGATCGTGCCTAGGTTCAACACCGCGGCAGTTTCGCCACCCACGAGGCCGTTGTACACCACGCCTGCAAAGCCCACAGCATCGGATTGCGTGACAAAGCGCGCATCGCTCACCACAGACACCGTCAGCGGTGCTTTGTTAATCACACCGGTGGTCACATCCACCTTACCCACGGTGTAGTTGTTGCCACCGTTGTCATCGCTGATGGTGACGTTGTTCAATATCACGCGCTTGGCGGTGCCTGCGTCTTTGTTGCCGTACACCACCTCGGCGGCCGTCACACGGTCACCACCCACCAGTTGGTTGGACAGCACCGTCAAATCACTGCTGCTGGCTTGGTACAAAGTAGTGCTGTCGTACGTCTTGGTGGCAGAGGGCGCGTTCAAGTTCACCGCACGTGGCGTGACCGACACCTGCGTGTCAGCCGTGCTCAGCGGCATATAGTTGTCGGTCGAAGCACCAGCGTTGCCCGTCAAGTTCAAGCCCGCAATGCTCGACAGCGTTTGGTTGCTTTGCACGTTCTTGCTGCTCATCGTGCCCGTGCCCGAGGTCGCAAACGTTTCGCCATGCACACCCGCCACCGTCAGCGCGGTGCCATCAAAGTTGACGGAGCCGTCATAAGTTTTGGTGCCTGTGGCGCTCAAGTGTGCGGGCGTGATGCTGCCCGCGCTGCTGGCTGTGGTGGGCAACACATAGTTGCTCAGCGATGTGCCTGCGTTCGCCGCAAAATTGCCCGCTGCCAAGCTGGTGGTAACCGTGCTTGCGTTCAACACATTGGCACTGTTGTACGTGCCCTGTGTTTGTGTCACAGCGGCACCCTCACCATTCACAAAACCTGTCAACGTGAAGTTGCTGCTGGTCAGGCTTGCATTGGTGGTGCCGTCATACACCTTGGTCTGGCTACCTAGCACCACACTCAAGGGGGCTGGGGTGATGTTCAACGCGCCATTCACAAACGTGAAGTCATAGTTGGTTGCGGCCAGTGTGCCGATGGCGGCCACGGTGGCAACCGAACCCACACCCGTGGTGGCCGTGGCTGTGGTCGTGACAGCGGCTGCGCCTGTGACACCCGATGTGTTGGCGGTTAACACGCCACCACCCCATGAGCCACCGGGGCCCGGACTTACCATGACCTCGTTATTCACAAAACCAGTCACCGTTGCAGTGAGGGTGGGGTTGGCAGCGCCATAGGTTCTTGTGTCGCTGCTCGCCGTCACCGTGAGGTGGGCTTTGCCAATCGTCAACGCGCCATCCACAAACGTGAGGTTGTAGTTGGCGGCATCACCCGCTGCAATCAAGGGGTATGTGCCTGCATTGGTGCCCGTGCCACCACTTGTCGTGACACCCGTCAGCACCGATGCGGTTTCACCGTTCTTTAGAGTCGAAACCGTGAAGCCACTCACCGTTCGCGTTATACCGTTGTAGGTCACATTGCTGCTGTTGGCCGTGACGATGGCATTGGCCTTGTTGATGGTCAATGTGCCATTCACCAAGTTGGTGAAGTCGTAGTTGCTGGCCGCCAATGTGCCGGCACCTGCGGTGATTGTGGCTGTGCCTGCACCTGTCAGTGCATCGGCAGTGGTCGTCGCTGCACCTGCACCCGTCACACCTGAAGTGCCCAAGATTTGACCATTCACAAAACCGCTTACGGTTGTGCCCAGTATGGGGTTGGCATCGCCATAGGTTCTGCTGGCGTTGTCGGCGGTCACAGTCAGGTGAGCCTTGTTGATCGTCAACGTACCGTTCACTAAGTTGGTGAAGTCGTAGTTGCTGGCTGTCAATGTGCCTGCACCTGCGGTGATCGTGGCCGTGCCTGCGCCTGTCAAAGCCGTTGCCGTGGTTGTCGCCGCGCCTGAGCCGCTAACGCCTGAAGTGCCCAAAGTTTCGCCATTCACAAAGCCACTCACCGTGGCGCTCAGTGTGGGGTTGGCATCGCCATAGGTTTTGCTGGCGTTGCCGGCAGTCACCGTGAGGTGGGCTTTGCTAATCGTGAACGCACCATTCACAAACGTGAGGTTGTAGTTGGTGTCAGTACCGCTGGCGGTGGATGTGTAGGTGCCAGCGTTAGTGCCGCTCGCGCCTGCTGTGACACCCGTCAACACCGATGCTGTTTCGCCGTGCACAAAACCCGTCGCGGTGAAACCGCTCACGGATTGCGACAAGCCTGTGTAAGTGGTCGTGCCGCTACTGGCCGTGACGGTGGCACTGGCTTTGCCAATGACCAAGCTACCGGGCACGAAAGTGATGTCGTAGTTGGTGGCCGTACCGCTGACGGTGTTGGCGTAAGTGCCCGCATTGGTGGCACTGGCACCGGTGGCGCTCACGCTGCTCAACACCGCTGTGGTTTCACCATGCACCAAGCCCGAGGCTGTGAAACCGCTTACCGATTGCGTGACGCCCGTGTACGTCACGTTACTGCTGTTGGCCGTGACGGTGGCGCTGGCTTTGCCAATCACCAAACTACCGGGTACGAAGATGAGGTCGTAGTTGGTGGCCGTACCGCTGACGGTGTTGGCGTAAGTGCCCGCATTGGTGGCACTGGCACCCGTGGCGCTCACGCCGCTTAGGGCTGCAACCGTGTCACCCGTGACCAACCCCGAGGCTGTGAAACCGCTTACCGATTGCGCGACGCCCGTGTACGTCACATTACTGCTGTTGGCCGTGACGGTGGCGCTGGCTTTGCTGATGGTCGCAGTCGAAAGTGTTGGCTGTGTGAGTATGTAATTGCCAGCGGATGCGCCACCTAGCGTGTCAGTTGCAGTGACAGCCCAAGTGCCAGCGTTGGCAGATGCAAACGTACCTGATTGTGAGAGCGTGACCGTGTCCCCACTGAAGACGGTGCCCGACAAGGTGCCACCACTGAGAGTTGCCGTGTTGCTTCGGTCATACGTTTTGTTCGCCACAGTGGTTCCCGTGACCGTTAGTGGCGCCTTAGCAACGTTCACTGTGAGTGGGCTGAAGGTGATGGTGTAGTTGGTGGTCAACGCGCTACCACCCAAAGTCACCGACGTGGGTGTGATGGTGAAGTTGCCCGCTTGCGCGATGCCCGAAGCAGACACGGTTGAGGTAGCGCTTGCAATTGTGTCAGCCCCCACCAACGGTGTGTTGGTTGTGAAGGTCGTCAAACCTGCAGCAATCGATTCGTAAGTGAGCGACTTGTCGTAGGTGTAGGTCGTGACCGGTGCTGCCATGGTCACCGTCACAGCCTTGGGCGTGATGGTCCAGTTGACGGGGTTCGTTCTCGCCCCCATCAACACATACAGCGAGTTGCTCAAGGTCACGCCACTGGCGTAGCTCATCGAATAGGTGATGTTCGCGTTGCTGGTTAAGGATGGCGCACCTGTCCATACCGCCGTCCCGCTGAAATCTGTACCTGCTGTCAGATTGAGTTTGGTGCCACCCGTTGCAGCGTTGTAAAACGCAACGGTGTAATCAAAAGGCCCGCCGTATTCGCTGCTGTAGTCTGTGCCCGTTGGGTCGAACAAACCGGCGTACACACCAATAGCAGCTGGGAGTGTGCTGCCTGCGCCCAATGTCAACGTGCCGCCACCTACTTTGAGGTAAGACGAATTAGCACCACCGGTCAATGCTTTTGCAATTGTTAAATCGCCATAGGTGTTGAACGTCAGTCGTTTGCCTGCTGCAACGGATATCGCAGCGCCAGTGGCTGTGAAGTTCAACGTTGTACCGGTATCAATCGTGACGGTTGCGTTGCCACTGAGCGTCATCGCGCCCGCGTAGGTGTTGTAACCCGCGACGTTATGAATCGCACCACCATCGGCCACCGTGAGCGCTTCGGCGCCCACGGCAATCCCGCCTGGAGAAGCTGGTCCACCCAACTCCAAAGTCGCACCACTTGCCACGGTTACACCTCCAGCAGTTGTACCAAGTGCTGTCGTGTTGGCTGCACGCAGTGCACCTGCACTCACCGTGACCGCACCTGTGAACGAGTTGGCACCATTCAATATCCAAGTGCCAGCACCTGTTTTGGTCACGGTGCCAGTGCTTGTGCCAATGATGCTGTCAATAGAACCACCAGCCGCACCACCTAGCGTCAAACCATAGGCGCCCGTGATGGTTCCCACATTCGTCAAAGCAATCGTGCCTGTTTCACCCACGATAGAGGCGGCTGCACCCAAAGTCACCAAACCTGCGTAGCTAGCGGGAGTAGTACTGCTGTTCATCAATGCACCGCTTGTGCCCCCTACGCCTGTTCCATTCAAGGTCAAACTAGGCGCGCTAGTCATGGTCTTACCGTTCAAGTCCAGTGTTGCGAAGCCCGTTACAGAGATAGTGCCCGCCCCAAATGCTGAGACGCTTCCAGCGGTCAAATAACCTTGACTTACGCTAGTGCCACCTCCATAGGTATTATTCCCAGCCAAAATCAAGGAGCCAGTACCAGTTTTGGTTAGGGATCCACCTAGACTAACTAGGTTAGAAGAAAGGGTAACTGTTTGAGCGTTGGTGTCAAATTTGTATAGCTGATTTACAGCCTGACTAAAAAGGGCTGAATAATCAGTTAAACCCGCTGCATCAAATTGCAAACCCCCACCGCCAAATTTGATTTCACTTGTATGAACTGTGGAGTTTCCAAGTGCAGATGCGTTTGATTGTCTAAAGTAACCATTATTGATAATGGTTTTACCAGTGTAGTCATTTGCTCCAGCCAAACTAACATACCCAGTTCCAATATTTATTAAATCACCTGAGCCAGTAATATTCCCGCTAACAATAAATGGACTTGTAGTCGAGTTGTTTCGATTAAACTGCAAAACTCCATTGTTGGTTATTAAACCACTCCCAAGTCTGCCGTTCGAATTAGAATTCCCCACCTGTAAAATGCCGCCATTAATTGTGGTCGAACCTGTTACAGTTGCTCCAGGATTATTGGTGTCTAACAACAATTTTCCAGGACCATTTTTCACAAGAGCAACGGCGTCAGTAATTCCGTAGTTTCCACCGTAAGTTATAGTATCGCTACTACTGTAAGTGTTAAAAATTATTGTTCCACTGGAACCACTGATCGCGCGGGCCTGGCTGATAAATGTGTATGAACCATTTAGACTGAGCTCAAGAGTTGCCCCGCTGTTGATATTAACAGCACTACCGGCTGAAGATAAATTACCAGTCGAAGTATTTGACCCTAATTGAAGGGTTCCTTCGTAAATAGTAACCTGACCTGTAAATAAATTATCAGCAGTCAGAATCAAGGTGCCAGCACCATATTTGTAAAGATAGCCAGTACCTTGATTCAAGGCAGTAGCCGCAGTGACAGTTTGTCCACCTGTATCAATCTTAATGGTCTGATTGGTAGCTACAAAACGGCTGGAATAGTCAGTGGTATTTGCTTGAGAGTATCCCAAAGTGCCACCTGTGAATTTTATGTTGCCTGTTGTTCCAATTGCATTTGCCGAACCTAGGAATAGTGTGCCACCGTTTAATTCAAATTCAGAAAGACTGTTATTGCCTGTTAAGGTTAACGCCCCGCTCGAAACAATTAGGCTGCCATTGCCAGTAATGTTGCTGCTAATTGTTTTTGCAGCACCATTTTTATATTCTAGAACGCCATTATTAATTACATCTCCACTCCCCAAGGTTCCAACAATACCAGTATTGAGTGAGACCTGCAGATAACCTGCGCTAATGGTTGTCGTGCCAGAATAGGTGGCACTATTTGCAAAAATAAATCTACCAGCACCTTCTTTAACTATACTGCCATTGCCATATACAATTCCTGTATACATAGGCGTACTGGTAGTGGTGGCAACGTTTAGTTTTAATACGCCGCCTGCATTTAATATGCCAATATTACCAGTGCCATAAATACTACCATTAGCTGAAAGCTTCAATGTTGTTGCCGAACTCCAATCAAAGTTTGAATTTACATAAATAGTTCCACCCGTATCAGTTGCTGTAACTTCTACATTACCATTCGATAATGCAGTTGTTAAACTTGCAATGTTTATATATGAATTTGAAGATGTGTTGGTAGTGCTATAGATCCCATTGCTAAGGGTTTCAGATGCCGATGTTGATGCAGTGGATGTGATTTGAACAGCACTTGGATCGAGCAGCCATGTTCCAGAATTACCTTGAGCTGATCGAGTAGATACGTCGATTTGATCAACATTTAAGTAGTGCCCTGACGTTTCAATTTGCCCACCATTGCCACCATTGGGACCCGCTTCGGCTTTGATGCTGCCTTCAACTTGAGTCACGCTGTTGGTGTTGTGCACATCGCTCCATAGCACCACCTTGCCACCATCGCCGTTGTCGGTGGCACTGGCGTCAATGCTGGCGCCTGTTGCCATCGTCACCTTAGTGGCTTGGCGCATGTCGCCGCTGCCTTGCCAGTCGCCGCCCACCAGCACCGTGCCACCGCCGGTGCGGCCTTTGGCTTCGATTTTGCTATTGCGGTCCATGACGATGTGGTCGCCCTCTAAAACAATCTTGCCGCCTTTGTTGACCAAGCTGTTGGCTTCTAGGCTGCCGCTGTTTTTGACCACACCGGCTTGCAGTTTGTCGAGCGCGATGGCCGACAAAATAATTTGCCCATCGGGGGCCAGCACGGCCAGTTTGTTTTCTACCAGCGCGGCAATGGCGCTGGCGGTGGTGGTCATGCCCGCCAAGCTGCCTGCACCGTCCACGGTGAGGGTGACAACTTCACCGGCGGCCATGGCCACGGTGCCTGCACTGGCCACGACCACACCGGCGTTTTGCACCTCGGGGGCGAGCAAGGCCACATAGCCGCTGAGTGCTGCTGTGATGTTGCCTTCGTTGACCACTTTGCCCGTTGCACCATTGCGCTCAAACACATACCTGCCCGACATGAAGTTGTCGTCGCTGATGCTGTGCGTGGTGGCGGTAATAGCGCCCACGTCCACCGACGAGGTGGGCGAGAAGTACACGCCATTGGCGTTGCTCAAAAACACTTGCCCATTGGCGGTGATACGCCCAAAGATTTGGCTTGGGTTGCTGTCGTTCACGCGGTTGAGCGTGACGGCTTGTGCATTGGGCTGCACAAAGTTGATGCTGGCTGCGCTGCCAAGGTTAAAGGTGTTCCAGTTGACCACCGCACGTTGGCTGCTTTGGTTGACCACCATGGCCGCCGCTTGTGCGGTGGCGGTTTGGGTGATGGTGGCGGTGCCACGGGCTACGGTGCCGCCTGTTGGCAACTGGTTGATGGCTGGCGGTGTAGGCGGCGCTTGTGCATGTGCCACACCACTGAGCGTGAAGCCCAAGGCCACAGAGGCCACCACACCACCGGCAGACGATTTGCTTTTTTTGCCTGCGGTTTTGGCGGTCTCGGGTACGGCTTGCCACGACTGCGTGACAACAGACCAAAGGGTGCGGTAGATGCGGTTCATGTGTTTGTTGTTGTTCTTTTAGTTAAAACGCGATGCCTGAGCTGAGCCAAATGCGAGTAACTTTCTTGGTGCCATCACCATCCATGCCGGTGGTGCTGTTGGCCCCCGCGTTGCTGCCAATGCGTTGGGCCACGGTGGCTTTGAAGTCCACGGCCTGTGTGGCTTGCCACGCCAGCGATGCGCCGTAGCCTTGCAAGTAGTAGCCGTTGGGGTTGGCAGGCGAGGCCACGCTGTTGTCGTGGTTGGCCTTGACCCAGCCGTAGTCGTAAAAGCCCGTGAGGGTGACGTTGTAGGCCAAGCGTTCGCGCAGCTCTAGCGTGAGGGTGTGGGCATCGCTGCCGCCTGCTTCGCTGGCAGGGTAGGCGCGCACACCGGTGGCACCGCCGAGGTACATCTTTTCAGACGAGTCTAGGTTGCGGTTGGCTTGTTGAATGTTGAAGGCGGCGTAGGCGCTGGTGGTGTCGCCAAGGGTTTGCAAGCGGCTGAGACTGAGGTTGAGTTTGTTGTAGCGCGTCTCGGTGTTTTTGTCGCCCGTGGTCAGGGCCACGCTGGCGTTGGTGATGCCGCCACCATTCCACTGGTCGGTTTGGTTGGCGTTGAGCGAGGCGTTGAACACCTTGATGCCGTAGGACGAGGTGGTGCCGTTCGAGGTGTTGTCAAACTGCTTGTCGTCGTAGCTCAATGCCAAGTTGACGTTTTGCAAGGGGTTGCGCAGCAAGGGGTAGCTGAGGTCTAAGCCACGTGTGGTGGCCGTACCAAACGGGTTGAGCGATGCAAACTCAGGTGTGATGACTGCGTAACGCAAGTTAGAAGCATGCACACCCGCACGCCAACCGGCGTAGCCCACGGGCACGGTGTAGGCCAAGCGTTGGTATTCGCTGCCTTGGGTCTTGAGGGCGTTGAGCGTGAGCGAATCGCCCATGCGTGCAGGGCTGTTGATGCCGAGGTTGACACTCAAGCGGTCGGTGCCAGTGGCACGCGAGCCTTGGTTGTCGATGCTGGCGTTGCCGTTGACAAGGGCTTCGTCCACCGCTGAGATGAGTAGGTTGGTCTCACCGTCGCGTTCGCCTTCCACCAAGTTGCCTGCCACGCTGACGCCGGGGAGGTCGTCGAGCAACAACAACGCACGGTCCACATCGTTGGCGTGCATGGGTTGGCCTTGCGTCAGGATGGCGTGGGCCATGTCGATCAAACGTGAGGCTTCGATGCGTTCTGGCGCTTGGCCTTGCACAGAGGCGCTGCCAAACACGGCTTCGACAACGTGCAGGGTGACGACACCGTTGCTGATTTCTTGCTTGGGCACATACGCACGCACGGTCCAGCCGGCTTCGCGGTAGGTGTTGGTGATGGCGTCTGCGGCTTCTTTGAGTTGTGCGAGGGTGAGGGGGCGTTGTGTGAAGCTCTCCAGCGCACTGCTGAGTGCGTCGCTGCTGATCAGGGTGTTGCCCGCAAAGGCAAAGCGCTTGACTTGTACGGTGGCATCCGTGGGTTTGGCGGCGACGATGGGCACGGCTTTGCGGCGTGCGCGTTTGGCGGCGGGCTTGGTGGTGGTTTTGAGTTCTTGTTCGGCTTGACGGAGCAAACTGCCTGCATCGACATTGGGGTTGGCCGCATGCGCGGTGGCGGCGCAGAGTGCAAAGACAGCACAGGAGAGAAGGGTGATGCGAAGGTGTGTGGCGTGTGTCATGCAGCTGGGTATATGGGGATAACCAGCATGGATTGTTGAAAATTACAAATTTGTTTTATTACGACAAATTACAAAACGTAACTTTTGTTTTAAAGAATTTGGATGCGCGTTGTTAATTGGTAACCGATGTTGCGCAAAGACTCAATGACCAAACCTTCTGCGCCTGCATCGATGAGTTTTTTGCGCAGCCGCACCATGCGCACGGCCAAGCTGGCTTTGAAGGATTCATCGACGTCGGCATCCAACAAATCGGCGATTTGCCACGTCTCTAAACGGCCCGCCGGTGCGCGTGCCATGGCGGTGAGTACGACGGCTTCTTGCGGGGTGAGTTTGACGGTGGCTTGTTGGCCTTGGAGTTCGAGTTTGTCGAGGGTGAAGCCTTCGGGGTTGAGCTGCTTGAAGGTGGCGGCACGGCGGCGTGCAAAGCTGCGCAGTGCAGCCGATAGCTCGGGCAGAGAGATGGGTTTGGTGAGGTACATGTCGGCACCGCAGTCGTAGCCGTTGAGCTTGTCGTCTAGCGCAGAGCGTGCCGAGAGGATGATGATGCCGACCAAGGGATGGGTGCTGCGTATGCGTGTGGCAAGGGTGAGGCCGTCTTCGCCGGGGAGGTTGATGTCGATCAAAAACGCATCGGCGTGGTCGCTGCCAGATTGGTCTTCCAGCTCTTCGGCGCAGGAGAGGGCGGTGACGTGATGGCCTTCTTTGCGCAGCGCGTTGCAGAGCAGGGTGCGCAGGTCGTTGTTGTCTTCTACGACAACGATGTTCAGATGGGCAGCCATACTTTGAATTTCACATGTGTGTCGTCAGGCTCGTAGGTGCAGTTGCCACCCAAGAGGTTGCAAAGGCTGCGCACGAGGAACAAGCCCAAGCCAGTGCCCGAGATGGTTTTGGCACCGATGCTTCGGTAGTATTTTTGAAACACTTTGTTGGCGTCGGGCCACGAGGCTAGGCCGGGTTTGTTGGTGACTTCAATGGCCATGCCTTCCGCGCCTGCGGCGTTGCGTTCGGGTGTGATGGCAATGCCAATGGCTTGCGATGTGTCGCCGTAGCGCATGGCGTTGTCGATGAGGTTGGCCAACACGGTGCGCACGCATTGATAGTCGGTTTGGAACGCGTGCACAGACTGAATGTTGGGCGGAAAGCTGAGTTTGAAGGGGTGGGGGTGGTGTGGCTCGATCAAGTCATCGATGAGTTCGACCAAGTCAATGGGGCTTTTGATGATCGAAATTTTTCCGTCAGACAAGCGGTCGGTGTTGAGGCACTGGTCGAGCACGTTGCGAATGATGGCGACGTTGCGGCTGACGTACTCTTTGGCGGCTGCGTCGTCTGAGGCTTGGTGTGCGAGGTCAATGACGGCGAGTGGGTTTTTGAGCTCATGCATGAGCATGGTGAGTAGCTGCGCAGATTCTTCGTGCCGATTTTTTTCAATCAAAACTTGTTGGGCAGAGCGCGCGAGGTCGTTGGCCATTTGGATGCTTGCTTTTTGCAGTTGTTGGGTGCGCATTTGCATCAAGATGGTCATTTGCAAACCCGAGATGACGGCGTAGACGACCAAACCATTGGCGGCAAATTCACTGCCGGCAATTTGCCCGAGGTAGGGCAGCACAGCAAACAAAAGCAGGCTGGCAAGTACGCCGTAATACCCAACAATGGTTTTTTTCTTGAGCAAAGACGCCGTCTTTGAGGTGTTGGTCCGCTTGTCATCAATGAAGGTGGCAGACAAAACAAACATCAAGCACACGCCCATGCCGTTGAGGATCATGTTGAGTTTGAGGCTGAGATGGGTCTGCCCTAGGAAAAGCAAAGCAAAGATCACGGCGGACCACAGCAGCAACCCATAAAAAATGCATCGCACCCACAGAGGTGGCTTGTACTCTGACAAAAATTGAATCTCAAACCAAAACGTGAAGGCGGTTGCGCAGACGATCAACCAGTTGTAGCCCGTGTCGATGTGTTGCGCGCTCACTGAGTCAGCCAGCAAAAATCGGTGTAAGCCAAAAAAGGCAGCGGCATACAAGAGGAAGGTGAGGTTGCGGACAACGAACGCACCGTACAAAAATTCGCGGTGGTTGAACCAGTTGATCATCGCCAGCAACACAAACACCACGATGAGCGAGAGTGTGAAAAAGTTGATGAGCAAGAACCTGTTTTCGTCTTGTTGCATGTCGTCTAACGAGAGCGCTTGCACATGCATGAGCGTGGTGCTGGTGGCTTCTAGTCGCAGCCAAACATAGCGGGGCTGCTGCCCCATGGGAATGACAAATGTGTGGGCTAGCGATTTGTATTCTTGTTGGTTGTACTCGGTTTGATCGCCCGCGATGCGGCGTTTGCCGCTGGTGTCGAGTGGGTCAAACAGCGCGATGCGATCTAAAAAAACGGGGCGGATGCGCAGCACCAATTTGTCGTCTGCTGCGCTGTGTGCGGTGGGGACGATTTGCAGACGAACCCAAATTGCAGCTTGGGTGTAGCCGCGCCCCAGCACGCCCTCATAGGGCGTGAAGGTTTGTTGTTGTGCTTGGTCGAAAGTGGCTTGTGCGGTGTTGTCTTGCCAGTAGGCGCGCTGCTGAATGTGGTCGTGTACGTCAGCCATCGCAGATGGGCTGATCCCAAGGCACATGCACAGCAGAAAAAAACAGCGCGTAATTAGGTTGATCAAAACAAGCATCAGGTATTGAAATTTTGAGCGAGCCTAGCACTGGCTGACACGTGTTTTATTTCCAAACATTACACAAACAAAGGCCCGCATGTAGCGGGCCTTTGTGAATGAAGTGGAATGAATTACTTTTGGGTGTGATAACTCGTCACACGGTCCACTTCGTTCTTCGAACCCAAGATCACGCTCACACGTTGGTGCAGTTGCGTGGGCTGAATGTCCAAGATGCGTTGTTGGCCGTTGGTGGCAGCGCCACCGGCTTGTTCGATCAACCAGCTCATGGGGTTGGCTTCGTACATGAGGCGCAGCTTGCCGGCTTTGCCGGGCTCGCGCTTGTCCCATGGGTACATGAACACGCCACCACGGGTGAGGATGCGGTGCACGTCGGCCACCATGGAGGCGATCCAACGCATGTTGAAGTTTTTGCCACGTGGGCCTTCTTCGCCTTGCAAGCATTCGTCGATGTAGCGCTTCACGGGCTCGTCCCAGTGACGCATATTGCTCATGTTGATGGCGAACTCTTTGGTGTCTGCGGGCACTTTGACGTTTTCTTGCGTGAGCACAAACGAGCCTTGCTCGCGGTCCAAGGTGAACATGGCCACGCCGTCACCCACGGTGAGCACCAAGGTGGTTTGTGGGCCGTACACACAGTAGCCAGCGGCCACTTGTTGTGTGCCGGGTTGCAAGAAGTCGTCTTCGCTCACGCCTTTGTTGGCGTCTGCTTTTTTGAGCACACTGAAGATGGTGCCAATGCTCACGTTGACCTCAATGTTGCTCGAGCCATCGAGTGGGTCGAACATCAAGAGGTATTCGCCTTGGGGGTAGCGGTTGGGCACGACGTGGATGCTGTCCATTTCTTCGGACGCCATGGCGGCCAAGTGGCCGCCCCATTCGTTGGCTTCAATCAACACATCGTTGGCGATGATGTCGAGTTTCTTTTGCACTTCGCCTTGCACGTTTTCGCTGCCAGCGGTGCCCATGACATCGCCCAAGGCACCTTTGTTGACGGCGTGGCTGATGCTCTTGCAAGCGCGTGCCACGACTTCGAGCAACAAGCGCAGCTCGGAGGGGATGAGGCCTTTGGCGCGTTGTTGTTCGACCAGATAGCGGGTGAGAGAAACACTCATGGCAAGTCCTTAGTTGGCCAACGCACGCGAGACCACCTCGCGCACATCGTTGCTTAAATCGGTTTTGGCGGCGACGCGTTTGATGGCTTCGTGCGCGGCGGTGCGGTAGGGCTCGGCGAGCTTGCGCCAACGGTCCAAGGCGCGAGCCAAGCGGGCGGCGACTTGGGGGTTGATGGCGTCGAGTTCCAACACGCGTTCGCTCCAGAACACATAGCCTGCTGCGTCCATGCGGTGGAAGGCGCCGGGGTTGGCACTGCAGAAACTGAAGATGAGGCTGCGTGCGCGGTTGGGGTTTTTGATGTGGAAGTCGGGGTGCAACATGAGGTTGCGCACCAACGACAGCACATGGCCGCCACGGTCGGACTGACCGGCTTGCAGGGCAAACCATTTGTCCATCACCAAGGCTTCGTTGCGGAACTGGTTGTAGAAGCGTTGCAGCGCGTCAGCCGCCAAGTCGTGGCCGTTGCTGACCGACTGCGCTTGTACCAACGCGTTCAAGGCGTTGAAGCGGTCGGTCATGTTGTGCGCGTCTTTGAAGCGCTGGTAGGTGCGGCCGGGCCACACCACATCGCCCGAAGTGCGAGCGTCTAAGCACAACATGGCCAAGGCCATGCCGCTCAATGCGCGGCGACCGCTCGACACAGGGTCGGGGCGGAATGCGCCGTTGTCTTGGTGGGCTTCAAAGGCCCACGCCCAATCGTCGTGCAGCTCGCGGGCGAGTTGCGCACGCATGGCTTCGCGCACGGCGTGGATGCGTTGGGGGTCGACCACATCGAGTTGTTCAGCGATGTAGGTTTCAGAGGGGAGTGTGAGCACGAGCTCTTTGAATGCGGCATCGAGCGCGGGGTTGCGCAGCACGGTGCGCAGGGCTTGCACCAAGGCGGCGTCCAGCACGTGATTGGCTTCGTCGTGTCCGTGAACAGGCGCATCGCCTTGTGCGATGGCTTGCAAGGCGGCGTTCAAGCACAGGCGTTGAGCGGCTTCCCATTGGTTGAACGGGTCGGTGTCGTGCGCCAAGAGCGTGAGCAGTTGCGTGGCGGTGAAATCTTTTTCCAACACCACAGGGGCACTGAAGCCGCGCAGGATGGAGGGCACAGGCTCTTCGCCCGCTTGCAACGACAAGTCTTTGAACTCAAAGCTTTGCGTGGCTTCGGTCAGCACCAAGAGTTGCGTGGGCAACACCTCGCGGCCATCGGCGCCGAGCAAGCCCATTTGCACGGGAATGACAAACGGTTCTTTGTGGTCTTGGCCGGGGCTGGGTGGGCAGCTTTGGCTGAGTGTGAGGGTGTAGGTGCGTGTGTCGGCGTTGTAACTGCCAGCGGCTTGCACGCGTGGCGTGCCTGCTTGCGCGTACCAACGCTTGAACTGCGCCAAGTGTGTGGCGAGGGCGGAGCCGGGGTTGGCATCGGCAATCGCTTGGGCGAAGTCGTCGCAGGTCACGGCTTGGCCGTCGTGGCGCTCGAAGTAGAGCGACATGCCTTTGGCGAAGCCTTCGCGTGAAGAAATATTGGAAGCTGGCGTTGCCGCCAGGGTCTGCATCATGCGCACGACCTCGGAGCCTTTTTCGTAAATCGTGACGGTGTAGAAGTTGTTGATCTCTACATAGCTGTCAGGGCGCACGGGGTGGGCCATGGGGCCTGCGTCTTCTGGGAACTGCGCGGTGCGCAAGAGGCGCACGTCTTCGATGCGCTTCACAGCTTTGGCTGAGGCTGCAGCTTGTGCGTTGTCCTTCAACGCTTCAGCTGCCAAGTCTTGGCTGAACTCTTGGTCGCGGAAAACGGTGAGGCCTTCTTTGAGTGAGAGCTGGAACCAGTCGCGGCAGGTGACGCGGTTGCCCGTCCAGTTGTGGAAGTACTCATGGCCGACCACGCTCTCGATGTTGGCGTAGTCCATGTCGGTGGCGGTGGCAGAGTTGGCCAACACAAACTTGGTGTTGAAGACGTTGAGGCCTTTGTTCTCCATTGCGCCCATGTTGAAGTCGCTGGTGGCGACGATCATGAAACGTTCGAGGTCGAGGCTCAAGTTGAAACGCTCTTCGTCCCACTTGATGCTGGCCATGAGCGAGTTCATGGCGTGTTCGGTTTTGTCCAAGTCGCCCGAGCGCACATAGACCTGCAACAAATGCTCTTTGCCCGATGGCGCTTTGACGCGCTGCTCGCGGCACACAAACTGGCCAGCGACCAAGGCAAACAAGTAGCAAGGTTTTTTGTGTGGGTCGACCCACTTGGCAAAGTGGCGGCCTTCATCAAGATCACCTTCTTCCACCAAATTGCCGTTGCTCAGCAACACAGGGAAGGCTTGTTTGTCGGCGCGCAGCGTGACGCTGTAGCTCGACATCACATCGGGGCGGTCTAAAAAATACGTGATGCGGCGAAAGCCCTCGGCTTCGCACTGCGTGAAGAACGAGTCGTTGCTCACGTACAAGCCCATGAGCTTGGTGTTCTTGGCTGGGTTGCACGTGGTGAAGATTTCCAAGTCAAAAGCCTCATGGCCTTCGGGCAAGTTCTCCAGCACCAACTGACTGCCGTCCATCTTGAACGAGGTGCCTTGGCCGTTGACCAAGACGCGGGCCAAGTTCAACTCGTCGCCATCCAAACGCAGGGGCTGCGCGGCCACGTCGGCATTGCGGCGCACGCGCATTTTGTTGAGCACGCGGGTTTTGGCGGGGTCGAGGTCAAACGTCAAATCGACGGTGTCGATCCAAAACGCAGGCGCGGTGTAGTCGGCGCGTTGAATCAATGGGGCTGTGCCTTCACGGTACATGGTGTTCCTTAAATGCCTTGCTTGAGAGACGCTTCGATGAAAGCGTCCAAATCGCCGTCCAACACTTTTTGCGTGGCCGAAATTTCGACGTTGGTGCGCAAGTCTTTGATGCGGCTGTTGTCGAGCACGTAGCTGCGAATTTGATGACCCCAGCCCACATCGGTCTTGGTGTCTTCAAGCTTTTGTTGCTCTTCTTGGCGCTTGCGCATTTCGTGGTCGTACAGGCGCGAGCGCAGGCGCTTCCACGCCACGTCACGGTTGCTGTGCTGGCTACGGCCGTCTTGACACTGCACCACGATGCCCGTGGGGATGTGGGTCAAACGCACGGCAGAGTCGGTTTTGTTGATGTGCTGACCACCCGCGCCCGAAGCACGGTAGGTGTCGGTGCGCACGTCGGCGGGGTTGATGTCGATTTCAATCGAGTCATCAATCTCGGGGTAGACGAACACCGAAGCGAACGAGGTGTGGCGGCCGCCCGAGCTGTCGAACGGCGACTTGCGCACCAAGCGGTGCACGCCGGTTTCGGTGCGCAGCAAACCAAAGGCGTATTCGCCTTCGATCTTGATGGTCGCGCCTTTGATGCCGGCCACGTCGCCGGCAGATTCGTCTTCCACCGTGGTTTTGAAGCCTTTGCGCTCGGCGTACTTGAGGTACTGGCGCAGCAACATGCTGGCCCAGTCGCAGGCTTCGGTACCACCGGCACCGGCTTGGATGTCCAAGAAGCAATTGAGCGGGTCGGCCTCGTTGCTGAACATGCGGCGGAATTCGAGCTCTTCGATGGTTTTGACCAAGCCTTGGGTGTCGGTCTCGATGGTCATCAAGCCGTCTTCGTCGTTGTCGGCTTTGCTCATTTCAAACAACTCGGCGTTGTCTGCCAGCTCTTGCGTGAGGCGGGTGAGGGTGACGACCACGCCGTCGAGGGCTTTCTTTTCACGACCCAGCTCTTGCGCTTTTTTGGGGTCGTTCCAGATGGTGGGGTCTTCTAGCGACGCGTTGACGGTGCGCAGGCGTTCGGCTTTGGCATCGTAGTCAAAGATACCTCCGGAGATCGACCGTGCGCGCGCTCAGGTCGGCCAGGGTAGATCCAATGAGGTTGATGCGTTCTGCTTCCATGATGAGGTCTTCTTTATGTCTAGGCGAAAACCTCGGATTTTCTCACGTTCAGAGGTGGCTCAGAAGCGATGCCCATAAGAGAACAAAAGCCCCGCTGTGCCCAGCACCATGACCTGTACCGAGTCTTCACGGTTGAACGCGTAACCCACGGATGGAATGATGGCAGGGGCGATGCCGTAGTCGTTGAACGGAATTTTGTGTTGGTATTTGCCTTTGTAGCCGTAGATAAAGCCCGCAGAGACTTTGGCAAATAGCTGCGGGTTGCCCAGCAGCTGATTCCATTGCTTGCCAACGTTCATATAGGCAGAAGGCTGGCCGAATGAGTTACGAAACAGCGCCAAGCCGCAAAACCGATTGCCGGCCATGTGGCGGTCAATCGCACCCAAAAACACGGGGCGATGCTCAGGGCTGTAGTTCCAGTGGTAAGCGTAGGGCGCGAGGGTTAAATCCCATTGTTGGTCTTGAGCCGGCGCTGGGGCGTTGGTTTCAGCCAATGCCTCAGGGCATGGCTGCCAACGGTGTGCGGACGATTCGTCGGTTTGGGCGTGGAGCCCGCTTGCCACACACAAGCAAAGTGCAGCGAATGAACGTCTCAGAGTGGTGCGAGCAAGCATAGGATTTTAATTTTGAACTATTCTTTCTTAATTTGTCTTGGCTGAGATGAAGCCCTCAATCATCCGAGCCAGCACCTCCGGCTGATCGTGGTGCAGCATGTGGCCCGCTTCTTCAATCACGGCATGGGTGAGGTTGGGCACGGCCGCAATGCGCTGCTTGAACTCGGCCAAGCTGAAGCTGTCTTTCCACCATTGGCTGATGCTGTCGCTGTCGGCCACCACGCACAAGGTGGGTGCGGTGATGCGCTCATAAATGGCCTGGGTTTCGTCGGTTTTGAACAAATTGGCATTCACCACTTTGTGCGCCGCATGGCCCAAGATGCGCCATTCGCCTTGCGCGTTGGCGCGTGCCCAGTGTTGGGCCAACCAGTGCGCTTTGTCTGCACCAAGGCGTGGGTTGGTTTTGATCAGGCGTTGCGCGACGGCTTCCAAGCTGGGGTAGGGCTTGAGGTCCATCTCGCCGCGCTGCAGCGCTTTGAGTTCGTTCATCCACTGGGTCAAACGCGTTGGCGCTTGGGCCGGACGCGTGGCGGGCAGGCCAAAGCCTTCGAGGTTGATGAGGGTTTGAAGACGCTCCGGGCGCACCCCCGCAAACAGCGTGGCCACATGGCCGCCCATGCTGTGGCCAATCAAGTGGACTTGGCGGTCGCCCACATAGTGGTCGAGCAGTTGGTCGAGGTCGGCCAAATAGTCGGGGAAAAAGAAGTGGTCCACATCGGGCGTTTCGGTGAGACCAAAGCCACGCCAGTCGGGGGCGATGATCCAGTGGTTGTCTTTCAAGGCGTCGATGACGAACTGGAACGAGGCCGCCACATCCATCCAACCGTGCACCATGACGATGGGTGTTTTGTCGGGTGAGGGCGTGCCCCACTGCAACACGTGGTAACGCAGGTGACGGATGGGGACAAATTCGCTGCGCGAAGGCTTTTGGATTGAGTACATTGCACGTAATCATAAGGACCGAGACATGGCCAAGCACTCCGTAGGGACGACTTCACACGACTTTTACCAAGCCATGCAAGACGGCTTTGGTTGGCAGGTGCCGACGCACTTCAACATGGCCGAGGTGTGCAGCCGCCGATGGGCGGCGCAGCCCGATGCCGCTACGCGCGTTGCCCTCCTTGAGCATTTGCCAGCGGATGCCGATGGCCGTGCTGTACCCCCGCGTCGCTACACCTACGCCCAGTTGCAGCAAGCCGCAGACGCCCTCAGTCACGTGCTGGCCGACCTTGGTGTGCAACGTGGCGACCGCGTGGCCATCGTGCTGCCGCAGCGCTTTGAAACAGCCGTGGCCTACATCGCCGTGATGCAAATGGGCTCGGTGGCCATGCCGCTGTCCTTGCTGTTTGGCCCCGAGGCCTTGGAATACCGCTTGCAAGACAGCGAAGCGGTGGTGGCCATTGTGGATGCATCTTCCGTGAACAACGTGTTGACCGTGCGTGCGCAATGCCCCGCGTTGTGCGCCGTGGTGGGCGTTGACTTGAGCAACGCCGCCGACATGCTGCACGTGGATGTGGACTACGCCAGTGCTGTGGCGGCGCAGCAGCGTGCCTTTACCGCGGTGCAAACCAAAGCGGATGAAGGTGCAGTGTTGATTTACACCAGCGGCACCACAGGCCCGCCCAAGGGCGCGCTCATTCCTCACAGAGCGTTGATTGGCAACTTGACGGGGTTTGTGTGCAGCCAAAACTGGTTTGGTTTTGCAACGCAAGCGGCCGCAGGACACATGGCCAACGACGCGCATTTGCCCACGGGCAGCAGCGCTGTGTTTTGGTCTCCCGCCGATTGGGCGTGGACGGGGGGATTGATGGATGCCTTGTTGCCCACGCTCTACTTTGGCCGCCCCATCGTGGCGTGGAACGGGCGCTTTGGCCCCGAGCTGGCGTTCACGCTCATGCAGCAGCACGGTGTGACGCACAGCTTTTTGTTTCCCACGGCGCTGAAGGCCATGATGAAGGCGTACCCCGAGCCGCGCAGTCAATTCAAGCTACAGCTGCAAGCCATCATGAGCGCGGGCGAGGCCGTGGGTGATGCGGTGTTTGGCTATTGCCAAACCGAGTTGGGTGTGACGGTGAACGAGATGTTTGGCCAAACCGAAATCAACTACATCGTGGGTAATTGCGCGATGGAATGGGCCCCCACGCTCGGAACTGACGTTTCCTCGCTGCCCCCCGAGGGGGCGCAAACCGCCTTGGGGCGGCCCGGCGGCGGTTTGGGCACCTTTCGCGTGAACGTGGGTTGGCCCGCCAAACCCGGCAGCATGGGCAAGGGCTACCCCGGCCACCGCGTGGCGGTGATTGACGAAGACGGCCACGAGTGCCCCGCAGGTGTGCCCGGCGATGTGGCGCTGAACCGCTATAACCAACATGGCCAGCCCGACCCCATTTTCTTTTTGGGCTACTGGAAGAATGAGAAATCCACCGTGGGCAAGTTCACCGGCGACTGGTGCCGCACGGGCGATTTGGCCTTGTGCGACGAGGACGGCTACCTTTGGTACCAAGGCCGTGCGGACGATGTGTTCAAAGCAGCGGGCTACCGCATTGGGCCGAGTGAAATTGAAAACTGTTTGGTCAAACACCCCGCTGTGGCCAATGCTGCCGTGGTGCCCAAGCCCGACGCCGAGCGTGGGGCGTTGGTCAAGGCCTATGTGGTGTTGGCCGCAGGCTTTGACGCCAGCGACGCGCTGGTGGCCGAGCTGCAAACCCATGTGCGCGGCAAGCTGGCACCGTACGAGTATCCCAAAGAAATTGAGTTCATTCGTGAGTTACCTATGACCACCACGGGCAAAGTACAACGCCGCGTGTTGCGTTTGCAAGAAGAAGCGCGCGCCAAGGCGAGATAAGCCAAATCCATTCAAGCACCGACAGGCTTTAGACTTGTCGGGTTTTTCATTTGTCTCCTTACTCGGAGTAAACACACATGACTTTCCCTCTCGTTCAGCTGGGCAACAGCGATTTGCACGTCACCCCCATTTGCTTGGGCACCATGACCTTTGGCGAGCAAGTGAATGAAACCGATGCACACGCCATCCTCGAGCACTCGCTGGCGCGCGGCGTGAACTTCATTGACACCGCCGAGATGTATTCGGTGCCGCCCAAGGCCGAGACCTGCGGCCACACCGAGACCATCATTGGCAACTGGTTTGCCAAGAACCCAGCAGCGCGCCAAAAGTTGGTGGTGGCCACCAAAGTGGCTGGCCCTTCGCGAGGCATGCCGTGGGTGCGTGAGAACCAAGGCTTGTCTGCCGACGACATCATTGCCTCGTGCGAAGGCAGCTTGCGCCGCTTGCAAACCGATGTAATTGACCTCTACCAAATTCACTGGCCTGAGCGTCATGTGCCAGCCTTTGGTGCGGTCTATTACGACCCGAAAAAAGAGAGTTCTAAAACCAGCATTCACGAACAGCTCGAAGCCTTGGCCAAGTTGGTGAAGGCGGGCAAGGTGCGCCACATTGGTTTGTCGAATGAAACACCGTACGGCGTGCACGAGTTTGTGCGCTTGGCCGAGCAACATGGCTTGCCTCGCGTGGCCACCGTGCAAAACCCGTATTGCTTGATCAACCGCACGTACGAAAACGGTTTGGACGAAACCTGCCACCGTTTGAATGTGTCGCTCTTGGCGTATTCGCCATTGGGCTTTGGCTTGCTCACAGGCAAGTACGACGACAGCGGCTTGTTGGGCGAGCAAGCCCCCAAAGATGGCCGCATGGCCAAGTACGAAAGCATGCGCAAGCAACGCTGGGGTCGCCCCGAGTCGCTAGCGTCTGCGCGCCGTTACAACGCTTTGGCCCGCGAACACGGCATGACGCCCACGCAAATGGCACTGGCGTTTTGTTACACCAAGTGGCAAGTGACCAGCACCATCATTGGTGTGACATCACTCGCGCAGCTGGATGCCGATTTGGATGCGTGGGGCACCACGCTGTCGCCAGAAGTGTTGGCAGCCATTGATGCCATCCGTTGGGATATGCGCGATTTGGCGCAATAAATTGGCGCATCTCAATTTGCGTCATCAGGGAGATTGATTTTGGATAAAACGTTGCTTGTGTTGGCCTTGGCTGGCTATTTGTTTGGTTCGTTGTCGTTTGCGGTGATCGTCAGCCGTGTGATGGGTTTGGACGACCCACGCACCTACGGCAGCCAAAACCCAGGCGCGACCAATGTGCTGCGCTCGGGCAATAAAAAAGCGGCTTTGGCCACTTTGTTGTTGGACGCGCTCAAGGGCTATTTCCCTGTGTTGCTGGTCAAGTGGTACGGCCCCGCGTTCGGCTTGGACGACGAAGCCGTGGCCGTGGTGGCGATGGCCGCGTTCGTCGGTCATTTGTGGCCCGTGTTCTTCCGCTTCCAAGGCGGCAAGGGTGTGGCCACCGCCGCCGGTATTTTGTTTGCCGTTGAGCCCGTGCTGGGCGCTGCTGTGATGGGCACGTGGCTCTTGGTTGCGTTTGTCACGCGCTACTCGTCATTGGCCGCGTTGATGGCCTCGGTGCTGTCGCCCGGCTACTACTTGTTTGGCAACGAGGTGCTGTGGCAAACCAGCGCGGCTGAGTTGTTGACCGTCATGGTGATGAGCTTGCTGCTCTTGTGGCGTCACAAAGAAAACATCGGTCGCTTGCTCCGTGGGCAAGAAACCAAAATTGGCGCAAAGAAAGAAGCCGCAGCCGAGGAAAGCGCTCAGTAAAAGCTGATTCAGACGCAAAACAAAAGGGCCTCAGTTGAGGCCCTTTTTGTTGGTGGTGCTTGCGGTTAATCGCGGAAGTTGTTGAACGACAAAGGCAAGTCGGTCATTTCTTTGCGAATCAAGGCCATGGCGGCTTGCAAGTCGTCGCGCTTGGCGCCGGTCACGCGCACGGCGTCACCTTGGATGGCGGCTTGTACTTTGAGCTTGCTGTCTTTGAGGTGGCGTTGGATCTTCTTCGACACTTCGGTCTCAATGCCGTTGCGGATTTTGATGACTTGTTTGACCTTGTCGCCGCCGATTTTTTGTACATCACCTCGGTCGAGGAAGCGCACGTCCACTTCGCGCTTGGTCAGCTTGTTGCGCAACACGTCTTCGACTTGCACCAGCTGAAAGTCGGCGTCACCAAACATGGTGATTTCTTTGTCTTTCAGCTCCACAGCGGCAGAGGTGCCTTTGAAGTCAAAACGGGTCGCAATTTCTTTGCTCGCGTTTTCAACGGCGTTTTTCACTTCAACCAAGTTGGGTTCGAGGACGGTGTCAAAAGAAGGCATGGCAGTCGGCTTTCAAATTCAGAATGAGACAATTACCCTATGTTAGTGGAACCCAACACCCCCCTTCAGGCGTACAACAGCTTTGGCATTTCGGCCAAAGCCTTGCAGCTGGTGCGCGTGCACAGCGACGCCGACGTGCAGGCCGTGCTGGCCGATGCTGGCCTGCGCGACGCGCCTAAGTTTGTGTTGGGTGGCGGCAGCAACATTGTGCTCACGGGCGATGTGAAGCCCTTGGTGCTCAAGGTGGAAATGAAGGGCATGCGCTTGGTCGAAGAGACCGACAAAGCCTGGATTGTGGAAGCCGCCGCCGGCGAAAAATGGCACGACTTGGTGGCGTGGACGCTTGAGCAAGGCTGGCCCGGCTTAGAAAATATGGCCCTCATTCCCGGCACCGTGGGCGCTTCGCCTGTGCAAAACATTGGCGCTTACGGCGTGGAGTTGCAAGACCGTTTCCATTCGCTCGATGCGATTGACCTGACCACCGGCCACAGCTTCAGCCTTGATGCTGCGCAATGTGCGTTTGGCTACCGCGACTCTGTGTTCAAGCACGAGAGCAGCGGGGCGAATGGCCTGGGCTTGGCAGGCAAAGCGCTCATCACGCGCGTGCGGTTTTTGCTGCGCAAAGACTGGAAACCCGTGCTGGGCTACCTCGACCTCGAGCGCAAGATGGCCGAGACCGGCATCAGCCAGCCCACGGCGCAGCAAATTTTTGAATGGGTGTGCGCCATTCGCCAGGCCAAGCTGCCCGACCCTGCCGTCATTGGCAATGCGGGCAGCTTCTTCAAAAATCCGACCGTCACCCAAGACCAGTGCGACGACATCATTGCCCGCGAGCCCAAAGTGGTGCACTACCTGTTGGACGATGGCCGCATCAAGCTCGCGGCAGGTTGGTTGATCGACGCCTGCGGCTGGAAAGGCAAAACCGTGGGCAATGCGGGCGTGTACGAGAAGCAGGCCTTAGTGTTGGTCAACGTCGGCGGCTCCGAACACCCCTGTACGGGTGGCGAGGTGATGACGCTGGCCAAAGCCATTCAAACCAGCGTATACGAGAGGTTTGGCATCCGGCTGGAGCCGGAGCCAGTGGTCGTTTAAGCCTTCTTCACAAACTCTGTCTTGAGCTGCATCGGACCAAAGCCGTCGACCTTGCAGTCGATGTCGTGGTCGCCGTCGATCAAGCGGATGTTTTTGACCTTGGTGCCAACTTTGACGACCGAGGACGAGCCTTTGATCTTCAAGTCTTTCACGAGCGTCACGGTGTCGCCGTCTTGCAGCACGTTGCCGTGGGCGTCTTTCCAGACGCGCTCGGCGGGTTTAGCTGCAGCGGTGTCGGCGGCGTTCCACTCATGGGCGCAGACGGGGCAGACCAAGAGGCTGCCGTCTTCGTAGGTGAGGTCAGAGCCGCATTGGGGGCAGTTAGGGAGGGCGCTCATGGCTTAGCCTTGCTTGTCGTTGGAGAGGCTCAAGAAATGGTCGCCTTTGCCCAGCGACAACAAGCCGCTTTGCGAGTAGATGCCCAGCTTGGCGCGTGTGTCCACGATGTCGAGGTTGCGCATGGTCAATTGGCCGATGCGGTCGAGCGGGCTGAATGGCGCGTCTTCGACTTTTTCCATGCTCAAACGCTCGGGTGCGTAGGTGAGGTTGGGGCTGTCGGTGTTGAGGATGCTGTAGTCGTTGCCACGGCGCAGCTCAAGCGTGACTTCGCCTGTCACGGCACGGGCCACCCAGCGTTGCGCGGTTTCGCGCAACATGATGGCTTGCGGGTCAAACCAACGGCCTTGGTACAACAAGCGGCCCAAGCGCAGGCCGTTGATGCGGTACTGCTCGATGGTGTCTTCGTTGTGAATGCCGGTGACCAAGCGCTCGTAAGCGATGTGCAACAGCGCCATGCCGGGGGCTTCGTAGATGCCGCGGCTCTTGGCTTCGATGATGCGGTTTTCGATCTGGTCGCTCATGCCCAAACCGTGACGGCCACCGATTTCGTTGGCTTTCAAGAACAGCTCAACGGGGTCGGTGAATTCGACGCCGTTCAAGGCAACAGGCATACCTTCTTCGAAGCGCACGGTCACTTGTTCTGCTTTGACCACGCAGTCGTCACGCCAGAAGGGCACGCCCATGATGGGATTGACGATCTTCATGCCACTGGCCAAGCTCTCGAGGTCTTTGGCTTCGTGGGTGGCGCCGAGCATGTTGCTGTCGGTGCTGTAGGCCTTTTCGGCGCTCATCTTGTAGCCAAAACCGTTGGCGGTCATGAAAGCACTCATTTCAGCGCGGCCACCGAGTTCGTCGATGAACAGCTGGTCCAACCAAGGCTTGTAGATTTTCAAGCTGGGGTTGGTGAGCAAGCCGTAGCGGTAGAAGCGCTCGATGTCGTTGCCCTTGAATGTGGAGCCATCGCCCCAGATGTTGACGTCGTCTTCTTTCATCGCGGCCACGAGCATGGTGCCGGTGACGGCACGGCCCAAGGGCGTGGTGTTGAAGTAGGTCACGCCACCGGTGCTGATGTGGAACGCACCACATTGAATGGCGGCAATGCCTTCGGCGGCCAGTTGGGCACGGCAGTCAATGAGGCGGGCTTTTTCAGCGCCGTACTCCATCGCTTTGCGCGGGATTTCGTTGTAGTCGGCTTCGTCGGGTTGGCCGAGGTTGGCGGTGTAGGCAAAAGGCACAGCGCCTTTTTGTTTCATCCACAGCAAAGCGGCAGAAGTGTCGAGGCCGCCTGAGAAGGCGATGCCGACTTTTTGCCCTTTGGGCAAGTTTTGAAGAATGGTGCTCATGTGTGGCCCTTGAGGATTAACCGAAGTGGCAGATGTAGTGGTAGGGCTCGGTCACGCGGATGTCGAACTTGGAGTTGCCGGGGACGTTGAATTGTTCGCCAGCCGAGGATTTGACCCAAGTGTCAGTGCCATCGAGTTTGTATTCACAAAAGCCAGCCACGCATTCCATGATTTCGGGCACGCCAGTGTTGAAGGTCAATGTGGCGGGCAAGATGACGCCCACCGATTTTTTCGTGCCGTCGGCATAAGTGATGGCGTGGCTGACGCATTTGCCGTCAAAAAACACATTGGCTTTGGTGGTGACGCTGACGCTGTCGATTTTTTCTGTAGTCATGGTGTGCGTATCGGTAGGAATTGCAAAACCCTAGATTTTAGGTGACCCAAAACAACAAAAGCCGCTGAAAGCGGCTTTTGCGTGATTCAACGCCAAACTGGCGTGTGTTGGCTTAGTAGCGGGGGGCTGAACCAGCGGGTGGCACACCGTAGCCCGTGTTGGCCGCGGGCGCCATGGGCGTGATTTGCAAACGCACGGTGGGGCCTGGGTCTTGAGGCATTTGCACGGTGTATTGCTTGCCTGCGTATTCGTAGACCACGTTGTAAGCCATGGTGCGGTTCTCGTAGAACATTTGCTGGCTGCAGTTTTGCACGTTGCGCACTTCTGGGGTGCCGGGGCCTTCAATCTTGTCACCCAAGATGGCGCCGCCAAACAAACCCAGCATCGTGGCGGCCGCGCGGCCAGAACCTTGGCCCACGTTGTTGCCGATTGCGCCGCCGGCAATTGCACCCATCGCCGCGCCTGCACCTGACTTTTGGCCTTGTGTGACCACTTGCTCGTTGTTACAAACTTGGCGTGGCACAGCCACTTGTTGAATGATGGGCGTGCTGGAAATGACTTTGCCAACTTCTTGTGCTTGCACCGATGCGGCAGCCAATGTGGCCATCAAGCCAGCGAACAACACGGTGTGAATCGATTTATTTTTCATGGGAAATCCCTCTTTGAACTTGGTAGAAGTGTAGTGCTTGAGGCTGGTGTGCTCTGTAAAGCGTCGGTAAAACCTGTGTCTCACCACGTCAGTCTGTAACGTTTGCCCACGCCGTTGGGTTGACCCCCACGATCACGGTGGTGCCCTTGACCACCACAGGGCGCTTGATGACGCTGGCGTGTTCCAACATCAAAGCGCGGGCCGAGGCGGTGTCTGTGACGCGGGCTTGCAAGGAGGGCTCGAGCTTGCGCCAGGTGGTGCCTTTGCGGTTGACGAGCACATCCCAAGCTGCATGCTGGAGCCACACATCGACGGCCTCGGGTGGGACGCCTTGTTTTTTGAAGTCGTGAAACACGTGCGCCACGCCTTGCTCGGTGAACCACACGCGTGCTTTTTTCACGCTGTCGCAGTTGGGGATGCCGTAAATGGTGATGGTTGTTTTGCTCATGGGGCTGAATCATGCCGCAAACGCGATGGCCCGAAACGCTGGGCGACAATTGCGCCATGAATTCACTCGACAGTTGGCTCGCGCATTGCGAGCGTTTGCATCCCAAAAACATCGACATGGGGCTAGACCGTGTACGCACGGTCGCCGAGCGCATGGCGCTCAAGTTTGATTGCCCCGTCATCACCGTGGCAGGCACCAACGGCAAGGGTTCGACGTGCGCCATGTTGGAGGCCTGTTTGCTCGAAGCGGGCTACCGCCCCAGCGTGTACACCTCGCCGCATTTGGTGCATTTTCAAGAGCGTTGCCGCGTGCATGGCGAAACCGTGCAGCCCGACGACTTGCTGCCGCATTTTGAAAAAGTAGAAGCTGCGCGCACTCAGGGTGGTGAGGTGTCGCTCACTTACTTCGAGTTCACCACCTTGGCGATTTTGAGTTTGATGGCTTCGTCGCCGATTGATGTGGCCATTCTTGAAGTGGGCTTGGGCGGCCGTTTGGATGCTGTCAATGTGATTGACCCAAGCTGTTCGATCATCACCAGCGTGGACTTGGACCACATGGACTTTTTGGGCCATGACCGCGAAACCATTGGTCGCGAAAAGGCGGGCATCATGCGCACGGGCCGCCCTGTGATCGTGAGCGACCCCGTGCCACCGCAAAGCGTGATTGACCACGCCACCGAAATCGGCGCTGACCTGTGGCTGTTTGGCCGCGACTTCAATTTCACCGGCGACAAGCAGCAGTGGGGCTGGGCTGGGCGTGGCCGCCGTTACAGCGGCTTGGCCTATCCGGCGTTGCGCGGCGCCAACCAGTTGGTCAATGCCAGTGGCGTGTTGGCCGCGCTCGAGGCCTTGCGCAGCGAGATGCCCGTGACGGCCCAAGCCATTCGCAATGGCCTGAGCTTGGTGGAGTTGCCTGGGCGCTTCCAAATCGTGCCGGGCCAGCCCGCCTTGGTGTTTGACGTCGCGCACAACGCCCACGCTGTGGCCGCCCTGACCGAGAACTTGGACGCGATGGGCTTTTACCCAACGACCCATGTGGTGTTTGGCGCGATGGCTGACAAAGACGTGGCCCCGATGTTGGCGCGCGTAGCTCCCTTGGTGGACCGTTGGTATTTTTGTGATTTGCCCACCGAACGCGCAGCCAAAGCGGCGCGGTTACAAGAAGTCTGGCAAGCGGGTAACACCCGCCAAGACGTGCAGGCCAGCACCCATGCCAACCCACAAGCCGCGCTGGATGCAGCGGTGGCTGCGGCAAGCCCCACTGATAGAATTGTGGTCTTCGGATCGTTCTTCACGGTCGGGGGGATTTTGGCGAATGGCATCCCCCGTTTAGACGCCCCACATTTGAGCTCCTGAGACCCCATTTACATGGCTTTTTTCAAGTTTCGACTGCCTGGTCAAGCGACCAGTGAGCCCCAAGGCAACACCAGCAATTCCCCCGCTGAGAGCGTGGACGCTATGCGTCGCCGCGCCCGTCACCGCCTGATTGGCGCTTCGGTGTTGGTGGTGTTGGGGGTGGTCGGCTTTCCTGTGTTGTTTGACACCCAGCCGCGCCCCGTGGCGGTGGACATTGCGGTGGATATCCCAGATCGCGCCACAGCCAAGCCTTTGGTCGATACCTCAACACCCAAGCCCTTGTCGGCTTCTGCGGGCCTCGATGCCAAAGAAGAAGTGGTGGACACGAAGGCTGAAGCTAAGCCTGAAGCCAAAGTGGAAGTCAAGCCTGAAGTGGCCGTGGCGGGTGTGGCTGGCGCGGCCGCGGTCGCTGCTGTGGTACCTAAGGCAGACGCTAAGCCTGAGCCTGTGAAAGCAGAAGTCAAAGCAGAAGCAAAGACCGACGCAAAAACGGATGCCAAGCCAGAGGCCAAAGCAGCGAAACCCGCAGACAGCAAAGACGCTGGTCGCTTTGTGGTGCAAGCCGGTACTTTTTCGGATGAGGCGAAGTTGCGCGAAGTACGCAGCAAGCTAGAGAAGGCCGGCATTAGCACTTACACCCAAGTCATCGAGGGCAAAGATGGCCGTCGCGTGCGTGTGCGCGTGGGGCCGTTCACCAGCCGCGATGAAGCCGACAAAGTGGCGCGCAAGATCAAGCAGCTGTCGTTGCAGCCGCAAGTCTTGACGCTGTAAGACCGCCGCCATGCAAGCAATTTCGGCCGTAGATTGGATTCTGCTGGCCGTCTTGGGCCTGTCGTTGCTGCTCGGTATG
>Ga0228700_1000240_pt1 | contig 53345 bp, 47 predicted proteins | sample McNCre317_Aug_MG_FD_178019 | JGI IMG/M metagenome (GOLD analysis project Ga0228700, IMG submission 178019) | Freshwater microbial communities from McNutts Creek, Athens, Georgia, United States - 3-17_Aug_MG | ecosystem: Environmental > Aquatic > Freshwater > Creek | place: USA: Georgia...
CCCACGATGGCCAAGCCAATCACCATTGTTCGAAAGGCCCGCTAATGCTCACTCACAAGATCATCGCCGATGTGGTTCAGCGCGCGCTCGACGAGGATGCCCCTTGGGGCGATGTGACCAGCGAGACGCTGATTCCGGCGGCCGCTCGCGCCACCGCGATCCTGAACGCTCGCGAGGCGGGTGTCTTTGCCGGTGCCGAGGTGTTTGCCGCTGCCTTCGAGCTGACCGACCCAGGTGTCGAGGTTGACCTGATGGTTGCCGATGGCGAGCGTTTCGAGGCAGGGCAGCGCCTGGCAGTCGTGACCGGCTCGGCGCGTTCGATCCTGACCGCTGAGCGCATCGGCCTCAACTTTGCACAGCGCATGAGCGGCATCGCCACCCTGACCGCCGAGTATGCCCAGCGCGTCGCCGGCACCAAGGCGCGCATCGCCGACACTCGAAAGACCACCCCCGGCCTTCGCGCCTTCGAGCGCCACGCCGTCGCCTGCGGTGGCGGCCGCAACCACCGATTCTCGTTGTCAGACGCGGTCATGGCCAAAGACAATCACCTGGCCGTATTGACCGCGGGCGGCAAAGACCTAACCACCGAGCTGGCCCGCGTGCGGGCCGCCCTGCCGCACACCATGAAGCTCGAGGTCGAGGTCGACCGCCTCGACCAGATCGCGCCGGTCTTGGCCGCGGGCGTCGACATCATCATGCTCGACAACTTCAACCTCGATGCCCTTCGCGAGGGCGTCGCGCTCATCGGCGGGCGCGCCATCGTCGAGGCATCGGGCGGCGTAAACCTCGACACCGTTGCCGCGATTGCGGCGACCGGCGTCGACGTGATCTCGGTCGGTGCGCTGACCCACAGCGCCCGCGCGCTCGACCTCGGGCTCGACATCGAACTCGAGATCGCCTAACTCAAATGCTCTATTTGGATAACGCCGCGACTACGCCGGTGCTCGAGGCCGCGCTTCGAGCCGCCTGGCCTTGGTTGACCACCGAGTTCGGCAATCCGTCGTCGACCCACGAGCTCGGGTTGCGAGCCAAGGCCGCGCTCGATGAGGCGCGCGCGAGTGTTGCCGCTTCGCTTGGCGCGAAGTCGAGCGAGGTCGTCTTCACCTCGGGCGCAACCGAGGCCAACAATCTGGCCATCAAGGGTCTCGCGCTGGCCAATCCGCGCGGGCGACACATCGTTTCGTCGCCGACCGAACACGAGTCGGTTTTGCAGGCCATCGACCACCTCGTGCGCATCCACGACTTCGAGGTGACCTGGCTGCCGGTCGGTCGCGACGGCTTGGTGACCACCGATGCCTTGCTCTCCGTGATTCGACCTGACACCACTCTCGTTGCTCTCATGTGGGTCAACAACGAGACCGGCGCAATGGCACCGATTGCCGAAATCGCCCAGGCCTGCCGGCAGGTCGATGTGCCGCTGCACGTCGATGCCGTTCAGGCCGTTATTCACGAGACCGTGGATGTGTCTGACATCGCCTGCACCTCGCTGGCCCTCAGCGGCCACAAGCTTGGCGCGCCTAAGGGTTCGGGCGCATTGTTTGTTCGCTCGGGCAGCCACATCGAACCACTGTTGAGCGGCGGTGGCCAAGAGGCCGGCCAGCGCTCTGGCACAGAAAATGTTGCCTGGGCAGTGGCCTTCGCGGTCGCGTTGGATATTCGAGTCAAGAACCGCGGCGAGGCGCTCGCGTTCGATGCCGACGCGTTCATCGAGAGAGTTTTGCGCGAGGTTCCAGGTGCGCAACTCAGCGGCGACCGTGCCTCGCGTTCGCCGCTGATCGCATCGTTCGTGTTTGAGGGCGTGGCTGGCGAAACCGTGCTGCTCGAACTGGAGCGTCGTGGCGTGATCTGTTCGAGTGGCTCGGCCTGTGCTGCGGGTCGCGACGAACCATCGCACGTTTTGACCGCGATGGGCCTCGATGCCGACCTGGCCCGAACCGCTGTGCGTTTTTCGTTCACACCTGTGCTTGCCGAATGGCCCAGCACGGCACCGGGCGCTAACCAAGAAGTCACCAACGACAGCCTCGACGAGGTCGTCGAAGCACTGCGCGAGATAGTCACTAGCCTTCGCTAGGGCATTCGAAACAATCTCGTAATCACAACGTGGCAGACTTCAAACTATGACCGCCACAGACGCCACCAAGTCATCCGCACCCACCTCAAAGGCACCAAGAGTGCTGGTCGTCGTTCACGACAAAGACGGCAACCTCAATGAGCTCGCCGCTCCCCTAGCCGCCGAGGGCCTTTATCTTGACGTTTGGGATGCCGAACACAACAAGACCAACATTCCAGACCTGCAAAAACTCGACCAGTATGACGGCATCATTTCGCTTGGCGCCCAGGCCGGTGTGCTCGAAGAGGCCGACTTTCCGTGGATGTCGCACGAGCGCAAGATTGTCGAGTGGGCGCTAGCCACCGAGACTCCCCTGCTCGGGCTTTGCTTTGGTTCACAACTGATCGCTTCGGCGGCCGGTGGCGAGGTTTATAAGGCCCCAGTCGGCGAATTCGGCTGGACCGAGGTCGATCTAGCCCCCGAGGCAGCGACCGACCCCGTGATCGGCGCTCTTGCAACCCAAGGCCCAGGCACCAAGCCACTGGCCTTTCACTATCACTACGACACCTTCACCCTGCCCGAGGGTGCGGCACTGCTCGGCACCACCAACGGCATCAAAGAGGCATACCGAATCGGCAAGGCTGCCTGGGCCACCCAGTTTCACCCCGAGGTTGGCCTGGCCCAGATGCTCGCGTGGTTCAGCACATACCGCGAATCTTACGAACGCAAGGGCATCGATGTCGACGAGCAGATCGCGCTAAGCCACCAGAATTGGCCGCGCTACCGCGAACAAGCAATCGCGCTTTCGAAGGCATTTGCGGAACAGGTCAAGGCCCATGCAGCCAACTAAGCTCAAGACCTTCCTCTGGTTCAACGGCGGTCTCGACGAGGCCCTGGCCTTCTATGCTCGGGTTCTTGGCCAAGACAATGTGGTCGTGCTCAGCGAAAACCGCATGGGTGCGGGCCAGCCGCTCTTCACCGCCGAATTCAGCATTTTCGGCCAAGAGTTCATCGGCATGAACTGGCAGGGCGGCCCCGAGTTCAACGACTCCATCTCGCTCTCGCTAAACGTCGACGGGCAGGATGAAGTCGATCGCCTCTGGACCGCCTTCACCGAGCGCGGCGAGGCCGGCCGGTGCGGCTGGCTCAAAGACGAATGGGGTCTGTCGTGGCAGGTAACGCCCATCCAGATGGGACATCACCTAAGCAACCCCGACCCAGCCAAGGCCGCCTACGCAATGAGCGCGATGCGAGCCATGGGCAAAATCATCATTCGCGACCTCTACGAATAGACCTCTGCGCTTCTACTGCAAACGGTATGTGGCAGCGTTCGAACGAACCTTCTCGCGGAACGCATACGGATCGGTGCTGGCATCAATCTCGAGCAATTCGACCTGAGCGATGTCTGCGAAGTCACGAATTGCCTCGAGCGGCACGGCCTTGGTCAAGACCGTGTGATGCGAACCACCGGCATAAATCCACGACTCGGCCGAGGTTTCGAGGCTTGGCATTGGCTTCCAGACTGCTCGCGCGACGGGCAGGTTAGGCAGCGGCTCATCGGCTTCGGTTACCTCGATGGCGTTAGTGACCATACGGAAGCGCGACCCCATGTCTGAGAGCGCGATCACCTGACCGGCGCCTGGTGCGGCGTCGAAGACCATGCGAACCGGATCTTCGCGATCGCCAATTCCGAGTGGATGAATCTCGAGACGCGGCTTGACGGTAGCGATGGTCGGGCAAACCTCGAGCATGTGCGCGCCAAGCACCTTGGCCTCGCCAGGCCCAAAGTGATAGGTGTAATCCTCCATGAACGAGGTGCCGCCGTCGGCTCCGACGCCCATCGACTTGATGATGCGCAACAGCGCCGAGGTCTTCCAGTCGCCCTCGCCACCGAACCCATAGCCGTCTTCCATTAGGCGCTGGCAAGCCAGACCAGGCAGTTGTCGCAACCCACCGAGATCTTCAAAGTTGGTGGTGAATGCCGTGAAATTGCCGCGCTCCAGAAAACCGCGCATGGCAATCTCTTGACGTGCCGCATACCGCAGGCTGTCGTGACGAGCGGCGCCAGGCGCGAGTTCGGGTGCCAGCTCATATTTTTCGCAATAGATCGCTACAAGGGCGTCGACCTGGGCCTCTGTGACTCGCTCGACCTCGGCGACTAAGTCATTGACCGCAAAGGCCTCGACCGAAAAGCCAAACTTCATCTGCGCCGAGGTTTTGTCGCCATCGGTCACGGCGACGTAACGCATGTTGTCGCCGAAGCGCGCAAGGCGAAGATTTTGAGCGGTATTCCAACCGATTGCGGCGCGAATCCAGTTGCGAATCTTGCCGTGCACCACTGGGCTGTCATAGTGGCCAACCACGATCTTGCGACCGCGATCGAAGCGCGCCTGAATGTGGCCGTGTTCGCGATCGCCATGGGCTGCCTGATTCAGGTTCATGAAGTCCATGTCGATTGTGCTCCAAGGCAAAGCCTGATTGGCCTGGGTGTGCAGGTGCAGCAGCGGCTTGGTCAGAATCGACAACCCATTAATCCACATCTTGGCTGGCGAAAAGGTGTGCATCCAAACCACGATGCCTATGCAGTCATCGCTTGCCGAAGCGTCGGCCATGGCCCGCTTGACCTCGTCTTGAGTCTTGAGAATCGGCTTCCAAACCAACTCGGCCAACCCATCGAGATTTTCGGCAAGTGCCGCCACCACTGCCTGCGACTGCTCGGCGACTTGGGCCAGCGTCTCTGGGCCATACAGATTCTGGCTGCCAGTGAGAAACCAAATCTGCTTTGGTGCGTTCTTGATCTGCGACATTAGTTGCCTTCCTTTGGGCCGTTTTGGCCATAAACGTTTTGATAGCGGTCGAAAAGTCGGTCTACGAATTCATCGGGGATGCGATCGATCGGCGCCAGAGATTTGGCAATCCACATGGTCTTAGCGACGTCTTCGCACATTACCGCCGCCTTCACGGCCGACTTCGCGTCTTTGCCGATCGTGAAAACACCGTGATTCTTCATGAGCACTGCTGGCGACCGGTGACCGGTGAGGGTTTCGACAATTCCGTGACCGATATCGTCGTTGCCGATGATGGCGAACGGACCAATAGGGATTTCGCCGCCGAACTCATCGGCCATTGCAGTCAGTGCGCATGGAATCGGGTTGCCAGCCGCAGCCCAAGCCGATGCGTAGTTGGAGTGAGTGTGCACGATTCCGCCGACCTCGGGCATGTTCTTGTAAACGTATGCGTGAGCGGCGGTGTCGCTGCTTGGCGCGAGCGAGCCTTGCAGAACATTGCCGTCTAGGTCACACAGCACCATTAGTTCTGCGGTCAGGTCGTCATAACTAATGCCGCTCGGCTTGATCCAGAAGGCTTGACCATCGGCCGTACGCTGACTCACATTGCCACCGGTCCAACGAACCAGACCCTCATCGCGCAAGGCGATATTCCAAGCGCAAACTGTCTTGGCTAGGTCGCTTAGATCAGCAGCTAGTTCACCCATTGACGGGCCTTGCGGTGCCGGTTGGCTTTGCAGCGCGACACTTTGGCTGGCTGCGATCTGCCGGTTGCGCAACCGACGCAACGAGTGCATGACCTCACCCTTGCCGAATTGGTCATACAGGTGGTCATAGTGTTCAAACAGCGCGTCATACGCCTCGACGTTGGCGGCAATCGGTCGATAGACCAGTTCCTGCACGCCACCCATGGCTGCGGCGGCTACCTCGACCGAAGAGTATGCGCCGGCGGCAACCGCTGCGTGAATTGCAGAGCCGAGCGCCGGCCCCTGAGTTGACCGAATCAGCTTGATTGGCATGCCCAGCACGTCGGCATAAATCTGCATCAGGAACGCGTTTTTTAGTAGACCACCGGCGGCGATAAATTCGCGAACCGGAACACCCGAGCGATTAAAGGTCTCGATGATTTTGCGGGTGCCAAAGGCAGTGGCCTCGACTAGGGCGCGATAAACCTGCTCGGGGCGCGTCTGAAGCGTCAGGCCAATGATTAGGCCAGACAACTCGTGGTCGACCAGCGTCGAGCGATTGCCGCTCTGCCAATCGAGGGCAATCAATCCCGACTCACCAGGCAGTTCGCGTGCGGCCAACAGCGACAAGTATTCGTGCAAATTCAGGCCAGCCGCCTTGGCCCGCTCAAGATATTCACCGTCGACGAATCGGTCAACGAACCAACCAAAGATATCGCCAACCCCTGACTGGCCGGCCTCATAGCCGAGCTTGCCGGCCACGATGCCGCCGTCAACGACTCCGCACATGCCAGGAACCTCGGCCAGCTGCTCGCCGACCATAACGTGGCAGGTCGATGTGCCCATGATGGCAACCATTTGCCCCGGCAACACCGCGTTGGCCGCAGCCGATGTTACGTGCGCGTCGACGTTGCCAACAGCCACGGCAATACCAGCCGGCAGGCCGGTCAGCGCGGCAGCGCGTTCGGTCAAACGCCCAGCAAGCTCGCCCAGTTGAGCAATAGGCCATTCGAGTTTCTCGGCCACAAATCCGGCGAATGCGGGGTTCAATTCCGCCAAGAACTCAGACGACGGATACCGGTCATCTTGATAGATGCCCTTGAAGCCGGCCGTGCACACGTTGCGTCGATATTCGCCACACAACTGCCAGGTAATCCAGTCGGCAGCCTCGACCCAATGGCGCATCGCGGCATAGACCTCGGGGGCCTCTTCTAGCAGTTGCAGAGCCTTGGCGAATTCCCATTCCGAAGAGATCTTGCCGCCATAGCGATTGATCCAGGATTCACCGCGAGCGTGGGCGAGATCGTTAATGCGCTCTGCATGCGACTGCGCCGAGTGATGCTTCCAGAGTTTTACATAAGCATGCGGGTTGGCCGCAAACTCGGGCAGTTCGCACAACGGCGTGCCGTCGGCGAGCACCGGCAGCGGCGTCGAAGCGGTGAAGTCGGTTGAAATGCCGATCACATCGGCTGGGTCGATGGCCGAATCGCGAAGCACGGCGGGCACGGTATTGGCCAGCACATCAATGTAATCCTGCGGCACTTGGAGTGCCCAGTCGGCGGGCAGCTTGGCGCCGCCCTTTTTGCCGGCGGCAGCACCGATTGCCAGCGACTCTTCAAGCACGGCGTGCGGATACTCGAACACGGCCGAGGCAAGTTCGGCTCCGTCGCTCACTCGCACGAGCAGGGCACGACCCGACAGAGTGCCGTAGTCGACTCCGATCACATATTTATCAGTCATCAAATCCTCCTGAAGTGATTTGGTCAATGGGCTAGCAGAACGCGAACACCCCAGGCACCAAGTGCAAAGGTTTGGCCCGAGCGAAAGTTCTCGCCGGTCAGCAAGTCAGCGACATCTGAATTGGCAGATGCCTCGGCCGGGGTCCAGCTCCAGTTGAAAACGAAGTACGCGTCGCGCCCATCCGCAGTTTTCGCGCGGTTGGTGATCACGCTTGACGCTTGTGAAACCAGTGGTTGCTTGTGGCCGATTTGGCGCGCAAGCCGCTCCCCAAGCCAAACCGAAAGCGCTGCATCGGGATAGCTGGCCAAATAGGTGATGCTCCCGGCGCCATGGGGTGCCTCGGCGACCGCAGCGAATTGACCAAAGAACGGGTGATCGAGTCGCGCCAGCACACTCGCAGGCGAATCGGCAGTCAGCTCGAGCTCATCGATCCAGCCGTACCCTGCACCTATTGTGTTGCCCGAAACATCGAAAGCGGCGACCGGTTCGTTCAGGTTTGAATACTCGTTATAACTAGCTCCGAGGACAACGGCGAAACCAGCTGGAGCAACCTCGGTGCGCATTACACCGTCGAGGCGCACGTATCCGGTTCGTGGCGGCAGAATCAATCGGCCACCGGCGGCGGCATAGGCGCGCGCGAATTCGAGGAGCTCGTCACTGGCCGCGTATGCGTGCAGGATGAGTGCTGGGTGCTGGGCGGCAAAGCCGACCGGGTCGCCGAGGTCGAGCTGGGTTTCGCCAATCAACCGCACACCTAGCCCAGCCGAATAGGCAATTTCATAAAGCGATTGCAGCGTGCGCTCGTAACTCTTTGGGTCGACCATGCCGTTTGGTTGACGCAGCGATCCTTGAAACTCGAATGCCCACAGGCTGGACGTGCTGTAAACGATGGCTACCTCGGCAGCAGGCGTCAGTCGCCCGAGCGATTCGATCGCACGCAATGCAACCGCGGTTTCAGCAAACTGCGCGTAGGTTCGGCCAGGCTTTAGCGAGTGCGGCAGGATGCCACCCCAGTAGTTTTCGACGCCGTATGGCAACGTGTGCCAGTGCCAGTATTCGACTAATTCGGCGCCGCGCGAAACCATGTTCAGCGCGGCCTGTTTGAACTGACCGGGATAGTGCGGGAATGCCGCCATCGCTGGCCCCTGCGAGATTGACGAGCCGTTGGTTTCGGTCACCAAGAAGTTTTCTTGCTTGATGCCTCGCGCGGTGTCGCAAATCAGGTTCAGGGCGCTAGCACCTGTGAGTGGCACCCAGATAGGCGCCGGCGCTGCAACACCCGGCGACGGCTGTCGGGTTGGGTGCTCAAGGCCATCCTGGCTGGCGTAATAAACGTTGACACTGGTTGCATCAAGCGATTCGCCGATGCTGAAGGTGTCCATGCCCGGCCGATTGATAGCAACGCAAGTCGTGATGAACTGACCTGGCGCGATTAGCTTGCGCACCAAATCGCGCTGCCACTGCAAGAACTCGTTGGTCAGCCTCGCCTGGTGCTTTCGCCAGGCCAAAAGGTAACTCGGGTTGGTGTTGCCGTCTGGCCGCCACAGGTCTTCAAAATCGCGTAGAGCATGTGACCAGTAGGTCAGACCCCACGCAGCATTCAGCCCATCAATCGAGCCATACTCGTCGCGCAGCGAGTCCTTGAAAGAATTGAAAACTCCATCGTTATGCAACAGGTATGCGCCTGGCTCATTGTCGATTTGCCAACCGATGATGCTCGGGTGCGAGGCGTATCGCTCGACAATCTTTGTGATTAGGGGTTCACAGAGCGCACGAAATTCAACACTCGAGTAATCGACGTTTTGGCGGTGCCCATAAGCAACCGGGGCGCCGGTCGCATGGTGAGCGATCACACTTGGGTGGTCGATGAATACCCAACGAGGAACCGCATAGGTTGGCGTGCCAAGAATCACACCGATGCCGTTAGCGTGGGCGCGATCAAGAATCGGCTCGAGCCAATCAAGGTCGAATCGGTTGGGTTCGGGCTGCCATCGAGCCCATACCGACTCGCCGACGCGGATCACTGTGACCCCGGCCTCACTCATCAAACGAAAGTCTTCTTCGGTTCGCGCGGCCAGCTCATTGCCCGCTTCATCGGTGATGCGCTCTTGGTGGTACTCGTTGTAATAGGCCGCGCCGTAGCGCAACCCCGACCACTCGTAAGCCTTCATTTCGACACCGTCCACTAGCCGAGTATGCGTTAGCGCTAACAATGTTGTTAGCGATAACAATTCTGCACGCGTGAACGCGCAGAATCACTAGTTATTGCGAATTTGTTATCGAATCGGGGCGGTACTGCCGCGCTCAATCAACTCGGTGGTCAGCATCACCTTGCGCACGTTGGACGCCTCGCCATCAATCTGGCGCAGCAACTGTTCAATTAGCTCGCGACCGACCTCATCAAAATCCTGCGCAACAGTGGTCAGCGGCGGCACAGCGAAGGCCGACTCGGCTGTGTTATCAAATCCGAGCACGCTCACGTCACCAGGCACGGCCAACCCCGACTCGCGCAGGGCCTGCAACGCCCCGAAGGCCATCGCATCGTTGGCGCAAAACAGCGCCGTGAACGGCGTGCCTTTGGCGAGCAAAGACTTGGTTGCACGGTAACCCGATTCCGGCGACCAATTGCCCCGAGCCTCACCGGCGGGCTTCGCCTTGACTAGCTTCAACGCATCAAGCCATCCGTCGCGGCGACGCTCGGCCACCAACCAGTCCTTGGGGCCGGCAATGTGGGCGATGGCGCGATGGCCCTGCCCGGTGAGCGCCGCTACTGCCTTTGCGGCTGCGCGGCGTTGATCTAGGTCAACCAACGAATAGTTCTCGGTGTCGTTGCCCTCTCGAAACACCAGAGGAACGCGCGGCCGCACAACAAGTGGTTCATCGGTCGAAGCCGATCGCGGAGCAATCACAACGATGCCGTCTACGTTTGAGTTCTCAAGGTCGTGAATGCCTTCGGTCAAGGCCGAGTTAGATATCTCGGCAATCGAAGCCAACACCACGCGATAACCACGGGCACGGGCTGCGACCTGAATCGAATGCAGCATCGAACTTGGTCCGAACAGAGGCGAATCGAGCGTCAAGACACCGATTGATCCGCTGCGGCCGGTTGCCAACGCTCGCGCCGACAGATTCTGCGTATACCCGAGGCGTTCGATAGCTTTTAGCACCTTGTCGCGCGTTTTAGCGCTGACATTTGGGTGCCCGTTCACAACGCGCGAAACCGTTTGATGCGAGACGCCACAGAGTTCTGCGACGTCAAACATCGAGGGCTTGCGCAGTTCAGGCATTAGAGCGTTGCCGCCAATTCGGCGTCAACTTCGGCCTTGATCTGAGCCGCCGACTTGTCGTCTGAATCGTATGTGCCGTGCAAACCAGCCGGCACCTCGACAGCGAAACCCGCTGCCTTTGCGCCTAGGGCAGTTGCGCGAACGCACATCTCGCTCTGGCAGCCAATCATCGTAATTTCGGTCACTCCACGTTCGCTTAGCTCGGCGGCTAGGTTCGGGTTTGACTCAAACGTGTCAGATGCCGTCTTGCGCACGTGGACTTCACCGTCGATCGGCTCGAACATCATTGGCCACAGTGGCGCACCCGGCGCATCCATTTCACCCTCAGCGCCGTCGTTCTGAACATGCACAATCAGCCAACCGGCAGCACGGGCTTCGTCGAGGCGCGCTTTCAGACGCGGCAACAGCTCGTCGGCGTCGGGCAAACGCCACTGGTACTCATAAAAACCCCACTGTTGAACGTCGACGACGAAGAGCGCTTTAGTCATGGCAAAAGTTTAGGCGGGCTATCGCCTCAGATAGGCGAAAACCCCCGGCCCCACTAGCCGAGGGTCTTCGTTTCCCGTATCCAGTTATTCGGGCTCGACTGCCAAGGTCTTGCGCCCGCCCGCAGCCGAGGCAAAGAACCCGGCTGCCGCAATGAAGACCACGAGCAGATAAAACATGTTGAGCAAGCCGGTTGCCTGACCCACCAGACCCAGCAGCGGCGGGCCAGCCAAGAACGCGATGTAGCCAGCCGAAGCCACGAACGAGACGCGTCGCGCGGCGTTTTCGCCCTCGCCGGCCGCCGACAGGAATAGCGGGAACGCCAACGCAACACCAACGCCCCAGAGCGCCGAACCCAGGTAAGCCGCCCACAACTGCCCCGAAAGGATCACGGTCAGAAGACCGACGACACCGATGCCGGCGGTTACCTGGAGGGTGCGAGCGCGACCAAAACGATCCACGGCCTTGCCGCCAAAGAGGCGCGTGGCAGTCATGGCAATCATCAGCACGGCATAGGCGACGGCACCCTGAGTGCGGGTCACGTGATAGTCGTCGACCATGGCGAGCACGAGCCAGTCGTTTGACGCGCCTTCGGCAATGGTGATACCCAGGATTCCAAAGGCCAACCACAGCACCAGGCGGTTCTTAAACAGGGAGGCCTGCTTCGCCTTTGGCGCATCGGCCTGGTGTTCGTGACGACCGGTTCCCGCTGGAATCCATCGACGGGCGGTCAAAAACACCGCGGCAGTTAGTGCGGCGAGCGCGGCGACCTGCGTGACAATGGCAACGCCAAAGGTCGTGCCCAGCGTGCCCACACCCACACCACTAAAGGTGCCGATTGAGTATGCGGCGTGCAGGCGCGGCATGATCGTTTTGCCCATCTTGTTCTCAAGAGCCGAACCATCCAGGTTTGACGTGACATCGGCGATGCCACCGCAGAAACCCATGACAAGAAAGGTCACGCCAAATCCAATTGCCGAACCCATCTGAATGACCGCTCCAAGTGCCACGGTCGAGATGGCCAGCCCGATGAAGCCAAACATCATGAGTGGGCGCGTGCCCCACTTCTCGATTGCTCGACCCGACATGGCTAGCGATGTTCCGGAGCCAATGGCAAAGCTCAACAGCAAGAAGCCGAGCTGGCTGTTAGTGACCCCCAACAACTCGCGCACCTCTGGCATGCGAGCAAATAGCGATGCGGCAGCGACGCCCATAACGAAAAACATGCCCTGTAGCGAGCGGTTCCATGCAGTCATGTCGGCAAGTCTATGCGGCATAAACTAAACGCGCGTTTAGTTTTTGCAAGCGCAGTCTTTCTTGGCGAAATCGTTATCTGATCATCCCGTTAGCATCGAACCATGCAGATCGAATTCACTGGGCCAATCACCGAATGGCGCGGCCCTGCGCCGTTCTATTTCGTGGCACTGCCGGTCGAGGTCTGCGAAGAGCTAACCGTTGTGGCCAGCGAGGCGTCATACGGTTGGGGTTGCATTCCGGTCGATGTCACCCTCGAGCAATCGCCAACCGGAGCCAGCCGGCCGTCGCCCAGTTTTTACACGGCGCTTATTCCCCGCGAGGGCGGCTATTTGCTGCCGCTCAAGGTTGCCGCCCGAAAGGCCGCCGGCCTTGGCGAAACCGGCGAGGTCGTCGGCACACTGAGTCTGCGCCTCTAGTTGCCGCTCTAGCGTCGACCCGGCCCGGCCTAGTCGAGGCTCAGCGGCGCCGGGGTCTTGGTTACGGCGAAGGCAAATGTGGTCAAAATGCCGGTGACCGACGGCAAGTTTCTGAACTGCTCGCGCAGCAGCTTTTCGTACTGCTCGAACGAACCGACCGCGACCTTCAACTGGTAGTCGGAGTCACCGGCCAGCAGGTGTGCCTCGACAACCTCGGGAATCGAGCGAATCTGCTCCTCGACGGCGGTGACGACCTCGGCGTCATGCGCGCCAATCGAGATTCGCACGAATGCGGTGATTGGCATGCCAACCGCGGCCGCATTCAGGATGGCCCGATACCCCTCGATCACACCCGACTCCTCAAGCTGGCGCACCCGTCGCAAGCAGGCCGATGGCGACAACCCCACTCGGTCGGCTAGGTCTTGATTGCTCAAGCGCCCATCAAGCTGCAGCTCGTGCAAAATTCGCAGGTCCATCTCGTTTTGTGGTCGCATGCGCAATATTCTGCCGATATTGGGTCGCAAATTGCAACGATGCGCAATCGACTGTCGCGGCGAATTTCTTAATCTAGGCCCATGAACCGGTCAAAAGTGGCACTGGGCTATGCGGCACTCACCCTCACCGCACTCTTGTGGGCGGGGTTTGCGATCGCGATGCGAGCAATCGGCAAATCAGAGCTAACGCCGATCGACGCAGCCCTAATCCGGTTTGCTGTGCCCACCTTGCTCCTGTCGTGGCGAGCGCCTGCGCTCTGGCGCAAACTGCGACAGGAGCGCTGGTGGGTGAGCGCGGCCATCGTATTCGGCGCCGGCCTGCCGCACTTTTTGCTATCGCAACTGGGTGGCCGCATGACGGGCGCCGCTCAGGTCGGCGTGGTCGTGCCTGGCCTGGTTCCGCTCGCTTTGGTCTTGCTCTCGTTTATGGCGCTCGGTCGCTCTCCGCGACACGGCCAGGGCATGGCCGTGTTGCTCATGTCGCTCGGAGTGCTCGTCTCGTTTGTGGCCATGCCCGGTTCAAGCAGTTTCGGGCTAGGAGTCATGAGTGCCGCCGCCGCTCTTTGGGCCTGTTACACGCTTGCCGTCGAGGCCGGCGGGTTTGCGCCACTCGATATCGCGCTGCTCATCGCCGCGCCGAATGCCATGGTCGCCGCCGTTCTCGAATCAACTCAATCTGAATTCTTGAGCGGTGCGCCGTTGGTTCAGATTGCCACCGCGGTAGGCATGCTCGGGCTCGGCAGCGGCATTCTCTCGGGCCTGATGTATGCGTTTGGCGTTCGGCAGCTAGGGGCAGGTATGGGCTCAGCGGTCGGGGCGCTCAGCCCGATCATCGCCGCGGTCGCCGCCACCTACTGCTTTGGCGAGTCGATGATGTCGTTTGGTTGGCTTGGCATGGCCGCGTTGGCCGCCGGCACCGTCTGGTTTCGACTCTCGACCCGCCAATATGCCGATCCGTCGCGCTCGCGCTCAATCGAGCCGTCTTCAACCAGCATCCGGCGCATCAGCGCAAAGTCGTCGACATAGGCCTCGAATAGGTCGGTCAGTTCGCGCTCGGTGTATCGACGCCCAGGCTCAACCAGCTGCAACAGCCAACGCGACAGCTCGATCTTTTTAGACATCTTTACGGGCAGACGAGTCACTCGTCCGTCGGCGTTGACGAATGATTTCAGGCTGGTTGGCAGGGTCATGGCTACAGCCTAAATCTGGATGCCCCACATGACGTATGCCCACTCGTCGATCGCGGCGAAGCCTGTGCTGCCAGCGATGGCGAAGAACAGGTAGCCCAAAACTGTCATCTCGAGCTCGAAACACCACAGCCCTAGCAGCGCGAAGCCGATCGATAACAACCCGAAGGTGAGCGGCCAATTGCCCATGTATGCCGTGAGTCTAAACATGCCCGCCCCCAAAATGAGTGCACCGCCCCAGAGGTAGGTCTTCTCGTTGAGAGTCTGATCCTTGAGCAGCTCGCGCATGATTAGCTTGCGTCGCAGCCTTCGTTCGAACGGCGTTTCGACCGCAACCTGCGGGTCGACCGCGCCACTAAGCGCCTCGACGCTATCGGCCTGCTCGAGCTCTGCCCAAGCCGCGACCATTTGCTCGTGCTCTGGGTCGCGCTTCGCTATGCCCAACCAGTTCAAGAAATTCTTCATGCCAGCACTAAACCATGTGCCTCCGACATTGAGACACGGGAAGACGGTTAAAAAGAAAAGGCCCCCGGCTGATAAGACTCGGAGGCTTTGTGCACCCCCCGGGACTTGAACCCGGAACCCACTGATTAAGAGTCAGTTGCTCTGCCGATTGAGCTAGAGGTGCGTGCTGCGAAAACCGCAACGAGAGAAAATAATAGCAGTATTCGAGCAACCCCGCTAGTTCGGGTTGTGGCCGGGCAAAAATCCCCGGCGGGCATGCTCGCTGGCGGCGAACAAAGCCCTGTGGCCGCGTTGCGCATACCTTTGGCTGGATAGGCTTTAGCCATGACCGAGTTTCCACAGTTGAACGCTGGCGATCTGGCTCCATCCTTCACGGTTCTTGACCAGGATGGCAATGAATTCAGCCTCGAGAGCCTGCGCGGCCAGAAGGTGATCCTGTATTTCTATCCGGCGGCTTCGACCCCGGGCTGCACCAAAGAGGCCTGCGACTTCAACGACAACCTTGGTTCGCTCAAGGCAGCGGGCTACACGGTAATCGGCATCTCGCCCGACAAGGTGGCCAAGATCAAGAAGTTCCACGAGGCCGAGAACCTGAACTTCGCGCTGCTCAGCGACGAAGATATCGCCGTGCACAAGGCATACGGCGCATTCGGCGAGAAGTCGCTTTATGGCCGCCTCTATAAGGGCGTGCTGCGTTCGACCATCGTGATCGACGAGTCGGGCATCATCACCATGGCGCTCTACAAGGTCAAGGCAACCGGTCACGTCGCCATGCTGCGCAAGCGCCTAGGTCTCGACGCCTAACCGACCGCGAGCAATTTAGCGCTCGATATCGCGACGGGTATGCGCCAGTGACTGCTTGCTAAACAAAAGCACCAGCACCACGACCGAGGTCGCGATCAGGCCCGAGCCAATCCAGACGTTGCCGCCAGGCCCGGTGAAACTTTCGGATGCGATTGCCAGCTGTACCAGCTGCCAGAAGAGCGCCGAGCTTCGTGCCCAGGCCCGACCAGCCATGAGACCCTTTGCGGCGGCCAAAATCCAAACCGCGAAGCCAGCGAAGAGCGCAAACAGGGCCAGCGCCATCGGCACCGGAGCCTTGCCCGAGAAGATGCTGACGAGCTCGCCGATTGCCCAATAGGCAGGCGCCAACACCTCGATGCCAAGCACAGCGACGGTCAGCTTGATGGCACGCGGGATTGGGTGCTTTTGGGGTTCTGACATGGTCTGCCTCTCAAAATTGGGTCTTGCCAAATGGTCGTTCCTATGGAACGATTTTCAAAGGAAATCTCGCGCTAAAGCCCCTCAGTTCGGCTATTTTCACGCGTTTTAAGCATAGGTTTCCCGCCGCTGGACTCGTGCCAGCAAAACCGCTAGATAAAGGAATTACCGCATGGATATGCAGTGGCTCAACCAGGCCCGTTGCCTCAACGAAGACCCAGAACTTTTCTTTCCGGTTGGCAACACTGGACCCGCTGTAGAACAGATCGAACAGGCCAAGAGCGTTTGTCGTGAATGTGGCGTTTCGACCATGTGCCTTGAATACGCAATCAAAGAAAACCAAGACACTGGCGTTTGGGGCGGTCTTAGCGAAGACGAGCGCAAGTCGCTAAAGCGCAAGTATGCCCGTGCGCGTCGCGCCAGCTAATCCAGCTCAAGTTTTTGAAAACGGCTCGCCTCGGCGGGCCGTTTTTTTGTTGCCGCGGTCGGCGTTAGAGCGGGATCGAGATGACTACGCGAGTGCCGCCGTCGGCTGGGCTAATCCAGCTGATTGTGCCGCGAAGTTCACCTTGAATCAGGGTGCGAATGATCTGTGTGCCGAGCCCCTGGCCAACCACGCCGCCGTCAAGCCCCTTGCCGTTATCGCTAACGGTGATGTTGAGCTGCTTGGCCTTGCGCTCGGCGTTGATGTGAACGACGCCACTGCGGTCGGCAAGACCGTGTTCGATGGCATTGGTGACCACCTCGGTGAGCGCGACGGCGAGCGGGGTTGCCAGCTCGCTCTTGAGCATGCCGAACTTGCCGTCGATCATGGTTCGAACCGTGGTGTTGGAGCTCGAGGCAACCTCGCTGGTGAGCATCAACACGCGGTCGAAAACCTCGTCGAAGTTGAGGTCTTGGTTGAGGCCCTCCGACAACGTGTCGTGCACGAGCGCAATAGCCGAGACGCGTCGCATCGCCTGGTTTAGCGACTCTCGAGCGTCTTCGCTGTCGGTTCGACGTGCCTGGATGCGCAACAGGCTGGCCACGGTTTGCAGATTGTTTTTGACGCGGTGGTGAATCTCGCGAATCGTGGCATCTTTGGTGATCAGTTCGCGTTCCTGGCGGCGCAGATCGGTCACATCGCGGCAAAGCACAATCGCGCCCGTGCGCTCGCCCGCATCCTTGAGCGGGATGGCCCTGATGGCCAGGGTGCTTTCGCGTGACTCTAGGTCGGCGCGCCAAGGAGCCGTGCCCTGCAACACCAATGGCAGCGATTCGTCGACCTGAAAACCGCCGCGGATTAGCTTTGCCGCACTCTCGAGCAGCGACTTGCCCTCGAGCTCGCCGGCGATGCCCAAGCGATTAAACGCCGAGAGTGCGTTCGGGCTCGCGAATTGCACGACGCCGTCTTCGTTTAGGCGCAGCAGGCCATCGTTGGCGCGAGGTGCACCACGGCGCGACCCGGTCTTTGGCGACTGCTCGGGGAACGAACCCTGAGTCACCATCGTGAGCAGGTCGTTGCCCGCGGCCAGATAGTTGAGCTGGAGCTTGTTTGGCGCCTTCGCATCGGCCAGGTTGGTGTGGCGCGTGATTAGGGCGATTGGGGCCTTGCCCACTTCTTCGGAACGAGCCGAGACTCGGCGTCGAACCGGAATCGCGGCAAGCCTAGCCAGTTGCCCGTGGATGCTTTCGGTGTTTTTGACCTCGACGATTTGACCGGTTTCGAAAGCCTCGTTCATGGTGTCGAGCCAGTCGGCCTGAGCGCACTGACCACTGATATCGCGATAGAACAGGGTCGCCGCGCTCGATGGGCGGGCGTGCGCCAGCGCAATGAAGCCGCCATCTTTTGCGGGCACCCAGAGAATCAGGTCGGCAAAGATTAGGTCGGCGATCAGCTGCCACTCGGCGGTCAGCTGATTCAGCCACTCGATGTCGGCGTGGCTAGCTTTGCCGTTCTGTTTGATGAGCTCGCGCACTGTCAGCATGTGTCGAGTTTATCCGCGAGGCAAGCTCGCGAATCGACCGCGCCAGGTCGCTTCGCGGGCGAATCACTAGCGGGTTCCGCCCCTCGCGCAGGGCGTCGTCGCACGCCTTGGGATCATTGACTACGTATGCGACCTGGCGCCCAGCGAATATCGCTTCGATCTGCTTGCGCGCATCGCGAGCAATCGCCTCGGTGCGCATCCTGTTAATCACCACGATCACCCGACCCGCAACCAGCCGCTCCAGTTCGGGCAGCGCCTCGACCAGCCGCGCGATCGACACCGGGTCGGCGTTGCCAACCGCCAAAACTACATCGCTCCGGCTCAGCACACTCAGGGTGGCTTGGTTGCGCCGCTGGCCGAGGCTGGGTTCGACTACCTCTTGGTCTAGCGGTGCGGCGACGTCGAAGATCGCGATGGGCGCGCGACCGGCGAGTTCGTGCACGAGCAACCCGAGCGCATACTCGTCGAGTTCAGGCCAACGACTCAGCACCGGAATGCCGGTCATCAGTCGATAACCGGCAACCGCGTTGGTTAGGCGCTCGTGCTCATGGTCGTCGTAACGGTCCTGCCGAACGAGCCTCGCCACGCCCAGGATGCCCGAGGTGACCTCGGTCAGGCCGTGCAACAGGTGCTGACTCGGGGCAAGCGAGTCGGCATCGACCAACAGAACTTCGCGGCTCGAATCGGCTGCTGCGAAGGCTCTTGCGAGCGCGGCCGCAATAGTGCTGCGCCCGTTTGAGCCGCTGGCCGACCACACCGCGATTAACTTGGACCCCGCATCGATGTCAACCGCGCTCGGCGAGTCGAACCGACGCTTGCCCCTGACCTCCGACTTGTCGCGTGTGCGCGATCGAGTCATTAATCGACTCACGGCCTGGCACCGGTTTGCTTGGTGGCAGCAGCCGGCAGCCCATCGGCGGCGGCCAGCGTAGCCGCGCGAACGAGCACGATGTCGGGCCGCTGTGCCATGCTGGCGGCGAGCACCCCTGGTAGGTCTTCAGCGGCAATCAGCAGGTCTACGGTGCGCGCCGTGGCACCGAAACCAGTGGTATCGGCCGAAACCGCCGAAACGATGGCCGCGGGAGCCGCGAGCATCGGTGCCGCCCCGTTGCCAGATGCACTAGCCGAGCCGGCGGCACCGGCGGCACCGGCGGCACCCACGGCGGCGGGCGGATTGACCCATACGTCGACCAAATCACCCGATCGCAACCCCGCCACCGGCAGATTTGAAGGTTGCAGGGTCACCAAAACATTGCGTGGGTTGGCGTCGGCGGTCGAACTACCATTCGCGTTCAATGCGTTGCGAGCGATGAACTGATGCGCGCGCAGTGGCAGAGCCACGACCAGCCCAAGCCCCTCCCCCTCGGCCGCGTACTCGCTCGCGATAGCCTTGGGCAATTCGACCCATTGAGTGTTGCCCTCGGTTAGGCGCACACCGACGGCAAGGTCGGTCGTCGCAGCCAAAACGCGCGTTGTGGGCGCGGCACGCAGGCCAGCCAACAACTGCACAACGCCGATGGCCAGCAACACAACCGCAAGGCCAACCATGGCCAGTCGAGTTTGTCTAGAAATTTTCACTGCACCCTCACATCTCGTTCAGGTGACAAGTGAACTCCATGACCCCATTGCGCAAATTAGTTATCCACAACACTGAAATCACCGAGCCGCGCGCCGACCGCGAGCAGATTCGTCAGCGGCAGGTTGACGGCGAAATCGCCAATGCCGCACACCAAAAAGTTGTCATTCGCTTCGGCAACTCGCACCGCCTCGAAGGCCTCGTCACCCGCGCAAAACAGCCGCAGGTGCAAAGGCGTGACCCATTCCTGCGACAGCTGTGCCAGCGTTTCGGCGCCGCGAGTCAACTCGGCAGCAAACCCCGGCAGTCCACCGGTGCTCGGCAGCATACGCAGCGATCGAACCAACTCGAGCCGCAGCGCATACCAGGCCCCCTCTTTAGGTTCGAGCCCCGAAACGAAGTCGGCACCCAAATGCGGCGAAGTCAACAGGATGCGCCGAGCGCCGCCGCCCAACTCGCGCGGAGCCGTTTTTTGCAGCGCAAGCTCGACCGCGCGGCAGGAAGACTGCCGTTCGCGCTGCGCGAGCATCGCGTCGAATTGGTTCTCGAGGTCGCCGAATAGTCGTTCAAAGTCCATGCGCCAAGATTGCTTGACTCGGGCCCGCCGTAGCCTAGTTATCCACAGGTGCGGATACAAGCCTTGCGCACGCAATTATTTGCCTGAATAGTTCACTAGGTCGCCAATCGGGCGAAGCGAGGCAGGTGAAACATGGCAACAAAGGTCACACAGGTTGGCGAGGGATCGGAATCGTCGGCTTCAACTCAGGCTCAACTTCGAGCCGTTGGCGAGGGCCGCGTGCGACGCAACAGAACTGGCCAATTTGTCGACAACGACGAAATCGACGAGTATTTCGGGCGCCAACACAATTCGTCGAGTGACCTTGCCGACCCCGAGCCGATTCTTCGGCTGCTTGCACAGGGCGTGGTTGAAGTGATGGCGGGCATGCGCGACCCGGCACAGCTGGCAAACTGGCTCGCCGACGAGGTCTATCTCAAGGTGCGCGAGCGAGCATTGGGTGCACAACAGGCCAGAGCCAGCCGCGGGGAACCGGTAGGTCGGTCGTACTTTGAGGTGGCCTCGGTGCGCAGTCAATCACCAAGAGATGGCGTGATTGAATCGGTCGTGCTGCTCAAGGGGCCAACCAGGGTGCGCGCGGTAACGCTGCGCCTCGAGGGCTACAACAACCGCTGGCGCGCAACCAGCCTGGCGGTGCTTTAGTTCTTAAAGAACGAGCTGCCCTTTTCGCCGTCCTGAGGCTTCTGCGAGCCAGCCGACGGAGCGGTGCGTTCCTGGTGAGTCTCGGCAGCGCCATCTTCGTTCGGGGCGCTGTAGGTCAACTCAGCAGGCTGAACAACCGGGGCCTGCTGAACCTGAACCTCGACGTTGAACAAGAACTGAATCGACTCCTCGCGGATTCCACCCATCATCTGCTGGAACATCGCATAACCCTCGCGCTGGTATTCGACCAGCGGGTCGCGCTGTGCCATTGCACGCAGACCGATGCCCTCCTTGAGGTAGTCCATCTCATACAGGTGGTCGCGCCACTTGCGGTCAACGACCGAGAGCACAACGCGGCGCTCGAGCTCGCGCATTGCGAGCTCGCCGACGGTCTCGGTGCGGCGCGCATACTGAATGTTCGCGTCTGAAACCAATTCGCGAACCAACCAGGCCTTGGTCAGCTTCGCACGGTTGCCCGCCTCGCTGAGCACCTCGCCGATCTCGAGACCAACTGGGTATACGGTCTGGAGCTCGTGCCACAGGGCGTCAAGGTTCCAGTCGCCGTTGCTGTGGTCGCCGATGTGGCCGTCGACGATGGTCGCCACCACGTCTTCCATGAATTCATCGACGCGAGTCTTGATGTTGTCGCCCTCGAGGATGTGCCGGCGGTCGCTGTAGATTGCCTCGCGCTGGCGGTTGAGCACGTCGTCGTACTTCAGAACGTTCTTGCGAACCTCGGCGTTGCGAGCCTCGACCTGGGTCTGCGCGCTCTGGATGGCGCGGCTGACGACCTTCGACTCGATGGCCATCTCGTCAGGGACCGAGGCTCGGTTCATGAGCGTTGCGGCAGCATTCGAGTTGAACAAACGCATCAGGTCGTCGGTAAGTGAGAGATAGAAGCGCGATTCGCCTGGGTCGCCCTGGCGACCGGCACGACCACGCAGCTGGTTGTCGATGCGGCGCGATTCGTGACGCTCGGTGCCGAGCACATACAGGCCACCGACCTCGAGCACACGCTCGGCCTCCTTGGCAACCTCGGCCTTGATCTGCTCGAACTCGGCCGCCCACGCGGTCTCGTATTCCTCTGGGTTTTCGTCGGCGCTTAGACCACGCTTGGCCAGAGCATCGACGGTCAAGAATTCGGCGTTGCCACCGAGCATGATGTCGGTGCCTCGACCTGCCATGTTGGTGGCCACGGTGACGGCGCCAAAGCGACCGGCCTGAGCAACGATTGCCGCCTCACGCGCGTGGTTCTTGGCGTTCAAGACCTCGTGACGCACACCGGCCTTGGCAAGCAACTTGCTGAGGTACTCGCTCTTTTCGACCGAGGTGGTGCCCACCAGAACCGGCTGGCCCTTCTTGTGGCGCTCGGCGATGTCGACGACCACCTGAGCGAACTTGACCTCTTCGTTCTTGTAGATGAGGTCTGGCTGGTCGATGCGAATCATCGGCTTGTTGGTCGGGATTGGCACAACGCCCAGCTTGTAGGTGGCCATGAATTCGCCGGCCTCGGTCTCGGCAGTACCGGTCATGCCCGACAGCTTCGAATAGAGACGGAAGTAGTTCTGCAGGGTGACGGTTGCCAGGGTCTGGTTCTCGGCCTTGACCTCGACGCCCTCCTTGGCCTCGATGGCCTGGTGGATGCCCTCGTTGTAGCGACGACCAGGCAGGATTCGACCGGTGTGCTCGTCGACGATCAGCACCTCGCCGTTCATAACGACGTAGTCCTTGTCGCGCTTGAACAGTGCCTTGGCGCGAATCGAGTTGTTGAGGAACGAGATGAGCGGGGTGTTCGCCGACTCATACAGGTTGCTGATGCCGAGGTAGTCTTCGACCTTTTCGATACCAGGCTCAAGAATGCCCACGGTGCGCTTCTTTTCGTCGACCTCGTAGTCGATGACCGGCTGCAGCTTTTCGACGATCTTGGCGAACTCGGCAAACCAGCGGTTTGCGTCGCCCGAAGCCGGGCCCGAGATGATGAGTGGGGTGCGAGCCTCGTCGATCAGGATCGAGTCGACCTCGTCAACGATTGCAAAGAAGTGGCCGCGCTGCACAAGGTCGGCCTGGTCGAGGGCCATGTTGTCGCGCAGGTAGTCGAAACCGAATTCGTTGTTGGTGCCATAGGTGACGTCGGCGAGGTACTGCTCGCGACGCTCGGTTGGCTGCTGACCCGAAAGAATAACGCCGGTGGTCATGCCGAGTGCGCGGTAGACGCGGCCCATGAGCTCGCCCTGGTACGAAGCCAAGAAGTCGTTGGTGGTGATCACGTGCACGCCTCGGCCCGCGATGGCGTTCAAGTATGCAGCCGTGGTTGCGGTCAGGGTCTTGCCCTCACCGGTGCGCATCTCTGAGATGTTGCCGAGGTGCAGGTTGGCGCCACCCATGAGCTGAACGTCGAACGGGCGCATGCCGAGGGTGCGCTTCGATGCCTCGCGCACGGCCGCGAAGGCCTCGGGGAGCATGTCGTCGAGCGATTCGCCCGCGGCATAGCGCTCGCGCAGCAGGGTGGTTTCGTTGCGGAGCTCGTCGTCGGTGAGCGCGGCGAAGTCGACTTCGAGGGCGTTCACGGCCTTGGCGTAATTGCGCAGCTTGGCAAGCAGGCGACCTTCGCCCGCACGCAGAATCTTGTCAATGATGGTTGCCAAAGTGAGCTCCGTAACGGTCAGAATAACTGCCTCAATCCTACGGCAACGACCCCCGCCAGAGGCCTGGCGGGGGTCGTTAGACAAGGCTTTCGCCTAGGGCGGAATTGCCCTAATTTAGCGTGATTACGCCGTAGTTCCAGCCCTTGCGACGATAGACCACCGAGGTCTTGTCGTTTGAGTTGTCGACGAACACATAGAAGTCGTGGCCGACCAGTTCCATGTGATCGATTGCCTCGCTCACCGACATCGGAACCGCGGCAAATTCCTTGCGGCGAATCTCGATCGGGTTGTGCTCGCTGCCGGCGGTTTCGTCTGACACTGACGACACCGCGCCCGCGACACCCAGCAGCAGGTCGGCATCGACGGCGTGCACGTCGAGACCGGCAAAGTCGGATGCAGTGAGCTCGCCGGTGCCCGGTGCTCCGTGGCGACCGTGGTGAACCTTGCGCTTGTCGGCGGCGCGACGAAGGCGCTCGGTGAGCTTGTCGAAGGCAACGTCGAAGGCGGCAAACTTGTCGCCCGCGTGGGCCTCGGCGCGAACCACGTGCCCCGGTTCGATGACGGTGAGTTCAACCTGGTCTTCGGGGCCGCTGGTCTTGGAGTGGTCGTGGCGGGTCACCTTGATTTCAAAGGCCTGCAGCTTGTGCGTTAGGGCTTCGATCTTGTGGGTTCGATCCGCGACGTAATCGCGAAAGCGGTCTGAAACCATGAGGTTTCTGGCCTGGATTTTTGCTTCCATGGTGACCTCCATAATCGGGCTACATTGCCCAGCTCTACATTCAAAAACTGAATGTGATGAAAAGTTATACCCATTTCGGTCAAGGTGCGTCATTTTTCAACAAAGTTTCGGCTAGCACAAAGAAAGCGCCGTTTATTTCGACCGGCATGCGCATGGCATCCAGCGCCGCCTGCACCGCGCGGTGCGCCTCGGCCAGGGTCGCTCCGGTGGTCAACACGTCATCGAGAATCACAACGGCGACCCTTGGGGCCGTGGGTGCCAGACGCGCCAGCTCGCGGCCCAGTTGCTCGGCATCGCACAGCATCGACCTCTCGAGGTTGCTTGCGCGAGCACTGACACCAAGCTGGCGCTGATCGGCTATCTGGCGAACCTGTTTGAGGCTGGCGCTCATTAGCGCCGGCGCCGTGCAGTCTCGGGCAATCCTCGCGGCCACGAGCGACGGCAGGTCGAAGCCGCGCCTGCGCCACGATGCTCGGGAACCCGGAACGGGCAGCAACAGCACCGCCACCGGACCAGCGTCAAACAACGGCAAAGCCTCAAACATCGACACCACCGAAGGCAGAACCGACTGCAACGCCGCGGTCAGGTTGTGGTCTTTGACAGCACGCAAGACAGCTGCCGCGCGGCCTTCGAAGGTCGTGAGCGCCCAGGTCGGCCAGCCGGTGGCATCGAGCGCGGTTCGCGAGACGCGCGCGGGCGCGGCGAAGGCCAGCCCAGCGCATGGGTCGCACAACGGCCGCGGTGGTTGGCCGCAGCCAACGCATACATCAGGAAAAAACAGTTCGAAGGGCGATGGCACCAGCAAAGGATGGCCGCAACGGCCCGACCGCATTGGCTCGGCCAGCGAATCGGTGCAAAACCGACGGGGTTTTGGTCGAGTTACTGCCCGGCAAAGTGCGTTGCGACCACCGATTGCGCCGCGCGCTCCCAGTTAGACGACTTGTAGCGATCGAGTTCGCCAAAGCGCGTCAAGGCATACAGTTCGCCAACGGGCGAACTCAAAATGCGCACGCCGTTTTCGATTCCGACGGTCGCCGTTGAGTCGGCGCCGATGGTGGCGAGGTATGCGATTGCGCGAACGCCGTCGTTGTCGTCGAGCACGGCTACGGTGCTGTCACCCGCCCAGCCAATCGAAATTGGCGTCTTGGCCGAGGCCATGAGTTGAATCGGTTTGCCGAGCGCGGTTGGGCGGCCGGTTCGATCGCGCAGGATCGTCGATACCCAGACCTGGTCGCCGCTCGGCGTCTTAATGCGGGCCGCAATTCGAGCACCCTCGGGGCTGATTGCAACCTCTTCGCGGTTGGCCAGCGCCAACCAACTGGCAGCGACCGTATAGGCCGTGCCGTCCAATCCAATGGCGCGAACCTGAGACCCGGCCGTCTGACCGGTAGACCACAGGTAGCCCTGGCGATCGAACACTGGCCGAATCAACTTTGCTCGCGAATCGACCAGCAGCGGGGTCGTGCCGATCGACGATAGCAACACCAGATGCACGCCATCGGGTGCTCGCAGGGCCGCATACTTTTCGTCGGCTGACAGCGCAAAGTCGACCGCCTCATAGGTTTGCGCTAGGCCACTGATTTGGTTGAAGTTTGGTGGCACCGAGCCGGTCAAATGCTTGAACGAATCGTTGGTGAGCAGCACTGGGCTTGACGGAGCCATGCTAGTCGCGCGCGCATCGACATCGTTGATGGTCTGTGGCGACCGTTCCACCAGAATCTGCACCTGATTGACGCTCGCCAGCTGATCGAGAGTCGCCGAAAGTTGCGATTTCAACTGCACCTTTTGAATCGCGGTGAGACTCAAGAACTTGGAATTTAGGTCGACCGCTGCCTGGCCGTTCGCCACCGAAACCGACGACAGCGAGAGCTTCATTCCCGCCGGGATTGCGGTGCTGACGGCCGGAGCCAGCCAGTCGCTCGGGCCCCGGAACAATTCGGTGACCATGCGAGTAGAGGTCGAGGCGCGAGCCGGGAACCAACGCACATCTGGAACCAGATATTTGAACTGATTATCGAAGAAATAGAGCGAGTAGGAATGAAAAATCGCGTCGAAGATTGGGCGAATCAACACCGTCAGGTTGGGTGCAGAGCTGAGGCGCCATTCGCCGTGTTCACGCACGAAACTGAAGTCGAGCGTGCGCGCAGTGCCCTCGCGGGCCACCGAATAGATGCCGCGCTCGTCAAGCTTTGACTGCAGCAAAATCGATACCTGCGCACGACCGGCGGCAGCGAAACTGATCTCGGGGCGACCGGTCTCGACCAGCACCTCTTGGTTTGGCTGCCACTGCGAACGAAACTTGTCGCTCAGATACTCACGAGCGACCGCATAGTCGTCCTGTGGGCCGGTGCCGGCATTCAAAAAGCCATTGATGATGTCTTCTTGCGATGCGCCCGTCGAGGGTGGGTTTGGCGAGTAATACAGCTGCTCGCCCGATAGGCCGCCGTCGATTAGCGGGCCCTGGCGAACCTCGCCGGCCAGCGGCAGTCGCGCGCAGCCGGTCAAAACCGTGGCGACCAACGTTGCCGCCGCGACCACGCGCGCAATCCCCACGAAGCGACCCGAAAGCTTAGGCATTGTCGGCCTCCTCGGTGGCGATAACCAGACTCTTTGCCTTGAACTTTGGTGGCAAAGGAATCGGTGACTGACTAAATGTTTCGCCGTGTTTGCGCGGCAGAGTCAACCTGAACGACGAACCCTCGTTCGGGCGCGACCACGCCTGCAGCCAGCCGTTATGCAGATTCGTGTCTTCCATCGCGATCGCGAGGCCAAGGCCGGTGCCGCCCAGAGTGCTGTTTTGGCGCGAAGGGTCGGCACGCCAGAACCGGTCGAAGACTCGATCAACCTGCGCGCGGGTCATGCCCGAGCCGTAGTCGGTCACGCTCACTGCGACAGACTTTTCGTTCGCGCCGACACAAACCAGGATCGGCTTGCCCTGGCCGTGTTCGATCGCGTTCGACAGCAGGTTGACGATTAGGCGTTCGATGCGCTTGGCGTCCATTTCGGCCTCGACCGCGCCGTTCGGAATGTCGATCTCGATCTTGCAGCCGCTGCGGGTGGCGATTGGCTCGAGCCCCGCAATCGCCGAACCAACGACACCGTTCAGGTCGGTCAGTTCGAGGTCGGCCGAGACCGCACCGGCGTCGTAGCGCGAGATCTCGAGGAGCTCCTCGAGCAGCGAACCGAAGCGCTGAACCTGGCCGTGCATCAGCTCGGTCGAACGCTTCGCCGGGCCGACCAGGCTTTCACGCTGGCCATACAAAAAGTCGCTGGCAAGCTTGATCGTGGTCAACGGCGTGCGCAGCTCGTGCGAGACATCCGACACAAAACGCTGCTGCATTTGCGACATGCGGCTCAGCGAGTCGATCTGCGACTTGAGCGTGGCGGTCATCTTGTTGAACGAGTGGGCCAACTGCGAGATCGCGTCTTGGCCCTTCTCAGAAAGTCGCAACTCGAGGTCGCCCTCGGCAATGTCTTCGGCAACGCGCGCGATTTCTTGAACCGGGCGAACGATTCGTCGCGTCACGAACCAGCTGATCGTGGCGATGATCAAGATCGTGACGATGCCGCCCACCACCAGGGTCGCCTGCACAAAGTCGAGGGTCTCTTGTTCGCCGGCCAGATTGAAGACCAAATACAACTCGTATGAGCCGGCCACAGGAATCGTCACCGGAGCACCAACCACCACGCCAGGATGCGTCGAGCCATCGGGATCGGTCAGGGTCACAGACTGATAGAACAGGCGCGAGGTCGACGAACGCACCTGCTCGCGAAGTTTTTCGGTGAAGAGGCTCGTGTCGAGGTCGGCCGAGATCGGGCTCTGCAGCACGACGCTCGTGACCTGACCTGGGCTGCGCATCAGCGCGACCTTGCGGGTGTCGGCACTGCCGGTGCTCTCGATGTTTGGCACCACCGAGTTGACCAACCGCTGCAGCGTGATTTCGTCGGTTACGGTCGCCGCCGAGAACGTGTTTTGCGCCTCGACGAGTGCGCGCTCGGACTCGTTCAAAATCTGGGTCAGACGGGTATTGAACAGACCCGTGCCAATCGAATAGCTAAGAAAACCACCAAGCAAGATCAGCGCGACGGCACTGAAGGCCACGGTTGCCGCGACCGCTCGCAGCTGCAGTGAACGCCGAAACTGACGCGCAATGGCGCGTACTAGTTCTTTGGGTTTCACAAGCTGCTAGCTGATTGCGTGGCGCGAGGCACTAAATTCCGGTGCCGGCTTTGTAGCCAATTCCACGCACGGTGGTGACAATCTTTGGGTTGTCTGGGTCGTCTTCGATCTTCGAGCGCAGGCGCTGCACGTGCACGTTGACCAGACGGGTGTCGGCCTTGTAGTGGTAGCCCCAAACGGTCTCGAGCAGCATTTCGCGCGTAAAGACCTGCTTTGGCTTTTGCGCAAGGGTGAGCAGCAGGTTGAATTCGAGCGGGGTGAGCGACAGGCGCTCGGCACCGCGGCGAACCTCGTGACCAACCACATCGAGCTCGAGCGGGCCGATGCGAACGAACTCGTCGGAGTCGCTTGCTGGCGCGGTGCGGGCAAGGCGCAGAATCGCCACATTGATGCGCTCCATGAGCGACTTCTGGTCGAACGGCTTGACGATGTAGTCGTCGGCGCCGGCCTCGAGGCCCTTCTGCATGTCTTCGGTTTCAGACTTGGCGGTGAGCATCAAAACCGGAGTTCCCGCAACGGCGCGAATCTCTTTGCAAACCTCGACGCCATCTTTGCCAGGTAGCATCCAGTCGAGCAGAACCATGTCTGGCTTCTCGTTGGTGAAAACCTGCAGGGCGCTTGAGCCATCCTCGCAAAAAACAACTTCGAAGCCACTGGTCTCAAGGATGATGGCGACCATGCCGCGGATTGCCGCGTCGTCATCGACTACAAGAATCTTGTAAGCCATTGCTGCCCTTTGCTGTTAGTTCGTTGCCGAAACCCAATGAATCTAATTAATAGCGGTAGTGCTCGACCTTATAAGGACCATCGACCGAAACTCCGATGTAGTCGGCCTGTTCCTGGGTCAGACGGGTTAATTCAACACCAAGCGCGGCAAGGTGCAAATTAGCGACCTTTTCGTCGAGGTGCTTAGGCAGCACATAGACACCGACTGGGTATTCGCTCTGCTTGGTGAAAAGTTCGAGCTGTGCGAGCACCTGGTTGCTGAACGAGTTGCTCATCACGAAGCTTGGGTGACCGGTTGCGTTGCCGAGGTTCATGAGGCGACCCTCGCTAAGCACGAGGATCGAGCGGCCGTTTGGCAGACGCCACTCGTGCACCTGCGGCTTGATCTCGATCTTTTCGGCGCCGTCGACCTTGGCCAGACCGGCCATGTCGATCTCGTTGTCGAAGTGACCAACGTTAGCCACGACGGCCTGGTGCTTCATTTTGAGCATGTGCTCAACGGTCAAAATGTTGCTGTTGCCGGTGGCGGTCACGAAGATGTCGACCTGGTCGATCACGCTCTCGATTCGAGCAACCTGGAAGCCATCCATCGCGGCTTGCAGAGCACAGATCGGGTCGATCTCGCTCACGATGACACGAGCACCCTGGCCACGCAGCGCCTCGGCCGAACCCTTGCCAACGTCGCCATAGCCGGCCACGAACGCGACCTTGCCGCCCATCAGAACGTCGGTTGCGCGGTTGATGCCGTCTGGCAGCGAGTGTCGAATGCCGTACTTGTTGTCGAACTTCGACTTGGTGACCGAGTCGTTCACGTTGATGGCCGGGAACAACAATTCGCCGCGCTTGTGGAACTCGTATAGGCGGTGAACGCCGGTGGTGGTCTCTTCGGTGACGCCCATTACCTCGGCGGCGATCTGAGTGAATCGGCCAGGCTCGGCAGCGATCGAAGAACGCAGCAGCTCGAGAATGACCGCATACTCTTCGCTGTCGTTGGCGCTGGTCGCAGGCACGGCGCCGGCGAGCTCGAACTCGCGACCCTTGTGCACCAGCAGGGTGGCGTCGCCGCCGTCGTCAAGAATCATGTTTGGGCCGATGTAGTCGGCACCAGCCTCGGCGGCCTCGGCCGACCAGTCGAAGATGCGGTCGGTGCACCACCAGTATTCGGCGAGGGTCTCGCCCTTCCAGGCGAACACAGGGATGCCGGTTGGCGCCGCAGGGGTGCCCGCACCCACGACGATTGCAGCCGCCGCTTCGTCTTGAGTCGAGAAGATGTTGCACGAGGCCCAGCGCACCTGGGCGCCAAGTGCCGCGAGGGTTTCGATTAGCACCGCGGTCTGCACGGTCATGTGCAGCGATCCGGCGACGCGAGCGCCCTTGAGCGGCTGGCTGGCCGAGAACTCGGCGCGAAGGGCCATGAGGCCAGGCATCTCGTTTTCGGCTAGGCGAATCTGGTGACGGCCGGCCTCGGCTAGCTCGAGGTTTGCGACTCGAAACTGGTCGGCCGAAAGAACGTTTTGTGCGGCTGCAGACATGTCGAAATTACTTTCTAATCAGTGCGAGGACTTCATCACGAAGGCTGTGCATTAATGACTCGTCAGAGGCTTCGACGTTAAGGCGCAGGAGAGGCTCGGTGTTCGAGCTACGAACATTAAACCACCACCAAGGCTCGCCGGCAGCGTTCTTGTGGCCGCCGTTTGGGCTGGTGATCGTGAAACCATCGAACTCTTCGACCGGGCCACGACCCTCAAAGGCCGCAATGATTCGCGCGCGAGCCGCAGGCACATCGGTCACGGTCGAATTGATTTCACCCGACATGAAGTATGGGTTGTACTGCTTGGCGAATTCGCTCAGCGGAGCAGCCTGCGCACCAAACTCGGCGAGCACATGCATCGCGGCGAGCATGCCGTTGTCGGCACCCCAGAAGTCGCGGAAGTAATAGTGCGCCGAGTGCTCGCCACCAAAGACGGCGTTGGTTTCGGCCATCGCATCCTTAATCAGGCTGTGGCCGACCTTGGTGCGGTACGGCTTGGCGCCATCTTCGGCGATTACCTCTTCGACGATGCGCGAGGTGAGTAGGTTGTGCAGCACGGTGATTGGTGCGCCAGGGTTTTGAGCCTTCTCGCGGTCAATCTCGCGGCGGGCAACGATCGCGGCGACCGCGCTCGGGGTCACCGGCTGGCCGAGCTCGTCGATCACAAAGCAACGGTCGGCATCGCCATCGAAGGCGAGACCGATGTCGGCGCCGTGCTCGAGCACCGCAGCCTGCAGGTCGACCAAGTTCTTTGGGTCGAGCGGGTTGGCCTCGTGGTTCGGAAAACTGCCATCGAGTTCGAAATACATCGGAATGATCTCGAGCGGCAGGCGGGCCAGATCGGTTGCGTGACCGAGAACGGCCGGCACGGTCATGCCACCCATGCCATTGCCGGCATCGACGACCACCTTGAGCGGGCGGATGTCGCCAAGGTCTACCAGTTCGCGCAGGTAGCTCGCGTAGCGAACCAGAATGTGCTCCGAGCGCAGCGAACCAGGCTGCTCAACCTCGTCGATGCCGTTTTCGACGTATGCGATTGCACGGTCGCGGATTGCTGCAAGGCCGGTGCCAAGGCTGATGCCTCGGGCTCCGGCGCGCGAAAACTTGATGCCGTTATAGGTGGCCGGGTTGTGCGAGGCGGTGAACATCGCGGCCGGGGCGTTGAAGACGCCCGAGGCAAAGTAGCTTTCGTCGGTCGAGCAGAGTCCGATCGAAACCACGTTGGCGCCACGCGCCATCGCGCCACGCGCAAAGGCATCGGCGAACTCTGGCGACGAGTCGCGCATGTCGTGACCGACAACAACATCACTGCCCGCGGCACCGAGTTCGTCAACGAAGCCGGCGGCGAGCGCCTCGACAATCTCGATGGTCAGGTCTTTGCCGACCAATCCGCGCACGTCGTAGGTCTTGACAATGGCGTCCCAGTTGATGTTGCTCATGTTGTGCTCTGTGCTTTCGGTTGTGCCGCTGGCGATGTGGCCGTTCGGCTCTGGTTTGGGTCTAGGCGACGCTCGTGTGACGCACGAGTTGCCAGCCGTTTGGTGCAACGAAGTTCTTGGTGTGATCGCGGCACAAATCGTGCGCGTGAGGTTCGGCTCGTTCGGTCAACGGCCCCAAGACCGCGACTGACGCCGAGTAGTCGAACGTCAAAGTGGCAACCGCAATTTTGCTGCAACCTTGCTTGGAACAGGGGCGTTCAGACATCGGTTCAAGAATACCGCGTGCGCCTAAACTTGCGGCATGGACATCAGCCGCAACTCGCATCGAGACCGCCACGGTCGCGGCGTGCGTGGCCTGCTGGTTCGGTCGCCTTTTCGCGGCCCGAAGCACCCGTCGAACTTCAACGACATCGTTGCCGGTTCGGTCGAATACCTGCGCAACGGGTATCCCGATGACTTTGCCAAGCTGCGCTGGGTGGTGCTGCAAGAGGGGCCGGTGCAAACCATCGATGGCGTCGAGCGCGTTCGCCGCTGGAGCAACGACCCGTCGACCATGACCATCTATATCTATCGATTGCCGATCGAGCGCCTTGGCCACGTGCGTCGCATGGATGCGCTGCACGAGCGCATGCACATCGAGGAATACGTTTTTGCGGCGGCCGCCGACCTGGTCGGCAAGGATCCGTTCGAGTTCTTGCCTGGCCACTAGCTTCGCATCGGGCGATCGCTAGCGAACGCTGACCTGCACCTTCGAACCGAGGTTCTTGTAGTCGGTGATTGGCAGGGTTGCCACCGCCGAATCTAGATCGATCACCAGGTTTGCGCGCGGCGCATCCGAATCGGTCTTCAACCACACGAGCGTTCCGGCGGTTAGCCCGATGCTGCGAACCTCGCCCGCCGCCAGGGTCACCACCGGCGCAGTTGCCGAGCTGACCTGCTGCGGGCTGCCGATTGCGATCTTCACTGGAGTCTTTGCAGGGTTGCCTAGTGAGAGTCGAGTGATTCCGCTGCGCGGCACCTGAAATGCGCGGATGCCCTTGAGGCTGGCGCCGGCCTGCAGCCAGGCAAAGTCGGTCGCCGGCGACTTGGTCTTGTTGGTTCGTGGCAGGCGTATGGCCGCACGAATCGGCCTGTCGGCGCTCACGAAGGCCACGTAGTCGCCATCGGCGAGTCCGGTCAGAGGAACATCGGTGGTGGTTCCGGTGGTGACGGTCTGACGCAGCACGGTGCCGAAGGTGTTGGCGGTGCTACCGAAAAGTTGCGCCGTCACGGTGATGGTCTTTGCGCCGGTCGAGTCGGCTGGCACGAAGATTCGCAACATCGGCGTTTGATCGGCGTATGCGGGGCGCGTCTTGATGATGGCGGCCGCATCGGCGGTGCCACGCAGCATCAGCCCGGGAATCACGAGGCTCTTGGCAAGCTCGGTCGACGGAGCGATGAAGTCGCTGCCACCGGGGATCGTGCCGCGCACCACGCGCTGTTGAATCCATGCGGCTACGGCTCCGCCAGATGCGGTGAGGCGCAGAGTCAGGGTGGCCTGGTTGACCAGGCTCGAGGCCAACGGAACAATCAGCGTGCGACCGGCAGGCACTGAAAGGCCGGCTAGGCCATCGACCGTAACCTGGCCGCCGTTCGAGAACGCCGCGATGTCGATTTGGGCGTCGACCTGGCTCGGGTTGACCACGACCATGAGGGCCTCTCGACCAACCGTGGTGTCGCCGCCAACGAACCAGTGCTCGGCGGCCGGCTGCTCGCAGCTTGCGGCCAGCAGACCACTGAAATTGGCCGCGTTCTGCAACTGCAATTGCGAGGCCGACAACAACTGCGACCCCTGTTCGAGCTTGCCGGTCGGGTCGTCAACCTCGAACAGCGTGGCGCGCCCAACGCGGTCTGGCACTCCGGTTGATGCACTGGTTGGTGCACCCGAGATGCCGGCCAGGGCCTTGGTTTGCAGGGTTGCCGTGCGGAGCCAATCGATGGCATTGACCTCGGCGCTACCCGACTGATCGAATTCACCGAGGCGCGTGCCACTGGCACCACCCGAGCGAATGGCACCGCCAGGGCATACCACTTGCAGGTTTGGTGCCTTGACCGATTGTTCGGCCGAGCGAACTGCCGAACCGACCTCGATGCCAAAACTCGGTGCCACGATCGAGGCATACGACAAAGCGCCCAACAGCACCAGCAGGGCTGCGGCCGAACCAAGGATGCGCCTAATCAAACTCATCGCCTCCGTTTGGTTCGTCGGTTTGCCCCATGAAGATCTCGGATTCGCGACGAGTGCCCGAACCGCTCGAGCGGCCAGGAATCGCCAACAGCACGAAGGCGGCAATCACGATCAGCTGAATGATCTTGGTGATCGACCACGGCGACGGCACCGACTCGGGCGCGACAGCCAACTTAGGGTTTGGATGTTTGACGCGCCAAAGCTGACCGTATTCGGTCTTGCCGACCGATTCGAGTTCGTCGGCTGCCTCGAGCGAGATCGCCAGCTGTCGAGCGCCGGTCGAACGTGTCTCGGGCAGCAGCACATAGCCGATACCTGAATCCTGCAGAGGCTTGGTGAGGTCGGCGCTGTTCGAGCTAGAAAGGTCGGCAACCAACTGACCAACCTGCCCGTACTCGGCACGCTGACCGGCAAGACCGGCAAGGGCAAAGCGATAGGCAAGACTCAGGTCGTCGAGCTGGATGCCATCGCCCGAAACCAGCTCGGCCGTGAGCTTGCGTTGACCCATAGCGTCGAAGCCGGTGTCGCGCAGCACCAGAGTCTTGAGCTGACTGCCGCGAGCCGTTTCGGCGGCCACGATCGATGGCACGGCACGGCCATCGGTGAAGCGCTGCGCTGGCGAATTTGCGGCAAAAACTGCGGCGCTTGGAAGCAGCATCGCGAACACCACGACGGCGTATGCGATGCCTCGCCAGGCCTTCGATGGCAAGCGGTCTAGGGCAACCACGAGCAAGGCAATAAGGCCCATTGCGGCCAGCCCAAGCAGTGCGCTCGGCGAACCCGCGACACGTTCGAGAGCCGTGGTCGACGACCCCACACCAACCGCGGCAAAGTCGAGTCGCTGCACCAGCCACGCGCTGACCAACGAGCCGAGCACCAGGAGCCAGAGCGATGCGGCAAACACAAATCGTTTGCTGAGCGTCGCCAAAATCGCGATCAAGATCACAGGCACCGTGAACCAGATTGAGTATGCGCCGAGGCCGAATAGGGTCTTGTCGGCACCGATCGAGCCGCCGAGCAGCAACTGCCAGAACTGCTGCGGCTCGCTCGGCACGGCGACGCCCGGGTCGGCAAGCGTGGTCAGCGGCTGCAGCAAGCCGACTGCCTCGAACCAGACCAGCGGAGCCAGCGCGGCGGCTAGCGGCAGGGGCGTCCAGAACAGATAGCCAAATCGACGCAGACGGGTGAACAGCACCACGACGATTGCCGCGAAGAGTGCCGGCAACAGATTTGGTGCGCTGGCACCCACGGCCAACAGCAACAGGCCGGCCACGCCAACCCACGACCAGGTGCGCGAGGCCGATCGACGCGGGGCGTATTTGCCCAGACCGGCGGCTCGAGCGATCGCGAAGGTTAGCCACGGCAACGCAACGGTGGCCACGATTGCCGGAACGCGAGCATCCAGTTGGGCCTGCGACAGGGTCGGCCAAAGCGCGAACGCGAGGGCACCGATGTTGCGCAACCAGGCTCGCGCGGTAATGAGCGAAAGAGCTCGCCATGCACCCGCAAAGGCCAGGGCCTTTGCCAGCAGCAGGAATAGCGCGAGCCCGAGGCTAGGTTGCCAAGGAGTCAGGCTGCCAAGAGCGAGCAGCACCCAATTGAACGGATCGCTCGGGCCATAGAAGCCCAGGCCAATCTGCTGATAGCTGGCGCCCGCATGCGTGAAAAGTGAATACCAGTCGGCCGACAGCGCGAGCGATCCCCCACCCACTGCGGCGATGTTGGTCGGCCAAAATCGAAGACTGAGGGCAATCAGAGCCAGAGCAATCCAGGGGCCGCCGGCGCCGGCAAAACTTAGGCGATCGCCAATCGTGCGCGTGGTGTCGACGGCACCGTCTTGCAGCAGAGGGCTGGCCTCGGCGTGGCTGGCGCCACCGCTGGTGCCGTCGGTCGCCGAATCGAGGGCCTGGTCGTCGAGTGCCGCATCTGCCAATCGACGCTGACGCAGCTGGGCGCGGGTGGCGCGCAGCTGACCGAGGCTTTGCAGCGTGATGCGCGCACCTCGATTGGCCCGAGCCCTGCCAGCCAGTCTCGAAAAACCGGTCAAAAACACCCAAAAACCGGTCGAGAGCTCGGCCCAGATGCGATTTGGGTGCTTGCTAGCAATGGCCCACGCGGCGCGCAGCACGCCAATCACCGGCGCGAACACGACCAATAGCAGGGCAATCAAAAGTGGTGAGTATGCGATTCTCAGGTGCGCGTTCGCACGGCGAAGCGCGGTGCGCGGGCTGCCCCCGAGCCAGGCCCGTGGTCGTTGCCCGGCGAGCGAAAGCCCCGCGTGCGCGACTCGCGCCTCGGGGGCCACGGCCACGCGATGCCCCGCGCGACGCACGCGAACGCACAGTTCGACGTCGGCCGCGAGGTTGGGAGCACCCGCGTCTAGGCCACCAACGGCCGCATAGACATCGGTTCGAATCAACATGCCGGCAGTCGAGATAGCGAGCACATCGTCGAGCGCATCGTGTTGCGCCTGGTCGAGTTCGCCCGAAACCGGCGAGAAGATTTCGCCGCCAGGTGTGAGGGTTAGGCCCAGCTGCTGGATTCGACGTGGGTTATTCCAGTCGACGAGCTTGGGGCCGATCGCGGCAACCGATGGCGAGACCTCGGCAGTGCGAAGCAGTAGCTCAAGTGCGGTGGCCGTAGGTGCGCTGTCGTCGTGCAACAACCAAAGCCAGTTTTGGGCGGTCTCGGCGACCAGTTCGAGGGGTTGGCAGGCCGAGATGGCCGCCGCAAGGTTTTTTATCTGCCCGGTTTGGATCAGTGACTCGCCACCGCGAATAGTGATTTGCGCGAGCCCACGGTCGCTCGATGTATCGACCAACAAAAGCCGATCGACCGGTCTGGTTTGATTTCGCAGTGCGGCGAGCGTCACCGAGAGGTATTCGCTGTCGCCATTGGCGACCAAGACCGCGGTGACTAGTGGTTTCATGTGACGGCTAGCCAGCCGAGTTATGCGCGCTTCTTGAGCTTGCGGCGCTCACGCTCCGACAGGCCGCCCCAGATGCCAAAACGCTCGTCGTTTGCAAGCGCATACTCGAGGCACTGCTGCTTTACGTCGCAACCAGCGCAGATGCGCTTTGCGTCGCGAGTCGATCCGCCCTTTTCAGGAAAGAACGCCTCAGGGTCGGTCTGGGCGCAGACGGCGTCTGCCTGCCAGGCCATCGGATTGGTGTCTTCGTCAGCGTTCGAGTAAGCCCCCGCAACACCAAGTCGAAGTACATCAACGAACCAGTTATCTGGCACACGACTGCGACTGTCCATACGCTTCCTATCTGACTTTGGGTGGGTCTTCGAGTGGTCGTTTGCAACCGCCTCGAGAACTTCCTCCCGTGTAATTACACCGATGTTATTCGCCCTTCGGCGTGTCGTCAAAATCGAACATTGACCCATTGGTTTAGGGTCGCGCGCGGTGGGTTTTTGAGCGTTCGGTAAACCGAATGCGTGATTGTGCCCCAATTCGGGCCATCGCCCCAAGTTCCGCATGAAATCAAGGGGATTCGGTCGCGGGTATCCTGTTTTTATGAGCATTTTGGTCACTGGTGGCGCCGGATACATCGGTTCGCACGTTGTTCGATTGTTACAGAACCGCGGCGAGCAGGTGGTTGTGGTCGACGATTTCAGCACCGGAATCGCCGAGCGTCTTGGCGATGCGACCCAGGTGCACCTCAATCTGGCCGCCCCAGATGCCGTGCACGTATTGACCGATGTGATCAACGAGTATGCGGTCACCGCCGTGGTTCACCTGGCGGCACGCAAGCAGGTCGGCCAGTCGGTCGAACAGCCCGAAGACTATTACCTGCAGAACGTTGGCGGCATGGCCAATCTGCTCACGGCGATGCGCGACTGCGCGGTGACTCGCCTGGTGTTCAGCTCGAGCGCGGCAACCTATGGCATGCCTGATGTTCCCGCGGTCACCGAAGACATCGACTGCCGCCCGATCAACCCATACGGCGAGACCAAGCTGATTGGCGAGTGGCTGGCTGCCGACTCGGCTCGCGCGTGGGGTCTGCGTCAGGCAAACCTGCGCTACTTCAATGTGGCCGGCGCGGGCTGGCCCGACCTTGCCGACACCGCCGTCATGAATCTGGTGCCGATCGTCTTTGCCGCGCTGCGCGATGGCAAGGCGCCAAAGGTATTCGGCGACGACTACGCAACCCCTGACGGCTCTTGCGTGCGCGACTATGTGCACGTGCTTGATCTGGCCGAGGCACACCTTGCGGCGCTCGACTATCTCGAGCGCGACGACCGCCCACACACCACCTTCAACGTTGGCACCGGCACCGGTTCAAGCGTGTTTGAGGTAATCGAGCAGATTCGTCGCACCACGGGGCAAGACTTTGAGATCGACGTGGCAGAGCGCCGCGCGGGAGACCCGCCTTATCTGTGCGCCGATGTTTCGCGCATTCGCGAGACCCTAGATTGGCGAGCCAAGAACGGGCTCGCCGAGATTATCGACTCGGCATGGGCCGCTCTGCAGGCCTAACCCAGCGCGATAAAGGCGTCGCCCGAACCGGTGATGCTGAAGTGGCGGGCCTCGGCCGATAGGTATGCCGCCTCGCCGCGGCGCAGAACGGCATGCTCACCCAACGAATTGCTCAGGTCGATCTCGCCGGCAACGCAGAGCACAATCGCCTGCGCAGGCAGGCCAATCTCGGCCAGCAGATTGCCAGCCGAAACGCTCGCGCGATAAAGCCTGAAGTCGTCGACCGGCACCTTGAATTCGACCAGACCATGGGCCAGTTCGACCGGCGCAATGTGCGGCACCTGGCCCGATTCGAAGTTCAGCACCCTGAGCAGTTCTGGCACATCCACATGCTTGTTGGTTAGCCCGCCACGCAAAACGTTGTCGCTGTTGGCCATAATCTCGACGCCCAGACCCGAAAGGTATGCGTGCACGTTGCCTGCCGGCAAAAACAGTGCCTGCCCTGGCTCGAGGTGAACGTGGTTTAGCAGCAGCGCGACTACAACGCCCGGATCACCCGGATACAACTGCACGAGGCGAGCGGCGAGTTCGAAGCGAGCCGAGAAGTCGGCAAGGTGAGCCAGCTCGGTCAGGAATCCGTCGAGCGCGATCGACTCGCCATCGAGCTTGGGCTCGAGCACCGCCTGCACGAGTGCGGCGATTCCCCCGCGCTCGAATTCGGCCAGCCAGTTTTTGGCGATGGCCAAGAAAGTCGGCGACACCTCGATTGCCTCGACCATGTCGAGCAACAGGTTGCGAATCTGCGGCAGCGAACGAAAACCGCACAGCGCCTCGAACTCGCTTAGGGCCACGATCATCTCGGGCTTGTGATTTGAATCCTTGTAGTTTCGATGCCCCGCGCTCAGGCCGATTCCGGCCGCGTTCTCGCGCTCAAAACCGGCTCGAGCCTGCTCAACGGTCGGGTGGGCCTGAATCGAGAGCGGCGAGTCGGCCGCCAGCAGCTTCAGCAAGAACGGCAGATCGGCACCGATGTGCTCGCGCAGGGTGACGTGCAGGTTGTCGGCCAACCGGGTCGGCGAGCCGGCGTGCGTGCCGTACCAAATCTCGGCCATCGGATGGCCGGTCGCGGGCACTCCGAGGTAATCGGAAATCAGGGTCTTCGACCCCCAGGCGTAGTCGCGCGCCTCGTTCTGCAGCTTGACAATCATTGTGGGTCAAGCCTATTTGTCTGAGGCTTTTTGGGGCGCAAATAGACTGGACACCATGACCGCGCTCACTCAACCGATTCGCATCGTGTTCAACACGAACGAGCCAGGTTACAAAGCCAAGACCTGGCTGGCATACATCGCGGTCTTCACTCTGATGGCCGGCGACGCGGTGCGTTATTCAATCGGCTGGTGGGGTTGGGGCGTGCTGCTGGTGGGCATAGCTAGCACGGCCTTCACACTGTTTTTCCGCAGCAAACGCGCTGGCCTCGAAGGGCCAGCCGCCTGGCTTGGGCGTGTGCCGGTGTCGCTGTATCTATTGCTCGGCTGGATGCTCTTGAGCACCGCCTGGTCGGTCTATCAACCAATCACGCTGCTGGCCTGCCTTTCGCAGTTCGCCACCACGCTGTTCGGCGTGTTCTTGGCTGGCATGTTTTCGTGGCGTCACCTGCTGCGAATCTTTGCAAACGTGATTCGCACAATCATCATCGCCTCGTTGGCGTTCGAGGTTGTCGCGGCAATCGTCGGCCCGATCGCTCCGATTTTTGGCAATTATTCGGGCAACAAGCCGCCGACCCCCGAGTACTACTGGACCCGCGGCAACTTGCTGCAGGGCGAGCGCATCCAGGGCATTGTGGGCAACTCGAACCTGCTGGCCTATGTGGCCATGATCGGCATCGTGATTTTTGCGGTTGAGTATGCGATTCTCGCCGGCCCGCGCTGGTTGAGCGTGCTCGGGCTTGCCGGTTCGGCGCTCTGCCTCGCTCTCGCCAAATCGGCGGGAATCGGTTTTGCGATGATGGCGGTCGCGGCGGCGGCCGTCGTATCGATCGCGGCCGAGGGCAAGAGCCGCGAGACTCGCCACCGGTATTACCGAATGGCCTGGTTTGCCGCCGGAACCCTCGGCTTCTTTGTGCTGGTGTATCGCGCACAGGTTTTCGAGTTCTTTGGCAAGAGCCCCGACATGACCGGCCGCAGCGGAATCTGGAAGGCCGTGCTGCATCTGGTTGCGCAAAAGCCATACTCGGGCTGGGGTTGGATCAGCTATTGGGTGCCTGGCGTCGAGCCATACGCCCACCTGATTGTTATCAAGGGCGTGCCGTATTACCAGGCACACAACGCCTATCTGGATGTGTGGCTGCAGCTCGGACTCGTTGGCGTGGCAATCTTCTTGACGCTGCTGGTGGTCACGTTCATCAAGCTCTGGCGCTTGGCAGTGCGTCACACGAGCGTGCTTTACCTGTGGCCAATCCTGGTGTTCGTGGGCATTCTGACCCAGAACCTAACCGAGAGCCGCATGCTGATCGAGATCGGTTGGGTGTTCTTGGCGCTGTTCGCCGTCAAGGCAAACGAACCGAGCGAGGCGCTCGAACCAAAGGGGCGTTCGCCTAAAAGAGCTCGTTTGCTCTCTCTAGGTCTTCTGCGAAATCGATTTCAACGGCATACAGATCGCTAATGTCGACGGCCTTGAAGCGCAGCTGATCTAGTTCGATGGCTAGCTCGATGCCGCGCTCAAAGTAATCCTGTTCGCCCACCTGGTCGAGGCGCTCGATGAGTGCGGCCTTGTCGCGGCCGGCCACAAAGTTGATTCCAACTGCCTCGCCAAGCCCGCCGGCAACGGTCTTCGAAAGCTGGTCAATGTGACCCGAAGCGTCAAGGGTGTATTTGACCTCTTCGTCGCTGACCTTCGAGGTGTTGACCACGACGAACGACTGGTCAGACTCGATCAGGTCGGTGACGCGCACCAGCACCTGCGGATCGAAAACGACATCTCCGTTTAACCACAACACACCGCCATCCGGCGCCGCACGCAGGGCCTTTAGCAGGCTCTTCGAGGTGTTGGTCTGGTCGTAGTACTCGTTGTAGACAAAGGTTGCCTCAGGAAAACGCTCGATGATCGCCTCGAGCTTGAAGCCGACCACGATGAGCACCCGATAGGTGGCGCCGAAGGCGGTCTTCAGGTTGTCGATCTGCTGCTGCATGATCGAACGGCCGTCGCGCAGTTCGGTGAGCGGCTTTGGCAGCGGGCGGGCAAGGCGGGTGCCCATTCCGGCGGCAAGGATTACAACCTGTTTTGACATGGGGATAAGTCTATGGAATCACCAGCACCTGACCGACTCGGATTGTGTCTGAGGTCAGGTTGTTGGCGCTCTTGATGGCCGCGACGGTCACCGAATACTTGGCCGCGATCTTGTTGAGGGTGTCGCCCGAAACCACCGTGTATTTGCGCACGGCGACGGTTGCGGTGGGGCTAGGGCTAATCGAAGGAGTCGCTGTGACAGATGGAGTTGGGGTTGCCGAGGCGGTCGGTTTTGGCGTTGGGCTGGCGGTCGGCGACGCCGAGGCGCCTGGCGTTGGGCTGGCGGTTGGGTTAGGGGCCGAATTCGGCGCCGGGTCAACCACGATCACGCCGGCCTTGTGCCCAACCGGAATCAGATCGGCAAAGTGCTGGTCGACGATAACCGCAGCAATCGAGCTCATCGGGGTTTGCCCAAAGAGCGCCTTGTATGCGTTCACATCGGCGATGGCCTGTCGTTTGCCGTTTGTGATCAGCCAGTATGCACGATCGGGGGTGCGAATGAAGCGTCCGATTTGTTGGGTCTGCACGGCGAGCTGGGCACAGGTGAGGGCCTGCAACGGAATGCTTGCGCCTGGATAGACAGCCGCTATGTCGGCCGCAATCGGGTATGCCTTGCCCGCCGAGACCAGATACGCCTGGTCGGCGCACTGCAGCTTTAGGCCCGCGAAGTTGCCGATGCGCTTGTAGCCCGCGAGGTCGGCTTCGGTCACGGCCCTTGGGGTCACCTTGCCCTTGACGGCAAGGCCGAGTGCGGCAGCCTGGGCGTCGTCTGGAATCTGAACCAGTTTGTCGTTGCCGTCGACCCAATACATGGCCGGCTTGGCCTTGGCCGACAGCTTGCCCTCGACCAGGGTTCCTGGTGGCAGCGCGGTACCGGCGGCCACAATTTGGTTTAGCGCACTCGGCGGCAGCACCTGCACGACAGGCATCGCCAACTGCGGAATCAACTTGGTGCGATCTGCCGGAGTCTTGATCTCGCGCCGGATTCCGCCGCGCACAAAGAACAGCTTTTTGTCGGTCGAGCTGCGCGCGAACAGTGGCGCGGTGAGTGGCGCATCCATCGTGGCGATGCGCGCAAAGAACGAGTTCGGCAGCAGCGGTGAGTCGGCGAGCAACTCGCTGCCGACGGTGACCAAGCGCTTGCCGGCCGAGGTCAACAGCCAGGTGCGACCCTGATCGTCGCGATCGAAGTTGAGCACCGGCGTGGTGCTGGCGGCCATGCTCAAGCCCGCGGTCGACATGGTTCCGGTCGACGATTCGAACCAAGGCTTGAGGTCGAGATCCTTGCCGACTGCAGCCGGAATCTCATAGGCAAGGCCATCCATATAGACATCAAGATTCTTGGTGTCGCGGTTGGTGAAGATGCTGCCGTTCTTGATTACGGGTGGGCCCCAAGGCAGATAGTTGAATGCGGCAATGGTCAACTTGTTGTTGAGCACCGGCAGGCTGATTCCGTTTGCGGTGGCCGAAGGGGTGTCGAGCACCTCGCGCTTGAACCCACCCGAAATGAAATAGGTGTCGCTGCCACTACCGGCAACGTATGCACTCATCGGCCCGGAATCGGCCAGCGCAGCCAGCTGCGACGAGGTCAACTGCACGGCCTTCGAGCAGTCGAGGCCAAACGTGCTGACCTGACCGCAGTCGCTAAACAGGAACTTCTTGCCGGCCTCGACAAAGTAGTAACGACCAAGAGCCGACTTGACCACACGGGTCATCGCCCCGGCATCGGTGAAGGTGTTGAGGTAGTCGTCGCTGATCACACCCAGCGGACCGAGCGGGCTCAATGCCTTGAGCAGGTCTGGGTCGCTGACCAGGTAGCGGTTGTTGTCGACGATTAGGTATGTGGCGCTGGTCTTGCTCTTGAGCAAGAAGCCGCCGGCGACCGGGTCGCCGAACCAGTCGGTGTAAAAACGCCAGAAGTTGCGGTTGCCGTAGGCGCTGCAGCCGTCGCCCGAGCCATACAAGTTCTTGAGTGCCGCATCGTTGGGGGTGTATGGCGTGTAGTAGTACAGGTCGGCGGTGGCCTGACTCTTGATCAAAACGGGCTTGGTGCCGCAAGACGAACTCGGGTTGTAGCGCACGTTGGCAGTCTTGCCGACCTTCAGATAGGTGAACGAACCACGCGAATCGCCGTACCACTGAAACTGGCCGGCGCCGAAATAGAGCTGGTTGAAGAGACCTGCCTTGACCTTGCCACAAGAGCCGTTTGGATCGACATCTGGGCAGGCGAATCCGAGCGCAGCCGCATACATTCGAGCCGTTGGATTGACCGCCTGAACCAGGCCCTGCTCCTTTTGTAGGGTCACCAGCAGCACGCGCGGGTTGATCTTGCAGGCTCGCGAAACGTCATAGATGATTTGCGCCGCGGTCTGACCGGTCTTGGCCTCCATCGCGTCGCAACGGCCATCGTCGGCGGCCTTCGCCGGGGTGTCCATCGTGTAGTTACGCAGGCACTTTGGGCCACCATCGCCGTCTTTGCAAACCGGCACCTTGCTCTCCAGAAAGCGCTGGATGTCGGCGACCGTCATGGTGCCAAAGTCAAAGAACACGCTGTCGCTGATGATTAGCCCCGGGTCGAAGCGCGAAACATCGGCCGCTCGCGCCTGGTTTTGCCCGGCCAACTGAATCGCCGTTAAGCCCGCAAAGGCCAGCACCGTCGAAACGATGATGGCCGTGAGGCGGCGGGCTGTAACGCGAAGCATGTGACTGATTGGCTCGTTCGGCGACTACTTGATCGTGACCGCGGTGGCCGGCGATTGCCCGTGGTATTCGGTCGAGTCGTAGACGACGCTGATCAGGCCGGCGCCCTTGGGCAGGCCGACGGTCGACAGAGTCATTGGGTAGCACTGGGTGTCGCTAACGTTCGACTCGGCCTTGACCGGAACGCTCTTGGTGACCGAACCGCTCTGATAGACGAGGGTGCAGGTGCCGCCATCCTCGGCGACATTGGTGACGTGGGCCACCACCGAGATGGTCAGGGCACCGGAATCGACCTGCGAGTCCATTAGCTCAACAGACGCGGCCTTCTTTTTGACCGGCGTGGTCGGGCTTGCGCTCTGGCTCGGGGTCTCGCTTGGAGCGACGGTCGTGCCGTCTGACGAACTTGCCGAGGTGGTCGGTTGCGGCGTCTGGCCCCAGTGCGGATACAACAGCGTGCAACCGGCTAGCGTGGCTGCGCCGACCAGGATCACAAACAACAGAAACTTCTTCATGTCGGGGCTCCTCTCGAGAGCGACAATAAAGGTGCGTTTAAGCCTAACTTTTGGCCCCTGTGAAGGGCCTGTGACTTGCCGTTGAGTTGGGGGTTTGCCCGGCCGGCTATGCGATCAACTGCTTGATGGTCTGCTCGCGAGTGCCATGCACAGTGGCCCAAACTGCCGCGCGGTGCTTGCCGCTGGCATCGACCCAGACCTGCTCTGGAACATCGCCAAGAACCCGACCTGCGCGCACGTGCAGTTCGTCAAAGAAGGCCTGATCGGTGACCGGAATCGATTCGACAAACAGCGGCAGGTCGAGCGAAACCACGCGACTTAGCCAACTCAGGTGCACGAGCGGCTTGACGAAACCGCGCTCGACCGAGAGGCGCAGAATCTTGTCGATCTGTTCGATCGAAAGCAGTCGGTCTTGAAGGCTCTTTAGCTCGGTGCGACGCTTAGAAAGGCTCTCGCCCTCGGCTCGCACGCGCCAGAAATAGCTTGGCTCGGCGAGCACATCGAACTGCTTGGCTGCTAGGTATGCGGTGACGACGAGAGTCATGTCCTCATAGGCGACACCCTCAGGAAAACGCAGGTGATTGGCCTGCCAGAACTGCCAGTTATAGAGCTTGTTCCAGCTGGTGGCATCGCCAAGAATTTGCGGCAGATCGTCGACGCTGATGCCCGAGCGCGACCGCTTGAAGAACGCGGCGGTCGACGTGCGGTCAAAGTAGCGGGCGCCATAGAAGCACACGGCCTTGCCAACCACGAGTGGGCTGCCCGAAGACTCTGCCTGGTTAACAAAACGACGGATGGCACCGAGCGGCAGCAGGTCGTCGCTGTCCATGAACATCACGTAATCGGTGTCTTCGATCATGTCGAGACCGGCATTGCGTGCGGCGCCGAGGCCCGCGTTTGGCTGAACCACGCCGGTCATGAATGGCGTGCGAAAGAAGAATCGATCGATGATTGCCGCCGAGCCATCGGTTGCGCCATCGTTGACCACGATGATCTCGAGGTTCGGCCAGTTCTGGGCGCGCGCACTTCGCAGCGCGTCGGCCAAATACTGCTCGACGTTATAGACCGGAATGATGAGGCTGACCTTTGGGCTGGTCTGGTCGCGGCGCGTCAGACGGAACGACAACCACCAGACCAGACGCAGCCACGCATACTTGACGGCCGGAATCGGGCCGGAGGCAAGTGCCTTGCGAATCATCTGCTTGAGCGAGTTCATTTGGTTAGCCTCCAAAGACGATGTCGACAACGCGTTCGGCGGCCTTGCCGTCTTCGAGCGCGTTGAACTTGGCGTTCCAGGCAAGGTAGCGGTCGCGGTATTCACCGGCGAGCTGCGGCAGCTTGCCGAGCGCCGCGACGACCTCGGCATCGCGCTGCAGGATCGGGCCGGGGGCCATTGCCTCGAAGTCGAAATAGAAGCCGCGTTCGGCTCGGTAGCGATCTAGGTCTGGGGCCAGGAACAGCACGGGCTTGCCAGTCACGGTGAAGTCGAACATCACGCTCGAATAGTCGGTCACCAGCACGTCGGCGGCGATGTAAAGCTCGGTTACGTCGGGATACTTGGTCACGTCGATTGCTCGGCCGGCAACGCTCGACTTGTGTGCCGCGTGCGTGTTGGTGTGGCCGCGATAGATCATCTGGAATCCGGTCGGCAACTCAATGTTTTCGTCCATGAAGTTGACCGATTCCCAGTTGCCGGTCGCGCTGCGCTTGAAGTCGCGCCAGGTAGGCGCATACATCACAACCACGGTGGCGGGGTCGGCGATGCCGATGCTTTCGCGAATCGACTGACGGTATTCGGCGGTCGCCGTGCTCAGGCGGTCGTTGCGCGGGTAGCCGGTCTCGATGATGCGACCGTCATAGCCAAAGGCACCCGGAAAAACCTCGGTGCAGAAGGCGTTTGGCGAGATCAGGTAATCCCAATACGAGGCCTCGCGATCCATGGTGTCGAGATAGCTCTTGGTCAGGTTGTTGTTTGGAATCTCGCGACCAAGGCGCTTGAGTGGCGTGCCGTGCCAGGTCTGCAGATAGACCTGCCCGGTCACCTTGCGAAAGTACCAGGGCCAGTTGGTGTTATTGATCAGGTATTTCGATGAAGCCAGTGCGTCTAGCCATTCGCGACTGCCGTGCTTGAGGCCGCGCGAACCGGTCGGAGCAGCGGTGCCTGGGCCAACCGTCCAGAGCAGCTCTAGGTCGGCCGGCAGCCTGCCCGAAAGCTTGCGCGCCTGGATCTCGGCAAACAGGTCGAGCGGGTTGTCGCCGATTACCTTGCCCTGGAACGACTCAAACAGCACCGCGTTGCGCAAAACGGTGGTGTCTTGCGGGCGGTACTGCAGCTTGCGCAGCCAATCGGCGCGACGCCGGCGCAGGGCGCCCAACACACGGGTTGGCGAGTAGGTCTTGGCTAGGCGACGAGCCTTGGCAATCGGGTTCATTCGCTGGCCTCCGAATCGGTTGCCTTGTTGGCTGCCGCGTTCGTGCCCGCACGCGACTTGTCTACGGTCTTGCCCGCACCACCGATGAAGCCGCGCCAGAATCCCCAACCCCAGCTGAGGTGCATGGTTGGCAAAACCACCAGAAGGGCGATTCGAGCCTTGAGCGGCAAGCCCGAGGCGGTCGCTGCCAGAACGGCGATGGCACCGAGGTAGCCCGCCAACGGCAAGATGCCGCCGACCTGACCCAGGGCCAACGCGAGCAGCCCGGCCAGGATCATCAACACCAACAGCGGTGGCAAAAAGTAGCGCTTTGAGGCGCCGGCTAGGTCGCGTTCGGTCAGATCGCCACGCCAGACACCGGTCGAATAAAACTGTTTGGCAAGGCGATCCCATCGGCCGCGCGGCCAGTAGGTCACGCTAAGTTCGGGGCTAAACCAAACCAGGCCGCCCGTGCGCTTGATGCGCTGAGCCAGATCCCAGTCTTCGCCTCGAATGATCTGTTCGTCGTAGCCACCGACGCGCTCGAGTGCCGATTTTCTAAAGATTCCGAGGTATGCGCTCTCGGCCTCGCCGGCGCGACCGCCAACGTGATAGGCCGCGCCACCGATGCCAAAGCGCGAGGTGTATGCCCAGGCCACTGCCTTCTGAAACGCGCTTCGGCCACGCGCGGCCATAATGCCACCGAGCAGGTCGGCGCCGGTCTCGTGCAGGATTCGCATGCCGTCGGCGAGGTAACCCGGCGCGGGCTCGCTGTGTGCGTCAACGCGCAAGATGAACGAATACTTGGCCAGCTTGATTGCGGCGTTAAGGCCGATGGTGGTTAGCCCTCGCGGGTTGTCGAGCAAAACCACTCGCGAGTCGCGTTCGGCGATGGCCGCGGCAATCTGGTTGGTGCGATCTTTTGACGGGCCGAGGGCCAAAATCAATTCGAGCGGCGCTGCGTATTCCTGCGACAGAATCGCGTCGACGGCGGCCTCGAGGTGGGCCTCCTCGTTGAGCACCGGCATCATCACCGTGAGTGCTGGCAGTTCGAACATCGTTGACCTAGTCGTTTGAGGTTGCGCCGGTGAACTTGTTGTAGGCATCGACCACGGTCTGCGGGTCGCCGTCCATCATCAGGTCGCCCTTTTCGATCCAAATCACGCGGTTGCAGGTGTCGAGAATCGACTGCATCGAGTGGCTAACCAAGAACAGGCTGCCGGCGCGGTCGCGCATCTCGCGCATGCGGGCCTCGCTGCGCTGGCGGAACTCCTGGTCGCCCACGGCCAGAGCCTCGTCGACGATCAAGATTTCGTGATCGCGCGATGCGGCGATCGAGAAACGCAGGCGGGCCGACATGCCCGAGCTGTATGTGCGCATCGGCAGGTCGATGAAGTCTTGCAGGCCGGCGAACTCGGTGATCTTGTCGACGTCGGCCTCGATCTGCTTGCGGCTAAAGCCGAGCGCCAGACCACCGAGCACGATGTTCTTTTCGCCGCTGAGGTTTGGCAGCAACACCGCGCCTACACCCAGCAGGGTCGGGCGTGCCGACGAGAAAACAGCGCCCTTTGAAACCGGCGTGAGGCCGGCAATTGCGCGCATCAGGCTCGACTTGCCCGAGCCGTTCGAACCGATTATGCCAACCGATTCGCCCTCATAGATCGTGAACGAGACACCCTTGATCGCGTTTACCTCGCGCAGGCCAAGCTTGCGCGAGAAAATGCCGCCACCTGCTGCTGCGCGAGTTGCGCGACGACCGCTCGAAAAAACCTTGTAGGTAATGTGCACGTCGTCAACGACGACGACCGGCACCGCGCTCTTGCTCGGTTGCTGGGTCTTAGTCTTCGCGGCCATAGCGCTCCTCCGCCTTCCAGAAGAACAGCACGCCAACCACAAAGGTCACCAGGGCCCAACCGATCGCGGTTAGCCACAGGAAGGCACTGGTCTGATAGCCCTGCACCACGAGCCCGCGAGCCAGTTCGATGTAGTCATAGATCGGGTTGAAGTGCAGCACCGCGAGGATCTCGGGGTGGTTGCGCAACAGGTGATCCATGCTGAAGAAGATGCCCGAGGTGTAAAAGAGAATTCGAATCACGAACGGCAGCAGCTTGTTGATGTCTTGAACCTGCGCGGCGATTCGAGCCATGATCATGGCCAGGCCTAGGTTGAACACGCTCATCAGCGCGACGGTTGGCACCAGCAACAGCCAGTTCCAGGTGATGCCCTGCTGAAACAACACCAGGGTGATCAGCAACAGGCCGAGTTGCGGCAGGGTGTTCAAAAATTGGCGGATTACGGCCGACACCGGCAACAGCACGCGCGGGAATGCGAGCGAGCGCACCAGACCGGTGTTGCTGGTTAGCGCGGTGGCACCCGAGGTTGCCGAACCGCTAATGAACGTGAACAAAAACACGCCCGTGAACAAAAACGGGATGAAGTTTTCTGGGCGGTCGCGCGCCATCAAAACGCCGAAGATCAGGCCGTAGACCATTGCCTGCACGGTTGGCAGCAGGATTACCCACCAGCGACCAAGGCGGTTTTTGGCGTTGGCGGCCTCGTTGGTGAACTTTGCCAGCGTGAACGCGAAGTCGCGTCGCGACCAGGCTTGAGCCACATAGTCAAGGAATGCGGGGCGGGCACCGACTCGTTTGAGTCCGTGCTCGCGGGCGAAATCGGCGAGGCTCATCTCGAAAAGTCTAGCCCTGCGCCTTGAATCGGGCCTGAATCAGCGCCCGGATCTGCTTGAAGTTTGGATACACCACGTCGATCGTCGGCGGCACCAGTTCGAGCGACTTGATGCCGCTGACCTTGGCCTTGCGAGCCAGGTTGAAATAGGTGCCAATCATGTCGCTTGGCATGTCGGTCTTGACCAACTTGTCGGCCGCGGTGGCCACAGAGTTGAAGCGCAGCGCGATGTTTAGCGGGCCGGCCTGGTGCAGAATCGCGTTCTCGACCTCGCGCTGTCGGCGCATGCGGTCGTAGTCGGTGGTGCTGTGGCGCGAACGGGCATACCAGAGCGCGTGATAGCCATCCATGTGCTGTTGGCCGGCTTCGATCCAACCCTTCACGTCGCTCAGGTCTAGCAGCTGACCACCGATTGGCAGGCGCTCCTTGACGTTGATGTCGATGCCACCGAGCGAATCGACTAGACCGGCAAAGGCTGCCATGTCGACCATCACATACGAATGGATGTGCAGGCCGGTGACCCACTCGACGGCATCCTTGGTGGCCTCGACGCCCGGGGTCGAACCGTGTGCGACCGCATCGGGATACAGATTGGCGTATGAATCGGTGACGGTCTTATAGATTGCGTTGATCAGGCAGGTATCGCCGCAGCTCCATCCGTGCGGAAAGACCTTGCGCAGCGGCGAGCCGGCAACAAAATTGACCTTCTGCAGGTTGCGCGGAATACCGATGTTGAGCGCCTGGCCACTGACGGCGTCGATGCTGATGACCGAGATCGAGTCTGGGCGAATTCCGAAGCGATCCTTGCCCGAGTCGGCACCGAGCAACAGCACGTTGTAGCGACCGTTTTCGGGCTGATAGACGCCCTTTTGAGCAAACATTCCCGTGACTAGCGAACTGACCGTGCCGGTCACGTTTGCGCCAACGCCGAGGGTGCCAGTCGTGAGCACGGCGAGCACAGCAAGGGCACCAATCGCCACCCACTTGTCGACGGCAAACATGCGACCGACCTGCAGGAGGCGCAGGGTGTCGAGCGCGATCAGCACATACAAGACCGCGTATGCGACGAGCGCGATGGTGACCCCCGACATGAACCAGGCCTGGGTGGCGATGGCCGCGAGCCACTGGCCGTCAAACGGCAGGGCAATTGCAATGAGCAACAGCACGGCCGACCAAAGCGCCATTGTCGCGACTAGCGCGATGCGACCGATGTGTCGGTTGCCCGCCAAGATTTGGGCCGAACCCGGAACAAAAAATGAGAGCAGCAACAACCACCAGGCCCGCTTGCGCATGGTCTGCGGCGTGGCTCGGTCGAGAGTTCTGAACGGGCTGCGCGCGAAGCTGGTGCTTTGGCTGGTGCCCGCGGCACTGCCTAGATTTGTGATTTCAGCTTCGCATTCTTTTCGGCGACCTGCTCCTTGAGCTGGTCTGAGTATTCGGCAAGCTGCTTGGCGATGCCCGCATCAAACGCACCAAGGATGCGCGCGGCGAGCAAACCGGCGTTCTTGGCGCCGTTGATCGAAACGGTTGCCACCGGGATTCCGCCTGGCATCTGAACGATCGAGAGCAGCGAATCCATGCCATCGAGCTTGGCCAGCGCGACCGGAACGCCGATTACCGGCAGGGTGGTGACCGAGGCCAACATGCCAGGCAGGTGAGCCGCGCCACCAGCGCCCGCGATGATCGCCTTGAGCCCACGGCCAGCAGCGGCCTTGCCCCACTCGATCATGCGCTCAGGGGTGCGGTGTGCCGAGAGCACCTCGACTTCGAATTCGATGCCGAATTCTTTGAGCACTACTGCCGCGTCTGACATGACCGACCAGTCCGAGTCGGAGCCCATGACTACGCCAACGATTGGTTGCGACATTTGGGCTCCTTAGTTAGAGGCGGTGAACCCCTAAATTTTAGTTTCCGCGACGCAAAATCTCGGCAGCGGCACGGGCGTCACCAAGCGCCAACTCGGCGCTGTCGCTAACCACCGTGACGTGGCCCATCTTGCGGCCCTTGCGCGCCGACTTGCCGTAGATGTGCAATTTGGCGTTCGGGTATGCGCTCATCGCGGTGGCGTAATTGCGCACAAAATCGTTTTCGTCGTCGACGCCCAGCAGGTTGATCATCACCGAGTGCGCGGCGCGCGGCGTGGTTGAGCCGAGCGGCAAGTCGCTAACCGCACGAAGGTGCTGCTCGAACTGGCTGGTGACCGAACCCTCGATCGAGAAGTGGCCCGAGTTGTGCGGGCGCATTGCCAGCTCGTTGATGATGATGCGGCCGTCGCGGGCCTCAAACATTTCGACGGCGAGCACGCCGGTCACGCCTAGGCCATCGGCAACACCGCGAGCGATTTGGGCGGTGCGTTCGAGCAACTCGGCGCTGGCATCTGGGGCCGGGGCAAGCACCTCGGCGCAAACGCCATCCTGTTGCACGGTCTGCACGAGCGGCCAGGCGCGGAATTCGCCGCTTGGGGTGCGCGCGCTCAACTGTGCAAGCTCGCGCACAAAGTCGACCTTTTCTTCGGCCAGCAGGCTGCCGCCAACCTTGGCAAGGCCATCGGCACTCAACCAGTCGGCCGCATCGGCCGCCGAGCGCACGACGCGCACGCCCTTGCCGTCATAGCCACCGATCGGGGTCTTCAAAATTGCAACACCGTCGTTAGCCGAAATGAACGCATCGAGCGCCTCGGCGGTCTGGATCTCGGCCCAGGCCGGCATCGGCAAGCCCAGCTCGGTCAGGCGCCGGCGCATGTGCAGCTTGTTTTGCGCAAAGGCCAAGGCCTTTGAAGGCGGCTGCACGCTGACGCCCTCTGCCTCGAGTGCCTCGAGCACAGCCAGTGGCACGTGCTCGTGGTCGAAGGTGATTACATCGACGCTCTTGGCGAATTCGCGAACGACCTCGACCTGGTTATAGTCGCCCACCATCGTGGCGCCGAGCGCGGCCGACGAACCCTCGGCTTCGGCGAGCACCCTGACCTCAAGCCCAAGGTGAATCGCCGGCGCCAGCATCATGCG
>Ga0228700_1000242_pt1 | contig 53036 bp, 52 predicted proteins | sample McNCre317_Aug_MG_FD_178019 | JGI IMG/M metagenome (GOLD analysis project Ga0228700, IMG submission 178019) | Freshwater microbial communities from McNutts Creek, Athens, Georgia, United States - 3-17_Aug_MG | ecosystem: Environmental > Aquatic > Freshwater > Creek | place: USA: Georgia...
AAGGCAAGGTCTGGGATGAACTGATCCCCAAAGAGAAGAACATCCTGGTGCACGAAGGCCAAGTGGTCAACAAGGGCGAGAGCATTGTGGACGGCCCGGCCGATCCACAAGACATCTTGCGCTTGTTGGGCATCGAAGAGCTGGCCCGCTACATCGTCGACGAAGTGCAGGACGTTTACCGCTTGCAAGGCGTGAAGATCAACGACAAGCACATCGAAGTGATTGTTCGCCAGATGCTGCGCCGTGTCGTGGTCGAGAACTCGGGTGACTCCAACTACATTGCCGGCGAGCAAGTGGAGCGTTCCGAAATGCTCAACACCAACGATGCCCTGCAACGTGACGGCAAGATCCCTGCAACCTTCAGCAACTTGCTGCTGGGTATCACCAAGGCTTCTCTGTCGACCGATTCGTTCATCTCGGCCGCTTCCTTCCAGGAAACGACCCGTGTGTTGACCGAAGCGGCCATCATGGGCAAGCGCGACGAGCTGCGTGGTCTGAAGGAAAACGTGATCGTGGGTCGCTTGATTCCTGCCGGTACCGGCTTGGCTTACCACCAGGCACGCAAGGTGAAAGACGCAATGGACGACGCCGAGCGCCGCGCCATTGCCGATGCCGAAGCCGCTGAGCTGGCCGGTGAGTCTTCTGAAGACGCACCAGCAGACGCGGGCGAAGCCGCCTAAAAGCGCCAGGTCACCGGTTTGACGGTGATCACGACCAGCCCCTGTACCGCTTGCGGACAGGGGCTGTTTTGTTCAAGACATTCCCAAGAGGTGAAACCATGGTGGCTTTGATCTTTGGCTTGCTGGTCGCAGTGGTCCTGTTCTGGGCCGTGGGTGCGCACAACCGCTTGGTGCGTTTGCGCAGCGAAGTCATTCGCCAATGGAGCAGCGTGGATGCCGTGTGGCTGCGCTTGCTGGTCCGTTTGCAAGGCGGCATCGCCGCGCGTCAATCGCTGGCCACCGAAGAGGACATCCAGGCACTGCAGACCTTGCAGACGGTTTGTGACGACTTGCTGGACGCTTTGACCCAGGTGCGCCTGCAGCCCCTGGAGGGTGAAAGCCAGAAAATGGTGGTGCTCCAGCACCAGCAACTCGTGGCCGAAGTGCGTCGCGTGTTGTTGACCGCATCGGATGCCGTCAAACCCGATCTGGACATTGCTTTGAGCCGCATGCGCCAGACTTTGCCTGCGTCGGTCATCCCTTACCACGTGGCGGTGGCGGCCTACAACGAAGCGCTGGAGATGCGCCCTGCTGCGTGGTTGGCCAAACGCCTGAAGTTCCAACCCGCCTTGCGCATGGACTTGAGCGTGGCTTCCAACTGAACGATTGATGACGCCAACAACACAACCCCAGACAATGCAGCCAGGCCAATCCGCACCCTTGTGGCGCTTGCTGCAAGCCACTGCCGCTGCTGTGCAAGCCACGCGCCAGGGGCAATCGCTGACCGCGCAACTCGAGCGTGTGCCGCAAGCGCTGCGTCCTGGTGTGCAGGCGCTGAGCTTTCAGGTCTTGCGCCAACTGGGTCGCGCCACTGCATTGCGTGAACAATTGGCCGCCAAGGCTCCGCCTTCGGCGGCCGATGCTTTGCTTTGCACGGCCTTGGCCTTGTGCTGGAACGACGCCGATGCGCCTTACCCCATCCACACCTTGGTCAATCAGGCCGTCGAAGCGGCGCGCCAGCAGCGCCAGACCCAGGCGCAAAGTGGCTTCATCAACGCCTGCTTGCGCCGCTTCATACGCGAGCGCGATGCCTTGGTGGCGAGCACCGATCAGAACGCGGTGGCGCAATGGAACCATCCGCGCTGGTGGATCGAGCGCCTGCGGGCCGACCACCCCGACCACTGGCAAGACCTGCTGCATCTGGCGCAGCAGCCACCGCCCATGACGCTGCGGGTGAACCGGCAGCACCACACCGTGGCCGCATACTTGGCGCAATTGCAGGCCTTGGGGCTGGCCGCCAAGCCGGTCGGTCAAGATGGCTTGCAGCTCAGCCAGGCCGTGCCGGTGCACCAGTTGCCTGGTTTTGCCCAGGGTCATGTGTCGGTGCAAGATGCCGCAGCACAGGTGTCGGCCCGTTTGCTCATGCAAGGCATGGACACACAAAAGCCCTGGCGCATTCTGGATGCCTGCGCCGCACCCGGTGGCAAAACCGGCCACTTGCTGGAACTGTGCCCGCAGGCCCAGGTGCTGGCGCTGGACGTCGATGCCCAGCGCTGCGAGCGCATCCATCAGAATCTGGATCGCCTGGGCCTGAAGGCGCAGGTCAAAGCCGCCGATGCAGGCCAGCCAGAGACCTGGTGGGACGGACACGCCTTTGACGCCATCTTGCTCGATGCGCCTTGCACCGCTTCGGGCATTGTGCGGCGCCATCCGGATGTGCGTTGGCTGCGCCGCCCGACCGACAGCGCGCAGCTGGCCAAGATTCAGGCGCGATTGCTCCAAACCCTGTGGCCCTTGTTGGCGGAGGGGGGCAAACTTTTGTATTGCACCTGTTCTGTCTTCAAGGCCGAGGGGGATGAAACGGTCGAGGCGTTTCTTCGACGCAACACCGATGCCGCTTTACACCCCTCTCCGGGTCATTTGATCCCGGGTCAAGCACCCAAAGGGCTTCCCGTCGAGGACAATCACTTGGGTGAACATGACGGGTTTTATTACGCACTGCTGGAAAAGCGCCGGGTTTGATCTCGGTCGCGTATGCCGCTGGCTTCTGGCGGCATGGCTGATGGCGTGTGCGCCGGTCTGGGCCCAAACGTCGACCGCTGAGTTGACCGAGCTCAAAGTGGAGCGCCAGGACGGCAGTTTGTTGCTCCATGTACAGTTGAAGCTGGAATTGGGGCCCGCTGTGGAGGACGCCTTGATCAAAGGCTTGGCGGTTCACTTCGTGTCCGAAGTAGAGGTGATGCGCGACCGGTGGTATTGGTACGACCGCAAAGTCGGCATGGCAACACGGTATTACCGATTGGCCTATCAGCCCTTGACTCGACGTTGGCGCCTGAACGTGTCTAACGAGCCTATTTCTCATTCGGGCGTCAGCAGCAGCCTGTCTCAGAGCTTTGATAGTCTGCAAGACGCCGTGAGCGTGATCCGCAGGCAAACTGGCTGGAAAGTAGCCGAAATCGGGGACATCGACCCCGAGGCCCGTCAGTATGTGACGTACCGCTTCAAACTCGATGTGTCTCAATTACCCAGACCTTTTCAGATCGCCGCCGGAAACCAAGCCGATTGGCGTTTAGAGATCGCGCGCAGTTTGCGTGTGACAGCCGACATGGTGCGCTGAGATGGCCCTGTTCTCAGGCCCTCGCTTCAAGTCGACGGTTCTGGACTCACGCACCAGTCGCTGGTTGTGGGGCCTGGGCGCAATGACCATGGTGGTGATCGGTTTAGGGCTTTTGGTCTTGTTGACCCAGGCCACCGGAAACCGTGAGCGTTACAACCAGAATTACGAATGGCTGGTTGTGATCAATGGCGTTGTGGCCAGTGGTCTGTTCATTACCATTTTGTGGGGGGCTGTCCGCCTGATTTTGCGTTTACGTCGAGGGCAGTTTGGCTCTCGTCTGTTGTTGAAATTGGCGGCCATTTTTGCTTTGGTCGGCGTCATTCCCGGTGTGCTGATTTACGTGGTGTCCTACCAGTTCGTATCGCGTTCGATCGAGAGTTGGTTTGACGTCAAGGTCGAGGCGGCTTTGATGGCCGGTCTGAACTTGGGGCGCGCCACATTGGACACATTGAGCGGTGACATGGTCAAACAATCCCGCAGCGCTGCCTCGCAGCTGTCGGAGGTGAGCGATGCCAGCGTCGGGCTTGCGCTAGAGAAGGTCCGAGAACAGCTGGGCGTCAGTGATGCCGTGTTGTGGTCCACCAGTGGGCGCATGCTGGCCAGCGCTGGTCAGTCCAGATTTCAGATTCGCCCGGAGCGTCCCGCGCCTTTGCAATTCAAGGAGGCCCGTCAAAAGGGCAGTGCGGAGTGGGTGGAAGGATTGGATGAAGCCATTCCCGGAGGAGACAAAGGCCGCATCAAAGTGCTTGTGATGGTGCCCGCATCGGGGATGGCTTTTGACGAAGACCAGCGTTTGTTGCAGCTGACGCAGGAGTTGCCGCCGACCCTGGTGAACAATGCACTGGAAATTCAAGCGGCCAACCGGGAGTACCAGGAAAGGGCCCTGGCGCGTGATGGTCTGCGGCGCATGTACATCGGTACCTTGACGCTCACTCTTTTCATGGCGGTTTTGGGCGCCATCTTGCTGGCGTTCTTTTTGGGGAACCAATTGGCGCGTCCCTTGTTGTTGCTGGCGCACGGCATGCGCCAGGTGGCCGCCGGCGATTTGACCCCCAAGCTGGCATTGCAAGGCAAAGACGAGTTGGGCGGCTTGACGCGTTCTTTTGCCGACATGACGCAGCAGCTGTCCGACGCCCGCTCTGCCGTCGAGCGCAGTTTGGCGCAACTCGATGCAGCGCGTGGCAATCTTCAGACCATTCTGGACAACCTCACGGCTGGTGTCATGGTGCTGGATGCTCAAGGTGTGATCCAGTCAGCCAACCCTGGTGCGACGCGGATTCTGCGAGTGCCCGTTGCCGCACACGAAGGCTTGCCTTTGTTATCGTTGCCTACGCTGCAAGAGTTTGCGCGTGGCGTGGCCGAGCAATTTGCATTGCTGCGTTCCGACAAAGACACGCACGAGTTGGACCATTGGCAAAAATCCTTTGAGATCCACACCACTGGTCAGGGCTTGAGTGAGACGGCCGTGACTTTGCTGGCTCGTGGTGCGGTTTTGCCCGATGGCATGCGCTTGCTGGTGTTCGATGACATTTCTGAAATTGTGTCGGCCGAGCGTGCTCAGGCCTGGGGTGAAGTGGCTCGGCGTCTGGCCCACGAAATCAAGAACCCGCTGACGCCCATTCAACTGTCGGCCGAGCGCCTGGAGCGCAAACTGATCGGCAAACTGGATGCGCAAGATGATGCGGTTCTGACCAAGTCGGTCAAAACTATCGTGGATCAAGTGGATGCCATGAAGCGATTGGTCAATGAGTTCCGTGACTATGCGCGCTTGCCTACGGCGGAGCTCAGGCCTGTGCAACTCAATGGCCTGATTTCGGATTTGATGGTGCTCTATGGCAATGAACCCCACGATCAAGTGCATCGCGCACCCGTGGTCGCTGAGCTGGACCCCACATGCCCGCCCATTGCTGGTGATGAGCAGCAACTGCGCCAAGTGATCCACAACCTGCTTCAGAACGCGCAGGACGCTTGTGAGGCTCGGACTGGCGTGCATTCAAATGCCCGCGTTCGCGTGCGTACCGAGTGGAATGCGGCCCGCTCGCGCGTGCGTTTGACAGTGACCGACTCCGGGCCTGGGTTTGAGCCCAACATCCTCAAGCGCGCTTTTGAACCTTATGTCACGACGAAGTCCAAAGGCACCGGCTTGGGTCTGGCCGTGGTCAAGAAAATTGTGGATGAACACAAAGCCAAAATCGAATTGAGCAACATCGTGCAAGACGGTGAAATCAAAGGTGCCCAAGTCTCGTTATCATTCGCACTGGACGCAACACAAGCAGGGCTGAATCTGCCCGCTGCATGAACTGAGACAAGACAGGCAATATGGCAAATATTTTGGTGGTGGATGACGAGCTCGGGATACGCGATCTGCTCTCCGAAATTCTCTTTGACGAGGGGCACCAGGTGGAGCTTGCTGAAAATGCAGCGCAAGCCCGAGCTGCTCGACAGCGCATGCGCCCTGACTTGGTGTTGCTTGACATTTGGATGCCCGATACCGACGGTGTGAGTCTCCTCAAGGAGTGGGCCTCTACGGGGTTGCTGAGCATGCCTGTGATCATGATGAGTGGCCACGCCACCATCGACACCGCCGTGGATGCCGTCAAGATTGGTGCTCAGGCATTTCTTGAAAAACCCATTACCTTGCAAAAATTGCTCAAGGCAGTCGAGCAGGGCCTGGCCCGCGAACAACTCAAGCAAGCGGTTAACCATGCCGCCGTGCTGCAGCAACCGACCAGTGTGCTGTCGGTGTCGTCGATGACCGTGGCTGAAATCAGTGCCCCCGAAGTGGAACAGCGTTTCGATCTGGACCGTCCCTTGCGTGAAGCGCGCGATGCATTTGAAAAAGCGTACTTTGAATTTCACCTCGCGCAAGAAAGTGGCTCCATGACCAAGGTGGCCGAAAAAACAGGCCTCGAGCGAACCCATCTGTACCGAAAGCTCAAGCAATTGGGCGTGGATTTGTCACGCAGCAAACGGATGGGATGAGCAATGTTTTCCAGGCTTCTGGAAAACGTATATTCCTCTGCTATAATTTTCGCTTACCGGCCCGGTAGCTCAGTTGGTAGAGCAGCGGATTGAAAATCCGCGTGTCGATGGTTCGATTCCGTCCCAGGCCACCAAGATTCTTCTTGTAAATCAAGCACTTAGCTCTAAAAGCTAGGTGCTTTTTTTATGGTTTTCCAATTACACGGTTATTACACGTTTTAACCAAGGTTGACTCAAGCCCGCTCCCAGCCTTAAAATACGGGTATGCGGGAAAAATCAGAAGAGACCGTGGTCGTTCGGCCAAATGAAATTCGCCTAGTGCGAAGGCCCGACTCTGACCGCTGGCAAGCCCACTACAAAGTGGAAGCAATTGGCCGTTGGCTTCGAAAAGCCACTGGTACAGCTGACGTGGACCGTGCGCGGCTGATTGCAGAAGAGCAGTGGATGGAAGCCCGCATCTTGGCTCGTTCTGGACATCCTGTGGTCTCAAAGAAGTTCAAAGCTGTGGCTGAGACAGTGCAGCGGGATCTGGAAGCCAAGATTGCTGCTGATGCCACCAAGCGTGGCAGCAATAACGACTATGTGGCCACCATCAAGAACTACCTGATCCCGTACTTTGGCAATTACAACGTGGACAGGGTCAATACAGAGGTCTTTAATGACTTTTGTGAGTGGCGCAGGCAGAAGGTAGGCAAGGAACTGAGCCAGAGCGCACAGAGCAATCACAACGCTGCGCTCAACCTGGTGTTTGACCACGCCATTGAAAAAGGCTTCATGACCACCCTGCAACGTCCGGCGTTGAAGAACACTGGGGTGGCAGGAGGTAGGCGTCCAGACTTCTCTGCAAAGGACGTAGAGGCCATTTGCGGTCATTTGCCTGGTTGGGTCAACGATGCACGTTTGGAACGCAGCCGAATGATTCGGGAGCTGCTCTCTGTGTACATCCCGTTTGTGGCCGCGACAGGTATGCGTCCAGGCACTGAGATGGAGTTTCTGGAGTGGCGACATCTGGAAGTGCACAAGGTCGGCGATGAACCCGTTCTGTACGCACATATCCAGCGCGGCAAGACCGTCAAAAAGAACAAGCCCATGGGCGCTGTGCTGCACCGAAGCTGCTGGCTGCTCTTGGAGAAGATTCGCCAGTTCACGCCCGAATTCGCAGGTAAGACGCTGCACGAAGTCTTGGATGAAAAGCCTGCATTGAAGATTTTTCGGATGCGGGATGGCACTCAGCCTAACCAGCTTAGCAAGCAGTTCAAACAGTTGCTTGTTGAGATGAAACTGTTGGACTGCCCGATCACTGGTGAAGAACGCACTTTGTACAGCCTGCGGCACTATGCAATCACGCAGATGGTGGCCAAAGGGCTGACTGCTGAGCAGATGCAAAGTCAGGTGCGAACCAGTGCTGTGATGATCTCCAAGTTCTACAACCACATGCAGCCCTTGATGAATGCGGCGCAGTTCGCAGGACAAGGTGCAGGGCAGTCGGGTGATGAGATCAGTCAGATCATCAACAACACACCCAACGACAACATGCTGCACTTTGCAGAGATCAGCACAGGTTTGACTTTGAGCTTGGTCTTGCAGAACAAACCTGCAGTTGACGAACTGCGAGAGGCTTTAGTGCAAGCCTCTGATGGCGCAGCCCCCAACTGAACGCGAGGAACTGGCAATGACTAGACCTGATCTCACGGCCGAAAAACCAATACGCGAACAGTTGCAGGAGCTGTTTCTGCAGATGGCGCAGCGTTCGTTTGCTGCAAGCATGGACAGCCTCAACCGCGTGAACTTCTACGATGGGGTGATTGCTCGTGTAGAGGCTGGAGGTGACATCTCCGAAGATGTGCCTGAAGCTCAGGGGCTACCGCAAGCTGAAGTGGTGGCTGTAGCCCGAAAGCTGCGCCAGCAAGCTGCTAGCGCAGCTATCAGCGCATGGGAGTTGTCTGCAGCGCTGGCTGGAAGCTTTCGCACGACCGTACGATCTGTTGAAGTTGAGGATGAACTGATTCCGCAGTACGACGTGGAGCACTTCGCTGAGATAGCAGAAGGTCAGGTTCGGATTGGCATCAAGACCTGGCGCAGAAACATTACTGTGGAAGTGGTTGGCTCGGATGCTGGAGTCAACGCATTGAACGCTCAAATGGCGTTGGCAGCGTTGGTTGCTTAAAAGTAATTTTTGCTTGTGGCAAATGCTGTATCTGATTCCGGAAGCGTTGCGCCCGTAAGAGGCTGTGAGCAATTAGTTGCTGACGCCGCTCAAACTATATTGATGGTCTTGGCTTTTCAGAAGTGGCATCGACAGCAATCTCAAGCGATTCCATAAGTGGCTTGCCCCCAAGCTCGATCAGCATGCAGGCCATGAATGTAATCGTCTCGGAAAGCCAGTTTGTGACAGGCTAGGGGCCGCTGTTGACTTCAACTGCTTTGACAAAGCGGCAATTGAGAGCTTCTTCGGAACCCTAAAGGCCGAATATTTTCATCTTGAAAGACCCAGCGGCATTGAGGAACTTGAAGCGGGCGTGCATGATTACATCCATTATTACAACTATGAGCGCATCAAGCTCAGACTGAAAGGACTCAGTCCGGTGGAGTACCGGCTGAGAAGCACCGCTTAGATGGAGGAACGGCAATCATCCAACTTCTGGGGGCAGTTCAAACCCGGGGCGATTCACATTTGTTTCCTGGCTCAATTGCTTTAGGTTTGGCCACCGAACCGCATAGTATGTGCCTGCTCGACATACAGAAAATTGTATTTGATGCCCCGCATGTGTCTTTGACGAAAACATGCAAATGCAGAGCAAAGATACCAGCCATGGTGCTGTTACCTCGTGACTTCTCTTACGCAGTGAACATTGTTACGCCTGTGGAGCGTCTTTGCATGTTTGCAAGCTCGTTATCGCTGGCATGACAGTTGCTTATTGAAAGTCGCACTTACATTTGAGGTGTGACTTTTAATTATTGGAGGAGACACATGTTTAAGAAGCTAGCCCTTGTCTGTACAGTTCTGGGTGCGGTAATGTTTGCGCAATCTGCAGTCGCTCAAGAGTTCCCTAAAAAACAGCCAATCAAGATTGTGGTTGCGGCAAATGCAGGAGGGTTGACGGACGTTTTGGCTCGCATTACTGCCGAGTATTTGCAGCGCCGTATCGGTCAGTCTGTAGTCGTTGAAAATAAGCCTGGAGCAGCTTCAGCAATCGGTGCTGATTACACGGCCAAATCTCCAGCAGATGGCTACACCATCTATTTGGCAGGTGCAGAATTAGCTGTCATCCCAGCTTTGCGCAGCAATTTGCCTTACAAATTCGAAGACTTTACCTATTTGACGCGTTTCTGGACAACCATCCCAATGATGGTGGTAGGCCCTAAGGTGCCAGTGTCTACTCCGCAAGAACTCATTGCATACATGAAAGCCAACCCTGGCAAGGTACGTTATGGGACGCCAGGTGTAGGTTCTCTAAATCACGTCGGTACAGCACTGTTTGAATCCTCCACAGGTGTAAAAGGCGCCCATATTCCTTATACAGGAATCGCGCCCATCTACACTGATCTGCTCGCAGGCAATGTTGATTTTGCAATGGGCGCGGTTCTTCCCTTCCCAGACACGCTTAAGGTTCTTGGTCCATCAGGCACAAAACGCAGTACCGCATTCCCAAATCTGCCGACTCTGGAAGAAGTCGGCTACAAGAATGCAAGTCACGATGCATGGTTTGGCTTCGTTGCCCCTCCCAATGTGCCCAAGCCCATAGCTGATCGTCTCATTGCGGATTTGAACGCAGTTTTCAAAGATCCGGAGGCTCTCGCAAAATATCAAGCTGCTACGAAGGGTGCGCCTGATGCCAATCCTTTGGTCGGTGATGACTTCAAAAAACGAGCTCTCGAAGAAAACAAAAACTGGAAAGCAGTAGCTGAGAGGGAAAAAATCGTCGTGCAGCAATAAGCGGCATAAGATTTTTGAGCAACGTCCTTGCTGCATATTAACTGTAGCAAGGACGTAGTCAGCTTTAACAAGCTAAGTGTATTGAATTTGATATGAACAATCCTTTCAGCATTGCCTTAAAAATGGCCACAAGCACATGAACCTTTCAAAAAATATGAATGAAGTGTTGACGGGACTATTTTTGGTTTTTGTAGCGCTTTTTGCCTTTTATTTGTCATGGCCATTGAGCAGCGGCACAGAGGTCGGCCTGGGACCCGGGTTTGTGCCAAGAATGTTTGCATTCATTCAACTTGTATTAGGAATTGTATTGGTGGCAAGCGGTCTTTCTACAGCTGGAGAACGGCTGGAAGCTTGGCAAGCACGTCCATTACTTTTGATATTAGGATCAATTACTTTTTTTGCGGTATCGATTGAGCGAATGGGGTTACTTATATCCGTAACTGGACTTGTACTTATATCTTGTGCCGCAAACCGTGACACATCATTTCGCGAAACAGTTATTCTTGCAGTTAGCTCAGCAGCAGCTTCTGCATTGCTTTTTGTAAAACTGCTAGGCCTTTCCATAGCTGTTTTTCCGCCTAATTTATTGGGGAACTGATCATGGATATTTTTTCAGGTCTGTTGAGTCTTATGCATGGGCTGGTGATTGCACTAGAGCCGATGAATTTGATGTACTGTTTGATCGGTTGTCTATTCGGAACCTTGATTGGTGTTTTGCCGGGACTTGGCCCGCTGAATGCAATTGCCATGCTGCTGCCGATTAGTTTCTATCTAACGCCCACTGCAGCTTTAATTATGCTCGCGGGAATTTACTACGGTGCCCAATTTGGAGGATCAACGACTTCAATCCTGATGAATATGCCAGGAGAGACGTCGTCTATTGTTACTTGTCTGGATGGGCATCAAATGGCGCGTCAAGGCAGAGCCGGCCCAGCATTAGCAATTGCGGCTCTCGGCTCTGTATTTGCTGGCATTGTAGCGACTTTTGTAATCGCTCTTTTTGCTCCACCTCTGGCTCAGTTTGCGCTTTTATTTGGACCTGCAGAATATGTTTCATTAATGCTGTTGGGACTTGTCGTGGCAGTGGTACTAGCGCACGGATCAATTTTGGCTGCATTAGGAATGCTAGTTCTTGGATTGCTAATGGGAACTGTCGGCATTGATGTTGAGTCTGGCGCGTTCCGCATGACTATGGGTTTCCCCGAGCTCGCTGATGGATTAGGCATTGTTCCATTAGCCATGGGTCTGTTTGGAGTTGGTGAAATTATTTCGAACCTAGAGAAGAAAAATTTGGTCGGAGTAGTCGAAGACCGTATTAATCATCTTTGGCCGACTGCAGACGATTTTAGTCGTTGCTGGAAGGTTGTTTTACGTGCAACAGGGCTTGGCTCATTGCTTGGGCTTTTGCCAGGTGGTGGTGCAACGTTGTCATCCTTTGCTGCGTATGCACTTGAGAAGAAGTTGGCGAAGGATCCATCTCGGTTTGGAAAGGGTGCGGTGGAGGGCGTGGCAGCTCCGGAAACGGCAAATAATGCAGCCGCGCAAACTTCTTTTATTCCGTTATTAACTTTGGGAATTCCTTCAAATGCCGTCATTGCGTTAATGGCGGGGGCAATGATGATTCACGGTATCAGTCCCGGACCAAACGTAATGACAGAAAAACCCGATATGTTCTGGGGACTCATTGCCTCTATGATGATTGGTAATTTGATGTTGTTAGTTATTAACCTGCCATTGGTCGGCCTGTGGGTCAAATTGCTAAAAATACCTTACAGGTTATTTTATCCTATTATTTTGGTGTGTATGTGTATTGGAGTTTACACAACCAGCAACAGTGGGTTTGATGTTTTTTTATTAGTAGTGTTTGGTTTCATTAGCTATCTTTTTATAAAATGGAAATGTGAACCCGCCCCTCTTTTGCTGGCTTTTGTACTCGGACCCATAATTGAGCAAAACTTCAAACGCGCATTGCAGATTTCTTTTGGAGATGGTCTTATTTTTCTGAAGAAACCTATAAGCCTGGGTCTTTTGATACTTTGTGTCGTCATACTTGCTATGATGCTGTTGCCTGCCTGGCGCAGAACACGAGAAGTTGCTTTTCAGGAGTGAAATCCGACTGGCGCTTGAGAGGATGGAGATACTGGCTGCTCTACTTTTGATCGATCAGTCTCCGTCCTGATTGTTGGCCTTATCTACATGGCACCTGTCGACACCAAAAAGCACGAAGGCAAAGTCGCCATCAAAAAACAGTGATGTGCGCTGTTGTTCAGATGATGGGTTGAAATTGTCGTGTGACAACGGCGAGAAGGTGTGGGTCGCGTTTGCGCTGGACTGCTGCGACAAGGAAATCATGAGCTGGGTGGCCACCACTAAAGGCATTGATGCAGCATTGGCGGTCGGTTTGATGAGGCAAGGGTTGGAAAACAGGTTTGGCCCTTACGGCAAGCCTACCAAACTGATTGAATGGCTGACAGACAACGGCAGCTGCTACACGACTCACACAACCGCAACCATCGCCCACACTCCCAGCCCGGCACAGCGCAAAGCGCTCGATTGACCATTTTCAGCAAGGTAATGGTTTTAACCGATCAAGTTCAATTCGATGTAAATCAAACAGTGACCCACAGAGGGTTCAGATTGCAAATCAGCAAGGCTGCTGGTCAAGCCATTTGACCATTTTCTCTATTCCCTGCTCCATCGAAACTTGTGGCTCCCAGTCCAACAACTCTTTGGCCCGTGCCCGACTGAAGGTTAGTTTCTTTTCTGCTGGAAGCAGTAGCTTGTTGGGGTCGCTGAAATAGTCGGCCTTCAGATCTGCCTTGCAGGCCTTGACAGCAATTCCACCACCCTGTTCTGCGAAGTGTCGACTCCGGAGACGATGTTCATGCCAGTTCCGCTAGCCTGGCTCTCCATGGCCATCAGATTGGCGCGGGCCGCATAAACCGCATAGATGTAGTCTGTGACTTGGGTTCCGTCTCGTTCAATCTCAGGCCGGTTACCTGACCTGATATTTTCGTAGGCCTGCATCATCTGAGTTCCGGCCACTGCACGCTTGTGTTGGCGTTCACCATAGATGGCCGAGTACCGCAGCGCGAGGAAACCGAGGCCATAATTCTGGTGGTACAGCTGCCCCAATGCTTCACCCATAATCTTGGAGGCACAGTACAGCACCAACGCCGGTGGCATGCCGGCCCAACGCAGGGGTGAGTCATCCGTATTGGGTTCGTCACCAACCGCGCCATAGATGCCGTTCGAAGAGCTGAAAACTACTTTTTGAACCTTTTGGTAACGACTGGACTCCAAAATTTTTTGAAGTCCACGCAAATTGACATCGATGCCAAGCCATGGATTGGCATTCATTGGTGCGCCCAAAAATCCGGCGACTGCAAAAAAGCCATCGGCCTTGTCCATAGGGTCATACAGCTCGTTGAGACGTAGTGCATTTCCGCGGATGAAGGTGCAGCGTTTGTCGCTGAGCAAGAAGTCAATGTTTTCTGTCGCGCCCAATGCAAGGCTGTCCAGCAGTACAACCTCGCGCGCGCCGCCAGACAGCAGCTGTTCTCCAATATGAGAACCAAGCAGGCTTGCACCTCCGATCACGACAAATTTTCCGCCGGAAATATATGGCATTATTATCCAGTGAATTGATGGGGGGTGAAGTCAGGGAACGTTGATGTAAACGCACTTCTCGTAGAGGAATGCGTCGGTGTAGCCAGGTCCGCCCTTGATGCCGTAGCCACTCATCTTGTAGCCAGCCATGCCGACGCCAATGTCGAGCCCACCATAGCAGTTCACCCAGACGCTACCCGCCTTGATGCCGTCGACCATGCGCATGCCCGTGGACAGATTGCGGGTCCAGACTGCGCCACCCAAACCATACTCCGTGGCATTGGCCAGGTGCAGGACTTCCTCTTCCGTGTCAAAGGGAAGGACGGACAAGACGGGCCCGAATATTTCTTCGCGTGCAATCTTCATCTGAGGAGTGACGTTCGAAAATACGGTAGGCTCGATGAAATAGCCGCTGGCAAGGTCACCGCCAAGGCGCTGCCCACCGGCCGCCAGAGTGGCACCTTCGGGCACGGCACTCTCCACATAGCCCATCACGCGATCCAGTTGCTGCTGCGAAATGACAGGCCCCATCTGGACGTCCGGATCTAGGCCGTTGCCGATGCGCAAGGTCTTGGTGAAGGTAATCAGGCGTTCAACAAACTCCTCCTGGATGCTGCGTTGCACAAAGAGACGGGTTCCTGCGGTACAAATCTGACCACTGTTGTTGAACACTGCCATGGCCGCGCTGGGAACTGCCAGGTCGAGGTCTGCGTCGGCAAAGACAATGTCTGGAGATTTACCGCCCGTTTCGATCTGTACACGTTTGAGGTTGCTGGCCGAAGCCTCGACAATGCGCCGACCGGTACCAACCGAGCCGGTAAACACAATACGGTCCACATCCGTATGACCTGCAAGTGCCGCGCCGGCCACTGCGCCATACCCTGTCACGACATTGACCACGCCCTCGGGCATCCCTGCTTCGTGCAGAAGATTCACCATGTACAACACCGACAGCGAGGCAAGTTCGGCCGGCTTGAGCACAACGGTGCAACCGGTGGCCAGAGCTCCACCCACAAGAAACCACTGCCCCACCAGAGGATTATTCCAGGCCAACACACCACCCACGACGCCTAAAGGTGCCTTGACAATCATGCTTTTGACGTTGCCAACCATGTTGTTGGGCAGTAACAGCCCCTTGGAATTCATGGTTTGTGTGGCGAAGTATGCAATGGCTTGTAAGACCATTTTTTTGAGGTTGCGTGATCGCGTGATGGGCGAACCCATGTCTAGCGTTTCCAACTGTGCCATTTCCTCAAACCGCTGCTCCACAAGATCGTGGATGCGCATTAGCAAGGCCTGTCGCTCGTAGGGTGTCCATTTGGACCACGGACCTTCGAAAGCCGCGCGTGCGGCCCTGACGGCCTTGTCCACATCCGCTGCGTCTCCTTGCGCCAGGCGCGCCAGCACCTGCCCGGTGGCGGGATTCAACGTATCGAAATACTGACCAGACTCCGACTCCACAATGCGCCCGCCAATAACATGACCCAGTTTTTTCCTTAAAAAAAGATGGGGCGATGTGGCATGCTCTGCGGTGATACTCATTCAGGTCTTTCGGGGCAATGGCGTTACCGGACTGCGTGAATGGGGTCGGCCAGCGTTCCGTCGGCGGCACCGGCAAAGTCGGGGCTTCTGCGTTCCATGGCTGCGCTCAGGCCTTCACGGAACTCTGGGTTTGACATGGCAAGCGCCTGTCCAAATCCTTCAAAGGCAAACATGTCGTGAAGTGAAGTTTCAAAGCTTCGGGCCATCAGTATCTTGGCCAGCCCCATCACTTCTGCCGGGCCTTGCGAGAGTCGATGGGTTTCGGCCAAGCCGGCCTCGTCGACTTCGTCATCGGCCACCACTTTGGCCACCAGTCCAAGTTCCAGTGCTTCTTGGGCTGACATCGTGCTGCCGCCAAAAATGAAATTCTTGGCCCTTGCCATTCCAATAAGTCGGGGCAGGTGATACATCATCCCAATGTCAGGCACGGTGCCAAGCCGAAAGAATCCGGCCAGAAACTTGGTGTTGACTCCCGCAATAACGACATCGCCCGTCAGCGCCAGACCCATGCCACCTCCCACCGCCTGTCCGCGGACTCCCACGACCACCGGTTTTTCAAGAAGGATCAAAGGCGTCAGCCACCGGCTTAGATTCTGGAAGCGACGATGCACGGGCCAGGGGTCACAGTTGGCCTTGAGCATCTTGAAGTCTCCGCCGGAGCAGAACGTCGGACCTTCACCCGTCAGATAGACCGCACGAATGCTGTGATCACGCTCAGCCACCTCTACCGCGTCGCCTAACTGTTTCCGGAGTTCCATGGTCATGGAGTTGCGGTTTTCAGGGCTGTTGAGCCGGATGGACATAATGGATCCATCCCGTTCTGTCTTCACCAATTGCTTGTTCATTCAAACTTCTCCGTGAGGGTTGCGTTACAACAATCCGCGATACTCAGCAAGTGACGTGCCACCGCAGTTTGCCTTGTAATTTCGCGTGCTTACCACGCGCACGCCCCGACAGCGCTTGGACAAATTGTTCGAATTGCCTAGTTTTGGGCGGAATCTTGTACTTCCGAAAAACACAGTCGTTTTCTACGAGGACACTTCAGGGCCTTGAAAGGCAGCCTGCCGACATTGCGTGGACAGATGGAAACCCAATCAACTTCCTTGTCGCATTTAAGGGTACTCCCTTGAATCCTTCAGTCTCGCTCGCCGGCGCGCAGCTGGCACGGACCTTGCGCTATCAGATTCAAATTTTTTCAAATTTAAATTCTGGAGAAGGCAAGATGTTCACGAACGACACGTTGCAGGGTCAGGTCGCCCTAATCACCGGTGGTGGAACCGGCATCGGATTGGAAATTGCAACCAGCTACAGCAAGCTTGGCGCAAAAGTGATGCTGGCGGGTCGCAATGAAGAGCGGCTGCAGGCGGCAGTGGATGCTATCGAAGCCGACGGAGGGCAGGCCGCCGCCGTCAAATGCGATGTACGCAATTATGAGGAGGTCAAGAATGCGGTCGCACAGACCGTTGGCAAGTTCGGTTCGCTCGACATTATGGTCAACAACGCGGCTGGCAACTTCGTTTGCCCCACCTCAGAGCTGTCTCCCAATGGCTGGAAGACCGTGATCGACATTGACCTTAATGGCACCTTTTATTGTTGCCACGCGGCCTACCCCCATCTGAAGGCTGCACACAATGGTGGCTCCATCATCAGCATCATCACTATGCTGGGTGTTACCGGTTGGCCCCAGGCCGCTCATGCTGCTGCTGCGAAAGGCGGAATCCTGTCGCTATCCCGTACCCTGGCAGTTGAATGGGGAGGTGATGGCATACGTGTGAACACGATTTCGCCGGGGCCCATCGGCGATACCGAGGGCGTGCGCCGGATGTATATCGAGAGCGGACGCGGGGACCTGGAAGCGAAAAAGACAGCGCTTGGTCGTTTTGGCCGCAAGCTGGACATCGCCAATGCGGCGTGTTACCTAGCCTCAGATCTTGCTGCGTATGTGACGGGCGAAAACCTGATCGTAGACGGAGGCCGCTGGCTGAAGTATGTGGCCGCGTGAGGAAAGTAATGTGGGTCGCTTGATCTGAATGCGTAAGTCAAATGATCGGGATCAAGTCTGAACTGGAGTCAGAGTTGTATTTCGGTCATAGGAACCGTGGGTGTCGTTGGCGCAGGCGCCATGGGGCGTGGCATTGCGCAAGTCTGTGCTGTTGCGTGCTACAAGGTGTACCTGATCGGGCCCTTTAAGTGGGGCGACCGATTAGGTAGTGCCATCGCGCTCCGGATTCTTGAAGGGTTGCATTCAAGTTTCGGAGACCAGCGTTATCGACCGTCTCCTTGGTTGGTACGTCGAGCACGTTTACATCTTCTACTTGCCAGCCCAGATCGCGCGACCTAATTGGTAAAGGAAATTTCATGACTCACGCATCTTACATCTGCGATGCCATCCGTACTCCCTTCGGGCGTTACGGCGGTGTGCTGTCGTCGGTTCGCGCCGATGATCTTGCAGCCATCCCGATACGCGCCCTGATGGAGCGCAACCCGGGCGTCGACTGGGCCGCGGTGGACGACATCCTGATGGGGTGCGCCAACCAGGCCGGTGAGGACAACCGCAATGTGGCCCGAATGGCGGGCCTGCTGGCAGGCCTGCCGATGGAAGTGCCCGGGGCCACCATCAACCGTCTTTGCGGCTCAAGTCTGGACGCCGTTGGAAGCGCAGCTCGCGCCCTGAAGTCGGGCGAAACCTCTCTGATGATTGCCGGTGGGGTGGAGAGCATGAGCCGCGCTCCGTTTGTCATGCCCAAGGCGGACTCCTCATTCAGCCGTGCCAACGCGGTGTATGACACCACCATCGGCTGGCGCTTCATCAACAAGCTGATGAAAGAGAAATACGGCGTTGACTCGATGCCGGAGACTGCCGAAAACGTGGCGGATCAGTTCAAGATCGAGCGCGCTGCCCAGGATTTGATGGCGCTGCGTTCACAGCAAAAGGCTCTGCGGGCGCAAAAAGAAGGCTACTTCGACGCGGAAATTACCCCAGTGGTTATCCCGCAGAAAAAGGGCGCTCCGCTGGTGGTGAAACTGGATGAGCATCCCCGCGATACCACGCTGGAAGCCTTGGCAAAACTCAAAGGCGTGGTGCGCCCGGACGGCTCGGTAACCGCCGGCAACGCTTCTGGTGTCAACGACGGCGCCTGCGCGCTTCTGATGGCCAATGAAGACGCAGCCAAGCGTTTTGACCTGACGCCGCGTGCCCGTGTCTTGGGCCTTGCCACTGCTGGCCTGGCACCCAGAATCATGGGCTTTGGCCCGGCGCCGGCCACCCGCAAAGTGTTGGCCCAAACCGGCTTGACGCTGGCGCAGATGGATGTGATTGAGCTGAACGAAGCCTTTGCAGCTCAGGGCCTGGCGGTCATGCGCGATCTGGGGCTGGCCGATGATGATGCGCGCGTCAACCCGAATGGGGGCGCCATTGCGCTGGGGCATCCGCTGGGTGCTAGCGGCGCCCGTCTGGTGACTACCGCCATTAACCAGCTGCACCGGACCGGTGGCCGCTACGCCCTGTGCACCATGTGCATTGGCGTGGGGCAGGGAATCGCGCTGGTAATCGAGCGCATGTGACATGAAAGCAAGCTTGCCAATCGTGAGCTTGGCAAATCAGGCTTGCAGGTGTCGGCCATAGGTCTGGGGTGCATGGGCATGAATTAACACAGAGGCCTGCCCCTGATCGACAAGCCATGATGGCCCTGGTCAAAAATGCAATAGATCATTGAGTCAGCTTTTTGATACTGCCGAGGTATACGGGCCTTTTACGAGTGAGACGCTGGTTGGCGATGCGCTGGCTGCCGTCGGCGATAAGGTCACGGTGTCCTTTCACCTTTGAACCTGTGGTCCTAACAGCCGCACTGAACGCATTCGTCAAGTAGGAGAAGAGTCACTCAAGCGCCTGCGTGCGGAGACGATCAATCTTTTTACCAGCATTGGGTAGACCCTGAAGTGCCCATCGAGGACGTAGCAGGTACCGTTAAGGAGTTGATCGGGCAAGGCAAAGTACGCTCTTTGGCTTGTGTGAAGCGGGGGCGGCAACAATTCGTCGCACACATGCGGTGCATCCGGTAGCCGCCATACAAAGCGAGCATCCATTTGGTGGCGCAATCCAGAAGCGGATGTGCTGCCACTCTGCAAGGAACTAGGCATAGGCTTTGTTCCCTTTAGCCCCCTTGGTCGCGGCTTTCTGACCGGCAAGTTGGACAAGACGGCTAAGTTCGGTGCCAATGACACTCGTAGCACAATGCCGCGTTTTACATCAGAAGCGCGGCGGGCCAACCAACCAATCGTACGTCTTCTGGAAACACTGGCTAAGGAACGTGGCGCAACGCCGGGACAAATTGCTCTAGCGTGGTTGCTGGAGCAAAGGCCTTGGATAGTGCCAATCCCGGGCACCACAAAGTTGAAACGACTCGAAGAGATTTAGGTGCGACGTCGATCCAATTGGACTCCGACGTGCTTCTCCGGATCGACGATGCAGTGTCACAGATGTTGATCTTGGGCGATCGATACGCCCAAGATCGAAGTGCGCTGGTTGGGCGATAAAAAGCCCCGCGGATTTATTTCCCCTGCATGAAATCGAGCATCATTTCCTGCACGGCCTCGACCATCTGATCTCCATTCGCAGTCTTACAACCAGCAGCCTGGGCTGCCCGCAAAAACGGAGTGGTGCCATGCCCGGCAATCACGTCACCAACGAACATCGTGCTCTTCAACAACTTTCCATCAACGGGCAGGGGGTCGCCGTCAGCCATTCCCATAGGTGTGGCATTACACACCATATCGCATCCGGTCGGATCTGCCGATCCGGCCCTTACCCGATCACGGCCAAGTTCACCAACCACCTCCATCAACTGAGCAACGCGGGCTTCGCTGGAGTCATGGATGATTAGCTCGCGCACACCGGCCTCTAGCAATGCGATAGCGATGGCAGTTCCCGCAGCTCCCACTCCTACGAGCAGTACCCGAGCGCCTTTGGGTTGTGCACCTGCATCGATCTGGGCCTTCACGAAGGCGAGTCCATCGAGCATGCCGCCATGCCATGTGCCGTCTTTATTACGCCGCATCACACTCACGCCACCTAGCAGCCTAGCCGTTTCGGAGCTGGTAGCGCAATGGGCAAATGCGGTGAACTTGTGGGGCATGGTTATGAGTAATCCGTCCACATTGGGTGTGCGATTGAGCCCGCCCATCACAGCATCCAGATCCGGACCTGCAACTTGCATCGGCACGCAAATGCCGTTGTGTCCTCGTGCTGCAAAACCGCTGGTCAGGCGCTGCGGTGATCTAACATAAATGATCGGTTCGCCGATTATCGGGAACAGTCGGGTTTCACCACTCAAGTATTCAAGCATTCTGAATTTTCTTCCATCGTTGAGACAAATGATTCGCATTGGCTAATGACCAAGCGACGCTAGTTCCGTACAAACAGGCAATTTCAATGCCAAACGAATAGGCCAGTGTGGGCCTGTTAATGCGGGCTCAGTGTCTCCACTGCAGTCAACATTGCCAACCAAATACCAACTTAATGTATTTGGGAAAAACACATCAGTCAGATCTATTTCAAGGATCCCATCAGCGTGCTGGGTGGAATTCGAGTTCATCGGTTATTGGCATTAAAGTTGCTTTGGCTGTTGGGTTGCAGCCATTTTCATGGAGCAGGCAGACAGCGCTGTAGCTGTTGGCTCTGTGCCTTCAAGTGCAGTAATTTTGTACAAGGTAGGCAGTCAAATACCCAAAAGAAGGTATGTCTCCGATTGCTTGGAATTTATTCGACTGAGTGCTTCACTCATAGTTCTGGAAAAGTCCAAAAAATACGAGAAATTTAATTAAACCAAATTTTATTTCACTCTTTTTCTCTTGAAGCAAGTAGTTTATTTAAGGCCCAAACATGTCCCAAATTGAGAAGCACCCCCCAAAAGCCCCATGTATCAGCGCAGGCCATCAGTTGGCGCTCGAATGGTTGAAGGCTGGACCTAAGCGTTTGCTCATTGGAGGAAAGTGGGTAGAAGCCCTTTCCGGCAGAACTTCCCAGACTTATGACCCTTCGACTGAACAACTGTTAACAACTGTGGCGGAGGCCGGTGTGGCCGATGTCAATGCCGCCGTCATCGCTGCGCGCCGAGCCTTCGAGGCCTCTTCGTGGAGCGGCATCTCGCCACATGCGCGCGGTCATTTGCTCTACAAGATTGCCGATTTGGTAGAAAAACACGCTGAAGAATTAGCAGTGTTGGAAACCCTAGATATGGGTGCGCCTCTTTCAGCGACACGCGGGCGTGCCCTGCAGGTGGCCGAGATTTTTCGCTACTATGCCGGTTGGCCCACCAAAATTCACGGCACAACTAATCCAATCGATGCATCGCGATTCCAATACATGCTGCGCGAGCCAATGGGAGTCTGTGCGCTCATCAATGCCTGGAACGTACCACTGGTGATGGCAGGAATCAAGGTGTCGGCCGCATTGGCGTGCGGAAACACTGTATTGCTCAAACCTGCCGCCATCACCCCTTTGTCCACTCTACGTTTGGCCGAATTGATTGAGGAGGCTGGTGTTCCAGCAGGTGTTCTCAATGTGCTGCCAGGGTCGGGGGCCATTGTTGGAACTGCGATGGCGGAGCACCTTGACATAGACAAAATTTCTTTCACCGGCTCCACATCAGTTGGTCGACAGATCTTGAACGCCTCCACTGGTAACATGAAAAAAGTTACCCTGGAGCTTGGTGGCAAGTCGCCCAACATTATTTTCCCTGACGCAGACCTCGACCGAGCCGTGCTGGCTGCAGTAGATACCACCTGCCGCAATTCCGGGCAGATTTGCTCATCTGGTACCCGTCTGTTCGTCGAGGAAGGTTTATACGACGAAGTGTCCGAACGGGTTTCACGACTGGTTGCCACCTACAAAGTGGGATCACCATTCGAAGAGGACACCAAATTGGGCCCCTTAATTTCGCGCCAGCAAATGGAGAGTGTTCTGTCATACGTTCACACGGGCCGCGAAGAGGGCGCTAGGTTGACCCATGGTGGCAGCCGTGTAGGTGACCAAGGCTATTTTGTGCAGCCGACCATTTTCACTGAGGTCAACAATGACATGAAAATTGCCCGCGAGGAGATTTTCGGTCCGGTACTTTCAATCATCCCCTTCAAGGACGAGGACGACGCGGTGCTTAAAGGCAACGATACTATTTACGGTTTAGCTGCAGCAGTTTGGACGCGTGACGTTAGCAGAGCGCACCGCATTTCAAGAGCACTCAAGTCTGGACGCGTCTGGATAAACACCTATGCTGAAGGGGATTCTGTAATGTCCTTCGGAGGTTACAAGCAATCGGGTTATGGCCGTGAATTAGGTGCCGAGTCGATTGAAGGATTCACTCAGACCAAGTCTGTTCTTATGCGCCTATGACTCTAAAGGCAACGCAATTCTGACAATTTTTTGCAAATGATTGGATGCCCGTCGTTACGTACGCTAGGGTACGAACTATATTCAGCGTCCAATTACATTTGCGAAATTTTGATCATACGGATATATATTCCGACTCAATGCTCCATAGCAATGAAGTTAACGCCGGCGAATGATTGAAACCATTGCGCCAATACATCAATATTGGCTTCTCCACCCAGCTTTATTGCTTCTGCGACATCCCCCCGTATTTGAGTAGCGTCTGACATTGGAGTCCAATCCCAAAAGACAGGAGATTGGACGTGAAGAAGAGATTTACAGAAGAACAGATCATTGGCTTCCTGCGGGAAGCCGAGTCAGGCTTACCAGTGGCGGACTTATGTCGCCGCCAAGGTTTCGCGGAGGCCTGCTACTACCTCTGGCGCAACAAATTTGGTGGCATGAGCGTTTCCAACGCCAAGCGCCTAAAGGAGCTGGAGACTGAGAATGGGCGACTCAAGCGGCTGCTGGCTGATGCCCTGCTGGAGAACGAGGTGACGAAAGAAGCCTTGAGAAAAAAGTGGTGAGCGCACCTGCACGGCGCTAGCTGGTGCGCCACATGGTCAGCTGCGGTCTGAGTGAGCGTCATTCACTGCGCGTCATTGGCATGAGCGCCAGTGCTCTGCGCTACGAACCCGTCCATTAAAGGAGAAGATCGTCGCCTTGGCCCAGCGTCACCGCCGATATGGTGCCGGCATGATTTGCCTGAAGTTGAGCCAGGCTGGTGAGATCGTCAACCACAAGCGCATTGACTGGTTGTACGCTAAGGCGGGCCTGCAGGTCAAAAAGCGCAAGCGCAAGAAGATCCCGCTGGCCGAACGCCCCCTCTGGAGCGCCCGATGGCAGCCAACCAGGTGTGGTCGATGGACTTTGTCTTTGACCGCACGGCTGAAGGGCGCAGCATCAAGAACCTGACGGTGGTCGATGACGCGACCCACGAAGCGGTGGCCATCGTGCCCGAGCGTGCAATGGGGGCAACCAGCTGGTGCGCATCCTGGACCAGCTGGCCACCACGAGAGGATTGCCCAAGGGGATCAGGACGGACAACGGCAAGCAGTTCTGCGGCCGGGTCATGCTCAACTGGGCTCACTCCAAGGGGGTGCAGCTGTTCCTGATCGAGCCGGGTAAACCCAACCAGAATGCCTACATCGAATCATTCAATGGGCGTTTCAGGGACGAATGTCTCAATGAGCGCTGGTTCACCAGCATGGCGCATGCCCGGGTGATAGTGGAAGCCTGGCGCCGGGAATACAACGAAAAGCAACCTAAGAAATCCCTGGGCGGAATGACCCCTGCTGCTTATGCCCAAAGACTGATTCAAAACCAGCTAAATTAACCCCCAGACTCCAAAGCCCAATGCTACTGAAAACGGGGGGACGTCGGGACACCAAGAGCCGGCGAGCCAAAACTCCGCCTTCACCATCAAGGCCGATGTATCCAATATTCATCATGCAGTTTTCCAGCAGTTGGAAATGAAACACGAGATTTGATGATGGCCTTAGAGGCTTCAATTTCCTAGGCTGGGCAGGTCTAAACGATAGATCTTTGCCGCAGTGCCATGGAACAGGGCGGCCTTATCCTCAGGAGACGCGGCACGGGTGATATGTTTCATGGCATTCCACAAAGGCACGAAACCAGCGGAGCGGGCATCCTGCGGGTAATTGCTTTCCATCATGCAGCGCTCGGGTCCAAATGCTTCAATCGTGGTTTCCACAAAGGGACGCCATGCGTTGGCCAGCTCCAGATATCCAATAGGATCTTTGCGCTCCTCGAAACGGAATCCCCAAAAGGGCATGCCCATGCCACCGACTTTGCAGAAAATGTTCGGTCGCCTTGCGGCTTCGACCATCAAAGTTTTGTAGCGCTCGATGACCTCACCACGTTGCGACTCTTCCATTTCCATAGTCATCGCATGGCCACAATGATTTACCACAATGGTGGCATCAGGGAATGCGTCTGCAAGTTCGATGACGTCAGGCAACTGGTGATGAAAAACAGCAGCATCAAAACTCAGTCCGCGCTGAACCAGATGTTTGAATGCGGGACGAAATCCAGGACTTTTGAACAAGCCCCTCGGTGGTCGGGTGCTGATGAACTTGTAGGGTGTCTCGGTGGGATCGTCAATGGCAATCTGACGCACCCCTCGGAATCGCTCGGGGGCCGCTGCCAGAGCTCTGTCCAAGAGAACCGCCACTTGATCGCCAAGCCGCATATCCGCATGTCCGATGATTCCTGCACAAAGTCGGCAGCTTCCGTAGACACCGCTGGCACCGACGGCGCCAACACCGTTGGCAAACTCTATTTCGCCCAAGGATCGAAGGACTTCTGGCCCAGTCGGGCGCATAAAAGCCTGTATTTCCATGTACACGGTGGCAACGATTCGATGGCCCAAGCTGGCGTCGGCTAGGTAGTCCTCGAACATGTAGCGCAGACTAGGTCGAGAAAAAAGGTGGTGGTGGGCATCGATGATTGGCAAATCGGGATCGAGGATAGGCTCATCCCTACCCGCAAGGAGTTGTCCAAAATTAGCGCCGTAACCGGGCACAGTTTCTATTGCCATTTTCAATCCTTTGCATGTACTGTTGCAGGACTTGAGCAATTACCGTTCCAAGCTCAGCTTGCAGTGGCCAGCAGGTCCTGTTCATACAAAAGCAAAGACAACCACAGAGTCATCAAATGCCACCATGTGGCAACTGTCAATCGCATGGACACTCTTGTATTCGGCGCGAACACGAAAGCGATGGAATTAGTCGAAAAACCAATGGCACAGGACTTGCACCACCAATGATTCCACACCACGTCGATCCCGACTCAATACCTAAAATTCCGGTCCCCGCGTAGGGGTATTTCGGATGACCCTTAAGGACCAAATTGGCCGCAACGTCCATTACCAAAATCGCAGCTGTGGCTCTTAGCCTTGCCAGCGCCAACTTGGTTATGGCTGCCGAACCTTTTCCAGTCAAACCTATTCGCATCATCGTGGCATCGGCCGCTGGTGGTTCGCTTGACATCACCACTCGCATGGTCGCCAAGCGCATGGGCGAAAAGTTGGGACAGCCCATCGTCGTTGAGAATCGAGCAGGGGCCGGCAGTCTGATTGCAATTCGTACCGTGAAAACCGCACAGTCGGATGGGTACACCCTATTGGCCGCGGTGAACACCGTGACTATTCAGCAAGCCGTCGCAGCAGACGCCGGTTACGACCTTACCAAAGACTTTATCGGCGTTGGCCCATTGACGCGAGCCCCTTTCTTCCTGGTTACGGCGGCCAATCAGCCAGACAAGTCGGCGGCGGACCTGATCGCGCGCGCGCGGCAAAATCCTGGCACGATCTCTTATGCCTCAGCTGGAAACGGCAGCACTACCCACATTGGCGCAGCCATATATGCACAGCGCGCCAACATCAATTTGCAACATGTTCCGTATAAGGGCAATGCGGCATCTTGGACGGATCTGATGGCCGGCCGTGTAGGTGTGTTGCTGGAAGCTTATGGCAGTTCGGTTTCCATGATCCGCGATGGACGGCTTAAGGCCCTGGGAGTCACCTCCAGCAAGCGTGTCAGTGTGCTGCCCGAAGTTCCAACCCTTGCGGAGCAAGGCGTGCCAAATTTCAACTTCTATTTCTGGATTGGATTGATGGCCCCTGCGGGGACACCAAAAGACATTGCAGACAAACTCAATGATGCGCTAAGCGCTTCTTTGGCCGATCAGGAACTGAAGGACCGCTTTCGCGAAGAGGGAGCCGAGGTGATGTCAATGGGATCAGACGATTTCACCAAATTCCTGAAGGACGAGGCAAGCTCCATGTCAAAACTGGTAAACGATCTCAATCTTCCGAAGCAGTAACAGACATTAAGCATTCAAAAAGAAAGCGTTATTCATGAGCTCAATGGCATTGGATTCTTCGTTGGGAGGCTACGACTACATCGTGGTTGGAGCCGGTTCAGCCGGGTGCGTCGTAGCGCGACGGCTTAGCGATGATCCAGCAGTCAGAGTTCTATTGCTCGAGGCCGGACCGCCGCCTAGTGGCTTCTGGATGAAGGCTCCCGCTGGAATGGCTGCGCTTTTCCAATCCGAGAAGTTCAATTGGCGTTACAACACCGAACCAGTTCCTACGCTTCGAAACCGACGCATCTACTGGCCACGCGGGAAGGCGTTGGGCGGAAGTAGTGCCGTTAACGGCCTTGTGTACACACGAGGCAATCGCAAGGATTACGACCAATGGGCCGCCCTAGGGAATCCTGGATGGTCATGGGACGATGTTGTTCCATTTTTCAAGCGCGCGGAGCGCAATGAGCGAGGCCCAAACGCCAACCGCGGCACGGACGGGCCCCTCACTGTGAGCGACCCCGTCATACAGCCATCCGCTATTTTCGAGTTCATGAAGGCAGCATCTCGCTGCGGGATTCCGGTTGTAGATGACATGAGTAGTGCGGGTGAGGCGGGCGTAGGCGTGCTGCAAGCCAACATTCTTAATGGCGCGCGCCAGTCGGCCTATGACGCCTATATCGTACCCATACTTGGTCGCAAGAATCTTGAAATTTTGACTGGAGTGCACGCACGCCGAGTCTTGTTCGAACAGCAGCGAGCGACCGGTGTCGAGTTCCAGCAAGGTGATCAGCTAAGCACGGTGTTTGCTAGGCGTGAAGTCATTCTCAGCAGTGGAGTGATTGGCTCACCACACCTGTTAATGCTCTCTGGTATCGGCAACGGCGAAATGTTGCAACTCCATGGTATCCCGACAAGAGTCCACTCACCCGGCGTTGGACAAAATTTGCAGGACCATTTTTCTGTCCACGTGAAAGCGCTTTCGATTCCGGGAAGCTCCTACAACATGAATCTGATCGGCTGGCGCAAATATTGGCAAGGGCTCCAATATGTTGTGACGCAAAAGGGATACCTGGCCCTGCCGTCTTCTTTGGCTGCTGCATATTTCCGCAGCAGTCCAGATGTGGACTACGAAGATATTCAAATGAGCTTCAGGCCCATGACATTCACCTTTGACGACAGCGGCGTTGCCGCGGTTGACCCTTACCATGCAATGAGCGCCGCTGTGTACCGGGTAAGACCAGATTCCCGCGGCGAGATATTGCTGAAGTCAGCGGACCCCATGCAGGCCCCGGCATTTCATCCCAACTACCTGCAAGCTCCTGAGGACAAGCAAGCGATGCTATCGGGCATACGTCAAATGCGCAAAATTCTGGCTACAGAGCCATTGGCTTCGCTCATCCTGTCCGAGATGGCGCCCGGTGCAGGCCTCCAAACAGATGCGCAGTTGCTCGATCACATGGAACTGCACGGAAAATGCGCCTATCACCCAGTCGGTACCTGCAAGATGGGAACGGATGCAATGTCAGTGCTCGATGAGCGATTGCGAGTGCGGGGTGTTGAGGGCCTCCGAGTGGTGGATGCTTCGGTAATGCCCAATGTCACTTCTGGCAACACGCACGCCCCCGTGGTCATGATTGGCGAAAAAGGTGCCAGCATGATCCTGGCCGATTACGCCGCAATGAACAAGTTTGCCTGAATGGGCGAAGGTACATCACATGACGACATCCACCTTATCGCACACTGACGTACTTCCTGGCTCGGGCCACCATAAGGCCCTAGACTGGTTGAAGTCCGGTCCCAAACGTCTTTACATCGCAGGCCAGTGGGTGGATGCACGTTCAGGCAAGACGTTCGACTGCATCGACCCGTCCACCGAGCTAGTATTGACCAGCGTGGCAGAGGCGGATAGCGCCGATGTAGATGCCGCGGTAATGGCGGCTCGCCGAGCATTTGAGTCTTCTTCCTGGAGTGGAATATCGCCGCATGCGCGCGCAAATTTTTTGCTCAGGATCGCCGATGCTGTGGATCAAAATACCGAGGAGCTGGCAGTGATAGAGGCTCTGGACATGGGAGCTCCCCTTGCCACATGTCGCGGTCGTGTATCACAGGTCGCGCAGGTATTTCGCTATTACGCAGGGTGGACCACCAAGATTCATGGAACGACAAATCCCATGGACGCGTCCCGCTTCCAGTACATGTTGCGCGAACCCATGGGGGTCTGCGCACTGATCAACGCGTGGAATGTTCCCATTGTGATGGCGGGGCATAAAATTGCGCCGGCACTGGCTTGTGGCAACACCGCCATCCTCAAACCGGCTGAGCAAGCTCCGCTGTCGACGCTGCGTCTGGCCGAACTGATAAATGAAGTGGGACTTCCACCGGGTGTCCTTAATGTCATTCCGGGCTACGGAGCCACCGCAGGTGCTGCGATGGCTGCCCATCCTGACATCGACAAAATTGCATTCACTGGATCAACGGGGGTGGGACGGCACATCGTTCAGGCCTCGAGTGGCAACATGAAGAAGGTGACGCTCGAACTGGGCGGAAAATCTCCAAACATCATCTTTGCCGATGCGGACCTGGACCGCGCCATCGCGGCAGCAGTCGACTCCATTTGCCGCAATTCTGGACAAATCTGTTCGGCTGGAACACGATTGTTTGTCCAAGAGAGTCTGCATGACGAAGTGGCACAGAGAGTTTCTGACCTGGCAGCTCAATACAAGGTTGGTTCACCCTTTGACCCTCATTCCAAGGTCGGTCCCTTGATTTCCAAAGTCCAGATGGATCGCGTCCTCTCATACGTAACGGAGGGAAATGAGGGAGGTGCCCTTCTGAATAGCGGTGGGACCCGTGTGGGTAAGTCAGGCTATTTCGTACAACCAACAATTTTCAGCCGGGTGTCCAACGATATGAAGATTGCCCGGGAAGAGATTTTTGGTCCCGTCTTGTCAATCATTCCTTTCAAGGACGAAGACGATGCCGTCTTCCAGGGTAATGACACCGAGTACGGTCTGGCGGCGGCTGTCTGGACACGGGATGTGAGCCGCGCGCATCGGGTAGCACGTGCTTTGAAGGCGGGGCGTATTTGGATTAATACCTATGCAGAAGGCGACTCTGTTATGTCATTTGGCGGTTACAAGCAATCTGGATATGGACGTGAACTGGGCGCCGAATCGATCGACGCCTATACGCAGACTAAATCGGTTTTGATGCGCTTGTAGAGCAGGCACCAGTAACCATGAAGTTGATAGTTATTTCAATCAGTGCCACTGCAAGTGGCACGCATCGCACACAGGACATACCATGAGCGCCAACAGCAAACCGCGGGGAAACTACTTTGAAGACTTTGAGATAGGTCAGGAATTCGTGAGTCCCGCACGTACCATAACCTCCACTGACATCGTGAATTTCGCTTGCCTTTCAGGTGACTTCAATGAAGTTCACACCAATTTTGAATATTGCAAAACGACACAGTTCGGTGAACCCATTGCGCATGGTCCACTCGTATATGCCGTAATGGGCGGACTGCAATATGCAAGTGGAATCAATGATGGAACTCTCATCGCGCTCTTGCAGATCGACGCATGGAAGATGCTGGGGGCCGTGAAACACGGCGACACCATCCGCCTTCATTCCCGCGTGCTGGAAAAGAAAGAATCGAGCAAGCCAGACCGCGGAGTTGTCACGTTTGAGCGAAAGTGCGTCAAACAGGATGGATCCGTGGCGCAGGAAATGAAAGCGACGCTGATGTATCGTCGTCGCGGTCATTGACGGATGCATGCAACAGAGGATAGCCCATGAGCAAAACCCTGTACGAGAAAATCTGGAATGCCCACGCCATATTCGAAGGCGCTGATGGGCAGACCCTGTTGCACGTTGGCCGCCACATCATCCATGACGGCTCATCGCATGCGTTTGAGTTTCTGCAAAATCGCGGACTTCGTGTTCGTCGGCCAAACCAGGTATTTGCAACGCCTGACCATGGTGTTCCGTCGAACAGCCACAATCTGCAGTCCATGCGTGACCTGGAGCAGCGTGGCGTAGTGGAACTACTAGAGCAGAATACCCGAAAGTTCGGAATCGCCCACTTTGCGATTGACGATCCAAGGCAGGGCATTGTGCATGTGGTAGGCCCCGAGCTGGGCATCACATTGCCGGGAATTCTGATGGTGTGTGGAGATTCGCACACCTCCACCCACGGCGCACTGGGAGCCCTAGGCTTTGGGCTTGGCTCCAGTGATGTCCTTCATGTCCTGGCGACACAGACCACTTGGCAACAGCGGTCCAAAACCATGCGTATCACGGTGGAAGGCAAGTTGTCCCCTGCGGTGACAGCCAAGGACCTGATCATGTCCATCATCTGTCAAATCGGCAGCAACGGAGCAAGCGGTCACGTCATTGAATATGCGGGCTCCACCATTCGCTCCATGTCGATCGAAGAGCGACTGACGGTATGCAACATGTCTATCGACGCCGGAGCGCGTGCCGGCATGATTGCACCGGACGACATCACCTACCAATACCTGCATGGTCGGCCCTTTGCCCCCACCGGTGTGAAATGGCAGGAAGCCCTGGAATATTGGCGAAGCCTGCCCTCCGACGCCGACGCTGTGTTTGACCGTGAGGTGAGGATCGACGCCAGTACGCTTGCCCCCATGGTGAGCTGGGGCACCAGCCCGGATGACTCATTGCCGATAGGTGCAAGGATTCCGGATCCCGCCAATGAATCTAATCCCAGGCGGCGCGCCGCCATGCTGCGCACACTGGACTACATGGGGCTGGTACCTGGCACTGAACTAACCGACATTGAAGTTGACCAAGTGTTCATCGGGTCCTGCACCAATGCCCGCATCGAAGACCTTCGGGCTGCAGCCAGCATCGTTCAGGGGGCGCGCGTCGTGGTTCCATCGCTGGTAGTACCGGGCTCCACACAGGTCAAGCTTGCAGCAGAGGCGCAAGGGCTTGACCGCATTTTCCGTGACGCCGGGTTTATCTGGGGTGAGTCGGGATGCTCTATGTGTGTAGCTATGAACGGTGATACGGTGGGACCAGGAAAGCGATGTGCTTCCACATCTAACCGCAGCGCCATGGACCGCCAGGGCAAGGGAAGCCGCACGCATATCTTGAGTCCCATCATGGCCGCTGCAGCCGCGTTGACCGGTCGCATCACCGATGTCCGGGAATTCAGGAGGTAATATGGAACCATTCGTTATCCTCGAAGGCATTGCTGCGCCGCTGGAATTGGCAAATGTGGATACCGGTCAGATCATGCCGGCGCGTTTTTTGCGGCGCCCTCGCAATGCAGGCTATCAAGACTTCTTATTTCGTGACTTGCGCTTTTCGGAAGACGGGAAGGAACTCCCCGACTTTGTGCTCAATCAGGCTGCCTATCACAAGGCCAGGATATTGGTTGCAGGGCGCACTTTTGGCGCCGGATCAAGTCGCGAGCAGGCGGCGTGGGGGCTCACGGACTTTGGCATTCGCTGCGTGATTGCAGTTGATTTTGGTGACATCTTCTATGCCAACGCATTCAAGAGCGGATTGCTTCCCATCCGGGTGGACGTCGACACTTGCGCGAAGCTGCGCTCACAGCTGAACACCCAGCCTGGTACATCGCTGCGAATTGACCTGCCAGCGCAGACGATAAGCGCCGCAGACGGTACCACCCTGGCGTTTGAGATTGATCCTTTTCGCAAACGTTGCCTGCTGGAGGGACTCGATGAAATTGGCATCACCCTGCAATATGAAGAAGTGATATCCGCATTTGAACAAGGTTATCGCCACGACATGCGCTGGCTGTTTGGCATTCATCCTTAGACACCAATCCCCTACGTCAAACCTACCTAAGAGGACTTTCATGTCATTTTTCAAGACCCTCCCTCCCGAAGCGGGGCCTCCTTACGTCTACACACTGTACCCCGATATTTACGGTCCCTGGTCGGAAATGAGCCAAGCGGTGATGAATGGTCCCTCTCCCCTGACCCAGGGAGAAAGGGAGTTGATCTTTGCGTATGCCGCAGGCGCTGCCAACTGCAAGCTGGTCCACATTGCGCACTCGGAGGTTGCCTACGCATGGGGTGTGCAGCGGGGCCTGGTAGAAAAGCTGCTGGAAGATTTTGACAACACTCCCGTCGAAAACAAGCTGCGCGCCATGCTGGCGTATGTGCGCAAGGTCATGCTGACACCCAGTGAAATCGGTCAGGGCGATGTCGACACGGTGCTGGCCGCCGGCTGGGACGAAAAGGCGCTGCATGATGCCATCGTGGTGACTGCTCGTGCAGCCTTCATGTCCCGATTTGCCGGCGGACACGGATTTACACCTTTGACGCGCGAAGCCGCTGCCAAACGAGCCGTGCAACGTGTAGAGCAGGGCTACGTCAACCTGTATCCGACATTTCGCAAAGACAAATAGGTTACACAGCCCCAGGGAACACCAGTATGTCCGACGCTCCTTGTCGCAGCCAACCTTTGACGGGATGCAAAGTCCTGGACTTCAGCACCCTTTTGCCAGGTCCTTTTGCCACGCAAATGCTTGCGCAGGCCGGCGCTGAAGTCATCAAGATCGAGCGGCCCAACGGTGGGGACGAACTCAGGGCTGGTACGCCCCGCTTTGGGGACACCAGCCTAAGCTTTGCGTTGCTCAATGCAGGCAAGCGAAGTGTTGCAGTGGATCTGAAATCCGATGCCGCCAGGGCCAGTCTCTTGCCATTGCTGCTTGAGGCTGACGTGCTGGTGGAACAGTTTCGTCCCGGCGTAATGGAGCGGTTGGGCTTGGGCCATAGGGCGCTGATGGACCTCAATCCGCGCTTAATCTATTGCTCCATTACTGGTTATGGCCAAGACGGACCCAGCTCACAGGTTGCTGGACATGACCTGACGTACATGGCGGAATGTGGGCTGCTCTCACTGGCAAGCGATGCCAACGGTGAGCCCACCATTCCTCCCGTTCTGATCGGCGATATTGCAGGTGGCTCGATGCCCGCAGTCATCAACATTCTTCTGGCACTTCGCTACCGAGACCTCACCGGCCAAGGCAGCCGACTCGACATTTCGATCACGGACAGTCTCCTCTCGTTTCCCTACTGGGCAATTGCCCGTGGAGTCGGTTATGCGGACTGGCCCAAGACCGGTCAGGAGCGGCTGACTGGGGGTTCACCTAGATACCAACTGTATCGCACTTCTGAGGGGCGGCATGTGGCCGCAGCGCCGCTGGAACAGCGCTTCTGGGATGTATTTTGTGAGGTCCTAGGTCTGGCACACCAATGGCGCGATGACCGAGTCGATCCGGCTGGCACCCGGGCGGCTGTCGCTGCACTCGTAGAGCAGCATGACGCAAACCATTGGCGCCGCAAATTTTCCAACGTCGACGCGTGCGCCGTGGTCGTCAACACCATGGAGGAAGCAGCTGCGCACCCGCATTTCCACTCGCGCGGCCTATTTGATCGATCCATCCGTGACGGGGACCGGACGATTCCGGCCTTGAAACTTCCACTCGACCCTCAATTCATACAAAAGCAAGCACCTGACAACGGACCTAGCCTTGGAGAAGGCAACGGTTTGTTGCGAGGTGCGGTTTATTCTTGAACACAACGCAGTCAACTTAGTAAATACCATGTCTAGTCAATTTGAAGCAGACTTCCCCGAGTATCGACCACGCCCCCCAGCCGCCGAACTGGCACTGCAGGGCATTCGCGTCGTTGATTTCACCCACTACATCGCAGGCCCTTTTGCCACCATGATTCTTGCAGACATGGGCGCCGAGGTGATCAAGATAGAGTCACCCGGGAAGGGTGACGATTTCCGACAATACCCTCCCATGATTGCGGAATTCGGTGGTGGTGCCCCGTATATCTGGACTAACAGGAACAAGCAGAGCATTGCACTTGACCTGAAGTCTGAGACTGGCCTGGCGCTTGCGCGCGAACTCATAGCCAAAGCGGATGTGGTGGTGGAGAACTTTTCAACTGGAGTGATCGATCGGATTGGGTTGGGGTACGACAAGTGCCGCGAGATCAATCCCAAGATCATTTTCTGTTCGGTCTCGGCATATGGGCGAAAAGGCACTTTTGCTGACCGATCGGGATTTGATCCGATCGCCCAGGCCGAAAGCGGATTCATTTCGATGAATGGTTACCCAGATCGGGAAGGTGTTCGTGCGCTTTCGCCCGTCATGGACATCAGCACCGCGATGATGGCCAGCAATGCGATCCTGGGCGCGTTGCTGGCCCGAGCCCGGACTGGCAAGGGGCAATCGGTCGAGGTTGCCCTGTTTGACAATGCGGTTCTCATGACCGGCTACGCACCTCTGCAGCAGATATTCACCGGCAACGAGCCGCGCCGCCCTGGTAATACCAGCCCGGATACCTGCCCCTCCGGAGTGTTCCAGGCCTCGGATTATTCCTTCCTGATCAACTGCGGAAATACGCAGATATTTCAGCGCCTGATGGTACAGGTCGTCGGTCTGCCTGACGTGGCAGCAGATCCGGCCTACGCCACCAACAAGGACAGGGTTGCAAAACGCGAGGAGCTGTTTGCGCTACTACAGGACGTGTTTTCGCAACACCCGTGGGAGCACTGGCGTCCCAAGATGCGCGCCGCTGGCGTGCCTTGCGGAGTCTTGAGGTCCGTGGGAGAGGCTATTCGCTCTCCTGAGGCCCGGGAGCGCGAAATCGTGACGCGAATTGCCCATCCGGAGTTGGGCTGGATTCCTAATCTATCCCTACCCATCCGATATTCGGACACTCCCCTGGCCGATCCTGTCCCAGCTCCCAAGGTCGGTGAGCACACAGCGCAAGTGTTGTCGAGCTGGCTGGGTTGCGAGCCTACGCGCTTGCAGGCGTTTGCCGCACAGGGTGCGTTTGGTCCTACCAAAATATAAAAAGGGAAGCGTAACGAAGAATACGCTTCCTTTTTTATATGACCCACCGTACCGAAGAACCTCCGATAGAGTCGAAAAACGCCAATTCCAACAGCTCGGAAGTGTCTAGTTGATCCGGGTCGGTTTACCTACTCACTCGTTCAGGGGTTCAGTCTGTCTTGGCCCCTGTCTCCTTGATGACTTGGGCCATCCGCGGTATTTCGGCGCGGATGTATTGGCCGAGCTGTTCCGAGGTCATCGGTGCAGGCACACCGCCCAGGGTTGTCAGCCGGTCGATCATCGGTCGCGAGTCGACCACCTGCAGGCTGGCGGCGCTGAGCCGGCGCAGGATTTCGGGAGGTGTCCGGGCCGGAGCGACCAGGGCGTACCAGGCGGAGAAGTCGTAGCCCAGCAGGCCCGCTGCCTCGGCAACTGTCGGCACGTCGCGCAACGCAGGCACGCGCTGGCCCGAAGTCACTGCCAGCGCGCGCAGCTTGCCCGCCTGTACGTAAGGCACCGTGGCCGCCAGGCTTGCGATGATGATGGGAATCTGACCGCCAATGGCATCGACGAGACCCGGTCCGTCGCCCTTATAGGGGAGATGAGTCATGCGCGTGCCAGTCTTGGCCTTCAGGTATTCGCCGGCCAGGTGCGACGTGGTGCCATTGCCCCCGGAGCCGAAACTGTACCGGTCCGGATCGGCCTTCAGCAACGCAATCAGTTCGGGCAACGTCTTGGCTGGAATGGACGGGTGGATTGCGATCACGTTCGGGACGAAGGCCACGCGCGCGATCGGCGCGAGATCGCGAATGGGGTCATACGACATGCTCTTGAACAATGCAAGATTGCCGGCGAGCGGGCCATTGGTGCCCAGGCCGATGGTGTAGCCGTCGGGTGCGGCCTTGGCGACCATGTCTATGCCTATGTTGCCGCCGGCACCGCCCTTGTTGTCGACGATGACCTGCTGCTTGAGCACCTCCGACAGCAGCAACGCGAACCCGCGCCCCAGGGCGTCGGTCGGGCCACCCGCGGCGAATGGAATGATCAGGCGGATCGGTTTGACGGGGAACTCCTGTGCCAGCGCCAGGCGCGGGGCGAGGAAAGGGGAGGCTGACAGAGCGGTGAGAATGTGACGTCGTTTCATCATGATAAGAGTGTTCCGAAAGTCGATTCCAGTGGTGAAAAGATGCGAGCTGCGCCGGGTTCAGTTCCGCTCGGGCGTTGGCACAGCGTAGATGCCCTGGGCGGTTGCCGCGAGCTCGTCGCCGGCATACACGGCTATGGTGGCGAAGTACATGCGCCGGCCCCTGCGGGTGACCTCGCCGCGGGCCCGCAGCGTTCGCGCATCGGTGATCCGCACGCCCTTCATGAAGCTGCAGCTCAGCGAGACCGTGGGGCATACCGAGGCCTTGCCCGCATCGGTGCAGGCCCACATGCCAGCGGTGTCCAGCAGCGTCATGATCACGCCGCCGTGGACGGTGCCCAGCCGGTTGCAGTGAAATTGGGACAGTTCGAGGTCCAGCTCCGCCACGCCAGGTTCGGGCAGGCGGATCTGCAGGCCGACCAGTGCGCCGAAGTCGGGGTATTCCTGTCGGGCATCGATGTATTCCGGCATGTCGTCTCCTTGGTTGCGTGGTGGCGCTGGCCGGCCGATCAATCAACCGTGATACCAGCCTTCTTGATCACGGTGCCCCAGCGCACGGTCTCGTCGCGGATGGTCTTGGTTGCTTCCTGTGGCGTGCTGCCAACCGCCTCGATGCCGCGCCCGATCATGGCTTTCTGGAACGCGGGGTCATGGCCGATGGCGGTTAGCTCCTTGCTCAGACGTGCGATCACGTCGGGGGGCGTGTTGGCCGGGGCCAGTACCGCATACCAGCCGAACACCTCGAAATCCTTCACACCTGCTTCGCGCAGCGTGGGCACGTCGGGTAGCCCCGGGTTTCGCGCCTTGTCGGCTACGGCGATGGCGCGTAGCTTGCCGCCCTGGATCAACGACAGTGCGCCGCCCACGGTGGCAAAGACGTTGTCGATGCGGCCACCCATGAGTTCAGTGAAGGCGGCCGACTCACCCTTGAAAGGCACATGCAGCATCTTCGTGCCGGTGGCGTCGTTGAGCAAGGCCATGGTCAAGTGGGCGGTGGACGCATTGCCGGCCGACCCGTAGGTCAGCGCACCCGGACTTTTGCGGGCCAGGTCAATCAACTGGGCTACCGACGCCGGTTGGCGGCTTGGATGACCAACGAGCACCATGGAGAACCGGGCGATCAGGGACACGGGTACGAAGTCGCGCAGTGTGTCGTAAGGTAAGTTGGGGTACAGCGAAGCATTCACACTCGCAAGGCCCTGGCCAACGATGGCCAGTGTGTAGCCGTCCGGTGCCGCCTTGGCCACGTAGTCAGTACCGATGATCCCACTGGCGCCGACCTTGTTCTCGACAATAACCGGCTGGCCGACCCGTCCGGACAGCTCCTGCGCCAGCGTTCGCGCCACGATGTCGGTCAAGCCGCCGGGTGCGTAGGGTGCGATCAGGTGAACCGGGCGGTCAGGATAAGTCGCTGCGTGCGCCGCGCCGAGCGTGATGATCCATGCGAGTAGGGAGGTTGAAAAGGCTGTGCGTAGGCCGACGAATGATGGCATCTTCAGAGTTCCGTGCTGGGTTCAGTAAGGACAAGGGTTGAACTGCTTGTCTTCTTCTGCACTGCAGAATTAGCAATCGACATGCCAGACAGGAAATCGATGAAATTTGTAACTAAATGGTCGATTGAACGACAAGTTAGTTGTTGGGCACGCCCGGTTGTGCGCATCACGGACAGCGGTGGATGCGCCGACGCGCAGGGATGTGTTTGGCGGCGACATCGACAGGGCGCTGTGCCATTGTCGCAATGTCGCGGACGGCCAGCATGATCTGCATTCGCTGCAGACGAATGCCTGCGTGATCTGGCCTGCGCACTTGTAAGCGATGCCTGGCACATGAAGCGTTTGGTGGCCAGCCGTCCATTGGATGCCAGGCCTGACTCCGCGAAGTCGACCTTGCCGGGATTCTTCTTAGCGTAAGCAATCGGCTCAAGTTCCTGTAGCGGCTCGAAGCCAGCCATCTCATTAACGTGTGGTGCGATGAGGATGCCGTTTATCTAGTTTCAGATTCTTGTCCAAAACCCATCTGGGCAAGACGCTTATACAGATAGGAGCGAGAAATCCCGATCTCGGTTGCAACGCGCTTCTTATTGCCATGAAAACGGGTCATGGCTTCCCGAATAAGTTGCTCTTCGACCTGCTCGACCGCGCTGCCCACTGAACCAGGCTTTGGGCCGCCCACGCGCTCGGCAAGCGTAGGCCGGTTATCGATGGGCTCATTTGCCATTAAATCGCTCTGAGCCATTGAGCCGTCGGCCTCAACCAGTCCGAAATCAGCCGGCGTGATGACATCGCCATCACTAAAAATTGCGGCACGCTCCACGGCATGCATCAATTGACGGACGTTCCCGGGCCAGCGCTGTTCCATAAGATATTCAAGAGCGGCCCCAGAGAGCGTTTTGGGGCGATGCTGATGCCGCTCGGCAAACTGCTCCAGAGCAAGCTGAGCCAGCTTTGGAATGTCTTCCAAGCGCTCCCGAAGCGAAGGCAAGCGAATGGTGACAGCTCCAATCCGATAGAAGAGATCCAAACGGAACGTGCCCTCCTCAATCATGGCTTCGAAATTTCTATTACTTGCGCTGATTAGGCGAAAATTTGAATGGCGTGGATCGTTGCTTCCTACTCTCTGGAACGAGCCGTCCTGTAAAACTCTCAAAAGCTTGACCTGCACTTCGGCTGGCATATCCCCAACCTCGTCAAAAAACAGCGACCCTCGGTCAGCCTGTTCGATTTTGCCCTTTCTGCCCTTGCGCTCGGCACCAGTGAATGAGCCTGCTTCATATCCAAATAGCTCACTTTCTACCAGGGTGGCTGGCAGTGCTGCCGCATTGACCATGACCAAGTCTTCGTCACGTCGGGGGCTGAGTTTATGTATGGCATGAGCCGCGAGTTCCTTGCCCGTCCCGCTTTCGCCCGTTAGTAGAACGGGGATATCGAGGGAGGCCACTTTGATGATCTGTTGCTTGAGACGCTGCATCGCAGGGCTATCGCCCACCATCTGCTCCAACCCGTAACTGCGATTTCTCAGATCATTGAGCTCCCGCCTGTAGTAGGCGACTTCGGTCTTTAATTTTGTCAGTTCATTGGTAAACGCCTGTAGATGCTCTGGCCCCTTGAACATAACCTGACCGATGGCGCCCGCTGTCTCGCCAGCTGCCCGTCTGATCGCATGGCGCATAACCACTCGAGTCACTCCGCGCATTTCCAGCAGGGAACCCACCTCTGTCTTGCCAGACTGCGCCACCAGATGTAAACGCGAATTCTCAATGACCTCGGTAATATGCCGCCCGATACCCGTTCCCGTCTTTAATCCAAAAAACCGTTCATGTACCGGGCTGCAATAGCGAAGAGTCCCCTCTTTATCTACCACTACCAGAGCTTCGAAGGGATTGGTGAGGAAATGCGAAAGAATTTCTCTCGCAAAATCAACGGAGCCCACGAATTCGATAAGAGGATCCCGCCCCTCTCTCTGAAGTCCCACCATAACAGTGGCGTCGGGACTGGGCAAAACAACGACCACAATATCCGTACCGTCCGGGCCATCCACAGCAAACAGGGTCTGGCGCCGCCTCCGGGCTTCATGCCACCCGGCCAGCATGCGTTTTGCGATTTCAGGTTGGCTTGCGATTCCGCTGGCAACTTTCTCTTTGCCGTCCGAACCGATCACCAGAACGCCTCGCAGCTCTGTGAAAGAAATTTCGTTTGAAATGGGGTCTGGTGTCTCCATGGCGGGCAATGATACTTCCATAAATTGTCAATTTGTCTTTAATGAGGACACGGAATCTATTGGCTGAGTTGGCAATTCCACCAAGAACGCCCGAACTGCCTCATATGTATGTGGCATCTGCAGCCTTTCATGACATGGCACACAGTTTGCTGAGGATACTGCAATGTCTACGCCAACCTCCATCCTGCCCTACCAAAACTTGCCAAATCGAACAGCGCCTGCGTTGAATCTTTTGGCTGGAACCAAGGTATTGGATCTAACCACTTCAGTGGCCGGACCTTACGCAGCCCAGCTGCTAGCCGACTTGGGGGCAACGGTACTAAAAATTGAAAAGCCCCAATCCGGGGACGATTCGCGCGCATGGGGACCGCCCTTCTTGCATGGCGAGTCGCTATGGTTTATGAGCGTCAACCGCGGTAAAAAAAGCGTCACCCTAGATATCGCGACGGACGACGGCCGCAGCGTATTACAACAACTTATTGGTCACTGCGACGTCATTCTGCTCAATCTAGTTGCGCGAGGCCAACGAAAGCTCGGACTGGATGCAGCGACGCTCCGAAAACTGAACCCACGCCTGATTCACTTGTCCTTGACGGGATTTGGCTCTCAGGGCAAGCGTGCAGATTTGCCATGCTATGACCTCATTGCTGAAGGCTACTCAGGCGTGATGGATTTGACGGGCGAAGCACAGTCTCCTCCCCAAAAAGTAGGCACCCCCGCTGCTGACCTGCTGGCCGGAAATGACGCTGCCATGGCTGTACTTGCGGCGCTGATCCGTCGCCAGCGCGATGGCAGTGGGTGCGACATCGACATTTCCATGGTGGAGAGTATGTCCCGATTTATGTCGCCTCGGCTGATGCCCTACCTGGGCTCTGGTGAATTGAGTCGCAGAACAGGCGGACGTGATAGTGTGATTGCCATATATCAGGTGTTTGAAACGTCCGACGAACCGATGACGCTGGGACTTGGCAACGACGCCATCTGGAAGCGATTTTGGGAAGCCGTCGGCCAACCCGAAATAGCTTCTCGCGTCGAATACGCCTCAAATGCAAAGCGACGAGCCTCACGCGACGAAATTGTCGTGATCATTTCTGAAATTCTGAGGAGCCGTCCGCGTGCCGATTGGCTGGAAATCTTGGGCAATGCCCGGGTACCCGCAGGACCGATCCATCGACTGGATCAGCTTGCGGATGACCAGGCCCTGAAGGACTCCGGGTTCCTTTATCGGACCAACGGAGTGGATGGCCCCATCCCTCAAGTGGGGTTGGGAATCCGGTTTGATGGCCGCAGTGAAGGCACATCAAATCCACCGCCCAAGCTGGGTGCACATACCGACGAAGTGCTAAGAGAGTGGCTTGCGATGGATCCAAAAACTATAGAGCAACTTCGCATCAATCGAGTCATTTAAGAAAAAGGAACAAATATGCAATTTGAGGAAATCACTTACAGCGAGGATGGTCCTATTGGAACGATTACGCTCAATCGTCCCCATGACGGAAACATGTTCACTCCCAAGATGTGCCATGAGATTCGTGATTGCATCAACGACATCCGTAGGGAAACCCGTACCCGCGTCATCGTTTTGACTGGAGCAGGCGACAAATTCTTCTGCATTGGTGGAAGAAAAGAAGGCATGGAGGACACCCTGCTCTACGCCGGTGTCCTGCCTACTCTGGAAATGTACGAAAGCATTGATAAACTGCAAAAGCCTGTTATCGCCTGTGTCAACGGGTTTGCAGTGGGTGGAGGCAACGTGTTGCAAATGGTGTGCGACATCACCATTGCAAAGGAAAGCGCTCTGTTCCGTCAGGTTGGCCCGATGATGGGCAGCTTTGACGCGGGCTATGGAACTTGGTATCTCGAAGACCTGGTTGGCAAAAAACGCGCAAAGGAGATGTGGTACCGTAATCCCAAGCTCAGCGCTGCCGAAGCGCTGGAATGGGGGCTTATCAACCATGTAGTTCCCGATCACGAGTTGCAGAGCTTCACTCGCAAATTTGCCCTGGAAGTAGCAGATCGGGGCGCATTTGCACTGGCTTCAATTAAAGCCGCATTCAACGCGAGACATGGTGGCGTGGGCGGACTTTCACGCATGGCACACGACCTATTGCTGCGCGGCTATCTGGATACTAAAGAGCATAACGAGCTCTCCAATTCTTTTGCCGAAAGGCGCAGCCCGGACCCCTCGACCTTCGGTCACTGAGTACACATCCAACCAGGGTTCTAGCCATGTCGCACCTACTGACTCTGCACAACCCGGCCACGGCCAGGGAGAACTACCTTTCCGGCTCTTGGCAGACAGAGACCCTATATATGTTGGCGCGCAGACATGCCACAGAGCGTGGTAATACCTATGCAGTACGGGACAGCTGCAGGAGATTGACATGGGCTGCCCTTGTGCGGTGGGTAGATGCGGTCGCTGCCAGTCTTCACGACAGCGGTTTGCGATCTGGCGACCGGGTTTCGGTCTGGCTACCCAACCGGTTGGAGACGGTGGTGATTTTTCTGGCTTGCTCCAGAAACGGTTATGTATGCAATCCTTCTTTGCACCAGAACTACACCGTAGCAGAGATTGCGACTTTGCTGTCCCGCATCGAGTGCCGTGCCCTATTTGCACAGCCGGGCTGGGGGGCAGATGCAATGACAAACGACATTTTTGCGCGCGCGGCAGAACTGGGGCACGTCAAGCAGCTATACGCATTACCGCCGCTGCGCGCACCCGACCTGCCCATTGCACAGGGCCTGAACCCCATGCCGCAGGCAGGTTATGAACCCAATAGCGTGCAATCTCAGCCAAGCGCTCACCCGGACCAAGTCGTCTATCTGGCTTTCACGAGCGGAACCACAGGCGCACCAAAGGGTGTTATGCACAGTGACAACACGCTGCTGGCCAATGGTAGATCCATGGTGGTGGACTGGGGGCAAAACGAAAGCACGGTGCTTTTGACCTTGAGTCCCATGAGCCACCACATTGGGACGGTCGCCCTGGAGCAGGTGTTGGTTGCAGGATGCGAACTCGTGATGCATGACACCACTGCGGGTATCGGCGCCCTGGATTGGATTCTGGAAACGTCGGCAACCTACGTCATGGGAGTTCCAACCCATGCAATGGATCTGCTTCAAGAGGTCGGCAAGCGTGGGATGAAACAGCTGGGATCCGTCAAAGTGTTCTACATGGCGGGCGCGCCGATTCCAACAGAGACTGCACGCACATTGCTTTCACTAGGCGCAAAGCCGCAAAACGTCTATGGAATGACAGAAAACGGTTCGCATCAATACACTAAGCCTAATGATGCAATGGACGTCATCAATAGCACCTGCGGTAAGGCGTGCTCGGCTTACGAAGTGCGACTATGGAGCCAAGAAAATCCGGACATTGAAGTAGCGCAGGGTGAAGTGGGTGAGATTGGTGGACGCGGGGGTGAGCTCATGTTGGGCTATTTCAACAACCAATCGGCAACGGAATCATCGTTCAATCGCAGTGGCTGGTTCTTGAGTGGCGATCTTGGTAGGTTCGATGAGCAAGGAAATTTACAGATAGTGGGGCGCAAGAAAGATCTCATCATCCGCGGGGGGCACAACATACACCCAGCGCATATCGAAGAGTACGCACATCGACACCCTGCAGTGAAGAAGGCAGCAGCCTTTGGTGTTGCAGATGAGCGCCTGGGTGAAAAAGTCTGCTTGGCCATCATCAGCAATTACGCCGAAATTTCTGCTGACGAAATGCTGCAGCACCTGGCTCGTGAAGGGCTTTCTAAGTTTGACATGCCCGAGTTCTTTGCGGTCGTCTCAGAGTTTCCGTTAACGGCCAGCGGAAAAATTCTGAAACGCGAGTTAATGCAGTGGACGCAAAGCGGGCGATTGCAACCGCAACCCGTTCGCTATAGGGAGGGAATTGCCAAATGATTGAACTTACATACGAAGAAGAATTTGCAGTGCTGACCATTCGGCGCGCATCGGCGCTCAACGCCCTAAGCTTTGATCTCATCGGCCAGATCGGCGAATGTATCCGACAGGTCGGTGTCTCCAACGCACGGGCGCTGATCATTACTGGCGAGGGAGAAAAGGCGTTTTGTGCGGGAGCAGACATCAAGGAACTGCAAAACCGTGGCCTCGCATCGCAACGCCAAGGAGCAGAATTCGGTCAGGGTATTTTCGCGCTGCTGGACCGCTTACCAATCCCGTCAATTGCGCTTGTCAATGGTTATGCCTTTGGTGGCGGATGCGAACTGGCTTTGGCGTGCACGCTGAGAATAGCTTTGCCTAATGCCAAGTTCGGTTTACCGGAAGTCAAGCTGGGACTTATTCCTGGCTATGGCGGCACGCAGCGCCTTTCACGCTTGGTGGGGCAAGGTCGTGCGCTGGAGATGGTCATGACGGGCAGGACCGTAAGCGCTGAAGAGGCGCTTGCCATGGGGCTGATCAATCGCATCATGGGCATTCCAGGCATTGAGGCCGCAAAAGCCTATGCGCGAGAGTTCACTGGCTATAGCCTTAGAGCCCTCCAATTTGCGCGAGAGGCAGTACAACGGGGGCAGGATGCCTCTTTGCACGATGGTCTGCGAATCGAAGCAGATCTCTCTACGCTGGCCTATCGAACGCGCGACGCAGAAGAGGGCATGCAGGCCTTCGTCAACAAACGAAAGGCCGTGTTCAAAGATGAATAAACAAACCAAGGAAACACGCGTATGACCAGATCATGCATCGTTGTCACCGGCGCCAGTCGTGGAATTGGGGCTGCCGTGGCGCTAGCACTGGCGCAGCAGGGACACCATGTGGCATGCCTATCCCGCTCAGGATCGTTGCCGGCCATCGCAAATGTGTCTGCAGAAATTACAGGACGGTGGATGGGCTTCAAAGCCGATGTCACCCAAGTGCAATCACTGAGGGATGTCTTTGTCCAACTAGCGAATGACGAATGGAGCGTCTCAGGTCTCGTAAACAACGCGGGCGTGCACACGGACGCGGCGTCCAGCGAGATGTCTATGGAGGACTGGCACCAAGTGATGGATACCAACGCCACCGCAGTAGTGAGCGCCTGCCAAGCTGCATATAGCCATTTGGTAGCGGCTGGAGGCGGGGTGATTGTGAATATCGGATCCTTTTTTGACAAAATTGGTGTCAAGCGCAACATGGCCTATTGCGCCAGCAAGGCGGCCGTCGGCGCCATCACTCGCGTGCTCGCCGTGGAATGGGCCAGCAAGGGCATTCGAGTTGTGGATGTCGCGCCAGGGTATATCCAGACAGACCTGAACGCAGACGCCATGGCGTCTGGCAGCCCGCTGCGACAGTACCTGGATAAGCGCATTCCTGGTCGCGAACCCGGCACTGCCGCCGATGTAGGGGCACTGGTTGCGGCCATGTTTACGCCAGCCGGAAAGTTCCTATCAGGCGAGACCATCTATGTAGATGGCGGCCAAAGCATCGCACATTGAACAGGAATAACCCATGAACTTACTGGAACGCCTGGACTCACGACTTTCATTGAATGATGAAGAGCGCATGCTGCTCGACAGCGTGAAGAGTCTGGCTAGAGATCGCATTGCACCACGTGCAGAACACTTTGATAGAACTGCGGAGTTCCCATGGGAGCATGTCGAAGCTATTAGGGAACTTGGGCTCAATGCCATGTTCATTCCAGAGACCTATGGTGGTGCCGCAATGTCTTATACCGCATATCTTGCTTGCGTGCGGGAAATTAGTCAGGCATGTGCTTCCACTGGAATCATATGGGCTACCAATTATCACGGAATGAAACCCCTCATTGACTGGGGTTCGGAAGAGCAAAAATTGCGCTTGCTTCCACGTATCGCCGAAGGAGGACTCGGCGCATTGGCCATCACGGAGCCAGGCGCAGGTTCGGACGCAACCGGTATGAAGACTTCGTTTCGTGAAGAAGGCGACGAAATCGTTATCAACGGAGGCAAGACATTCATCACCAACGGTGACGTTGCAGATTTGTATCTGCTATTTGGAAAGTGGGATGGTATTGCAGGCGCCAAGGAAAGTATTTCGGTATTGGTGCTTGAAAAGGGAACGCCTGGTCTCTCTGTCGTGCGACTGGAAGACAAAATGGGCACACGTGCTTCAAGTACGGCCACATTGGCCTTTGACAATTGCCGCGTCCCGCGCAACAACTTGCTTGGCAACCCAGGCGATGGACTAAAAATTCTGTTTGCATCACTCAACAAATCGCGTCCCAGTGTGGCCGCGCATGCCCTTGGGATAGCCCGTGGCGCCTTTGAAGATGCAGTGGGATACATCAATGAACGCAAGCAATCGGGTAAGCGAATTCTTGAGTTTCAGGGTATTCAGTTCATGGTGGCGGACCTCGCAGCCGAACTGGCACTAATTGAGAGTTGGCTGTGGCAGGTTGGTTCATGGGTCGATGCTGGTGCCAGTGACTTTGGCATAGAGGCCTCGCTCCTGAAAATGCGTGCCAGTGACCTCGCCATGCGTGCGTCTACCGATGCGGTGCAGTTGCTAGGTGGATACGGCTATTGCAAGGACTACCGTGTAGAGCGACTCATGCGGGATGCCAAGATCACGCAGATTTGGGAAGGTACCAATCAGGTGCACCGCCAGCTCATAGGACGCAGCTTCTTGCAGCGATGAACGCCAATAAAATTGATAAAGACAGTGAACAGATGATCAACGAAATCAAGACCATTGGCATCGCAGGCGCCGGCACCATGGGTGCGGGCATTGCCATTGTGTGTGCCCGCGCAGGTTTTCGCACCCGCGTCTTCGACCTTAACCAAAGTGCGCTGGACAGGGCCCACAACCAGACAGAGGCGTTTCTACGAAAGAGTGTGGAGCGTGGCAAGCTTGCGGCGGATAAGGTGCCGCAAATCATGGCCGAATGGCACGGAACCACCCGTCTTGAGGAATTTGCGGACTGCGACTTGGTGATTGAGGCTGTTTTCGAGAGCCTGCCCGTCAAGCATGACCTGTTTGGAAAGCTCAACGGAATTTGCCCAGCGCACACCATTTTTGCCAGCAACACATCGACCATTAGCATTACGGAAATTGCAGGCGGCTCTGGACGCGCAGACCGCTTTGTTGGTATGCACTTTTGCTTGCCTGCGCAGCTTATGAAGTTGGTTGAAATGTCCCCTGGTCTGACCACAAGCGAAGAGACGTTCACACTTGCCTGGTCAGTGTGCGAAGTCCTGGGCCAAAAGCCAGTACGCACTCAGGACACCCCAGGCTTTGTCCTCAACTATTTCCTCATTCCCTTTAACAATGATGCTATCCGCCTGGTTGAGCAAGGTGTCGCTGCTCCAGCTGACATCGACCTTGCGATCAAGACTGCAATGGGTTATGCAATGGGCCCCATGGAGTTGCTGGACCTCGTGGGGATGGATACCCAAAAACTGCTGTGTGAAGCCATGCACGGCGTGACCAATGAGCCACGTGCCGCCTGCCCACCGCTTGTCAAACGCATGATTGCCGCCGGTTGGCTTGGTAAGAAGAGTGGTCGAGGATTCCACAGTTACACAGACAGCAAGATGTACGGAGCTTAATGCCATGACCACCTATCGAATCATTCAGAGCGGCGAGAGTCCATCATTCCCGACGTCACGCCCAGCTGTTGAGCCTTTGACTTACCACTCATTTGTGGAGCAGGCCAGTGGTTCAGGCCTTTCATGTGTGTTCATGGGCAAAGACGCTGGAGCCGCTTTTGCTGCAGCAGGAAAGCTTGACGCTTGTCCCTTCGTCGCCATTGAGCTCGGACTGGAATGCTTGGGGGTTCACACGGGCGAGACTCGCGGAAGCGAGGGCTCCAACGTTGTCGGTTTTGCACGTTTCCGCCTTGGGAAAGGTGAACCCACAGCGCTCGTGGAGCTTGTGCGCCAACCACACACCAGTGAAGAGTCCATTGCGGCAGCCAAGCGTGCCTTTGAAGCGGCCGACTTAAAGGTAGCTGTTTGTGGGGATTTCCCTGGACGCATTGTCAACCGCCTTATCCGTCCATATCTGAATGCGGCACTTCGTCGCCTGGATGAGGGGCTTGCCAGCGCAGATGATATGGACAAGACTCTGTGCCTTGGACTTGGATATCCCGAAGGACCGATTTCGCTGTTGGAGCGTACGGGTCTTGCCGAACACCACGACACATCTCTTTCCCTGTACCAAGCTTTGGGCCAAGAACCCTATGCACCTGCGCGCCGTGCGCAGGTGGCAAAGGCGCGCGTCGGTCATTGATCGGTTCGGTTCATGGCGCTATTAAGACAGTGCCTGATGGATGTGCGTCAAAGGCGTGACTGTGACAACCATACCAACTGGTCTGGGCTTGTCGCTGACAGCCAGTGGGTACCAGCACTCCAAACTGATGCTGTCAGGCTGAGTTCCGGGCAACCCTCCAATACGGCGATACAAGCTAGCGCTTTGCGTTGCAATGACGATAGCTATATAACCAGCTTCAAAAAGGTCAATGCATCCTTATGAATACTACCCAACTACCCGCGCCTGTTGCCAATGCAGATTCACGTCCGTACTGGGATGCTGTAAAAGATCAAAAGCTTCTGATTCGCAAGTGCTCCGATTGCGGAGAACTGCACTTTATGCCGCGCTATCTTTGCCCATTCTGCTGGTCAGACAAGCTCGAATGGGTACAGAGTAAGGGAGCCGGAAGCGTGCACAGCTATACCGTCATTCGAAGGGCTCCTGTTCAGACATTTGCGACAAGGGTTCCGTATGTCATTGCCCTCATTGAGCTGGATGAGGGGCCGCGAATGATGGCCAACGTTTTGGGCGAGGATGCCCTGGACACCAAGATCGGTGATCGCGTCAACGTTATTTTTGAAGACCGGGGCGAGGACGCCAAGGTTCCACAGTTCAAACGTGTGAAGGCCTGAGGCTCCATGATGAAACAAGCAAGCTCTCTGAAAAACAAAGTCGCCATCGTTGGCGTGGGCGAGTCCGAGATTGGCTTGGTGCCCCACATGACGGGTCTCGGACTTAATGCACAGGCCGCCAAGCGTGCCTTGGATGACGCCGGTCTGAAGGTGTCAGACATTGATGGGGTGCTGACCGCGTATTCGTTCACTGAGCCTTACTTCATGCTGGGCTCGGTCCTATGCGAATACCTGGGTCTCACACCGAGATTCAATGCCTCAGTGGTGGTGGGCGGTGCAACCCCAGCCGTCATGCTTAAACACGCTGCAGAAGCGATAGTCTCCGGCCAGGCCGAGACCATTTTGGTCTGCGCCGGCGAGAATCGCGCAACCGGTGTGACGCGTGACGCTGCAGTTGCGGCGCTCATGGCAGTTGGACATCCCTACTTCGAGCAGCCTTACGGAACCTCTATCCCTGGCTTTTACGCCATGATTGCTCAACGCCACATGCACGTCTATGGAACCACGCGCGAACAGATGGCGCAAGTTGCGGTAAACACGCGGACGCACGCGCTGCTGCATCCTAATGCACACATGAAGAAACCTTTGAGTGCCGAGCAGGTTCTTTCTGCCAAGCCCATTGCCGATCCATTGGGCATGCTGGATTGCTGCCTCATTTCTGACGCTGGTGGTGCATTCATCGTGACATCGGCGGAGAGGGCCTGCGACCTGCAATCAAAGCCGGTCTATCTGCAAGGCATCGGGGAGCACCACACCCACGAGCACCTCATGTGCGCTCCGAGTTTGACTGAATTTGGTGTTACTGAGTCGGGCCGCATTGCCTACAAAATGGCAGGATTGGGTCCACAAGATATAGATGTGGCGGAACTTTATGACTGCTTCACCATTGTTCCTATCATAGAGTTGGAAGAACTTGGATTCTGCAAACCCGGTGAGGGAGGGGCTTTTTTTGCCGATGGACACGCACGCATTGGTGGACGATTGCCGGTGAACACACATGGAGGCATGCTGTCGCACGCCCATGCAGGTGCAGCGGGTGGTCTCTTTGGCATCATTGAAGCTGTACGCCAGTTGCGCGGTGGCCTAGAGAACCGCCAAGTCAAGGATGCAGAGGTCGCCTTAGTCCATAACGAGGGAGGCATCCTGTCGTCCCACTGCACCGTCATTCTTGCAAATGACAAAGGCTGAAGGAGTGCTGCATTCATGAAATCGGATATGTTGGCCTTGGCCATATGGGCAGCGCTTTGGCAACGCGGCTGCAATTGAGCCATCAACTCAAGGTCTACGACCTGAACTCAGCTGCAGTGCAGCGCATGGTGGATGCAGGCGCAAGTGCTTGCGCTCGTCTGGACGAACTGGCTTCGCATTGCGACATAGTATTTCTTTGTCTGCCTAAGTCGGACCATGTGCGCAGCGCCCTATTTGAAACGCATGGCGTGGTGGCAGGTGCAGCCAGCGGTTTGCTGATAGTGGATCAGACCACAGGAGATCCAATGGCCACTCGTTCCATTGTGCGTGATCTGGCATCCCTTGGCATTGACATGATCGATGCACCTGTCAATGGTGGAATTTCGGGCGCTAAAGCTGGAACCATATCTATCATGGCGGGTGCGGAAGAGGAGCAGTTCGCACGCATTGAGCCTGTGCTGCGCTTGATTAGTTCCAACGTCTTCCACGCAGGAACGATTGGAGCGGGGCATGTGGTCAAGCTCGTCAATAACCTCATCTCTGGTGTTCAACGCCTTTTGACATTTGAAGGTATCGCGTTGGCAGCAAAAAAGGAATTGGCCCAACTAAAGCGTTCGAGATTTTGATGAAAGGCTGCGGTAAGAACGCTTTCATGGAAAAGTCCATGGCACCACAAATTCTGAATGGCCAGCTTGATGTCGGATTCACCTTGGGACTGATGCACAAAGACATCCGTCTTGCGCGCCAGCTGGGTAACGATTCGGGAGTACCACTTTTCTTTGGCAACCTGGCGCGTGAAATTTACCAAATGTGCATTGGTGAAAAAGGAGCCCAGGCGGAGGCGAATACCGCAGCGCTGGTAGTGGACCGTATGTTGGGTACGCAAATGGTGCCTTCACCATCCCCTCGCGGCTAGATGCGTCATGCGTCACGGACTCAATATTTTTTTGTTGTATTCATTATTTATCAACTCTCAAACAGGAGAACTTTCATGGCCACAACCTACAAAGCTACCGGCGACTCAGTCCGCATCTACGAACACGTCCCACAACTTGCACGCATCCGAAAGGATGTTCTGCTGGGTGACGTTTGGAAGCAGCCTGAAATGGCTTTTCGAGACCGCATCCTTGTCACCCTAGGTGTTCTGGCGGCCGGTGGAAAGGTCGAGGAGATGAAAGCTTGGATGGCCCGCGGACTGGAGGCTGGAATCACACTGGATGAACTGCGAGGTCTCATAGTCCAAGTTACTTTTTATGCTGGCTGGCCTGCGGGACTGGCAGCTGGAAAAGCCGCACTCGATCTTTTCGAAGCAGAACCCAAGTAATACGTTACACAGTGGGGCGATAGTTCAAACTGGCATGTGGGTGTGTTGCTGTTTTAGTGCATTACGTTTCGCTTTCCCCCCATGTCATCCCAATCTCGCCTAGTCACTCTCATCGTTGCAAGTCCACTGTTTTTGCAAAACCTGGATTCTTCAGTGATGGCAACAGCTTTGCCGAGCATTGCGGAGTCTATGCAAGTGCCAACCTTGCACCTGAATTTGGCCATTACCTCATACCTGCTGAGCCTGGCCATCCTCCTCCCCGTCAGCGGTCGAACTCTGTAGAGTTGGCAGACATATTGAACAGCGGGGCAATATGTCCAGATACATCGAAGGTTAGGACAGGCAGCAGGTGACTTTGCTGCCGGAGTGCCTGGACCCTGATACCTACAACGCACTCTTCGACTTGTGCAATCTGGTCTTGTATCCCGTCATTGACTATTTCGGCGGGATCAATTTGACATACGGTTTTTCGTCGCCAGCTCTTTCGGCGAAGATTGACGGTCGTATTGCCCCCAAGCTCGATCAGCATGCAGGCCATGAATGTAATCGTCTCGGAAAGCCAGTTTGTGACAGGCTAGGGGCCGCTGTTGACTTCAGCGTTGATGATGAAAACATGCTTGAAGTCGCTCAGTGGATTGTGTCAAACACCCCGTTTGACAGGCTTTACTTTTATGGGGCTGATCGCCCACTGCATGTCAGCTACAGCGCTTCTCCAGCAGCACAAGTGACCGTGATGCGCAGGACGGCCCAGGGCAATCTGGTGCCGAAAACTCTTGATTCTGTGCAGTTTTTGAATCTCAAGCGAAATGATTTACCTCATTTCGCTTGAGACTTTTAGATTCGCTTGTCTTGCGATTTTCTCTAGTGCCTTAATAACCACTTGCGCGACATAAATTTCAAGCTAGCTCCACAGCCGCTTTTAGCAGTGATGGGTTGCTGTACAGATATGCGGCAGTAGTAGAGATGCTGCGGTGTCCAGCCAACGTCTTGAGCAAGTGAATGGGCGTATTTTTGTTGGCGAGGTTTGTGAGGAAAGTCCTGCGGCCACTGTGACTGCTGGCTCCTTCAAGACCGGCACCTGAGTACAAGAGTGCGATCGTCTGTGTCAGGCTGTTGGCAGAGAACCCCTCTCTAAAGCTCTTCTGGCTGTAGAAAAACGGAAAGCAGCGGTTGATGCAGCGTGCGTGATCTGCGTAGGCTTGCAATTCTGCTTGTTGATTAGCCAGACAAACTGAGCCAGTGTTTGCATCGAATATTGAGCCACTGGTTTTTAAAGAATTGGTTTATTCGGTTGTGGATAAGTTTAGCTGTTCTGTGTGTTTAGCTCCTTTCGTTTTGG
>Ga0228700_1000247_pt1 | contig 52716 bp, 59 predicted proteins | sample McNCre317_Aug_MG_FD_178019 | JGI IMG/M metagenome (GOLD analysis project Ga0228700, IMG submission 178019) | Freshwater microbial communities from McNutts Creek, Athens, Georgia, United States - 3-17_Aug_MG | ecosystem: Environmental > Aquatic > Freshwater > Creek | place: USA: Georgia...
GCTCGACAAGCAAGTGCTGCAAATGTGGCACAACCGCGAATGGAAAGCCTTTTGCGAAATGCTGCCCGAGTACGCCAGCAAAGGCCACGGCGAAGGCTTCATGCACGACACCGCCATGTTGATGGGCGCACTCGGCTGGACAGCTTATGACGGTGGTGCAGACATCGTGACGCCTTACTTTGGCGCGAGTGGCACAGGTCAGCTCAATGCCATTTTTGATGTGACACCGCAAGACGGCGCGCAGGTGCCCAAAGCCGTGGCCAGCAGCGCGGATGGCTACACCGCCATCAGTGCACGTTTGTGATGTTTGCGAGAACGCCATGCCCCACCTTGTGATTCTTTACACCGGCCAGCTCGAGGCTGAAGTGAACATGACGACGTTGTGCCGTCAAATGGCTGACGCCATGTTGACCGTCAAAGACGAAACCGACAAACAAGTGTTCCCCACAGGGGGCACACGCGTGTTCGCCTATCCCGCGCCGCACTATGCCGTGGCCGATGGCGGCGCAGCAGGCAAAGCGGCTGCGCAGTTTGAAGGCAACCCACACGGAGGCTCTGGCGACTATGCCTTTGTGTACCTCAATGTGCGCATGGGCAAAGGCCGTAGCGAAGCCACACAGCAGCGTGCAGGACAAACCTTGGTCGATGTGGCCAAGGCATTTTTTGCCCCCGTCATGGCGCAACGCCACATCGGCATCACCTTGCAAATTGATGTGGGCCCCGAAGTGTTTGACGCCAAGCACAGCAACATTCACCCTTTGTTTCAAAAGAATTAATCATGCCCCCACGTTCATCACTGTGTGTATTCACTGCCCCCCAAGGGGGCGCGGCCTCCTTCGGGGCGGCCCAGCAGGAGGCCTAACCATGTCTGTTTTTACCGAAGCCCAAATTCAAGCGCTGGCGCAAGAGCTGCACCAGTCTGAAAAAACACGCGTGCAAATTGAGCACTTCTCCAAACGTTTTCCTGGCATGACCATCGAAGACGGCTACCGCATCAACCGTGCGTGGATGCAGTTGCAATACGCCGAAGGCCACCAAGTCATTGGTCACAAAATTGGTTTGACCAGCCGCGCCATGCAGCAAGCCAGCCAAATTGACGAGCCCGACTACGGCACCTTGTTGGACTACATGCGTTATGAGTGCACCCCAGGTCAGGTGTTGCACATCCCTATGCACAACTTCATCGCACCCCGTGTGGAAGTGGAGTTGGCGTTCATCTTGAAAAAAGAGTTGCGCGGCCCCAATGTCACCGTCGAGCAAGTGTTGGACGCCACCGAGTACGTGACGCCTGCGATTGAAATCATCGACTCACGCATTGAGCAGTTCGACCGCCACACCAAAGTGATGCGCAAAGTGTTCGACACCATCAGCGACAACGCCGCCAATGCCGGGATCGTGCTGGGCGCCAAGCGCGTGGATCCCCACACCACCAACTTGCCTTGGTGCGGTGCGATTTTGCGTTTGAACACGGTGGTGGAAGAAACCGGTTTGGCCGCAGGCGTGCAAGGCCACCCCGCCGTGGGGATTGCTTGGTTGGCCAACAAGCTGGCCCCTTGGGATGAATATTTGAAAGCGGGCGAAATCGTGTTGGCGGGGTCCTTCACCAAGCCTGTGCCTGCCAAGTTGGGCGATGTGTTTGAGGCCGATTACGGGCCGCTCGGATGTTTGAAATTCAAATTTGCTTGAGAGGTTGCACATGACAAATGCCTTCATTCGCTCCCCACGCGACAGCGATGCCGAATGGCAAGCGCGAGTTCAGTTGGCTGCGTGTTACCGAATCTTTGCCCATCTGGGTTGGTCTGAGCTGATCTACAACCACATTTCCTTGCGTGTGCCTGATGAGGCGGGTCACTTCTTGATCAACCCATTTGGTTTGCACTACACCGAGGTGACGGCATCAAACTTGGTGAAGGTCGATATTGAAGGCAACATCATTGGACACAGCGACTGGCCCATCAATCCTGCTGGCTTCACGTTCCATGGCGCCATTCATGCCTCCATGCCCAATGCACACTGTGTGATGCACATCCACTCGACGCCCACCATGGCGGTGTGTTGTTTGAAAGAGGGGCTGTCTTACACCAATTTTTATGCTGCTCAACTTTGGGGGCAAGTGGCGTATCACGACTTTGAGGGCATCACGGTTCACGCAGAGGAGGGCGCACGAATTTTGGCCAGCTCGGCGGGTAAGCAAGTGCTGTTCTTGCGTAACCACGGCCCCGTGGTCATTGGCACTTCTTTGGCAAATGCGTTCAATTTGATGTGGTTGGTGCAACGTGCGTGTGAAGTGCAAGTGGCGAGTCAAGCCTTGGGCGACTTGCAGCCTATCAGCGAAAAAGCCCTAGAGGGTTGTGTGCGCGATTCACTCAATTTCAATCCTAAATTTGGCGCGGGTGAAGATTCATTTGCTGCCATGCAGCGGCTCATAGATCGCATCGATCCGAGTTACAAGTCATAAGTGACAAGGCACACGCTGCACACCTTCGCACAGGAAACATTCAAAATGCAAATCACTCCGAATAATTTTTTAGCTCAAATCCGACAAGGCCACGTCCAAATTGGTTGTTGGGTCGGGTTGGCCGATGCCAATGTGGCCGAGGCCTTGGCCGGCTGCGGTTTTGATTGGCTGCTGCTCGATGGCGAGCACGCACCCAACGATGTGCGCACCGTGCTGGAGCAACTGCGCGCAGTCGCGCCTTACCCCGTACACCCCATCGTGCGCCCCGTGCAAGGTGATGTGGCACTCATCAAGCAGTATTTGGATGTGGGCGCACAAACTTTGTTGGTGCCCATGATTGACACGCCCGAGCAAGCCGCGTTGATGGCCAAGGCGATGCGCTACCCCCCTCACGGAATTCGTGGCGTGGGCGCTGCGCTAGCGCGTGCTTCACGTTGGAACCAAGTGACGGATTACCTGAAACACGCGGATGACGAAATGTGCTTGTTGGTGCAAGCGGAAACAACACTTGCTGTGAAAAACCTCAAAGCAATTGCAGCAACTGAAGGCGTAGACGGTGTCTTTTTTGGCCCTGCAGATTTGTCTGCTGCCATGGGGTATCGCGGTCAACCCGGTCACCCAGAGGTTGTGAAAACAATTTTGGAAGGGATTGCAACCGTACGTGAGGCTGGAAAAGCGGCAGGTATTTTGATGGCTGATCAAAAAATGGCACGTATGTATTTAGATGCTGGGGCACAGTTTGTGGCCGTTGGCGTAGATACCACTTTGCTTGTTCGAACTGCAACTGAGCTAGCTGCCGTGTTTAAAGGTCCTCGTGGTGGGGTTGTTGATAACTCCCCCAAAGTCTATTGAATTGGAATAGTGAATGAGTACGCTCAAGTTAAAAGATGCAGGATTGCTGAAGTCCCTGTGCTACATCAATGGTGAATGGATTGGAGCGAATGCACCTTCTGCCATCCAAGTCACCAATCCTGCGACTGGCACGGTGATTACAACGGTGCCCAGACTGGGTAAGGAAGAAACACAACGTGCCATCGATGGGGCATCTGACGCGCTGAATGGTTGGAAAGCACGTACCGCTGAAGCGCGTGGTCGAATTTTGCGCCGTTGGTATGAGCTGATGATGGAACATCAAGATGATTTGGCCCTCATCATGACTTCCGAGCAGGGGAAGCCTTTGGCCGAAGCAAAAGGCGAGATCGCTTATGCCGCTTCATACATCGAGTGGTTTGCTGAGGAAGCACGTCGTGTCTACGGTGAAATGGTGCCCTCACCTTGGCATGACAAACGAATTTTGGTGACGCACGAACCTGTCGGTGTCTGCGCTGCAATTACACCGTGGAATTTTCCTGCCGCCATGATCACGCGCAAGGTAGCGCCTGCATTGGCTGCGGGTTGCGCCATTGTGGTGAAACCCGCCGAGCAAACCCCGCTGTCTGCATTGGCAATGGCCGAGTTGGGGCAACGTGCGGGTATTCCTGCGGGGGTGTTTTCTGTCATCACCGGCACTTCGCGTGAAATTGGCGGCGTCTTGACCTCAAGCCCAGTCGTCAGAAAACTGACTTTCACGGGATCCACGGAAGTGGGCCGTGTGCTGGCTGCGCAATGCGCACCTACGCTGAAGAAGATGTCATTGGAGTTGGGTGGCAACGCGCCATTTATCGTGTTTGATGATGCTGATTTGGACGAGGCTGTTCAAGGCGCCCTTGCATCGAAATACCGAAACACAGGACAAACGTGTGTGTGTGCCAATCGTCTTTTGGTGCAATCGGGTGTGTATGACGCGTTCTCAAAAAAATTAGCCGCAGCCGTTGCGGAAATGAAAGTGGGCAATGGCTTGGATCAGGACACAACGCAAGGTCCTTTGATTGATGAGGCTGCACTGACTAAGGTTGAAGAGTTGGTGAGTGACGCCGTTCAACATGGTGCTCAAGTGCTTGCGGGTGGTAAACGTCACGCATTGGGCGGAACGTTCTACGAACCCACCATCTTGGGCAATGTGACCAAAGAGATGCGCATCGCTACGGAAGAAGTCTTTGGTCCTGTTGCGCCCTTGTTCAAGTTTGAAACTGAAGCGCAAGCGATTGCGCTTGCGAACAACACGGAGTTTGGACTGGCCGCCTACTTTTACGCCAAAGACATGGGGCGAGTGTGGCGAGTGGCAGAAGCGATTCATGCGGGCATGGTCGGAGTCAATACCGGCATCATTTCGACAGCGGTTGCACCATTTGGCGGTGTCAACCAATCCGGTATGGGTCGAGAAGGAGCGCACCAAGGCATCGAGGAATACATGGACACCAAATACATTTGTTTGGGTGGCGTGGGTGCAATTCAATGAACGTATTAATTGAAATGGAGAAAAGCCATGAGTGAATACACCTCACCGATTTCTGGTGTCGATAGATTCTTGCAGCGCCTGTGCGATGCCAGCGCCACCATTGGTGGCCTTGTGCTGGTCGCGATTGCCTGTGTCACCGTCGTCAGCGTCATTGGCCGTGCCTTCTTTTCACACCCCATCTTGGGCGATGTGGAGTTGGTGCAACTCGGCTGCGCCGTGGTGGTGGCCTCGTTCTTGCCCTACACCCAGTTTCGCCACGCCAACATCATTGTGGATTTCTTCACCACCAACGCCTCTGAACAAACCCAAAGCAAGCTCGACGCTTTTGGCACCTTGCTCTACACCTTGGTGATGGCCTTGGTCGCTTGGCGCGTCGCGGTGGGTGGGGTCGACATCAAGGCCAACCAAGAGACCTCGATGCTCATGGCCTTGCCCCTGTGGATTCCCTACATGTTGATGGTGCCCGGCTTGGTCCTGTGCACTGTCATTGGGTTTGTTCAAACCCTGCAACACCTCGGTCTGATGGCAAAGGAAAACGTATGAGCACGATGAGTATTGGTTTGTCCATGTTCGGCGCCATGTTGGTGCTGATGGCGGTTCGCGTGCCCATCGCGATTTCTATGTTTGTGCCAGGGGCTGTGGGCTACATGGCCTTGGCCGGTTGGTTGCCTCTGTTGTCGCACCTCAAAGGCGCGGTCTACAGCCGTGTGTCGATTTACGACTTGTCGGTCATTCCTTTGTTCATGCTGATGGGCGCGTTTGCCGTGCACGGCGGTTTGTCCAAAGCCTTGTTTGATTTTGCCAACGCTTTGCTGGGCCGCTTCAAAGGCGGCATGGCCATGGCCGGTGTGTTGGCCTGTGCGGCGTTTGGCTCCATCTCGGGCTCAACCGTGGCCACCACCGCCACGATTGCGCAAGTGGCCTACCCAGAGATGCGCCGCATCAACTACTCCGGCCGACTCGCCACGGCCGCGCTGGCCACAGGCGGCACGATGGGGGTGTTGTTGCCGCCTTCAGTCACGTTGATGGTCTACGCCATCTTGACGGAGCAAAACATCACCAAGATGTTCTTGGCTGCTTACATCCCCGCCTTGCTGGCGGCTGTGGGTTACTTGCTCGCCATTGCGGTGATCGTGCGCATTCACCCCGACCAAGCGCCGCAAGCCAAAGCGGCTTCGGGCAGCGAAGTGTGGACCAGTGCCTTGAATGTGTGGCCCATTGCGGCGATTTTCTTGGTGGTGTTTGGTGGCATCTACGGCGGTGTCTTCACAGCGACCGAAGGTGCTGCGATTGGTAACGTGTTGACGTTTGCCATCACCTTGCTGCGCCGTGAGATGACGTTTGACAAACTCGTGGCGTCGATTCGCACCACGGCACAAACCAGCGGCATGATCTTTTTGATTTTCATTGGCGCGGACATGATCAACGCCTCGTTGGCGCTCTCACAGCTGCCTGCGCAGTTGGCCGACATGGTGGGCCATTTGCAGATTTCACCGTTGGTGGTGATGGCCGGCATCATGATTTTCTACATCATCCTCGGTTGTGTGATGGATGAGATGTCCATGATCTTGTTGACGGTGCCCACCTTGTTCCCCGTGATCTTGGGCATGGACTTCTTCGGTTTAAACCCATCGGACAAGTCGCTGTGGTTCGGTATCCTGATTCTCACGGTGTGTGAGATCGGCATGATTTTCCCGCCCGTGGGTTTGAACGTGTACATCATGAATGGTTTGGCCAAAGATGTGCCCATGGTGGAGACCTACAAAGGGGTTGTCCCGTTCTTGATCACCGATGGCATCCGTTTGTCGCTGTTGATCGCATTCCCAGCCATTTCGCTGTGGCTGGTGCACCTGTTAACTTAATTCAAAGACTAGGAAACAAACCATGAAATCTCGCATCCTCAAAGTTGCAGCTGTAGCTTTGACTGCCGCAGCGCTCAGCCCTGTGGCGATGGCCCAAGAGGTGACACTCAAAGTGCACCACTTCTTGCCCGCTTCGTCATACGCACAAACCTTGTTCATTCAACCGTGGTGTGACCGCATCGCCAAAGAGTCGAACAACAAGATGAAGTGCCAGATTTATCCTTCCATGCAATTGGGTGGTTCGCCCCCTCAGTTGTTTGAACAAGCGCGTGACGGTGTGGCGGACATTGTTTGGACAGTGCCTGGCTATGCTGCAGGACGCTTTCCATCGATTGAGGTGTTTGAAATGCCCTTCATGATGCAAAACCCTGAAGCCACCAGCAAAGCGTTGTGGGATTACGTGGACCAATACGCCAAAGCCGAGTTCAAAGACGTCAAGCCTTTGGCATTTCACGTGCATGGCGATGGCGTGTTCCACATGGTCAACAAGCCTATCCGTACAGCGGCTGATTTGAAAGGCGTCAAACTGCGCGCGCCCACCCGTGCCACCAACAAGTTCATTGCCTTGTTGGGTGCTACCCCTGTGAGCATGCCTGTGCCACAAGTGGGTGATGCTTTGTCAAAAGGCGTGATCGATGGCGCGGTGGTGCCTTACGAAGTGGTGCCTGCGGTGAAGATCCAAGAGTTGGTGAAATTCCACTCGGAAACCGATCCTGCTGAGCCTGCTTTTTACACAACCGCCTTCATCTTTGCAATGAACCAGGCTAAATACGACGCATTACCTGCTGACTTGAAAAAAGTGATTGATCGCAACAGCGGGCAAGCGTTGTCTGGCTTAGCGGGTAAGGCCTTCTTGCAAGCTGATGCAGAAGGCAAAAAATTTGTCAATAAAGCTGCAATTAACGTCATTCCAAAAGCTGAATTGGAGAATTGGAAAAAAGTGGCTCAACCTTTGTTTGATGCATGGGTGTCTGACATGAATGCCAAAGGTCAAAACGGCAAGCAAATGCTGGACGGTGCGAAGGCCTTGATTGCAAAGTATGCAGAAGGTAAATAAGAGCCTGCACGCCCCATAAGAATCAAAGCCTGAGCTCACTCCATCAGCAAATGGTCAATCCATCGCGCACCTGGCGCGGCATCCGTCCGCAGGTCTGGTGTGTAAGGTGCGATGTGGGGTGTGTCTGAGGGGGCGCTGATGTGGTTGAGGTCAATCGCTTGGGGTTTGCCGATCAAGCGTTGACCCACCACCTCCAATTGGTAATAGCTGCCGTTCCAAAGCTTTGCGCCAAAGTCGCGTGGCTGCTTGAATAAAAACAACAAGCTGTGCTCTAACCAAACCAAATTGCCTGCGGTGATGGTGTGTGGGTTGCGATACGGATAGGGCACGTGGCAGGTCACTTCACTTGCGCCGTCCAAGCATTTGAATTCCTTCATTGATAAAAAGTGGTCGACCAGCACAGGGCTTTCTACTTGGAGGTTGAAGTGCGTCACGTCTGCCCCTGCTGGGGTGAATTGCACATGCCCAATCGCGATTCGCGTGCCATCGCGTGTGACGGCGAAGACTTGCTTGGTGCCTTCCAATTCAAAATCTGCGGCCCAACAGTGGGAAGTGATGCAAGTCAACATGATTGCAAGCTGGCAGATGCGTTGAAAATGGGCCTTGATGGAACTGCGCATGTACGACTCCTAGGATGATTTCATTTTCAAGGCGAAAGTCGTTTCACACGCAGGGGGTTACCCCAAAGAACCGGGTATGCTTTTTGGCATGTTTCAAAAGTCGGCTGCACCTTCACATCCAACGCTCTCAGATCGAATCGAGGTCTATTCATCGAGCGTGCATGGCCAAGGTGTGTTTGCCTTGTGTCACATGACGGCAGGCGAAACGGTCATTGAATACGTGGGTGAAATCATTTCGATGGCTGAGGCACAACGTCGCCATCCACATGACCCGACCAATCCCGAACACACGTTTTACTTTCACATCGACGATGCACGGGTGATCGATGGCTTGTATGGTGGCAATGCCTCGCGTTGGATCAACCATTCGTGCCGTCCGAACTGCGAGCCGGTGGAGGTGGCGGGGCGCATCTTCATCCAAACGCGTCGCCAAGTCTGGCGGGGTGAAGAGTTGACGTTCAACTATGGGCTGGTGAGCGATGAGCCTGTGACCGATGCACTCAAAACCAAATACCTCTGCCGCTGTGGGGCGAAGAAGTGCAAAGGCACAATGCTGGCATGACAGATACCTCCACGCAATGGGACAAGGCCTGCAAAGCCTTGGATGAAGAGTTTCAACTCAGTGCCAGCGAACTTCCCACGATAGAAACCGCCAAAGCGTTGTTCTTGCAACTTGTGGGTCGCCGCGAGATCACCCAAGAGGCGGCGAACGCGTTGATGTACAGCTTGTATTTTTCCGGTTACCTGAGCATGTTGCTGTCATTCAAACAGCAGACGCCCAATTTTGAGGTGCCTGATTACTTGCATACCCACCCAGTGCTAGAGGCCTCTAACCGCTGGGCGCAGTTGGCCACCGATGGCCATTTGTTGTTGCAGCTGGCGCAGCCCATCATTCGCGACACACACGACTTGTTGGATGCGCTGAATTAAGTGCGTACCGCGCCATAAGGGCAGTAGCCAGGTCGTGGTCCCACTTGCGGATGCAGCCTGCACGTGTTGGGTCTTTTTTCATAGACGGTACAGCGACGTGTTTTGGCGTCTAAGTTTTGGCAGTCCCCATTGGCACGTCGTGACAAGGTGAAGATGCTGTTTTTGAAATTGAAGTGTTCAATCACGCCCATTTTTTGCAAGCGCTTGGCAATTTGCTTGGGCTCTTCGTGTTCGGCTTCAAAGGGGTCGACCAGTTCTAAACGAACCAAGTCAGGCAATTTCACTTCCACGGGCATGGTGCAGCAGTTGGCCGCACACGTGTTGCACAGCCCATTGCGGTAGCGGGTCCAGGTGTCGCAGTTGTCGACGTTCACGATGGCGATGTGTGACCTCACGCTTGCCCCTCCGCTGAAGCAGGCAAATCAGGCATTTGATACGCCAACACTTTGAGCGAACGCTCAGGTGACACATCGGCAAACACGGACGGATTGGCGACGCGTTGCACAAAATTCAACTCGGGGGCCAACGCTTGCATTTGGTCTTGTAAAAAGCTCAGGCCCAACTCGGGCGCATTCAAACACAGCAAGGCATAGCCGCCCGGGGCCAGCAGTTCAGGCAAGCGTCGCATGAGTTTGGCGTAGTCTTTGGTGGCGATGAAGCTGCCTTTTTGGTAGCTGGGCGGGTCAACGATGACCAAGCCATAAGGCCCGCCACGCGTGATCTTGCCCCATGTCTTGAAAATGTCGTGCATCAAAAACGTTGCCCCCGTGCTGAGGCTGTTGATCGCATGGTTGTGTTGACCAATCGCCATTGCGCCATGGCTCATGTCCACGTTCACCACTTGCTTGGCACCGGCTTGCAACGCCACCACGGAGAACGCGCAGATGTAGGCAAACAGGTTGAGCACTTTCAGGCGTGGCTGGTCAGCCCCGTAGCTGCGCACGAACTGACGGACCCACGCCCGCCCCTCAGCCATGTCTAAAAACAAACCGTGGTTTTGGCCTTTGAGTACGTGCACGCGAAAACGCGCACCGTTCTCTGTCACCACATGCGACTCGGGCACGGTGCCGCACATCAAACGGGTGTCAAGATGGCCTTCGGCGCGACACTGAAACACCCAGTTCAAAGGCTGGTCGGGTGAAATCTGCGCCCAGCGTGTCGACAGCGCGACACCAAGCTCGGCAAGGTCTGCGTCACTCACCGCTTGAAAACTGGTCAGCCCGAGTACGGGTGGAAACGCATCTAACGTCCACTGCTCGCAACCCGGATACAAACCGCCACGGCCATGGAACACGCGTTGAGCGTCAGTGGGCAGGGCCATCGTGGCGATGGCATCGAGCAAGGCTTGCATATCAGGACTGGGCGGGCCGATGTAGGAGGAAAGTGCATAAGTGTATGCACGGACAAGGATGGCCCATTTGGCCCCGCAGTTCAGGCTAGGATGGACCCCATTTTTAAAATAATTCGGAGCCTTCTTTCATGACCCCTGCAGAACAAGAATTACGCACAGCCGCACTGCAATACCACCGCTCGCCCACCAAGGGCAAGATTCGTGTAGAGCCCACACACCCGCTGGACAACCAGCACGATTTGAGTTTGGCGTATTCACCTGGCGTTGCTTACCCTTGTTTGGAGATTGAGAAAGACCCACAAACCTCTTACGAGTACACCAGCCGCGGCAACTTGGTGGGCGTCATCACCAATGGCACCGCCGTGTTGGGCTTGGGTGACATTGGCGCGTTGGCCGGTAAGCCAGTGATGGAAGGCAAAGGCTGTTTGTTCAAAAAGTTCTCAGGCATTGACGTGTTTGACATCGAACTCGACGAACGCGATGCCGACAAACTGGTGGACATCATCGCGGCCATGGAGCCTACCTTTGGGGGCATCAACCTCGAAGACATCAAAGCGCCCGAGTGCTTCTACATCGAGCAAAAACTCAGCGAGCGCATGCGCATTCCCGTGTTCCACGACGACCAACATGGCACCGCCATCATCTCGGCTGCGGCCATGTTGAACGGCTTGGAGTTGGCCGGCAAAGACATCACCCAAATCAAAGTGGCGGTGTCGGGTGCAGGCGCGGCAGCCCTGGCTTGCTTGGGCGTGTTTGTGGGCTTAGGTGTGAAGCCTGAGAACATTTATGTGTGCGACTCCAAAGGCGTGATTTACGAAAATCGCCCCGGTGGTTACGACGAATCCAAAGCCCGCTTCGCACAAAAAACAGACGCGCGCACTCTGGCCGATGCGGTCCACGGCGCAGACGTGTTCTTGGGTTGCTCAGCCCCCGGCGTGTTGACGCAAGACATGGTCAAGACCATGGCCGACAAACCACTCATCTTGGCCTTGGCCAACCCTGAGCCAGAAATTCGCCCTGAGTTGGCCAAAGCCGTGCGCCCAGATTGCATCATCGCCACGGGCCGTTCGGACTACCCCAACCAAGTGAACAACGTGCTGTGCTTCCCGTACATCTTCCGTGGTGCGTTGGATTGCGGGGCCACCAAAATCACCGACGCGATGAAGATTGCGTGTGTGCGCGAAATCGCAGATTTGGCCAAACTCGACGTGACTGCTGAAGTGCAAGCCGCTTACCCTGGTTTGGATTTGACGTTTGGGGTGGACAACATCATTCCCAAGCCGTTTGACACACGCCTCATCCAGCGCATCGCGCCTGCGGTGGCGCGTGCGGCCGAAGCTTCGGGTGTGGCCAAGCGCCCCATCCAAGACTTTGACGCCTACGCCAAAACCTTGACGGCTTGGGTGAAGTAACACCTTGAGCCGCCTCAAGCTCACCCGCGACAAGATTTACAAAACGGTCGCGCGCCAGTTGCATGGCGTGGTGCCGTGTTGGGTCTGCGGGGAGCATGTGGCGCACACCGATGCCACGCTTGAGCACATTCAGCCGCTGAGTGAAGGCGGCAACAGCCACCAAGACAACTTGGCCATCAGCCACGACCGCTGCAACAACTTGCGGCACGCCAAGAGCAAGGCCTGATGTCTCAACCCAAACCAGCCTTGTGGGGCATTGGCTTGTTACTCATGGCGGTGGCTTGCTTTGCCGTGTTGGACACCACCACCAAACGTGTGACAACGGTGGTCCCGGTGTTGATGGCCATTTGGGCGCGTTACTTTTTTCAGGCCTTGCTCACCACCGCCGTGGTGTTGCCACTCAAGGGTTTGGACGTTTTGAAAACCCAAAACCCACGTCAGCAACTCACGCGTGGGGTGTTGCTGGCCTCCGTCACGGGGCTGGCATTTTTAAGTCTCAAACTTTTGCCTGTGGGGGAGTTCACGGCCATTGTGATGACCGTGCCTTTGTTGGTCACCTTGTTGGCCGCACGGATGTTGGGCGAACATGTGTCTGTTCAGCGTGTGTGGCTGGTGTGTGGCGGCTTTGTGGGCACGCTCATCATCGTGCGCCCCGGCACCGATGTGTTTGGATGGTCGCTTTTGATTCCTGCCGCCTTGGTGGTGGTGAATGCCGCCTTTCAGCTGCTCACCAGCAAGATGGCACGCACCGAAGATGCCATGACCACGCAGTTCTACACCACGTGGGTGGGCACCGCCTTGGCTTCCATTCCGCTGTCTTGGTTTTGGGTGCCCGTGACCGACACGCGTGTGTTGTTAGAGCTGGTGCTCATGGGCGTGGCGGGCGGTGTGGGGCACTTCTTGCTCATCATGGCGTTTGAGCGTTCACCCGCGGGCACCTTGATGCCCTACATGTATGCGCAAATTGGCTTTGCCATGTTGGGCGGTTGGCTGGTGTTTGACCATGTGCCAGACCACTTCTCGTTGATGGGCATTGGGTTGATTGCGTTGTGTGGCACCGCCGGTGGCTTGCTCACTGTGTACGAGATTCGGCAAAAAACAAAATAACGAGACAAGGAGTCAGGGCATGACACACCCAGCGCAACCACGCATCGCCATCGCCGGTGCTGGCACGATTGGCTTGGCACACATGGCGGTCATTCAGCAAAGCGAGCGCTGCACACTCAGCGCCATCGTGGACCCCTCGGCGGCGGCACAGGCCGTGGCCTTCGCGAACGGTGTGCCCTGGTACCCAACACTCGATGCGCTGCTGGCGCACGACACACCCGACGGCATCATCTTGGCCACGCCGAATGCCTTGCATGTGCCGCAGGCCTTGCAATGCATGGCGGCAGGTATGCCGATTCTTTTGGAAAAACCCATTGCCACCACGGTGCAAGAAGCCCAAGCCTTGGTGGATCAAGTGGAGGCCACGGGTGCTCAGGTGCTCATTGGGCACCACCGCGCCCACAGCGCCATCATGGCCCAAGCCAAACAGGTGGTGGACTCTGGCAAGCTCGGGGCTTTGGTGGCGGTGATGGGCAGCGCCTTGTTTTTCAAACCCGACAGTTACTTCCAAGATGGCCCTTGGCGCCGAGAGGTGGGCGGTGGCCCCATCCTCATCAACATGATTCATGAGGTGCATAACCTGCGCATGTTGTGCGGTGACATTGTGGCGGTGCAGGCTTTTCAATCCAACGCCACACGTGGTTTTGCGGTGGAAGACACGGTGGCCATCAACCTGCGTTTTGCCAACGGCGTGTTGGGCAGTTTCATGTTGTCAGACACAGCAGCCAGCGCCCGCAGCTGGGAGCAAACCAGTCAAGAAAACAAGGCGTACACCAGCTATGCGGATGAAGACTGCTATGTCATCTCAGGCACACGTGGCAGCTTGTCCGTGCCCACCATGCGCTTGAAAACTTATGCCCGCGATGAAGACCGTTCATGGTGGAAGCCATTTGAGGTGGGCGTTGTCGACCTGGTGCGTGATGACCCACTGAGTCGACAAATCGCACATTTTTGCGATGTGATGCAGGGCGTTGCCGCGCCCTTGGTCACCGCACGCGATGGGTTGAACAACTTGCGCGTGACCGAAGCCATTGCGCAAGCCGCACAGACAGGCGGCTTGGTCGAACTCGCCGTGTGAGCTTACTCAGCGGCGGGCTGAATGGCGTTTTCTAAGTTCATGAAAATCGGACGACCATCTGGCGTGTTGAGAGGCACGATTTTTTCGTCATGACCATCCGCTGCAGGAATGAGCGCGCACAGTGTGGGGCTGGTCCGCAGTTCGCCATTCAAATGCACTTCCAGGTCGGCAATGACCAGTTGCACATCGGTGAGGATTTGTTTCACGCGCATGGTGAGTTCTCTTTCTAGCGTTGAGGTGTTCGTTCGAGTTTTTGCACGTCGAAGTGCTGCGCCTTGAGGCGCTCCAGCAATGCGTCATACGCTTTGGCACTCACCTGTGGTGTGCGCGACAGCACCCACAGGTACTCGCGTTTGGCGTCACTCACGGCTGCCAGTTGGTAGTCTGTGTCGAGATCAATCACCCAGTAGTCGCCCCACACCATGGGGAGCCAACTCAACCATGCAGGCGCAAATCGCACTTGCAGTTTGGGTGATGTGGCGCTGCCGACTTGGTGTGCTTGACCCAGCGCGTCGATCGTGCTGCCATCGCTCGTCATGCAGCTGTTGAGCACTTGTACCGACCCATTGGTTTGCGCTAAATACTGGGCACGCGTATTCGCCACGCATTGGGTTTGAAAACGATTGGGAAACTTGGCAATCTCATGCCAAGTGCCCATGTAGCGCTGTACGTCCAGGGCCGCAATGGTGTTGATCGGCGGTAAGGTCGCAGGTGGGGTGGTGTTTTGAGCATTCGCACTGAATGCGGCTGCGACCAATACCGCAGCCAAGCTCATACGTTTGAACAGCATCAGCACGCCTCATTTAAGTTTAGAAAACCACTTGCATTTGCACGTCGCGCACTACGATGTCGGCAATTTGAATCAATAACATCAGCGCAATGGGTGACAAGTCGACCCCTCCCGTGTGCGGCAGCACACGGCGAATGGGACGCAGCATCGGCTCGACCAATTGGGCTAACAAATAACGCACATCCGATGCGGCGCTGAACCAAGACATCAAGGCATAGCCAATGACCATCCACATGAGGCTCGACAGAATGATGTTCACCAGTTCAAAGCCGGCGTTCACGAGCAACGCCAGCCAATGTGCCGTGGCACCTGCCATGAGCCACAGCAGTGCGTGCTTGGCCAGCAGTACCGCATAAGCCGCGACCAAGCTCGCCGTGTCCAAACGACCCAGGGCTGGGACAAAGCGACGCACGGGCAACACAATCCAATTGGTGAGGCTGAACACCAATGGCGCCAGTGGGTTGCCCCCGCTGGACGATAAATTGATGCGCTGCAAATGCATGTACATGCGCAGCAAACAGGTGCCAGCCACCAAGCCCACCGCGAAGTGGAGGATCAAAGAGAAAATTTGTATCAACATGGCTGGAGTTTAGGCGGGCTCAGGCAAAATTTACATATTCACTCTCGATTGTTCCGTATGAAACAAATCCCTACCTTGCCCCGCTTGATTTTTGCCAGCCGTTGGCTGCAACTGCCTTTGTATTTGGGCCTCATCGCGGCGCAAGCGGTGTACGTGTTTCATTTTTGGGTGGAGTTGGTGCATTTGATCGAGGCTGCGTTTGGCAGCCAAACGGCTTTGGATGCCTTGGTGACTAGCATTGGCTACAAAAACGGCATGACTGTGACCCACCTGAGCGAGTCCATCACCATGTTGGTGGTGTTGGGCCTCATTGACGTGGTGATGATTTCAAACTTGCTCATCATGGTCATCGTGGGCGGATACGAAACCTTTGTCTCGCGCATGTATTTGGAAGACCACCCCGATCAACCCGAATGGCTGAGCCATGTGAACGCCTCGGTGTTGAAGGTCAAGCTGGGCATGGCCATCATCGGTATTTCATCCATCCATTTGCTCAAGACTTTCATCAACGCCGCCAACTACGATGAGAAGGTGTTGATGTGGCAAACCATCATCCACATCACTTTTTTGCTCAGCGCTTTGGCCATTGCCTTGACCGACAAAATTTCGCACCCTCAAGAACCTGCACACTGAAGCCTTATGCAAGCACGCCACCCCATTCATCGCAACGCCCTGGTTTTGTTTTCGGGCGGACAAGACTCCACCACCTGCTTGGCCCATGCACTGGCGCAATACGAACGCGTAGAAACTTTGGCGTTTGACTACCGTCAGCGTCATCTCGTCGAGTTAGATGCGCGACTGCAAGTGTTGGCGCAAGTGCGCGCACAGTTTCCACAGTGGGGCCACAAACTGGGTGAAGACCATTTGCTTGACCTCGGCGTGTTGGGCCAGGTGAGTGAAACCTCGCTCACGCGTGACATGGCGTTCAAGATGGAAGCCTCAGGTTTGCCCAACACCTTTGTGCCGGGCCGCAACCTGTTGTTTCTCACGCTTGCAGCCGCGTTGGCCTATCGCCGTGATTTGGATGTCATCGTCACCGGCGTGTGCGAGACGGATTTCTCCGGCTACCCCGACTGCCGCGACGACACCATGAAGGCTATGCAAATCGCGTTGTCGCTGGGCATGGACCGCCGCTTGTTGATTGAAACGCCCTTGATGTGGATCGACAAAGCGCAGACCTGGCAGCTGGCGTATGACCTCGGCCAAAAAGCACATGCCAAGGGCGGTGAACAGTTGGTCGACCTCATCGTGGAGCACACCCACACGTGCTATCTGGGTGACCGCACGCATCGCCACGCATGGGGCTATGGCTGTGGCACTTGCCCCGCGTGTGATTTGCGCGCCAAGGGCTGGCAGCGCTGGAAGGCTTGAGCCTTTATTCCGCCACCAAAACGAATTTGGCCATGCTGCCTTCAGGCGCAGGCACAAACTGCCACACCATTTCATGATGACTGGCCACGCTGGGGCGGTGGGCGATGGACACCAAGCCACCCCCTTCTTCGCGCACCATCGTCAGCAGCTTTTCGTACAGCGTTTTTTCAGCGGCCTCGTCGAGTGCGCTGGTGACTTCATCGGCAAACACCCAGCGTGGGCGCTTGAGCAGCACACGGGCCAACGCCAAGCGCTGTTGTTCGCCGCCAGACAGTTGCTGGGTCCATTGGCCGGCCACATCTAGTGCGTCTACCCATTGGGGCAGCAAAGCGTCGTACAACGCGTTCTTCAAGGCCTCGTCGGTGTAATGTGCCGCGCTTTCTGGATAGGCCAGTGCTTGACGCAAGGTGCCTTCGGGAAAGTAGGGGCGTTGTGACATGAACACGCTGCCCTCAGGCAGTACCACGGGGCTGTAGGTGATGGGTTCACCACGGCGGTCATGTGTGGGTGACGTGACATGTGGCCAAATGCCCGCCAGCACGCGCAACAAAGTCGATTTGCCGCAGCCCGATGGACCACGAATCAACACGGTGTCCCCGGCAACGGCGTTGAGCGACGTGTCAGCCAACAGCACCTCGCCGTTGGGCAGGGAGATGGTGAGCGGTGTGGTGTGTAAGGTGTTGATGCCCGCTGTGGCCCCTGTGAAGGACCGTGACGTCACTGCAGGTTCAGCAGCATCAGCCACTTTCACGGCCAACATCTGGTCTTGAAAACTCGTCAAACGCAGGGTGGTGGCTTGCCATGAGGCCAAGCGGCTGTAGTTGCTGATGAACCAGCTGAGCGACTCTTGCACTTGGCCAAACGCCGAGGAGATTTGCATCAACTCACCCAGCTGAATGGCGCCGCTGAAATAGCGCGGCGAGGCCACCAACATGGGAAACACCACGGCGGCTTGACCATAACCTGAGTTGAACCAGGTGTAGCGTTTTTGCACGCGCAACAAGCGCATGAAGTTGTCCAACACTTGCGCAAAGCGTTCTTGCAACGACAGACGCTCCACACGGCCCCCACAGTCCAGCGCAATGGCTTCGCTGTACTCGCGCACACGCATCAGGTGATGACGAAAATCCGCCTCCAAGCGCTGCTGCGCAAAGTTGAGCGACGCCATCGAGCGACCAATGAAGTGACCCATCAGGCTACCCGCCAGCGCGTAAGCCAAGGCCATCCACACCATGAAGCCGGGGAGGTTGTAGGTCTCTCCTCTCACGTCAAAACTAAAGCCCCCCGAGAGCGACCACAAGATACCGACAAAGCTCAGCAACGTGACCGTGGCATCGAGCAGCCCGAGCGACAAGCCCACCGTGTCCGCCGTGAATTGCTGCACATCTTCTTGAATCCGTTGGTCGGGGTTGTCGGTGCCGTTCCTGCTTTGCAGTTCGAGTTGGTAAAACACATGGCCTTTGAGCCAACGTTGCAAGTAGTCACGCGTCATCCACGCACGCCAGCGCAGCTCTAGCAATTGCGTGAGATAAAAGCGGTACACCGCCACGATGATGAAACAGGTGGCCAACAGGGCAAACACGCCGAGCTGATGCCAGAACACGTCGGCATTGCGGTTTTGCAGCGCGTCGTAGAACACACGGTTCCAGTCGTTGAGCAACACCATCATGTAGACCATGCCTAGGTTCAAGCCCACGCACGCAGCCAGTAACAACCGAGCGCGCCATTTTTCTTCGGACTGGAAATAGGGCAGCGACAAGGCCCAGACGCGGCTGAGCTGCAAGCGGCTTTTTTGCCAATTGGTTGTCACGTTGTGGGCGACGGTTTTAAAAGCGTTCATGTGTGTTCAAACTTCGGTGTTGCGCACGCCGCTGGCCACATGGCCTGCGGGCACATGGCGGGCGGCGGATTCGATGTGGCCGGTTTGGTCGTCAAAGAAAAAATCAGGTTCAAACTCGCGCAAGAACTCGCCTTTTTCAAGGCCGCCCAAGAACATGGCTTCGTCCACCTCAATGTTCCAGTTCATCAGTGTGCGAATGGCGCGCTCGTGGGCAGGTGCGCTGCGCGCGGTGACCAGCGCGGTGCGAATGCGCATGTGCGGCGTGCCCGCTTGCTGCAGCACTTGCAAGGCGGCGAGCAAGGGTTTGAAGGGGCCTGCGGGCAAGGGCTGCGCCGCATTGGTTTGCTCATGTTGCTGAAACGCGTCCAAGCCTTGGGTTTGAAACACGCGCTCGGCTTCGTCGCTGAACAGCACCGCGTCTCCGTCAAAGGCAATGCGCACTTCGTGCGGGTTGGCCTCGGAGGCATGGGCCGAGTGTGGGTACACCTGTGCGGCGGGGACGCCTGCATCCAAGGCCGAACGCACGTCCGACAAATGGGTCGACAAAAACAAGTTGGCGTTCAGTGGCCGCAGGTAGCGCCAAGGCGATTGGCCGCGTGTGAAGCTGCCGCGCTGGATTGGCAAGCCGTAATGCTGCGCCGAGCGGAACACCCGCATGCCACTGACGGGGTCGTTGCGCGAGAGGATGACCACCTCCACGCGTTGCGCATCATCGGTGTTAAAGGCCAAGAGCTTTTGCACCAAAGAGAACGCCACACCGGGTTTGGCTGGTGTTTCAAGGCGCTCGAGTTGCAAGTTCATGTAGGCGCGGTCATCGCCTTGTTCGAACACTTGGTTTTCTTCTTCAAAGTCAAACAGCGCTCGCGATGAAATCGCCACCACCAATTTACCGTCGAGTGAGATGCTCATATGTATTCTCCAAGTACGGTCCGCCGCCGGGCCGCTCCCAAGGTCTGGGGTTTATCGGACCCATTGATTGAGTTGAATGATGGGCAGCATCACTGCCAACACGATGAGCATGACCATCGCCCCCATCGCGACGATGAGCAACGGCTCAAGGATGGTCGCCAGTTGCAAAGCGCGGCGTTGTACCTCTTCGCTGAGTTGTGCCGCGGCGCGTTGCAGCATGGTGGGCAGTGTGCCGGTTTGCTCACCCAAGCGCGAAAACATCACCAACAAGCGTGGGAAGCGGGGGTGCTGTGCCAATGCCGAGGCCAGGGGGGCGCCTTCGCGCACCAGCACCAGCGCGTCTTGCGCATCGCGCTTGAGCGCGGTGTTGCTCAGGGTGTCGGCAGCGGCTTGCAGGGCTTTCAGAATTGGCACACCTGCGGTCGCGAGCATGGCCAAGGTGCTGGCAAAGCGTGCGGCGTTGTAGCCCCGTGCCAAACGGCCAATCAGTGGCAATTGCAACCACGCTGCATCAAAACGCACACGCACATCGGCTTGTCTCAACGCCACCTGACCACCTGCGGTGAGTGCGACCATCAGCAACAAACCCCACAACCCAAAATTTTGTACACAACTGCTCAGGGCCAACATGGCGCTGGTGAGCGCGGGCAGTTGTTGCTGGTTGCTGCCAAACACCTGTGCCACTTGTGGCACCACATAGGCCAGCAAAAACAACACGATGACCAATGCCACCAGACACACGATGGCAGGGTACAACCCTGCCGCCAACAATTTGCCGCGCAACTGTTGTTGCTCTTGTAAATCATCCGCCAAGCGTTCGAGCACGAGGCCTAAATGGCCGCTTTGCTCACCCGCACCAATCACGGCAGTGAAGATGGGGCTGAACTCGCGTGGGTGTTGGCTCAGTGCTTTGGCAAAGGGGGCGCCTGCGTTCACCTCGGTGCGCAAGGCAGAGACCAAGTCGCGTTGACGGGGCGTTTCGGCTTCGTCACTCAGGGCTGACAGCGCGCGTTCGAGGGGCAAGCCGGCATTGACCAAGCCTGAGAGCTGACGTGTCCACACGGCCAGCGCTGTGCTGCCGAACACTTTGCTTTCCCAAATGACGGTGTTCAAACCACGGTGGGTGCGCTGCACAGGTTCCACGTGGAGGGGGACCCAATCTTGTGCGCGCAATTGGCTGCGCGCGGTGCGTGCGGTGTCCGCCTCTAGCACGCCACGGCGCGTTTGGCCTTGAGGGTCTAGGGCTTCAAACGAATAGGCGGGCATGTGGATTTGGCATCAGTCGCGTGTCACGCGGATGAGTTCTTCGCGGGTGGAAATGCCGTGACGCACCAAGCGTTCACCATCTTCGCGCATCAGCGTCATGCCGTTGCGCAACGCGGCGTCGCGCAGCTGCGCTTCGCTGGCTTGATTGTGGATGAGGGCGCGCATGTCGTCGTTGGTGGTGAGCAGTTCAAATATGCCAGTGCGGCCTTGGTAACCGCTGTGGCCGCATGCGTCGCAGCCTTGGCCTGCGCAATGCGTGCAGGTTTTGCGCAGCAGGCGTTGGGCCAACACGCCCAACAGCGATGAGCTGAGCAAGAAGGGCTCCACGCCCATGTCGGTCAATCGGGTGATGGCACTGGCCGCATCGTTGGTGTGCAAGGTGGCCAACACCAAGTGGCCGGTGAGCGAGGCTTGGATGGCGATTTGTGCGGTCTCAAAGTCGCGTATCTCACCAATCATGATGATGTCTGGGTCTTGGCGCAGGATGGCGCGCAGGGCCTTGGCAAAGTCCAAATCAATCTTGGGGTTGACTTGCGTTTGGCCCACGCCTGCCAACTCGTATTCAATCGGGTCTTCGACCGTCATGATGTTGTTGCGTGTGGCGTCCAAGCCTTGCAGGGCCGCGTAGAGCGTGGTGGTTTTGCCCGAACCGGTGGGGCCGGTGACCAAAATGATGCCGTGCGGTTGGTGTACCAAGGCTTCAAAGCGGCGCAAGGTGTCGCCTTCCATGCCCACGGCTTGTAACGTGAGCTTGCTCTCGGTCTTGTCGAGCAAACGCAACACGGCGCGTTCGCCGTGTGCGCTGGGCAAGGTGGACACGCGCACGTCGATGGCACGTTGGCCCAGGCGCAACGAAATGCGGCCATCTTGTGGCAAGCGCTTTTCGGCAATGTCCAGCTCGGCCATGATTTTCAAACGCGAAATCAGCGCCGCGTGCAAAGCGCGGTTGGGTTGCACCACTTCACGCAACGTGCCGTCCACACGGAAGCGCACACTGCTGTGGCGTTCATACGGCTCAATGTGAATGTCACTCGCGCCATCGCGTGCCGCCTGTGTGAGCAGCGCGTTGAGCATGCGGATGATGGGGGCGTCATCGGCGGCTTCGAGCAAGTCTTCCACCGCAGGCAGCTCTTGCATCATGCGTGTGAGGTCCGCATCGCTCTCGACTTCGCTCACCACGGCCGCGGCATTGCTGTCGGCTTGGGCATAGGCTTCGCTGATGCGTTTGGCGAGTGTGGCTTTGTCGGTGTACTCAAACGACTGCACGGTGTGGCGGCGTGTGATTTCGCTCCACGCGCTCAGGTCGGGCGCATCGCTGTGCCACAAGGTGAGCGTGTGGCCATCGTCCTCCAGCAGCAGCTGGTGGGTGCGAGCAAAAGCGTAGGGCAGCGGGCGACGCATGTTTATTGGGCAGCTGAGGCAGCAGGCGCAGCCGGCGGCGGTGTTTCTGCTTTGGGTTCTTCTTTGGGTTTGGGCACTGGCGCAGGGGGCAGGATGGGGGCATTGCCAGAACCTAAGATGGGGTTGAAGCCTGGTTGAGTGGCTTGTTGCAAGCCCATCATTTGCTGGTAGCGGTTGTTGCTGAGCGCGTCAGATGCTGCGGCGTCGCGCACCACGACTGGTCGCAAGAACACCATCAAATTTTTCTTGGTGCGTTGACGGCTTTCGCTTTTGAACAACCAGCCCAACACAGGGATATCGCCTAAGGCTGGCACTTGGCTAGAAGCCCCCGCATATTCATCTGACAACAAACCGCCCAACACGATGATGGAGCCATCGTCGACCAACACATTCGATTCAATGCTGCGCTTGTTGGTGATGAGGCCTGCGGTCGATGACTTGGTGTAGTCAATGCTGGACACCTCTTGGAAGATGGTGAGCTTGACGGTGCCTGTCTCGCTGATTTGGGGTTTGACTTTGAGCGTCAAGCCCACGTCTTTTCGTTCCACCGTTTGGAACGGGTTGACCGAACCGTTGGTTGTGTTGTTGTTGGTGTATTGGCCGGTGATGAACGGCACGTTTTGGCCTACGACAATTTTGGCCTCTTCGTTGTCCAGCGTGAGCAGTGTGGGCGTGGACAACACATTGCCTTCCCCGTTTTGTTGCAAGAACGTGGCCAAACTGGTCAGCACATACGTGCCATTGATTTGGCGTGCATTGCCGATGTTCAACCCACCCCCCAAGGTGCCCAGTGCCGCTGTGCCACCCGCGGCGCCAATGATGTTGCCTTGACCTATCGTGGTGCTGAGCTGGTTGTTGAAGTTGGTGCCGATGATGCCCACATTGCCACCCGCTTGTCCGGTGGCGGTTTGCCACTGAATGCCCATTTGTGCGGCTTTGTCGGCGTTCACTTCGGCAATCAAACTCTCCACCATCACTTGTGCGCGACGTTGGTCGAGCATGTCAATCACCGCGCGAAGCTGGCGGTATTGCGGTTCGGGCGCCGTGATGATGAGTGAGTTGGTGGCGGTGTCCGCTTGGATTTGTCCACCCGTGGCAGAACCCATGGAGGCCGTCGTTCCCCCCACCGTGCTGCCCGGTGTGGTGACAGGCGTGGCGATGGGATTGGGGGTGGTGGTGTTTGACAGGTTGTTGCCACTGACCCCTGTGGCTTGCCCACTGACGGCGGCACGCAAGGTGGTGGCCAGTTTGGTGGCATCTGCATTTTTCAAATACACCACATGGATGTTGCCGCTGGGGCTGGTGCCGCCCGGTTGATCCAGTTTGGTCACCAACGACTTCACCAGTGCCACGCGTGCGGGGTTGGCGGCGCGCAAGATGAGGGTGTTGCTGCGTGGCTCAGCCAGCAGCGTGGTTTTGTATTCAGCGTTGGTTTGACCGGGGGTGGCTGTCCCCGCCGCGTTGACGTTGCTGCCTGACTCAACCAAGCGCAACACGAGTGGGGCCAAGTCCACGGCAATGGCGTGCTTGAGTTGAATCACTTCCACGTCGCTGGCGTTGGACACATCGAGCGTGGCGATGATGCGGGCCATGCGTTGCAGGTTGTCGGCGTAGTCGGTGATGATGATCGAGTTGTTGCTGGGGTTGACGTTGATGGTGTTGTTGGCGCTGATGAGCGGGCGTAACACGGGCAACAAGTTGTTGGCTTGCTCGAAGTTGAGTTTGAAGATGTGGGTGACGATTTGACCGCCGCCCGAGCCACCGCTTGGCTTTTGTATTTCTTGCACATTGCCGCCTTGCAGTTTGGCATCTGCTTCGGGCACGATTTTGTAGAGGCCTTGGGTCTCCACCATCGCAAAGCCTTGCAAACGCAAGGTGGCTAAAAACTGGCTCCATGCTTCGTTGGGTGACACGGGCAGTTCGGTGGTCAAGTTGATCGTGCCCTTGACGCGTGGGTCCACCACCAAGTTGCGGTTGGACAACGTGGCCAAGGTGCGTGCGACCGATTCAATTTCGGCGTTCACAAAGTTGAGCGTGATGGGTTCAGGCGAGGTGGCTTTTGACGAGGCTTTTTTTGCAGGAGGTGCTGCGTGCACGGCCACCCAACCGCTGATGGCCGGTGCAAAAGCGAGACCCATGGCCAAGCTGATCGCGTGACGCGTTTTGAACAATGTGTGAAGCGTAGCCATGTGTTAACCCAGTTTCAAAATCGACTTGGCACCTTGGCGCTGACCAAGGATGTTGAGTAAGTTAGAGAGTGCGGCTTCTGCATCTGGTGCAGCAGAGGCTTCACCATTGAAGCGCACATGCCCGTTTTGCAGTTGGCCGTTGCCTTGCAAGCGCAAGCTGCCTTCGAGTGTGTCCAGTGTGAGCGCGATTGTGTCACCGCCTTGCACACGCACGCGGTAGCTCCCCAAGGGACGCAACGTAGACAGCCGCGTGGTGAGTTGTTGCATGTGCAATTCAGCTTGGCCTTGCAAGTGTGCTTGACCAGCTTGTTGTGTCCATTGCAGCTGCGTGGTGTGCAGCTGCATTTGGCCTTCGGGCTGCACGGTGTTCCACGGTGCGCCCAAACCGACCAGCCAGCTTGCGGGCCAGTTCGACGTGTGGTCGCTCACCTGCACGCGCACGCCACGCCACAAAGGCGACACATCGATGCGCACGGGTTGGGGGGTGCAGCAGGCAGAACTCACGTGGGCACTGAGGGCTAAGCGCAGGTTTGAGACATCGACGCTTGGGCCTAGTTGCCACGTGACACGTGTGGGGAGCGAGGTGGTGCTGGCAGGGCGCACGAGGCTGGCGGACGAGGCGATGTTGAGCGGGCCTTCGTTGAGCACCCATTGCGCCGAACCGTTCCACACCGTGCCTTGGGGGTCTTGCAACAACACGCGCTCGCCGCTGGCTTGCGCGATGGCATGTGTCAGCCAATACGCAGGGGCTTGTGTGATGAACGCAAGGGCCAACCCTAAGCCAGCCCCCATCCACGCCCAACGTGTGTGGGGGCGTGTGGCAGCGGCAGGGTGTTGGTGTTGCATGTGGCGGTTAAGGCGCAGGGCCTCGGTTGGGCAGGCTCAGCACCATGCTGCCATCCCACACCACAGCAGAGTTGGCAGCGGCGGCACTGCTGCGTGTGAGGTGTGCTTCCACAGGCAAAGCCTGGGCTTGGCGGCGAGCTTGTGTGAGCCAGTTGGCCAAAGTAGGGGCGGGCACTGCTTTGAGCTGTACCGAGATGCGTTCACCTTGCACATGGAGTTGGATCTGTGGGGTGGGTGTGAGGCCTTGCAAGGTGCGCAGTGCGTCGTCGCGTGAGAGCGGTGTGCGTGCCTGTAACGCTTGCGCTTGGTTTTGCAGCGCCATCATGTGGGCTTGTTGTTGGCCGATGTGCGCACGGCGGTGGTCGCTGTCACGCAAGGTGTTGAGCGCGGGCGCAATCGCGATGGACCAAAACAACAGCACGGCCAGCAAGGCACCCAGGATCACGACACCGCGCTGTTCGCGTGGGGGCCATGTTTGCCAACGGGCCAGCGCGTGTGCGCGCAGTTGTGTGAGGGCGCTCATTTCAGCCCCTCCGCTTGCAGCACCCAGGTGTCATGGCCGTCTTGGCGCAGGCTGAGGCCTTGTGCCTTGAGGTGGGCCATGCCCGATGGGGCGTCATTGGGTGACACGCCTTGCACACGCAGCGTGTGGTTGGCAAAGTGAATTTGTTGCGGTGTTTGCCCCGCGGGGAGCACGCCAGCAAATGCCGCCAGCAAAGGCTCTAGGTCGGTGCTAGATGCAGCGCCAGATTTTTGTTGCAACGCATCCACCTCGCGCTGCATTTGCAGCGGCGCATCGATGACCAAGGTCACCGACGGGAAGGTGGTTTGCAAGATGTTTTGCAGGGCGGCTTGTTGGGCGTTGAGGGCGCTGTGTGTGTGCCAAGCCAAGGCGTTGAGCCCCACCACTTGCAAGGCAACCCAGATCACCACACCCCAGCGCACCGGCTGCCATGCGGGCGCGTGCAGCACGGTTTGCCATGCCGCCAGTACTCGCCGCTGCAAGCGTTGTGCGCGGCCTTGTGCCCATTCGCCTTGCGCCAAATCCCACGCTGACTGGCTGGACTTGACCCAACGTTGCGCGGCGTTTTGCAACATGGGCTGGCGTTGCAATGTGTTTTGCACGCGCGTGACCATGGCAGGCTCGGCTTGAATTTGTAAATCGTCTTGGCCCAACTCGGCAAACGCGCGCCACTGGGCGGTGTTCGGGGGCAGCCGTGTCACGCCCTGCGCGTGGCACAACACGCTGTGTGAATGGTCGGGCTCGCCCATGACTTGCAACACGGGCTTGTCGCTCGGTGACAGCTCGGGGACGATGCGCTGCACGGTCAAGCCTGCGGCTTGCAGTGGGGCGAGTGCGTCACGCAGCCATTGCTTGTCGCACACCGCCACCAAAGCCTTGCCGCCCGTGCGGGCGAGGTGGCTGACGTCTGGGTCAAGCACGATGTGCAGTTGTTGCGGGTCGTCGAGCAGGCGGTCTTCCAGCAGACCTTGCAACACGCTTTGCAAGCGTGGGCCGTGGCTCACGGGCGGCAGCTGCACATGCAGCCAAGACAAACGGCTGTGTGGCACAACGGCCACCACCTCACCCGCATGGGCCGACAGTGTGGCTGCCGCCCCCGTGGCGGCGCGCAGCACCGCATGCCCATCGGAGTGAACATGGGCGTAACCCGCTGTGACGGCTTGGGGTGAGTGAGGCAGGGCGATGATCAGCATGAGAACCTTCATTGTAGAGAGCCGGACTCTCGCCAAAGCACCTTCAAATCCTGCATCTCGCGCTGCACCAATGAGCGTTCTTGCAGCAGGGTGTGTGGCATGCGCAAACGGCCTGTGACTTCAAAGAACTTGGTGTTCACGCTGAAGGCATCGCTCACGTTGACGTTGCGTCCCAACGCTTTTTGAAACGCATCGAGGGTGACCCAATGTTGGCGTTCGCGCTGCTGCACCAATCGCTGGGCGTCGGACAGGCTCATGCCGGGTACGCTGGCATACAGCACGGGAATGCTGGCGGTGTTCACATTGACGGGCGTGCGCGTGGGCAGCAGGGTGATGTAGGGGCTGAGGCGCTCCAGGGTTTGAGGTGTGAGCCCGAACCACGTCAGCTGCGAAACCCGCTGCGGCATCACCCATGAGGCTTCGGTTTTGCGTTGCGCAGAGACCATGCCTTGGGTGAGCAGGTTGAGCTGCGCGGGCGGCAAGCCCAAGGCGTCGAACAAACGCTCAAACGCGATGACGCTGGCGGCATCCAATTGCTCGCCTTGCAATAAATTCGAGACGTTCAACCGACTTTGCACATCATGGATTTGCCCAGACAGCAGCACTTGCTGCGCAAGCTTGCTGTCATCCACGCTGGCACCTGTGCCGTCGGGCAGTGCCGATAAAAAGCTGGACAAACGTGCTTCTTGCAGGGGAACCGCCCACGGTTCAGCCAAGTGGTCGGTGGGGAAATTGACATCGCCCGCGCGTGCGTCTTCGCGCAGGATGACGCGGGCCCAGTCGAGCGCCCCGGTCAGCAGCCAACGCGCTTGTGTGCGTTGGCGCTCGGCACTCTCCACCTCAATCGCTTTCCATTGCTGCCACAGCGCACCCGCGGCAAATGTGGCGACCAACGCGACGGTGAGCATGGCCGCTAACAAAGCGGCTCCGCGTTGTGGGATGTGTGCGTCGTGCTTCATGTTTTGGTGTTGCTGAAGTTGGGACGCACCCAGTCGAGGGTGATGCGGCCTTGCACGCCAGTGGTGGCGGGCAAGTCGATTTGCAGGCGAATGGCGTCGGGTAGCGCGCCTTGGCTGGTGGTGTTGCTTGTGTCGGTGCTGCTGGCGCTGGAGAGTGGGTTGGTCCACGCATTGCCACGGAAGTAGGTGAGCTGCCACCCGTCGAGTGGCATCAGGCGGGTTTCAAACGCGGCGTCATCGTTGCTGGCGTTTTGGCCCCAGCGTTCGGCGTTGACCCAGGCTTGTTGCAACGCTGCGCGGGTTTGCACAGGGGCGGATTGCCAGCGCAACCACTGATTGCCGCGCCATGTCCATGCCACCACCCACAGCCCGGCATCGGCCCCGTCGGCGCGCCAAGCCGTGGCGCGACGCAGCAGGCGCAGCGTACGACCGTCCCATTGCACGCCTGCGTCGGTGATGCCGGGTACCGACTGCACGGCATTGAGGTCGGCTTGCCATTGCGCGAGCACGGTTTGCAACACCGCGGTTTTGTCCACTTGCGCTTGCGTGATGTCGCGGCTGCGCATCAGGCTGTCGAGCCCGCGCCAACTCAACCCCGCCAACACCGCCATGAGGGTGATGGCGATGAGCAACTCAATGAGTGTGAAGCCTTTTTGTTTGTGCATCAGTAACGCCCCAACACGGTGGTGATGTTGAGCACGGGCGTGGAGGCGTCAAACACTTGGGCATCCACACGGCGAAACGCGGGGTTGGGTGTGGTGCGCACGGTCAGCGCAACCTCAAAGTTGCGTTCGGCTTGCGGGCAAGGCAGTCGTGAGTCCCCCACATTGGGCAGTTGCTGAGACAGGCGCAGTTGGTTCAAGGCGTTGTCGGCGCACATGTGTGCCAGCAGCACATCGGTTTGGCGCTGTGCGTTGCGCGTGAGTGCGCCGCTGATGTTGAGCCCACTCATCAGCGCAATGGACACGATGGCCAGTGCCACCAACACCTCGATCAACGTGAAGCCGCGTGGGTTCATGGCACAACCTGGAAGGGGCGCAAGCCGTCTGTGCCAATGGTCAGCGCGGGGGAGACTTTTGTGTGTGGGGACGCTGCCACACGCAGCGTGATGCGTGTCGGTGTCAAGATGGGTTCGGGCCCCAACACCACCACGTTGGCAGGTGTGGTGGTGCTGACCACCGCCTGCGTGCTAGCGGTGAGCCAAGTTTCGGTGCGGGTGGCAATGGGGTTCGTGGCATGGCTTGCGGGGTTGGCGGTCAGCGCAGGGCGAATGACAAAGCCCTCGGGCGTGGCCTGCCAAATGAGTGCCATGCCACTGGTGCGCGATTGCGCACGGGCCGCTTCTAAGACGGCAACCAAGCGCTGCGCGTCACGCTCTAGCTGCGTTTGGGTGCTGTCGCGCAGCGACAGGCTCACACCAGCGACGGCAAAACCGATGATGGCCAGCACCACCAACAGCTCCAACAGGGTGAGGCCGTGCTGGCGCTGCATGTCTGGTGCTTTATTGCCAGCTGCCGATGTCGGCGTTTTTGCCTTCGCCACCGGGTTGGCCGTCAGCGCCGAGTGACAGCACATCCACTTCACCTTTCACGCCAGGGTTCATGTATTGGTATGGACGGCCCCATGGGTCATTGGGCAGCTTGTCGATGTAAGGCTTCCAGTTCAGAGGGGCTTGGCCTGTGGTGGGCTTGACCACCAAGGCGTTCAGACCTTGCTCTGCGGTGGGGTAGTTTTGGTTGTCCAAGCGGTAGAGTTTGAGGGCTTGCATGAGGTTGCCCACGTCGGTTTTGGCAGCGGTCACGCGTGCATCGTCGGCGCGGTTGAGCACGTTGGGCACCACGAGTGCGGCGAGTACGCCAATGATGGCGAGCACGACCATCAATTCAATCAACGTGAAACCACGCTGGCGTTTGGTATTGGGGTTGGTTGGTTGGGCTGGCATATCAGGCATTTCAAAATTTTCTTATCAACGATCAATCATAATCCGCGGATGCTTCGCTATCGCCCTTCATTTGCCACTGCTTTGTCCACGTCTTCGCGCGTGGCGTTACCTGCTGCCACCTTGATGGTGTGGGGTGTGGTGGCGTTCAGTGCGCTCACATGGGTGTTGCGCTGGTCGGCCCTGGGTGTTGAACCCAGCGGTGCCACCACTGCGTCGCAAGCCTTGCCTGAGGTGGATGTGTCTGCTGCTGCACGCAGCCTAGGTGCTGCGCCGGTGCAGGCTGAAACAGCGCCAACGCTGGCCAGCCGCTTTCAGCTCCAAGGCGTGATGGCGGGCGGCCCCAACGCTGGGGCGGCACTGATTGCCGTGGATGGCAAACCTGCCAAGCCCTACCGCGTGGGCACTGTGGTGGCTGAGGGGTGGGTGTTGCAATCAGCGCAGGGGCGTCGTGTGAATTTAGGGACGTCGTTAGACGGACCACAGACACTGGTGCTGGAACTCCCCGCTCAAAAATAATCAGCGCTGCAAGAACAAACGATAAGCCGGGTTGTGCGTTTCTTCCACGTACGGGTAGCCCAAGCCATCTAAGAAAGCCGTGAACACTTTGTTGTCGGCCTTGGGTACTTGTAAGCCCATCAAGATGCGGCCATAGTCCGCGCCTTGGTTGCGGTAGTGAAAGAGGCTGATGTTCCATCCCGGGCGCATGGCCAACAAGAACTTCATCAACGCGCCGGGGCGTTCTGGAAATTCAAAACGCAAGATGCGTTCTTCATGTGCCAATGACGAATGCCCGCCCACCATGTGGCGGATGTGCTCTTTGGCCAACTCGTCGTGCGTGAGGTCAATCGCCTCAAAGCCGCTCTTGCTGAAGTGCGCGGCCATCTTGCTGCTTTCGCCTTTGACGCCGGTGGTCAAACCCACAAACACATGGGCCTTGGCTTGGTCGCTCATGCGGTAATTGAACTCGGTCACATTGCGGGGTGACTTGCTGCCGCCAAAGCTGGGCAGCTTGCCAATCAGCTCGCAAAAGCGACGTAGGCTACCGGGCTGCTCGGGGATGGTCACAGCAAACAAAGCTTCGCGTTCTTCACCCACTTCAGCACGTTCGGCCACAAAACGCAAGCGGTCGAAATTCATGTTCGCACCGCAAAGAATCGCAGCGTAGGTTTCGCCTTTGGTTTTGTGCTCGGCCACGTATTGCTTGATGGCAGCCACCGCCAAAGCCCCTGCGGGTTCGACGATGCTGCGGGTGTCCACAAACACGTCTTTGATGGCGGCGCACACGGCATCGGTGTCGACGGTGATGTAGCTGTCGACCAAGTTTTTCGACACGCGGAAGGTTTCTTTGCCCACCAACTTCACGGCGGTGCCGTCTGAGAACAAGCCCACATCATGCAGCGTGACGCGTTTGCCTTTGGCCACCGATTGCATCATGGCCGACGAGTCGTCCATTTGCACGCCAATCACTTTGATTTCGGGGCGCACGGCCTTGATGTAGTTGGCCACGCCCGCAATCAGGCCGCCACCACCAATGGCCACAAATACCGCGTCGAGTTGGTGCAGGTTGAGGCCTTGCAACTGGCGCAGCATTTCCATGGCAATCGTGCCTTGGCCGGCAATGACCTCGGGGTCGTCAAACGGGTGGACGAAGGTCATGCCGTTTTTCTTTTCCAGCGTGAGTGCGTGGGTGTAGGCGTCTGAGTAGCTGTCGCCTGCCAACACCACCTCGCCCCCGAGTGCTTTGACCGCTTCAATCTTCACGCTCGGCGTGGTGGTGGGCATGACGATGATGGCTTTGGTACCCAAGCGTTTGGCCCCCAACGCCACGCCTTGTGCGTGGTTGCCGGCAGAGGCGCAAATGACGCCCTTCTTCAGTTGCGCAGGCGTGAGGTGCGCCATCTTGTTGTACGCACCGCGCAGCTTAAAGCTGTGCACGGGCTGCTGGTCTTCGCGCTTCAAGAGCACGGTGTTGTGAATTCGGCGGCTGAGGTTTTTTGCCACCTCCAGCGCAGATTCGGTCGCCACGTCGTACACACGGGCGGTCAAGATTTTTTTCAGGTAGTCGGCGGGCTGCAGCGCGCGCGCTTTGGGGGTGCGGGTAGACATGGGGTGATTGTCTCTTATGAAAAAAGACGAAAAAAAACCCCGAGTTTTGCAACTCGGGGCATGAATCCACTTTTGAGGGTGGAGGAGACAAGCCCAAATTGTATGCAATTTTTGTTGCGGTGCAACAATTCGCAGACAATTACGCCAGAAATTATTTGGAGAACTTTCATGGAATGCACCGTTAGTTGGACTGGTCACTCTGGCACTCGCTCAGGCATGGGGTTTGTTGCGGAAACAGGCAGCGGCCACGTGGTCGCCATGGACGGCGCACCCGATGCAGCCAAACCCGAGAACGGTGGTCAAAACTTGGCACCACGTCCGATGGAGTTGTTGTTGGCCGGTACAGGGGGTTGTACGGCGTATGACGTGGTGCTCATTCTCAAACGTGGTCGTCACAACGTGCAGGGCTGCAGTGTGAAGATCACCAGCGAACGCGCCACCGAAGACCCCAAGGTGTTCACCAAGATCAACATGCACTTCACTGTCACAGGCCACGGGGTGCCTGCTAGCGCTGTGGAACGCGCCATTGCCATGAGCCATGACAAATACTGCTCAGCCAGCATCATGCTAGGCAAAACGGCAGAAATTACCACCAGCTTTGAGTTGGTGGAGGCTTAAAACACAGCCCTCAAACAAGGTTTAGATGCGATGTGCCACAGTGGTCATCACCTTGGCGGCCACTTGCATCAGGGCTTTGAAAGGGGCGGGCAGCTCGGCCGCTCCTGCCGCCATCGCCTCTTTGGCGTGCTGCGCCTCGTCCACCTTCATTTGCGCCACGATGGCGCGGCTAGGCCCGTCATTCATGGGTAGCAAGCCAAGGTGGCTTTCCAGATGGGCCTCCACTTGACGTTCGGTTTCCACCACAAACCCGAGGCTCATGCGGTCACCGCCCAGTTTGGCGGCAGCGTAGCCAATGCCAAACGCGCCGACATACCAAAGTGGGTTAAGCAAGCTGGTGCGTCCGCCCAGTGCCTGCAACCGTTGCTCGCACCAGGCCAAGTGATCGGTTTCCTCGTCACAAGCGGTCGTGAGGTGCTGGCGTAGGGCGTGGTCTTTGGTGGCTAGCGCCTGCGCGGTGTAAAGCGCTTGAGCACACACCTCGCCCACGTGGTTCACGCGCATCAACGCTGCAGCTTCGGCCTTTTGGCTCTCGGACAACGGGGGCGGTGTGGGCACCTCTGCTGCCCACAAGGGGACAGGGCGGTTGGCGTGGTGGCGAGCAAACACGGTGCGCAAAGCGCTGTCAGCGGCGGTCAATAGGCGGTCCATGGGCAGAGTTTAAGGCGAGGCATGCGGCATCAAACGCTGATTTGACAGTGTCTTGAGAATTGTCAAAATTGCCAATTTCCGAGGGTTTATGCGGGCTGGTGATGTGGTTTGTTGCAAGGATGCAACGAAACTGACGAAATATTGACGCTTGTCATATGACAAACCTCATCCGTCTGGTTCAATACGTTCAACTTCCCGAAAACGGAGGTTGGCTCTGGAAAGTCTGGAGCCCCTGTTCAAACCTTGGAGAACCTTGAAATGAAAAAAACCCTCGTTGCATTGGCTGCTTTGTCTGCCATTTCTGCATTCGCACAATCTAGCGTTGAATTGGTCGGTTACTTTGACCGCGCTTATACCAGCACAACCGCTCAGAACTCTCAACTGAACTCCACGACTTTGGGTTCTAACGCTGGCACGACCAACTTGACATTCCGTGGCAAGTCTGACTTGGGTGGCGGTACTGCTGCTGTGTTCAGCGCTGAAACTGACTGGTCTGACTTGGGTGGTAACTCACAGGCAGGTCAAGTCGGCACAGCTCAACAAAGTGGCTTTGTTAACTCAGAAAACTTCGTGGGTTTGAGCGATGCCAAGTTCGGTACACTGAAGTTCGGTACACCTAACAGCTTTACTCTGGGTAACGCTACCAGCGTTGCCTCTCCCATGTTCTCGACAGCTGTCGGCTCCGCTTACTCCAGCAAATTTTCTATCGCAAACGGCTTGGGAACTGGTGCCACAAACAACGGTGGTATTGTGACAGCAGGTGGTACTTCTGCTACAGCAGCTGTCGCTGGTGCTCGCGCTATTCGTATTTCTAACACTGTGCAGTATGTAACACCTAATTTCTCTGGTTTTACAGCAGGTGTTAATTACACTCCCCAAAATAACAATGTGACCGATTCGACATTGTCTGGTCAAGGTAACACTGTGGGTGTAACTGAATACGCATTGCGTTACACAAATGGCCCAGTTGATGCTATGTACACCAGCATCAAGTACGATGTCGGTAGCAACGCTGTTCGTCAAGCAACAATGGCTACTTCTGCAACATCAACTTCATATGCTTTGAGCTCTACTCAACTAGCAGCTCAAACTAGCACTCAGAACTTGTTGGGATTGAGCTACCAAGCTTTGCCCGCTTTGAAGTTGAACCTTGGTCTGGGTTCTTTCGACTCGAGCGACGGTGCAAACAAGGGAAAGAGCACACAGTTCGGTGGTACATACACAACTGGCGCTTGGGACATCTTGGCTCAAGTGGCTAAAGTTAATGACCAATCAACAACAAATGCAGATCGCAAGATGACTGGTTTGGGTGTGAACTACAACTTGAGCAAAACAACACGTGTTTATTTCCGTGCTGACAGCATCAAGTACAACGTGAATAGCTTGTCTGGCTTCACATACACAGCGACTCAAGCTGGCGACACTCTGAAGCGTACAGCTTTAGGTATGTCTGTTTCTTTCTAATTTCCACGCTGGCTTAGCCAGTTAAGGATTTAGTAAGACCTAAAGCCCCACTTCTTGTTAAAGCGGTGGGGCTTTTTTGACTTTTAAAACAACATATTGGAGACGGACATGACTTCTATTTCAAAAATCGCTTTGGCTTGTGCTGCGTTGGTTGCCGCATCAGGTGCATTTGCACAAAAGGCGGGTGACAACATTGGCAGTATCGGACTTGCTTACATTAGCCCTCAAACAGATGTCGGCCCACTGACCAATACAGGTGGACTAACCTCATTTTTGTCTGGTGCATCAGCTAAAGTCAGCAGCGAGACTACAGTTTCATTTGGTTTGCTGCATATGTTTACTGACAATGTTGGCGCTGAGTTCACTATTGGCGTTCCACCAACTATGACGCAAGATTTGTCAGCGCCTAACGTCGGTGGTCTTGGTTTGGCAACGAACAGCCCAGCCGCCGCAAAGATGGACATTTGGACACCTACTGTTGTTGGTAAATACTTCTTCGGCACCGCACAAGACAAATGGCGTCCATACGCTGGACTTGGCGTGTCGCGTGTGTCGTTCCACAACGTCAAAATTTCATCTGACCCTACACCACAAGCACTGGCTGGTACATCAGCTAGTTTTAGCTCGTCTTGGGTTCCGGTTTATAACGCAGGTGTGATTTACAACATTGATGACAAGTGGAGCATCAATGGTTCTGTGTCTTATTTGCCAGTTACAACCACTGCAACATTTGTTGGGTCACATGGCACAACATCTGGCGACGTCAAACTCAACACAACTGACTACGTGATTCGTCTGGGATACAAGTTCTAATCAAGCGCAAGCTGGTTAAGCTCCAACCCGCTTCGGTAAAACGTGGCGGGTTTTTTATTGCCTGTACTAAAACGCTCATCGTGCTCGTTTTTGTTGTCCCAGCTGTGCTGCTATTGCTCAGCACGTTTTAGTGCGTTGTCGCTGCTTTTCGCAAGCTTGTGGTGCTAGAGCTGTTGCGGGTTGCAAGCGAATTGCAAAAAGTGTGCAAAATGCTAAAAAGTGTAAATTAAGGTTTTTAGTAATGGCAACAAGTACACCGGCGCAGGACAAGCAATTGGCCATGCTTAAAACGGCGACACGCAATGTGCTGCTGCAAATACGCAAAACAAACAAGCAAGAGCGTGAGCATTTGGCTGCAATTTACATATGGTGGCGCAGCGTGAAAGATGTGGATGGGTACTTGATTGGCCTATACGCAAAAAATGGTATTGAGTACTACAACCTCAAAAACAAAATCAATTTTCGGCCACTGCTAACGTACCTTACCGATGGAGTGGTCGAAAGAGAAAACCTGAACTTTTGGCAGCAAACACTTCGTGCCATTGATGTCGAATACCAAAGCGACCCCAAGCATTACGGCAAAGACAGCATTGCTCGTATTGCACACTTTTTGGATATGAGTGGCGGTAAGACGGGATTAACTGGGTATCACAGCAAGGATGACGGAGACGAAATTGAAGACGGCGAATTAAAGCGTGAAGATGTGGAACGCTTGGCGTACAGCTTGGATGAAGAAAAGTTGTTCCCCACTTTTCTATGGGAAGCGAAAGCTTTTTACGAAGCCTGCACGTCATTGCAAACGGCGACGTTGCCAGCCCTCAACACAACTCAAGATGGCTACAGTGTGGTGGTGGTTAAACGCGATGGCACACAAGCCAAGTTACTGGGTACTGCCAATGAACAGTCGTTTATCGATGCGATGGTTGCAACAACGTATCGTAAAAACTTTGAAGCATTGCCACAAACCATGCGATGTGTACTTGAGCCTTTGCATCTGTTGAACGTGCCGCTGGCAATCGCGTACAACATCGACAAATACATTGACCACGCGGAAGAGCAAGCACATCAAAAAGATTTGTACTTAATGCGGGACAAGCGTCGATTAATTTATCGCAAAGGCACAGCAGACTTTTTACTAAGCAGTGCAACCAAGCAGTTGGGCGTGGTGTTGACAGCCAAGCCCAAGCATGAATTGTTCCCCAATTTGGCTAGCGACATCTACATCAACAACAATTTGCGTTTGAGCTTGGAGGTTCGCTTGTTGCACCAAACCATGTTCAACATGTTTACAACCCAGCATAAGGAACAGTACGCCGAGGTGCCCAAGGGGTTTTTACATGCGTATCGATTGCCAATCGATACCAAGCACACAATGGCTGACGAGAAGACGGGTGAGGTTTTCGATCCAGCAACAGCAGCATTGGTAAAACGGCATACACACAACATCACGCATCCATCAATCAGCTGGACACCGTTTTATAAATCAGTTGCGCCAGTAGCTAAAAAAAATTCCGTCAACGCACAAGCTGATTTACTCGATGCGCCATTTAAGGCCAAGTGGCAATTCGTGGCAAACATTGATTGGTTACGCAATATTGTGAGTGAGTTTTTTGACGGATGGATTGTCAAGTACGCTGCCAAAGCAGAACGCGACATAAACATGGCTATGCATTTAAAGCTGTCTAATAAGAGCATCAACGTGGGCTATGAGTTTGGCAAGAAGGGTTACGACAATTACAAGCCGTTTGAGCTTGCATCAGCGAAAGGCGGTTTGGAGTTACAAGTAAGAACCGCTGACTTTGCTTTTGTACTGAGACAACTAGCTGACTTGGATGTGCAGGGCGATATTGCAATTCAAGCCAACAGCGATGGCGTACTGTTGCACTTTGAAACCAGCGCAAACAATTACACATGCTTGATTCCAGCATGTACTGTCAAAGGTGTGCGTCACGCAGCACTCATGCAGCAATACACGCCATCGCAAACCATATTAAACGTCCAACAAAGCGAAGACCCAGACGACGAATACATGGACGACGCTGCTGCTGAGAAGCAAAAGGCAGAGCTGCTGAGAAAATACAAGAAAGCTGGTTGGCTATGAAGGCCGACAACTTTGCACTAGCGCATCCGCATGCCAGCGCAATATATTTACCAGCACTTCAACACAATTACATCATCAATGCACAGCAAGGCCTAACTCCAAACAGACCTCTGCCCGATGGCTTTGATTTGGCGGATACAGCTTTTTGGACTGGTAACAGCAAACTGTTCAATCACAAGTACTGCTTGAACTCGGTGGGTAGCTATACGGTTGGTTCACTACCCAAAAACACTTTGTTTGATCGAACACGCGGTGAATACACTCTTGTTGGTGACAGTGGCGGTTATCAGCTTGGCACTGGTGCGTTTGCTGGGTTAAAAAATTTACGTACAGGTATGACTGGGCTGCAAGCGGTAGCTGGATGGCGCCAAAACTACGAGATTAAGCACTGGCTGATTACAACGCTGAACACATACTTTGACTACAGCATGACTATCGACATGGCTCTGTGGTTTAACTCCAACTTTGCCAAAAAATCTGTCTTCAACAACTGCACCGACGAACAGCTTATTGCAATGACGTTGGAAAACTTGCGATTAATTGAAGATGAAGGTCTAGGCCGCACCAAGTGGTTAAACGTATTGCAAGGAACTAACCCGCAAAACACAATTACTTGGTGGAATGCGGTTAAACACTTTAAGCACGGTGGTTGGAGTTTGGCAGGCGCAGCTGGGTGGCGCGGTGGCTTACACAACATGCTGATGCTGCTGCTGACCATGCGCGATGAACACGCTTTTGACGCAGGGCAAGATTGGCTGCATATGCTAGGTGTATCGCAACCCCTTTGGCACATGTACTTTACAGCTTGCCAAAACATCCTACGTAAGCAAAGCGGTAACAACGGCCTTCAATTCAGTTACGACAGTGCAAGTGCTTTTATTGCTGGTGGAAAAACTGATGAATTTGCACATGTCCCTGCACTTGAAGCAGATGAAAAATCGTGGGGGGTGCAATATGAAAAATTGGACGCTGTGCGTAGTAATGCAAGCAGTACAGCGTTGGCATTTCCAGAAAATACATCGCCGCTGGGTCAAATGATTGAGATGCGACATTTGGTGGTCAAGGACGCAGAGCTAGAAGACCGCCGCATTGATAGCATCAGTAATCACATAATGACTTGCCACAACATTTGGGTGTACTTGGATGCGGGTCGTCGTATGCATGATGTTGCATTCAACCCGAATAGCAACCGCAGTCGCGTACCACAACGATTTGGTGACGCATTGCAAGTACTCGAACATGCGTTTGAAGCAGAGAATTGGCGGAGTTACTTAGATGGCAATAAGGCACTTCTGGATGGCGTAGCGGCATTACAGGAACGATAGTGGCACGTAAACACTTTGAAATTGAATTCGCTGCATATCTACGCACTTTAAGCGACCGATTCATTGCAGCCAGTGGTGGCCCTCACTCCTTTGTTAGTAATTTCTTGTACGTGGCAAGCCCAGATTACATCCCCCGCGACCTAGACAAATATGTGCAAGCAAGGGATGCGTTTGAGAATGCAATGAGTACAAACAAATTTACAGCCGTTCCAACAAGTATTTGGCTTGATGAGGGCATGGAAGTTGTGTTTACGTTCTTGGTGCTCTGCGACTTTAAATCCAATGCTGATTGGGATTTGATTTCGTTCAAGGTGTCGCTAGATAGCATTGCCGCTGATTTTCACAGTTACCAATTCGATGCCAATGGCGTAGCCGTGCATGTCAGTGCCAGCGATGAAGCATGGAACTTGCTGGCAAGCTCTATCGGTAAGCAGCGCATGATGGATGGCATCGCAAACTCTGCAAAAGTTTAATTTACGCTTTTTAAGTACTTGTACAGCGTGTCCCTGCTGATGCCGTGCTTGGCCGCAATGTGTGTTTTGTTTGCGCCCAATGCAGTTGCTTCTGCAACGATATGTACGATGCGTTCGTTGTCTGTGTTCTTTCTGGGCCGACCTCGATAAACACCACGCAGTTTGGCTTTGGCAATACCCTCGCGCTGGCGTTCCCGTATCAGTGTGCGTTCATATTCAGCCACTGCACCCAACATGGACAGCATGAGTTTGTCCATGGGGTCGCTGGTTTCGCCACCACGAAATATTTTGGCTTCTTTGACAAAGTGAACATTGATGCCGCGCTGCGTTAGTTGTTCAACAATTTGCAACAAGTCAGTAAGGCTTCTGGCAAGACGGTCCATGCTGTGTACATACACGGTACTGCCTTTGTGCCAATTCCCTGCGAGCATGGCTTGAAGCTGTGGCCTGTCTGCATCCTTGCCACTTGCTTTGTCCGTAAAAGTCACGGTCAACTGCAAACCGTCTAGCTGACGGTCTGTGTTTTGTTCTGCTGTGCTTACTCGTACATAGCCAATTTTTATGGGATCAGGTGTTTGCATATGGTTCTCGGGTTGATGTGTTGTCAGCATCAAGTCTGGACCCTACCTTGCGCCTTGTCGATCAATTCGTTTATCAACCCAGTGCTTACATGTATCAGGCGTCAGCACCAAGTACACCTGACCACTTGCACCTTTAAGGCTTGCACTTGCAGCGCAATCCAACTCAATGCACTCATCACTCACTGCCGTTCGCTCAAACTGCATTTCGTTAAATTTGTTTATTGATTTGACTTAGCTGAATGCAACTGCGTTGCGTGAAGTGTTTTAATATTTTGTTAGATTACGATTGCCTGCTCAGAGCTTGCCTGATTAGGCAAGTTGCTACATTTTGTTGAGTTGACATCATGCTTTGGTCTCACACAGCTCCTTTCGAAGCAAGGGCAGGTTATGCGATCTCCCTTATTACGTGCTAGCTTTTTACGCAAGTAGTTTGTAGCCGACCACGGCACCAAACACTTTGTGGGTTTAAGTTATTTCCCACTCACATCACAACCGTTACGACATCGCAAACGTCAACGCTGTGGGCGTTGCATTTAAGGCGTCCAGTTAAGGATGGTGCGATGAAGCGAACAGCAAGATGTTCGTTTGCTTACCGTCACACATCAGAACGGATTTCGCAGCACTATTACGTTCGGCGTGCCAACCTTTGTACCTTGCTTATAAAGTTATTTAGCTTCTGCAGTTCAAGTGCATGGCAATCTTGGTTTTGGATATGCCCGTTGTTTTTCAGTGCATGACCGTAGCCTTTTAAGGTCGACTTCCAGCAAGGCCGCCAATATCGTTATGGCTTTGCAACAAGAACCAACATGCACATTTACTCAGCCTACGTTCGAGCCAACGGCCTAGTAGTTCAAACCCAAGTCTGCGCCAACAACATCAGTGACGCCATCAATCTGCTCAAAGGCATGTACGGCAGTGACAACCTCGTTCACTTGCCACAGTTAGTGCGCTAGTTTCAATATTGCGGCTGCACACCGCCATAAATATGTGATGGAGGTGCACAATGCGCTTGATTGAATTTATAAGTGAAGAAGAATGGGGACAGTTGCAGCAATTGGTGTTTGATGCAACATGGCGAGCATTGACTACGTACCAGCAGCAACGTGCAACACAGCAGCGCATCGCAAGCAAACCTGCTGCAACACTGAAGCCCCAAGCCGCTAAAACAGCAAAAGCACTTGCACGTAAGGCCCAGCGCATTCCCCACGCAGCTGCACCCAAGCCACTACCCAAGCCCAACCCTCTGCCCCAAACTAAAGCAGAGGCATCCCCGGCGTACCGCCCAGTTAAAACTGTAAAACCATTGCCACCCACTACACGCACAGCAGTAGCAAAAACACAATCCTCATCCAATAAAGCTGTGCAGCAAGTAATGCCACAACCGCCAGATATTGACCAAGCAGCTCGTCGCATGTTGCCACCCGACAAGCGTGGCCCAAACTCCATGGACTTGCTTGCACCACAGCGATGAATGAGGCTAGAGGCGCGGCAGAGCGTTTTTCTTCAAGGCCATGACCGCTTCGGTAACGGGGCTGTCGGCACGGCAGGCACTATGCTGAAAAGATTAAATTACGCTTTTTAAGCTGTATGTAAAACTCACATTTGTGAGATATCTTTGCTATTGCATGTGCAGAGACCGGAAAAACGGTCGGTGTATTGGTCGCGATTTTGGACAGGTGGCAACAGACTGGCGGTGCTTAAACAAAGAAAGGAACAAGCACCATGGCAACATTGAACGCACTCAAACTCACAACCGCACGTAAACCCCGCGCACTGCCTGACGCAGTCAAGCGCCGCAACAAACTTATTTTGAAGTTGACTGAACAGCGTGAGCTGGCATTGGCACAAAGCGAAGGCCGCACTTATGCACCCAAGCGTTTGCGAAGTCTGCAAGATGCTGATGGCAACCGCGTTGTACGTGAACAAGCTGTACGCATTAAACCTTGGTGGTGGACTGGCGAGAAGAATGAGACGTTGCTGGCTGTTTTTTACGGCAGCAAGACATTGGAGCTGGCTAAGGGTAAAACTGCTGTGGAGGTAGCCAGCAGCAAAGAGCTGGTCAATGTGTTGGACGTGCTGATTGGTGCTGCACAGAACGGTGAACTGGACGCACAGATGGATACAGCAAGCACCAAGCTGCGTGACGGATTTAAAAAGTAACTCACAGCACCCACCTACAAACTAAGTAGCGTGGGTGCGTCTGCTTTGCAGCATGGCAATGTTCTGCTCCCCAGTTACCGTGCTTGCATAGTGGTTGTTAATAACTTCCACGCTGGTCCGTGCATTTCGCGCCAACGTTACCAAATCAATGCCTTGCCCATACAACAGCCTAAAAGTAATCGCGCTGTGGCGCAGGCTATAAAGGCTTCGAGGATGACCATGGGGATTGAGTTTTAACCCCGTATGCTGCAACACCCAGTTGAACATGAAGCTCAGCACTGTCAGCGCATAGTTGCGGTTCGGCAGGTCTGGCAGGAACAAGTAGTCGTTGGGTTTTGCACGGTTGTACTGCGCTTGGTGCTGGACGATTTGTTGGTAAATGCGTACAGCTGGGTACAAGGTAACGATGGGTGCGCTGTGCAACTTGGTTTCAGGTAGCGTCAAGCGCAAATAAGTGTTGGTGCTACCGCGTACCAATTCAATGTGGCGGTGACGGATTTTGGTCAAGTCACCAGGCCGAATAAAGCTGTTGACCATAAACCCAATCGCCCACGCAATGTCTGGCGGCATAGTGTGGTCGTTGTATACCTGCTTGATACGTTTGCGAAGGTCACGCTTGCTGTTGGGGTGCTTATGTCCCCGCAATGCACGTGCAGCACGTAGCAGCTGCCAATACTCGGTGGGGGTGAAGGCACCACGCGATGCCGCTTTGATTTTAATTTTGGGAAACTCGGGTAGTTGCTCCAGCTCACCAATACGCACGGCATGGGCCAGCACTTTGCGTACAACGATCAAGTAATGACTAACAGTGGTGGTGCTGTACTTGACACTGAGTGCTTGGCTGAACTCTTGCAACGCTGCATAGTCAATGTTGTTGGTTAACTTCATCCCAAAGTAGGGAAGCACTTTGGCATCCAGTCGGTTACGAAACATTCGCAAGCTGCCTGCACCAAACTCTCCGCGTTCCATTCGCGCATGTTCGTTTGCATAGACCTGTGCAGCAATGGCCCCAAATGTCAGCTGATGCTTGGTTGCTGGTGCTGCTATTTGTGTGGCAGTTTGGGGTGCAAGTTGCTTGACCAGCAAATCTTCGTAAAACCATCGTGCAAAGCGTTGGGCTAATGGCAGCGAAGTCGTCTTTGTGCTGCGCTTGTGTGTGCGTCCAGCAACCCAACACCGCACCTGCCAATATCGGCTGGCTGCAATTTTGTACACCGCCAATTTGCTGGGATAGCCGTGCACTGCTGTGATGGTCGCAGGTATGGGTACGGTGCGCTCGCGTGGGATTAAACGGTCGTTTGCAGCGTGAGTGGTGTAGTGCGTGAAGTACTGGAGCATGGTGCCAGCCTACAGTTGTACAGCGTGTCGCGCGACCTGAAAGTTGTGACCATGCACGATTTGCAAACACTTGGAAACCGTGCATGAGCCGCTAAGCCACCGTAGTTGCCATGATGAAAAATGTTGCGATCACACTTGCAAAAATGCTGGGGAGTTGTTGACCAATATCTGTACAACTTTTAGCAAAACGGTGTCGGCACTATCGCAGCACAATCAACGTACCTTTAAGAACCTTGTAACACCTTTTTATCAAAATTAAACCCTCGTTGCATTGGCTGCTTTGTCTGCCGTTTCTGCATTCGCACAATCTTCTGTCGTGATCGACGGTTACTTTGACCGTGGATATACATCTGTTTCTAACAGCAACGGCACTAAAGATTTGAGAACAATCAGCTCATCTGCTGGTACAACTACTGTTGGTATCAAAGTTCGTGAAGATCTCGGCGGCGGTCTGTCTGTTGGCGGTTCTGTCAACACTGACTGGGCTGATTTGGGTGGTGCTACGCAAGGTAACGCTGCAGCATCTAGCGCTCAAGCTACTGGTTTTGCTAACAGCCAAAACTTCGTTGACGTGACAGATGCCAAGCTGGGCACATTGCGTTTGGGTACACCAAACAACTTCACATTGACCAACGCTACTGCTGTTGCTTCGCCTGCTTATTCAACTGGTATCGGCTCTGCTTATAGCTCTAACTTCTCTATCGCTAACGGCGTTGGCACTGGCGCTACAGGTTACGGTGGTACAGCATATCTGTCGACAGCTGCTAGTGGATCTGCTGTGACTGGTGCACGTGCAATCCGTATTTCCAACACCGTTCAGTACTCTTCACCCGTTTTCAGCGGCGTTAGCGTGCACTTGGGTTACACCCCACAAAACGACAACGTTACTGCTACAAGCGGTATGGGCAACACTGTTGGCGTGAGCGAATATGCTTTGCGTTATACAAACGGCCCAGTTGATGCAATGTACACATCGATCAAGTACTCTGTTGGTTCCAACGGTACATCGATGAACGCATTTGACAACACAACATCACCTGCGACTCTGACTAACAAAACTTTGGCTGCTAACTTGACTAGCACACAAAACTTGTTGGGCGCAACCTACCAAGTGTTGCCAGCTTTGAAGTTGCATGCTGGTTTGGGTTCTTTCTCGTCTAGCAACGACGCTAGCAAAGGTAAGAGCACTCAATTCGGCGCTACTTATACTATTGGTGCTTGGGTTGTTTCAGCTCAAACAGCTAAAGTTGATGACCAATCAACAACAAATGCTGATCGCAAGATGACTGGTTTTGGCGTTGACTACAACCTCAGCAAAACATCACGTGCATATGTGCGCTATGACAACATTGACTACGGTACAACTCAAACCGCATTCTCTGGTAGCACACAAAAGCGTACTGCTGTTGGTGTCAGCAAGTCTTTCTAATCCCCCCGCTGGCTTAGCCAGTTAAGGATTTAAAAGTCTAAAACCCCATCGTGGCAACACGATGGGGTTTTTTGATGCCCGTCGATAATCCACATGTGAACACACTTGCTTTATTCGCTCAGCGCCGTTCAGTGCGCGCTTATTTACCCACACCGGTTTCTGACGATGTCCTGGCAGAAATCATGGTGGCTGCACGCTTAGCCCCTAGTGGGGCTAATTTACAACCAGGGGGCTTTGTCTCTGTCAGGGGCGAGGTGCGACAACGGTTGTGTGCCGACTTGTCTGTGGCATGGCGCGAGGGCCGTCAAGAGGTGGAAGACTACGAGTATTTCCCCAAACCGATGCCGATGACCTTGCGTCGCAGGCAGATGGCCGCAGCGCAGGCGCTTTACGACGCATTGGGCGTGGCGCGCGATGACCGCGTAGGGCGTGATGCACAGTTCGAACGCAACTTTCGTTTTTTTGATGCCCCCGTGGCTTTGATTGTCACCATGCCCTACCACTTCGGCGCGGGGGGCTATATGGACTTGGGGATGACGTTGTATGGCCTGATGCTGGCAGCGCAGGCCAAAGGCTTGTCAACGTGCGCAATCGGCGCACTCGCGTCATACCCGAGCTTGATTCGACAGCATGTGGGTTTGGATGCCAGTACCCAAGTGGTGTGTGGCATGGCTTTGGGTTATGCCGACCCCGATGCGCCAGTGAACCAAACGCACACCACACGCTGTGAGCTGGAGGCGTATTTCAAGGTGCTAGGCTAGCCAGCACAGCGGCAGAACCCAAACCGCCTGCCCCTGCCACGGCAACCAAGCCCTTGGCGTTGGCAGTGGGCGAGCCCACCAAATCGGCCAGCAAGCGCACCAACCCAATGGCTGCTGATGCGCCAATCGGATGGCCTCTGCACAGGCCACCACCGCGTGCATTGAGCTGTTCTGGTTGCAGGCCTAGGCTATGAGCAAAGCTCAATCCCTGCACAGCAAATGCATCGTGCAACTCCACATGGACCAAGTCTTTTGCATTGGCTAAGCCTGCACGGCGCAAGGCGTGTTTTGCAGCAGTGTGTGCGGCCAATAACGGGGTCTCGGGCGCAGAACCCACAGAGGCATGTGCCACCCATTGCGCTTGAGGTGTGAGCTTGTATTGTTCGCACGCTTGGGGGCTGGCCAGCAACACAAACGCAGCGCCATCGGCTTGGGCTGAAACCGTGAGGGCGCTGAGTGCGCACGTGTCATCTGCCTGTGGGGCATCGGTGCGCGCCACCACCGGCATGCGAGCTGCACGCGCTACGTCAATGGGGCGCGGGTGCATATCGTGTGTCACGTTCAAGATCGGCGTAATTTCATGGCGGATAGTGGCTTGGTGTGCCACAGCGCGTGCGTGGCTTTGGGCAGCGTAGGCTTCTTGCTGCGCGCGTGTGTAGCCTGCGTGTGCCGCGTAGCGAGCGGCAGAGAGCAGCATGTCTGGGTCTTGCTCGGGCGTGGGGGCAAACCTAGGGCGCTCAAACGCCACGGCGGGTTCATTTTCGCTCTGTGGGCGGTGCATGCGAATGGGGGAACGGCTCCAAGCTTCTGCGCCGCCTGCGATCACCACATGTGCTTGACCCGATGCAATCAGCGCAGCCCCCATGGCGACGGCATCCAAGCCTGCGCAGCATTGTGTGTCGATGGTGTAGGTGGCACATGATGGATGGAGGTTGGCATGTAAGGCCAGCATGCGTGCGGGGTTGCCACCTGCACCCAAAGCATTGCCCATCACCACGGCATCGACCACATTGCCGCTCATGCCTGCACGCGCTAGCAATGCATGAATGATGGGGGCTGCCAACTCATGCGTATGCAGTGTTTTGAAAGCGCCATGACGCGGAACGACCGCAGAGCGTGCCCATGCAACGATCAAAGGAGGGTGTGCAGGCATGGGCTCGACGAGGTGGTTTGTAAATGTGAATGAAGCAGCTGTGCCAGGGCTGGGTGGTCGGTCTTGCCGCTCGCGGTCAAAGGCCATGTTGTGCAGGTGATGAAACGTTTCGGGACTTTGTAGCTTTCGAGCTGAACACGACAAAAATCAGCCAACTGATGTGCTGTGATGCCTGAGGTGGTGGTGTGCAACAAAGCCACCACTTGTTGGCCACGTAGGGGGTCAGGGATGCCTTGCACGGAGGCGTTGGCAACGCCAGGGCAGCGCATCAAAACGGCTTCGACTTCTTCTGGGAAAAGGTTTTTACCTTGTGTGACGATCATGCGGTTTTCGCGTCCGACCAAACACAAAAATCCTTGTGCATCGACATAGCCCATGTCGCGTACAGACAACCAATCGCCCTCGCGCACGGCCGCCGTGTGGTCGTTGGCTGCACCTACGTAATCCATGAAGAGCATGGGGCTGCGCACAAATATCTGACCTGTGCCCAATGGGGGTTGGGGTTGACGAATCTCGATCTCGACATTCGAGAATGGTTTGCCCACAGCCTGCGCTGGCGCAGAGGCATTGGCATCCATCCAAGCCATGAAACTGGTTTCGGACGCGCCATAAAACTCCACAATGCGCGCCTGGGGAAACAAGGCTTGCAAAGCCTCAGTGCGGTCTCGCATCCAACGAGCGCCACTGATCAAAATCAAGCGCACCCCTTCCATCGGTGAGAGTTTGCGGCGTGCTGCGAGCTCTAGCATGAGCAGCAATTGGCTGGGCACGGCGACCAAGCATGGGGTGCGGCCTGAGCGCAGGGTCTCCATCAAACGGGCGACTGAAAAGCGCGTTTGCACCACCACGCCTGCCCCACTCCAAAGGCCGAGCACCATGCCAAACAAAAAGAGTGAATGCGAACAACGTCCCGGCGCCATCACGCAACTGGCGGCATCAGGACCGAAGGTGTCTAGGCAAACGCGCAGGCTTTCTGTCCACGACTGATGGTGACGGCGAAATCCTTTCGGAATGCCGGTGCTGCCTGAGGTAAAGCCAATATAAAAAGGGTCTGTGGGTTGGGGGGCTGAGAGGCTCGTGGGTTGGGTTAAAGCCGTGCCAAGTTCGTGCTTCACGTTGTCACGCACTGCGCTGTGCCAATCAGGGTCGCTGACGGCCGCGCACCGACCACTGTGGATGATGCCCAAGAAAGTCACCATTTGCTGAATGGTGCTGAGTTGATCATCCACGAGCACTGTGGCCGGGGCGTGTTGGTTCACCAGGGCTTCGGCGTGTTGCACCACTGCCGCGTGGAGCTGAGCAAACGTCAGCTGGGTGTGTCCATCGTCTAGCGCCACCGCGTGCGCACGGGTCTGAGCCCAGTGCGCAAGCGGTGCATGCACCAACGTGTCAGCCACCAAAGCGCCAATCAGGCAACCCACGGGCCACGGTATGAACCACCGTGGCGCAAAGGGCGCACTTGATCAAGTCACCCGGCACAAACACCAAGGTGCCCATGAGGGCTTGTTCCCACGACAGGTTGGCAATATGAACCAACCCCACCACGCCCAGCATGTGCACCACCAATAAGCCACCCACGGCTGACGCGATGAAGGCGCTGATGGCCGCGCTGCGAGGCGACGTGGTCGGCAACATCGCCATGACCCAACCTGTGATGAACGCGCCAATTGGCCAACCCATGAGGTAACCACTGGCAGGGGCAAAGAACACACCCAAGCCACCGCGCCCCCCAGAGAGCAAAGGCAAACCTAAGGCGACCGCTGCCAGAAAAAGAGCCAACGCTTGCAACGCACGTTGGGGGCCAAGCAAACATCCGGCCAACATCACGCCCAAGGTTTGCAAGGTGATGGGCACGCCAAGCGGTAAATCAATTTTTGGAATCAGACCAAACACAGCGATGAGGGCTGCAAACAGAGAAATGAGAGCAATGGAGCGAGAAGAGTTGTGCATCAGCGGCGCAAACGTAAATGAAGTGCATCGGCGACACGGTGTGCAGCAACGAGCATTTGAATGGTCAGGGGTGCCAATATTTTAAAACCACCCGATTTGCCCGTTCGCAACCGATGTGCATCATCTAAACGGCGCCACAACACAAAAAAATGCTCGGTAAAACGCATCATCAAGGCCAGCTGCAAAGCCAATTGCTTGGAAGAAATACCCATGTATGTGAGGGGCGACAGCAAGCGTTCAAACACATGCAGCAAATCACTGTAGCGGGTGGTCAGCGTGAGCATGACCCCCATCAAACTGGTGCTCACCAATCGCAGCACGGTGATGGCGGCCAGCGTGGGGTGCTGCATGTAGAGGTGAAATCCCGCGATCAACCCACAGGCAAAGGCTAAGCCAATGAGGAAGGGTTTTGTGTTGGCAGCCGCTTTGCCTAGGGATATCAAAATCGCAATGCAACACACACACGTCACCAGCAGCGTGTGCAGCTGATCTGTCAAAAACAAACCCGTTCCCAGCAAGGCCAAACACGCCAGTTTCACAGAGGCTGGCACAGCGTGTAGCCATGTGTGTTGTTCGCTGTAAAGACTGCCCATAACGCTTATGTGATGCTTGAAGCCACATCGGCTTCGTAAGCTGCACACACCTCATGGCCTGCGCCATCTGCGCGGATGTGTCCTTGGTCGAGCCAAATGACACGTTCAAAGCGGCGAACATGATCGAGCACATGGGTAGACACCATGATTTGTTCTTGGGCTTGTTCAATGTCGCGCTGAAGCAAGGCTTGGTTGGGTAGATCCAAGCTGGCGTAGGGTTCGTCCAGCAACAGGGTTTGGTGCGAAGCAATCACCAAGGCCAACCAGCACACATGCTGACGTTGGCCTTGACTCAGGCTGTTGATGGCACGAGGTGCCCAGTCGGCAAGCCCTCGCTCTTGCAGCCAAGATCTCACTTGGGTTTGGGCTTGAGCGCGTGACAGTTTGAGATGGTGCAGGCTCAGCGCCAATTCTTCTTCCACGGTTGGAAAAATGATTTGTTCATCAGGGTTTTGAAACAACATGCCGACGGAGTGCGGGCCGTGTGGGCGCATCACCACGCCCGATTGCGGTTGGTCTAAGCCGCAAATCAAACGAAACAAACTGCTTTTGCCTGCGCCGTTGTCACCAATCAAACCAATGCGTGCCTGTGTCAACTGCAGTGACAGACGTTGGAAAACCACGGTGTTGCCGCGCTGCAAGGTGATGTTCTCAAGCGTGATGCCCGATGCTTGTTTGGGGGGATTCAAAAGGTTGGCGTGCATGGAAATTGGCGTAGGCAGGTCTGAATTATCAAACACCTGTCCATTGGCGCAATTTTGCCTAGGGCTTTCCCGAGGGGAAACATTCCCTAGAATGCAAATGTCTACATTCGCTATCTCAATTGGAGCTTCCTATGAAAAAGCAATTCGTTACCTTGGCCGTTGCCACCTTGTTGGCTGGCACCGCCTTCGCACAAGCCAATGACACCCTTGCCAAGGTCAAAGCCGCAGGCGCCATCACCATGGGTGTGCGCGACTCGTCTGGCGCGTTGTCTTACACCTTGGGAGACGGCAAGTATGTGGGCTACCACGTTGAGATTTGCCAACGCATCATTGCCAACGTTGAAAAAGCTGTGGGCAAAAAACTCGAAGTGAAGTACACCCCCGTCACGTCACAAAACCGCATTCCTTTGGTGGAGAACGGCACGGTGGACCTCGAGTGCGGCTCGACCACCAACAACGAAGCGCGTCAAAAGCAAGTGGCTTTCGCGTTCACCACCTATGTAGAAGAAGTCCGCATCGCGGTGCGCGCCAACTCTGGCATCACCTCCATCGCTCAGTTGAACGGTAAGAACGTGGCCACCACCACGGGTACCACCTCGGTGCAACTCTTGCGCAAGAACGAACGTGCCACGGGCGTGGACTTCAAAGAAGTGTTCGGCAAAGACCATGCAGACAGCTTCTTGTTGCTCGAGTCAGGCCGCGCTGATGCCTTCGTGATGGACGGTCAAATCTTGGCTGGCAACATCGCCAACTCCAAAGCCCCAGCTGATTTCAAAATCGTCGGTGAAGTGTTGAACGTGGAGCCCATCGCCATCATGTTCCGCAAGGACGACCCCGCCTTCAAGAAGCTGGCAGACGACACCATCGCCGGCTTGGCCAAGTCTGGCGAACTCGCCAAGCTGTATGACAAGTGGTTTGTGCAAGCCATTCCTCCCAAAAACATCAAGCTCGGCATGCCTGCCAGCGATGCCAACAAGGACGCATGGAAAAACTTGAACGACAAGCCTGTCGAAGCCTACGCCAAGAAGTAATCTCAAGGCACACACAACATGACACTCGATTGGCAGGTTTTTCTTCAGGACGATGGTGGGGGACGCACCTACCTCGAGTGGATGTTTGACGCCTGGGGCTGGACGCTTTCCGTAGCGGGCAGCGCTTGGGTGGTGGCCATGGTGTCAGGATGCCTGATGGGCACCCTGCGCACCTTGCCACAAGACACGCGTTTGAATGTTTGGTTGGCGAGATTCGCCAACGCGTGGGTGGAGCTGTTTCGCAACATTCCCGTGTTGGTCCAAATTTTTCTCTGGTACTTTGTGTTGCCCAAGGTCTTTCCGGCCATGCAACAAGTGCCGGGGTTTGTGTTGGTGGTGTTGGGCCTCGGCTTCTTCACTTCCTCACGCGTGGCCGAGATGCTGCGCGCTGGTATCCAAGCCATGCCACGTGGCCAGCGTTATGCGGCCATGGCCATGGGTTTTACCACTTGGCAAACGTACCGCTATGTGCTGTTGCCCATTGCGTTTCGCACCATTTGGCCGCCGCTCACCAGCGAGTCGATGAACTTGTTGAAGAATTCATCGGTGGCCTTTGCGGTGTCGATTGCCGAACTCACCATGTATGCCATGCAAGTGCAAGAAGAAACTTCGCGTGGCATTGAGGTGTACTTGGCCGTCACGGCGCTGTACACCGTGTCCGCCTTTGCGGTGAACCGTGTGATGGCCCTCGTGGAGCGCCGCATGCAAATCCCTGGCCTGGTGGTGGCAGGCAATGTGGGCGGGGGGCACTGAGCATGAGCGCACTCGATTTTTCTTTTGTCGAATGGGACATCTTCAACAAGTTTGTGTTGAAGGGCATGCTGTTCAGCCTTGAGCTGACCATCATCGCCACCGTGGGCGGCATTGTGTTTGGCACGATCTTGGCGCTGATGCGCTTGTCGGGCAACAAAGCGCTGGAACTGCCGGCCGTCATTTATGTGAATGGCATGCGCTCCATCCCCTTGGTGATGGTAATTCTGTGGTTCTTCTTGCTGATTCCATTTTTGATTGGCCGCTCCATCGGCGCAGAGCTGTCGGCCACGATCACCTTTGTGGCGTTTGAAGCGGCGTACTTCAGTGAAATCATGCGTGCGGGCATTCAGTCCATTCCGCGTGGTCAGGTGATGGCGGGCCAAGCCTTGGGCATGAGCTATAGCCAGAACATGCGCCTGATCGTGTTGCCACAGGCCTTTCGCAACATGATTCCTGTGTTGCTCACGCAAACCATCATCTTGTTCCAAGACACCTCGCTGGTCTATGCCATTGGCGCGTATGACTTGCTCAAGGGCTTTGTCACCGCAGGCAAGATTTATGGTCGCGTGGAAGAGGTGTACATCTTGGCCGCCTTGGTGTATTTCGTGATTTGTTTTGGCCTCTCGGCCCTCGTGCGTCGCTTGCAAGCGCGCATTGCCATCATTCGCTAAGCGTTAAGTTGCGCTGGAG